>Ga0157370_10008803_pt1 | contig 10845 bp, 5 predicted proteins | sample C35metaG_FD_113463 | JGI IMG/M metagenome (GOLD analysis project Ga0157370, IMG submission 113463) | Corn rhizosphere microbial communities from Kellogg Biological Station, Michigan, USA - C3-5 metaG | ecosystem: Host-associated > Plants > Roots > Rhizosphere > Soil | place: USA: Michigan... | reverse complement strand
GATTGCGGCTCCAGGAAAATCGCCTCTTCGCGGCTTCCCGGATACCGGAATCTACGCAAGCGCGCGGCGGCAACTGGGCCGCAATGCTGGCCACGAAATCCTCGGGCGTAGGACAGGAAATCACACCCGTAGGAAGCTCCGGCGCGAACGTTTGACAGATCGCCGAAGATGCGAACACCGGCTTGCCCATCGCCAGCCCTTCGAGCACCTTGTTTTGAATTCCGCGAGCGATTCGCAGCGGGGCCACAACGGCACGCGCCGACGCTACATAAGGCCGGATATCGTCCACCGCGCCCGTGACGGTAACGCCGTCCTCCTGGTTGAGCCGGAGGACGGCCGGCGTAGGATCCCGGCCGACAATAAAGAATTCAAGGCCCGGCACTTGCCGCCGCAATTTCGGAAACACTTCCCGAACGAACCAGCCAACTCCGTCGGCATTGGGAAAATACTCCATCGCGCCGACGAACACCAGAAAGCTGCGAGATCGCAGCTCGGGGTGAGGCAGGGGCAGGGAAGGATTAAAGCGCTCAAAATCCACGCCATTCTCCAAACGTTCCGCTGGAGCTACGGGAGCGAAACCTTTGAAGACTGTAAGCTCTTGATTCGTAGATAAATAAGTGAAATGGCTTCGTTTTGCATAATTGGTTTCGACGTCGCGTAAGCGCCGGCCTTCCATGCGGTAGGCGAAGCCGGGAAACCGCGTCAGAGCGTACTGCATCCACTTTTCCGAATCGACATCCACCAGATCCAGCAGGAACGGAACGCCGGTGGGCGTATAAGGAGCCATGGCCGAGGAGTAGATAACGCTTGCCCCCAAGCGCACCCGCGCGGCGAGCGATTGCACATGTTCCCGCATCCGGCGGCTTCCATAAAAGGAAGTGGTTAAACAGCCGCCCAAGCCGAACCGGACAGCCGCGAGTGAAAGAGCTGTTTTTGAGCGATGCCGCTCCACATATACCGACGCACACTGGTTTTCCAGCGCGCGCGCGTTGTGCTCGTCCGCTTCCGAGCGGGCGAAACAGACCAAGTGAACCCTGTGGCGCTCCACCAAACGATTTACTTCATAAAACGCCCGGATGCGTTCCCCCTTGTCCGGAGGATTAGGAACGCAATGCGCCAGATAAAGAAGATCCATCGTGGGCCCGGAAGGAAGGAGTTGGTAGGCGGAGCAGGAGTTGAACCATGCAACCTCCTCTGTGTATTAGAGGCACTCTACCATTGAGCTATCCGCCTAAAACGAAACAACTGATCCTTATTTTGGCACAAACGGGTTCCGCCACTTAGAAAAGTGCGTACAATCGGGGGATGTCGAGCCTTTTGAGAATAGCTCCGGAACTCCCGGCCGCCAACCTTCGCAGGTCGCTCGAATATTACGAGGTCAAACTCGGCTTCGAGACGGCCATGACGATGCCGGACGGCGACTACGCGATCGTCGAACGCGATGGCGTGGCGATTCACCTGTTTCAAGCCGGCGCTCAGAGTCTTTCGCCGGTGTCTATCCACATCTTCACCGATGGCCTGGACGATCTACACGCCGAACTTCAAAAGCGCGGCGCCAATTTGAAACAAAACATTGTGCGCAAGCCGTGGGGAAATCGCGATTTTCGAGTGAACGACGATTCCGGAAACGAGATCAAGTTTACCGAGCCGCTGGCGGAAGGTTGATTTCACCGCCTTACCGCGTTCTAAAACGTTCCCGATGGTAACGCCAAGTGCTCTCACGCCTATCGATTGTTTGCCACTGCCCTGCATGAGCCCTACGACGCGCGTCGACTCCTCGCGGCCTAGCCGAAGCTATATAAAGCATGTAACCGTTACTTGGGAAACACTCCCCTCGCTTAATCAGTCCCGAACCTAAGGACTGAATCAATTGATTTCTTCTCCTTTACTTCGCCCAGCTTCGGATATACGCCGACGTCCGAACGGGACCTCCGGAATTTCTTCCTTATATATAAATTCGGAGGGAACCGCGCCCGCGCTCCGCGTGGGAGTCCTGCTGGAGAGCGAGAGCCTTCCGAATGTCTTCGCGAATGTTCTCGAAGACATCGTTGCATCGAATTTTGCCGAACTGGCGTTGTTGGTCTTCAATGGCGAGAATGCTGGCGTAACCGAAGGTACGGAAGTGCGAGCAAAGCGATCGCTTTTCCGGAAAATAGCGGAGCGGATCGGTGATCCGAAGATACGGCGGAAGCTGATGTACGATCTGTATCTGACGCTCGATGAGCGCGCCAAGCCGGCCGGCGATCCATTGAAATTAGTCGATTGCTCAGACCTTTTTCGGTATATTGACCGGCTCGACGTTCTCCCTGCAAGGAAGGGGTTTGTCCACCGTTTCCCGCCCGATGCCGTTGACGCAATTCGAAAGTACCGTCTGGACGTGCTGCTGAGATTTGGATTCAATATTTTGAAGGGAGACGTTCTCAACAGCGCACGTTATGGCATCTGGTCTTATCATCACGGCGACAATGACTTTTATCGCGGCGGCCCGGCTCATTTCTGGGAAATATACGAACATAATCCGGTCAGCGGTGTAATCCTTCAGCGGCTCACGGAAACGCTGGACGGCGGACTGGTCCTTTGCAAGTCGTTGTTCCACACAGCGGATTCGCTGCTGGTGTCGCAAAACCGGTACTCGCCGTATTGGGATACATCTCATTTCGTGATTTGGAAGCTGAACGAGCTTCATCGCCACGGATGGGAGTACGTTCAGAGTCGCGCTGTCCCGAACGCTCCCTATCAAGGAAAGCGGAAACTATATCGCAATCCGACCAATTGGGAGATCGTCAAATGGCTTGGTCCCCAGGTGATTCAAAGGGTCGCCAGGAAACCATTAGAACGGCCGATCGTCCGCCACTGGCGAATTGCAATCCGGCGCGGGGGAACTCCCATTTACAGCACCGGCGCCGATCTGAAGATGGACGGGTTCCGGTTCCAGGAATCGCCGCAGGGCCATTTCTGGGCTGATCCCTTCCTTATTCAGCAAGACGGAAAGACATACGCTTTTTTCGAAGATTATTCATACACAGAGCGCCGGGGTGTCATCAGTTGTGCGGAGATACACCCGGACGGCGGATTAGGTCAGCCACAGATATGTCTCGATACGGGAATGCATTTGTCCTATCCAATGGTCTTTCAGCACGAAGGGGAAACTTATCTGATTCCCGAATCGGCCGATAGCCGCAATGTGGTGCTGTACCGCGCAACGAAGTTTCCTTATGGCTGGAAGCCGGAAAAAGTCTTGTTTGAGGGCTTGGTTGCGCTCGACACTACGGCTCACATGCAGGATGGGCTTTGGTGGTTTTTCACGACGCTCGCCGAGCGGGGCGGAAATGCAAAGCTCATGCTCTTCTACGCCGACAGCCTCACCGGGGAATGGCAATATCACCCGGCGAATCCGATTTCATCCGATATCCGGAGGGCGCGCGCGGCGGGCAGGATTATTCGGGACGGGGCTCGATTACTACGCCCCAGTCAGGACGGCGCTGCGGCTTATGGCCATAGTTTTTCATTCAACGAAATACTAACGCTGACTAGGACGGAGTACCGGGAACGAGTCTTCCGCGAGATTAGTCCTACGTGGGAGAAAGGTCTAATCGGTACTCACACTTACAATTCGTGCCCGGGGTTTGAAATTGTGGATGGGCGTGCTGTGCGGCCTGCGAAAGACTGTTAACAGACCAGTACTTCCTCGACAGGTCATCACTCCAGGAGTGACTTCGGTGCGCCCATTTCGTGTTAGTATTTCCTCCACAAATGAAATTCCTGCGTCGCGTGGCGCCTGCCATAGCAGCAGCGGTGTGTTTACCGTCTGTGATCTGCTTGGTAGCCGGCCAGGATCTTTCTCGTAACCGTAGCCCTCGTATTACACAAGCCATTGACGAAAACAGGCTGATTACTCTGAAAGGCAACACCCATCCGCTGGCCCGAGCGGAATTCGATCGCGGCGCGGCGCGCGCGGACCTGCCGATGGACCGGATGCTCCTGGTTCTGAAGCGAAGCCCCGAGCAGGATGCCGCGCTCAAAGGCCTGCTGGAAAACCAGCAGGTCAAATCGTCTCCGGAGTATCGTCATTGGCTCACGCCCGAGGAGTTCGGGCAGCGCTTCGGGCCCGCGGATCAGGATATTCAGACCGTAACCTTCTGGCTGAGATCTCACGGATTTCGCGTCAACAGCGTTGCGAAAGGGCGCACGGTAATCGAGTTTTCTGGAAACGCCGGGCAAGTGGCGGAGGCGTTTCATACCACAATCCACAGCTTCGTAGTCAAAGGCGAGCAGCACTGGGCGAATACGACCGATCCACGCATTCCGGTAGCGCTCGCGCCAGTCGTCGCGGGAGTCGCGACATTGAATAACTTCCGGCCGAAGCCAGTTGCGGGGAAGCGGGATCGGCTGTTTGGGACGTCCGGCAAAGTGGGTGCACGGCCGAAGCTGAACGTCACGGACGGGAGACATGCTCTCGTACCGTCGGACTACGCAGCCATTTATAACATCAAGCCGCTGTATCAGGCTGGCATTAACGGCACTGGAAGGACAATTGCCGTTGTAGGGACGTCCAATTTCGATCCCCTGGATGTGGCGAATTTTCGTCAGCTCTTCGGAGTCCCGGTTAACCCGCCGCAGATTATAGTTAACGGGCCCGATCCGGGGAATCTAGGCGGCGGCGATGAAATGGAAGCGGTGCTCGATGCCACTTGGGCGGGAGCTGTCGCTCCCGGCGCGACCGTGAAGTTCGTTGTCTCCGCGGATACCGACGCGGCCGGCGGCTTGGATCTTTCGGAACAATACGTCGTCGACAATAACCTGGCGGATGTAATTACGGAGAGTTTCGGGTCCTGCGAGGCGTTTCTGTCGCAGTTGCAAGCCGTAAACAGGTTCTTGGAAGGCGTTCGCGAGCAGGCCGCAGCCCAAGGAATGACGTTTATCGTATCGACGGGAGACAGCGGAGCTTACAACTGCGACGATTTCGATACGGAACTGTCCGTGGCCGAAAAACCATCGGTGAACGCGAGGGCCGCGTCACCTTACGTGGTGGCTGTGGGAGGTACGCAGTTTAACGAAGGTGGGAACGACAGCGCCTATTGGAATCTCAGCGACTTTCCAGGGCACGGTTCCGCTTTGTCGTACATTCCGGAAAATGCCTGGAATCAAAGCTGCAATTCGGCGGAATGTTTCGGCAACATCGTCGCGGGAGGCGGCGGCCCAAGCAGTTTATTTCCAAAACCGTCCTGGCAATCGGGCATTTATGGAATGCCCGGCGATGGAGCGCGGGATCTGCCCGACGTTTCTCTCACGGCCGCATGGGATCACGATGCCTACGTGCTTTGCCTCGAGGGTGACTGCCAACTTGATTCCAGCGGCGGGTTTTCTTTCTCGCTGAGTGGAGGCACATCGGCCGCGGCCCCTTCCTTCGCGGGCATGATCGCGCTGTTGGCGCAGAAAATGAATTCGCGGTTAGGCCAGGTGAATCCGGTCCTTTACGGCTTGGCGGCAACGGAGCAGTTCGGGCAGTGCAACGGGTCGGCCGGGCCGCCGGCGAGCGATTGCATTTTCAACGACGTAACGCAAGGAAACACCGGAGTTCCGGGCGAGCCGGGTTACGGGACGGATGGTGTCGGGTACAAAGCTGGGCAAGGCTACGATTTGGCGACGGGACTCGGCTCGGTGAATCTGGCAAATCTGGCCACGCAGTGGAGCGCGATCAATCGCACAGCCACGACTACGACATTTTCGATTCTCCCTTCGAGCTTTACGCATGGCGCCACGGGGACGGTGGTCCGTGTCTTCGTATCGCCTGGCACCGGGGCCGGCGTGCCCACAGGACAGGTATCTTTGCTGTCGAGCGCGGGCATATGGGCTGGAAGCCTTGCGTTGACCAACGGCTCGGCTACCTTCCAGGATGCGGTATTCCCCGGCGGCAGTTATACGGTGACGGCGCACTATCCGGGAGACGCCACATTCGCGCCGAGCGATTCGGCGCCTGTTTCCCTTATAGTTTCTCCGGAAGTGAGCAAGACGGCGCTCGCCGTGCTTGACCAGGACTTTCTCACTGGGTATGCGCCCATTACGTCGAGTCCGTACGGCAGCTTCGTTTATCTGAGTGCGGGCGTCGCGGGCGCTTCGGGCGCGGGCTTGCGGCCGACGGGCAGCATTATGTTTCTGGACAATGGCGCGAGCATAGACGGGAATCCATACCTGCTGAACAGCAGCGGCGGCACGTTGACGCTCGATGGCATAAACAGCCTTTCGGTTGGCCAGCATTCCATCGTGGCGAGTTACAGCGGCGATCCCAGTTACAACGCGGGTGCATCGGCGCCGGCCAGTTTGGTAATCACGAAGGCATCGACTTTTCTATCGCTCGATCCCAAATGCGTCTCATCCGGGACCACGACAACCGTGGACGCCAATATCGATACTCTGAGCCTGGGCGATTCACCGACGGGCACGGTGTCATTTTCGGCGGGTGGAAAGCCGCTAGGTGGCCCGCTGCCACTCTCGGCGGATTGGACCGCGAGCTTGCCAATTTCCCTTTTAGTCACGGGCGCAAACATTATCACGGCCAACTATAGCGGCGACAGCAATTATCTCGCCTCTACTGTGACGCAGCCTGTGATTGTAGGCGGCGGGGAATGCGTCGGGGCGGCTGTCGACGGCGCTAGCTATTACCCGACACTCGCGCCAGATGGGCTGGCATCGATCTTCGGAAACGCCCTTGCGGCCGCACCGCAATATGCGTCTTCGTTACAGCTTCCCACCACGCTTGCAGGAACAACCGTGACCGTCACCGATAGCGCGGGACACAGCGCCGCCGCTCCACTGGCGTTCATCTCTCAGGGTCAGATCAATTGCGTGATTCCACTTGGCATGGCGCCGGGGATGGGAACTTTGCAAGTCACAAGCTCGACCACATCCGATCAGATGCCAGTGGACATCGAGAAGATAGCGCCCGCGATTTTCTCGGCCGACAGCTCCGGTTTTGGCTTAGCCGCGGCGCAGATTGTGCGCGCCAAGCCGGATGGCAAACAGGATACCGAGTCGACCGTCACGCTGGATTCGAAAGGGAATATCATCCCGGTTCCGGTCACGTTTTATGCCGACAAGCTCGTTCTGGTGCTGTATGCCACGGGCGTGCGGCACAATTCGGGGCTATCGAATGTGCGGGTGTTTTTCAATGGACAGGCGAAAATACCGTTCTACGCCGGCGCGCAGAACCAGTTTGAGGGGCTCGATCAGATTAATGTGAATCTGCCGCCCGTTCTTTCGGGCCAAGGCCCGGTTGATGTGTATGTCACGGTGGACGGCCAACCGTCGAATGACGTGACCGTTGTTTTCAAATAACGGTCAGCTATCGTGCAGATAGCGCACAGTGTCCACTCCGATCGCGCGCCATAACGGAAGACTGGCGGCGAAGGCGGCAATCACAATCACAGTCGCGCCGGCCAGAATCATCATTGCCGGATCGCTTTCCGAGACGCCGAACAACATACTCTTCAGCCATCGCGACGCGCCCCAACTCCCCAACGCGCCGAGCGCGATTCCAAGCGCTACCAGTCGCGCGGCGTGCCATCCTGCCCAACGCAGGATCGCGGACCGGGGCGCGCCCATCGCCTGACGGATCGCAATCTCTTTCTGCCTCACGCCGACCCAGTAGTTGAGGATGCCGTAAATCCCCACGGCCGCGAGTATCATCGCGAGCGCGGCGAATAGCCCGAGCAGCAGCGTGCTGAAACGTCTACGCGCGAGGGGCGCTTCCATCCACCGCTCGAAAGGACGCAGCGACTGAATCGGCACGTTTCGGTCAATCGCGGCGACCTGCCGCCGCACGGCGGGAATCAATTGCGCGGGATCGCCCGCCGTACGGATCATGACTACCCTCTGCTGCGACGGGTGCTGCAAAAAATCGAGATAGATTTCGGGCATCGGCGCGGTGTCGAGGCCCATCTGGCTCACATTCGCGGCCACGCCCACAATTTGATAAACCGGCCCTTCCATGTAGGGACCTCCAACTTTGATTCGCTGGCCGAGCGCGAGTTGCGGCGCGGCCCACCACTTGCGCGCGATTTCCTCATTGACGACGGCGACAAGCGGGCCACCGGCGCGATCCGCATCGGTGAATCCGCGCCCCGCGAGAATGCGCATGCCCATGGTTTGGAAATACGCGTTACCGGCAGTGTTGAACAGCGAGAGGGGAACGTCGCCCCGGGCTGGCGCGGGTTTGTCAAGAACCGAATACCAAAAGTCACCGCAATCCCCAGCGGATGGAGGGCAGTACACGGCGCCCACGGCCTCGATGCCCGGCTCGCCGCGAAGATTCTGCATCAACTGGCCGTAGAATTGGCGCGCCGCCTCGCCGGTCGATGCGCCGGGCAAGGTCGTCCGCACCGTCGCATACCGCGCCGGTGGCAACTGAAGCTCCAGCGCCAGCAGATGACCGGAGTTGAAACCCGGATACGACGTTTCAGCCGCGATCAGGCTGCGAATCAACAGGCCCGAACCGAAGGCAAGAACGAGCGTGATGGCAATCTCCGCAATCACGAGACCGTTCCGGAACGAATGCCCGCGCCGGTTCTCGCCCGATCCAACCGAGCCTTCCTTCAGCGCTGAAGTCAGGTCTATTTTGCGGGCGGTGAAAACGGGCGCGATTCCGGCGAGCAGTCCGACCGCGATGGTGGCCGCCGCCGCAAATAACAGTACCTGCCAATTCAAGCCGGCTTCCGAAAGTCGCGGGATATTCGCCGGGCCTGCGGATACCAGCGCGCGCAGGCACACTTTCGCCAACAGTAGTCCCAACCCGCCGCCAATCGCCGCGATCAAGAGATTTTCGGTCAGCAGTTGCCGCACAATACGAGAGCGGCCCGCGCCGATGGCCGCGCGAATCGCAATCTCCCGAGTGCGGGCCGTGCCCCGAACCAGCAGCAGGCTGGCAACGTTGGCGCACGCCAGGATTAGCACGAGGACAACCGCTCCCATCAATATCCAGAGCGTTTCGCGCACGTCGCCGGTGATGGTTTCAGAAAGATACTCGCCGTAAGCGCGATGGTCCTCTTCCGGCCCCGGATCGGCCAGCGCCAAGCGCTTCATGATCGCGTCGAGATCCGCCCGCGCGCTGGACAGCGTGACGCCGGGTTTCAGCAGAGCCAGTAGGCGTGTCGATCCATGCTGGCTTCGTTTCACTGTATTGTTCTCTGAGATCCCGAGCGGCAGGTAGAAATCCATGGGCCGTCCGAAAAACTTCAGCCCCGGCCGCAATACGCCAATGATCTGATACGCTTTGCCGTCCAGATCCAGCGTTTGTCCGATCACGCGCGGGTTGGCGCCCAATGTTTTCGCCCAGAACTCTTCGGTCACCAAAACCGTGGGAGTCGCGCCCCAGCGGTCGTCGGCTTCTGTGAACAGACGCCCCAGCAAAGGCCGCGAGCCGGTCAGATGGAAAAAGCTGCTGTCAACGACGCCGGCATAAGTCAGCGCGGCATCGCCGCGTCCGGTCATGGTAAGAACCGCCGTATGGAAACCGGCCATGTCCACGAAACTGTGATTTTCGTGTTTCCAATGCTGAAAGTTGATCCACGTGACGCTGATGCCTGACGCCTTCGGTGTCGATTCACCTAGCTGGATGAGCCGCTCTCCATTCGGATATGGCAGGGGCCTCAGCAGAACCGAATACACGACGCTGAAGATCGCCGTATTCGCGCCGATACCGAGCGCCAAGGTCAGAATCACGACAATCGAAAACCCCGGAGCCTTGCGAATGCCGCGCAATCCGTAACGCAGATCCTGGAGGATGGTTTCCAAGCCGGGAAACTGCCAAGCCTCGCGCGCCCGTTCCCGCACGGCGGTCTGATTTCCGAAGTGACGCTTTGCCGCGGCGCGCGCTTCATCCGGGGGCATACCGCGCGCGATGTTTTCTTCAATGAGAAAGTCGAGATGCGAGCGTATCTCCTCGCCGAGATCGTCATGCAGTCCACGCCTCAGATTGACCGCGCGGCGAATCTTCGACCACCATTCGCGCATAGGCTTTATCCCTCCGGTGCAAGGATTCGTCCCATGGCTTCGACGAATCGCATCCACTTCGACATGGCCGCCACCAACTGCTTGCGGCCGAGCGGCGTGAGGCGGTAATACTTCGCGCGGCGGCCGTTTGGCGACGTTCTCCATTGCGCCGCGATCCATTCCCGCTGTAGTAGTCGTTGCAGCGCCGGATAGAGCGAGCCGTTATCGACCAGAAATTCGTTGTCCGATTGCTGTTCGAGAAACAGCGAAATTCCGTAGGCATGATTGGATGCCGCTTGCAGGCTGCGAAGAATCAGAACCTCAAGCGTTCCTTGCAAAAATTCCAGCCGTTCAGGTTGATTGCCTACAGTAGACATACTATCTGTATACGGCTAACCGCGTCCACTTGTCAATTGCGCGAGGATGATAGAACGAGCGAGGAAGCAAGCCATAGGTAAAAAACTAACCAATCACCCAACGATCGGGTCAGTGTTGCTGCTTTTTGTGGCGGTCGTTCTGTTCTATTGGAAGATTTTGCTGACCCAACAGTTTTCTCTCCTGGCAGACTCCGAAGCGGTCAATCAGGCCTATTCCTGGTTTCATTTTCTGGCGGCCAATCTCCGCAGTGGAGTTTTTCCGTTGTGGGACCCCTATATGTTCGCCGGGCGGAGCTTCGCGGGGGAAATGCAAACGGGCGCATTTTACCCGCTAAATTGGCTTCTGGCGCTAGTGCCGTTCAACCGGCAGGGGATGTTCTCGCCCCGCCTGTACCACATCTACTACGTCTTCGGTCATTTTCTGGCGGCGTGGTTCATGTTTGCGTTGGTTCGTGGCCTTGGGTTGAGCCGGTTCTCCGCG
>Ga0157370_10008802_pt1 | contig 10846 bp, 7 predicted proteins | sample C35metaG_FD_113463 | JGI IMG/M metagenome (GOLD analysis project Ga0157370, IMG submission 113463) | Corn rhizosphere microbial communities from Kellogg Biological Station, Michigan, USA - C3-5 metaG | ecosystem: Host-associated > Plants > Roots > Rhizosphere > Soil | place: USA: Michigan... | reverse complement strand
TCGATGACTTAAAACTAGGATAAATGTACACCTGTGTCAAACGTTGATGACACAGGTGTACATTTCGCTTGCGTGCCAAAAAAACCAGGATTAACATCCGTCAAACCCGGGCTGATTTGACTGGTACGCGTCTGGCTTCCATCGCATTGAGTGGTCAGTGCCCGCGGCGTGACGAAAGTGCGCGCAGCAGCGGCGCACCGCACTCGTTGAGGCGGACGTGAAAGTGGGTGTTACAGGTGACGGTTCAGGTGTGACTCAGGGGAATTGAAGAGGGCGCAGACGTGCTTTCTTAATCTTCTGCCTTATTGATATTTCGGAAAGGAGAGCATAGGTGACAGAGTTATTTGATATTCGCTTGGCTAGCAAACAAACGGCTTTCACTGAAATTCCAGTCATAGATATATCGTCGCTCATCAACGGAGAAAATCCGCTGGAGGTGGCAAGCCAAATAGGTGATGCATGCGAAAAGATAGGTTTTTTTTATATAAAAAACCATGGCATTGACCAGCAGTTGATCGATGAGATGTATGCACTTACCAAAAGCTTTTTCAAGCTTCCTTTTGATGAGAAGAACAAGCTTAATGTCGTAAATTCCGGGCCCACGCTACGTGGTTATATACCGATGTACGCGGAAAACGTCGATCCTGCTAATACCCGCGATTTCAAAGAATGTTTTGATTGCGGAGCTCATTACGATGAAGTCTCTCCATTTTTTGGTCCCAATCAAATGCCATCCGTACTGCCGCAATTTGAGAAGGTTGCGGAAAATTACCATTCCTCTGTATTGGCACTCGCGCGAATGCTTATTGGCGGGATCGCGCTGAGCCTGGGTTTACCACAAGATTACTTTGAACACCTTCAGCGTAAACCCATCACTATTCAGCGGATTTTGCGTTATCCGCCCCAGGTCGGAAGAATATCCCAAGAGGAGATTGGTATCGGGGCTCACACGGACTACGGTTTCTTGACTGTTTTATCACAGGATGCGGTTGGCGGTTTGCAAGTCAGGAACCGCGCAGGGGAGTGGGTTACTGCTCCACCCGTTGAAGGCACTTTTATCGTCAATATTGGTGATCTCGTTCAAACCCTCACCAACGATCGCTACACCTCGACAATGCATCGCGTCATAAATACTAGCGGTCTGGAACGCTATTCAATACCTTTCTTTATTGATCTGGATTTCGATGCGGTTGTTGAGCCTGTGCCAACCTGCGTGAGTGAGGATTTGCCCGCGAAGTATGAAGCGTACACTTGTGGTCAACACAAATTTAAGCGCTTTGTAGATAGCTATGCGCATCTGCAAGGCGCATAGGGAGTTATCAATTCAACGCGCCCCGTCGCGGCCGAGTGGATCGCCGTAGCGTCGGGGTCGGCCCCATTGTGAAACCACAGCTGGAGCGGGTCGGCTGGACTTCATCCAGGGTTATGGGCGGTGAGGTGTTTCCAAAAGCCAGAAACGACAAAGCCCTGAATAATCAGGGCTTTGTCGTATAAAGATGGCGGAGGCGATGGGATTCGAACTCATGGACCTGTTACAGTCGACGGTTTTCAAGTCTGGAGATTAATCTATATATTTCAATGCTTTAAGCTATATTTGTTTCCGCTTCGCAGTATTCATTGATGCTTTGAAGGCCTTTGAAATCAAGGGGTGAAAGTTTATTTGCGGAAACGATTTGGCCGGTTTTTTTGATTCCAGTGAATTCAGATAGCCCCTAAATATCAAAGATGCAACGAGACTTTTCGTTAACTCAAAATCATCTCGTCTGAGAGGGGAATCTTGAGTTAAGACCTTTCAAGAAGGGCTGAAAATGACGACCAGAAGCGATCGGATGCTGAACAAGCAACGCATTTGATAGATGACTGTGCATTTGCAGCAGGCTTTACGCAGGTGCCAGTTCTTCCCACGGCTGGCAGCCTATGCTTCACAGATTGCCAAGGCCGTCGAACTCGGCTATCACTACCCAATTCTCATACTTAGATCGGAAACTTGCCTTGACCCAAACGCCACGACATTCCTCACAAAGTGACCGTATTGGCGGCGGCGGCGCTGCGACCAGCGCTGGCATTCGTTTCGAACAGCAGCTTGGCGCTCTGTTCTCGTCCTGGATTTTGGCAGGTGATCGGTTTGATGACAGCTTTCGTCTTGGCTCCGCCGCACCAGAGTGGATCCGCTTCGAGACTGAGGCGCCGGTTGACGACCTTCTGATCAAAACTAGTGACGGCGGCTACGTCGCTGTGCAGGCCAAGACAACGACGACCCTCAGTGAAGATCCAAACTCCCCGCTGGGTAAGACAATTGTTCAGTTTGTTCGCCATTGGTTTGTTGCACAGCAGGGCGATGGCTCGATGGAATGGAACCGGCCGCTCGATCCCTCGCGCGACCGGTTGGTGCTGGCTGTGAGTCCCCAAGCATCATTTCAAATCAGGAGCGATCTACCGAATGCACTTCGCCTCGTCTCACAACCGGGCGGTGGCTCGCTTAACCAAGCGCAGCAGCGGGCATATCAGGTATTTAGTAACTTAGTCGCACAAGCTTGGGCGAGTATCACCAAGACTCCTATCGATGATCAATTGCTGTCGGAGTTGGCGAAATTAGTGGTCGTCTTCACCTTCGATGGTGAGCGTGGCAGTGCGTTGGCAAGTGGATCTCTTGTCAAGGCATTTGGCACGGACTTGAATGCAGAAACCGCGTTCACAGCGCTGTCTGATCTTAGCGGCCGACTGATGCAAGAGCGCGGAGGTGGTGACCTTTCTATTTTGAGGCAATTACTTGTCCGCCGGGGCATCGTACTCAGTGCATCTCCTGAGTATCGCGCCGACATCCAGACTCTTCGGCAGCATTCCAAGCAGATAGCCGAAGCACTTGGCAGTTATGAAAAGATCGAAGTAGTCAGTGGAGCACCGCTATCGGTGCGGCGTGACTGTCAAACCGCGGTTGAAATTGCAGTTCAGAATGGCCCTCTGCTCATTATCGGCGAGCCGGGGGCAGGCAAGAGCGGGGTTCTTAACGCTCTTGCTCGCCAACTGGGCAATGACGGTTTTGATATCCTGCAACTTGCCGTCGACCGATATTCGATCGAAAGCCTTGAAGGTCTGTCTCGTGAGATAGGACTGCGGCACCCGCTGCTTGATGTACTGGAAGCCTGGGACGGACCGGGGCCCGCCTTTCTCATTGTTGATGCACTAGATGCAACGCGCGGCGGTCACGGTGAAGGGGTGTTCCGAGCACTCATTGAGCGAGTTTTAGAACGAAAGGGACGCTGGAGCGTGGTTGCGTCGATTCGTAATTTTGATCTGCGCATGGGGCAGCAATTGCGTGCGCTGTTTAAAGGTAAACCGCCAGAGGCCTCACTTGCTGACCCATCCTTCGCCGAGGTCCAGCACATTCAAGTGCCGCTATGGTCGGAAGCCGAATTTGACCAACTCTTGCACCAGTCGCCGGAACTGGCGAGATGTCTAGCAAAAACACCCTCGCGTTTGCGTGACTTGGCGATGGTGCCGTTCAACACTCGGCTGCTCTGCGAGCTAATTTTGGGGGACTCGGTCAAGCATTTAGACGAAGTCGCTTCTCAAGCGGATTTGTTGCGCCTGTACTGGGATCACCGTGTAGAAGGTCACGGTTTGCCTGCAAGGAGTAGCCTTAGCCTAGTGGTTCAGCTTATGGTTCAAGCTCGAGCACTCCGCGCTCCAACACTCCAGGCAGCGGGCGATAACCCTGCCATGATCGACACTCTGTGTAAGGAAGGAGTGCTCGTAGTCGTTGATGCCGGACGGGGGGTTCAATTCCGACATCATCTGCTGTTCGACTACGCGGCAGCGCGGCTCGCCCTTGATCCGAGCACAATTGTTAACGGCGCCTATAGGTTCAGCAAGGCCGACGCTCTGGGGTTGATGCTTTCGCCAGCGCTTGGGTTCGTGTTGCGTGAAGTTTGGGAGTCCGAGACGAATCACGCACGATTTTGGATCGCAGTGGGCACCCTCATCAACGATGATGATGGAGATCCAATCATCCGTAGCACCGCCGGTCGATTAGGGGCAGAGTTTCCCGTTGCACCCCAAGATTGTCTTTGGTTGGGTAACCTAGCCAAAGCGGGTGACAATACGGTATCGAAAACGCTGTCGCATATTGCCGGCGCTCTTGTCGTGCAGCTTGAGGACGAAAAGAAATTTGCGTCGGAGCCTTGGGCTTATCTGGCTGATTGTTTGGCAAGTGCCCCAACAACCGTAGCGAGCAACCTTCGCTTTCTACTCCATATTCTCATCGAAAGAGTCACGGATGTTGCCTTAAAGCCGATGCTCGGTAAGGCTGCACGTGCACTATTAGCACACGGCCTTGCCCTACCGGAACCTGCATTTATTGTGAGGTCCGCGATTGGTTTCGTCATTGCCACCTATGGCTCCGATGTTGAGGCTTCGCGTGAGTTGTTAATCCAGCTGTTCGATAGCCATCGAATGAATCAGTTCGGGCATGAGGAGGTGCCGGCAGTCTGCTACAAGATTGCGGCGGTGGGAGACATCGATCCTGAGTTCGTCACTAACTACATCTATCGAATAGTGTTCGATTATGAAGTGAGGGAGGATCGCCAAACCCGAATTGGTCAAAGCCAAATCCTCTCCCTGACCTCCAATGCCCGGCAAGATTATGAAATGGCGCGTTGGTCGCTAGGCGAGTACTTGCCTAAGTTTTTACAGTCCCACCCACGAGCTGCGGTAAGGGCCGTCATGAATGCGGTTGAAGGCTACGTTGCGCGTGAACATAGCCCCACCGATGACGCCCTCGACCTAGAGTTTCTTGTCAGCGGACACTCAATCCGTCTGCGGGAAGACCGCAGCTATATTTGGGCCCACGATCCTGATAGCGAGTACGACCGAGACGCGAATAGCCTGGTATCGAAATTGCGCACTTACCTCAAAGGCGCCCCGGAGGCCGAAGCTCTGGCTCTGATCGATATCCTGATCCAGGAAGCTTCGTTCGCAATTGTGTGGTCTCGGATGTTCCTCTGTGCTGTCGAGCGCGGCGATGGCTTGGTAAACCAACTCTGGTCCATAGCGGTGACCGAACCCTTCCTTATCCTTCCAGACACACGCAAGGATGCAATTGATCTCGTTGCGAAGGGCATTGGGCGACGATCGATGCAAGAGCGGCAGGCTTTTGAACAGGCCGTGTTCGGGTTTGACTTCTCAAGTTTCAAACATCGAACGGAAGCGCGGCAAGCTTTTCTGGAGCGCGTTTTTTCTGCAATCGGTCGTGACAATTTAGTCACTCCTGAAGCCCTGCAAATCTTGGACGCGAAAACCATAGACCAGACCACCACAAATGAGCGGCTTTTCGCCATACATTCAGGGTTTATTACGCCAGACGATTTTCACTGGATCAAAGACCTAAATAGGGAGGCACCAGAGAACTCCCGACTTATTGATGCCATTAACGTAGCGAAGAACGTTCTACGCAATGAACCGAACTCTGATACGGCAATGGCGTCTCTTACCGACATTCTTGCTGCATTGCAGGCCATACGAACGTTGCTATCAGAGAGTACGCCGCACATCGATCTACAGCTGAATGCAGAAGCGATAATTGGTCAAGGCTGCGAAGTCATCGTATCGCGAGAGTTGTTAATATCGAAAGAGGTCCAACCGACGCCGCAGCAGGATGCAACTTTTGCAGAGTTGTTGGATTTCGCATGTAGGTCCGAGAGTCCAGAGCTTAATATAGAAACGGAGGCGCAGTTCGAAGAGTCCGCCTCTTGGGGCAGCCCTGCGGCGCGGATTGAAGCCGCGCAAGCCTATTGGGATCTGTTCATGCAACGCCCAGATCTCTATCCAGATCTAGCTCGTCGCGCAGAGGAACTTCTATTTGATCGCCATCCCGCCGTCCGGCTAAACGCGGCTGTGCGTCTCGTCCGGATCTGGGATCTCGACCGTGATCGTTTCTGGCTTCTACTGAAAGAACTCTTCACTCATGAACAAAATCTGACGGTCATCGAGCATCTGGTCGGAGACATCGTTTCAAAACTGGTTCACACGGATCAACCGCTTAGTCTAGAGCTGCTACTTGTGCTGTTGCAGCGTGAAAAGCCGGGATCAGACCGGGAGCGGCGGCTTTTCAAGGCTATCGCAAATAAGCTCACTGTCCTTTGGATCACCTACCAGGTAACAGAGGCAAAGGTCATTCTCGATCAATGGTTGTCTGTGCCCTGGAAACACGCCGACGAAGCTAAAGCAGTTTTGGCGACGCTTCGCGAGGCTATCGTTGCCGGTGTCGGTGACATTCCCGATAAGAACGCCGATCTCCGCCAGCGTTCTCAGGCGCTTGTCTACGACATAGTCAATGCTGCGAATGCTCAACTCGCCAAGTGGGTGAACACTCCTGACCTGAACGAGGTCGAGACCACCGAGGCGCGAGAGTGCGCGAGCCTGATTGACACAGCTGGTATGCAGATGTTTTTCGCGACCAGTGCGAAGAACAATCAACATGGGGGCGACATACCGCTCTCTCGTGTTGGGCTTGAAGTGTTTTTCCAAGAAAATGCTGATCTTCTAAAGCGAATTGGCGAGTATGCATCGCCCAATACCACCTACTACATGCTGCAGCTTGTCGAGCGACTTATCGATGTGGACGCGAGTGCTGCCTTTGATTTAGCGGCCAGCACCCTGAAAGCCAGCCGTCGATCAGGCTACCAAAATGAATCTTTAGGAGTGGAGCTTTTAGTTCAGTTGGTCGGAGTATTCCTCGCCGACCACAAAGAGATCTTTGAGATTCCAACCCGACGAGCTGCGCTTGTTGATTGTTTAGAGGTCTTCTTGGAGGCCGGTTGGCCGGCGGCGCGACGCCTACTATATCGCTTGCCGGAACTCATCCAGTGAACCGGTTGACACTTCGAAACACTTTCAAGCGTGGCCTAGGGGACCTGTTGGATGCGATCGAGCGAGAGCTTGCGAGGCCACAGCGCGACCCATTCGCCGAGTTGGATCCGAGCCGCCGCCCCCACGAGCACGACACACGCATGCTTTTCGTGGATGAATTGCTCGGGCATCTTGGATGGCGGCTAGGGGGTGGGGGCAATGTGCTTGAAGAGGCCCGTCTCCAATCTCTAACCACGAAGTTCATGGACTATGTCGGAGTAGTCGATATCACCCGCGAGCCCCTCTTGCTGGTCGAGGCAAAAGCTTGGGATAAGCCTGCAATCTCTGCTAGAGGGGAGGGTCAGTATGCTGACCAGGCCACCTTGCTCGTTGCTGCTATCCAACATATCCGCCAAGGAAAGGCCAAGGATATATCGCCAATCATTGGTGAGTGGGACGACTATTTACGTCAAGTCTGCGGCTATGTGCGAACGCTGAAGGAGCAATATGGCCACGACTTGCCCCGCGCTGTCATTATTAGTGGCGAGTGGATGGTAGTGTTCAGGACACCAGTTGAAACTTTCCTTCATGCGGCACGGCCGGATGACATTTCCATTTTTACCCGTGCCCAATTCAAGCTGCGTGCAGGGGAGATTTTTGAGCTTCTCCATCGCTCGGCTCTCACTGAAGACTCGCCTGTTCCCTTACGTCCAGCTCAGCTTCGACAATACCTCGAGTTCAGCGATGTATCAGGAGCATTTCAGGGGCTGCATGTCCATTTTGAACGAACCGGCAGCTCGCTGTTCGTTCGTCGCCCGCGCATTCTGATCTATCCAGCTCTATTTGTTGCACGGAAGGACGAGGCAATCTACACCGTGATAGACGACGACACACCTGTCGAACTTGATTACCAAAAGGAAAATGACGGCTTTGAAACGCTGATGCCGCATCTTGAGCTAATTCATGCACGTAGTAGCGCGCTAATTGAAATTTGTGGGGCGGAGCTCGGCGGTGCACTTTCCCTAGCAGATCTACCGACGTTTCCTGGATTCCGCAACGGCGGGGTGGCGAAGTCACTGGTCGGCGAACTGCCGGAGGCAGACGAATGGTTAGTCGCTACCGGTAGAGCGACCCATTTTCTCCTCGCAGAGCCTCGTACCCAAGGATGCCGATTCCATAGTTGGGCTGCGTGCGGGGATGACGCCGCAATGGAGTCTGCCATCAGCGCCCGCACCGTCGACCCTCCGGCGTTCTTCGTGGATAACCAGCGTCATCACTGCGCGCATCAAGTTGTTCAAGACCGTCGTGAGGGGCGCTGTCTCATACAGCCCATCGACAGCCGGACCTGCTGTCAAGCCTGTGTATTTTTGGAACACTGCTGGACGGAGGACGAGCTAGCGGCATTGCCCTGTGGTCGTTGAAGAGAACGCCTCGTCGTTATATAAAAAGAGTCGTCGTCTTTGAGGGTCAGCCATTTGCCGAGATGCGTTGGGTAAGGCGACCCTCAATCTTCAGTGAGTGGTAACAAATATATCAACGGATTGAATGCCTTATTGCATTCAACGAGTAGGTTTTACGATCTCGCCGACGCGCCGATAAACTGTTTCCGTTATGCGCTTATCGTTATGCCCGAGTAGTCTGCTGGCATGCCCAATATCGTCAATTTCACTTGCTGCCTTAGGTCGGATATCCCTGAATTGGAATCGTCGGATGTTCGAAGCGAGTTGCGCATCCTCTTCCTCTAGAGCCTTCGCGATAGCAGTATTTCGAGCATCATCAAATCGTAGACGCAGCATTGGAGCGGTTACATGACGACCGTCCTCCGTAACGATCAAGTATGGGTTTCGGACTGCGCGTGCCTTTCGCTGCGCGAGCAGCTTTTCCACAAGCTCACCCAAGCCATTAATAATCTCGCCCGCATCGAGACGTATCCGGAGTTTTTTTGAGGTCTTGCCCTGGGCAACCTGCAGAAAGCTTTCGGTGACGTCTGTAGCGCGCATGGACAGAACATCCGCAGGGCGTTGACCGGTGAGATAAGCCAAGTCCATGGCATCTTTGAGTTCTGGTACGGCAGCGCCGTAGACAGCATTCCATATCGTAGAGTCAGCGTAAAAATCACGTGGTGTCTCTTTGTTTTTGCGTACACCGGAGGCTGGGTTTTCCTTGTCGGTGATACCCCATTCTCTGGCGATGTTATAGATGTGTGAGAGCAGCGAGATCTCACGATTCGCCCGAACCTTGCCGGTCCGCTTATCGCGGTACTGGGCTATCACTTGCGGTGTCACAGCGTTGATCGGAGCGTCATTGAATGCTTTCCTAAGCTGTGTAAGTGAAAGTAAGTTGTCCTTCTGGGTTCTAAGTTTTTTGCCTGGAATGATCTCTGCCTCGTATCGGTCAAAAACTTTTCCAAGCAAGGTGTTCTTTTGCGGAATTGGTTTGCAATCGAGTTTCGCCCATTCCGCCTTTGCGACATCTAGGTCGGTACCAAGAGGGATTTCTTTCCTTTTACCTTGATCATCTCTCCCGTCGTAGTAATAGCCGACCCATTCAACTCCACTCTTCAACGACCTGACCCGCCTTATCATGCGAGGTGGTAGATCCCGATTTGATGCCTTTCGTGGTCGCATTTTCACCCCACGCGCGAAAGATCAAGTGACCAAGCTTCGGCCGCAATATTTTCAGATGAAGGCTTTACACCAGATAGTTTCATTCGAGCGTACACGCGGCCGACAACGGGGCGACGTGACCCCGTGAGTACATATTTCCAACCATTTCGATTGAGCCAGTCCTGTTGCAGTGAAGGTCGTTGATATCCGGTGATTGCTACGAGCTCGTCCTCGGCAAGAGTTTCGCTATGAATTTCCATATTGTTCCTTTTCTGCATTTCTTCTGCATGTTTGAAGGGGATCTGCTGGCGTTGCATGCTCTAGTCGGCTTTGGGCGCTGAAGTTGATCGTTGGATATTCACGCAGCCTCCACAGTGACTTGCTCGGCGGTGCCGAGTGGTTGTCCGACCTGGCTGTCCTCGAGTCCTGATTGCAGCTGTGCAGCCATGGCAAGCGCCTGCTCGCGCAGGGGCCGAGCATCACGCTCAAGCTTCTTGCCGGTACGGGAGGAGCTGAAGGTCTCGGCCGCGATCCGCAGCAGTTCGCCGATGGCGACCAGCGTCTGGTGCTCGGCCGGGCCGAAGAGCGGACCTGCTTCAAGTCGTTTGCAGTTTTGTGCCAGGCGCGTGTGATCGGCCCGGATGAACTCCAGGGAGGCCCGAAGCTCGCGGATGGTTTTGGCGCTTGCGGCGCGCTGGATGTCTTCACCCTCGCGCAGGCCGGTCTCCAGGCCATCGCTGCGGCCCATGATGTAACCGGCCCAGAGCAGCAGGGCGGCCAGAACTATCAGGGTGATCAGTGCACCGATTTGTATTGGGGTCATCATGTGCTGTGCTCCTGGGATTGTTGTTGGCTGGTGGTGACAGCCGTCAGTGGTGTGGGGGCAACATGGCGTTGGCCGTCCTGTTGTCGCTGCATGTCTTCATCAGCTTTGTAGGCGCGGATGTCGATCAGCGAGGCGACGTGGCGGATGTGCGCGTACTTGGGCGCCTTGCGGCTACCGTCTAGCGTGGTGATGGGGAGTTGGATCCGGCCGTTGTAGATCTCGGTCACGAACAATTGCGAGTTAAGGTTGCGAAAGTACTTTTCGCGGATTTTTTCCAGTGGGACCAGCACGTCACCGAAGATTCGGTACAGCAGCTCCACGGTTGCTGGTTCAGGTGCCGGTTGAAGTCGAATTGAGGTTTGCTCTGCACTACTCATGGCCTTGTCGAGCCTCTTTGCGTTGTTGTCGTGCCGGGTGGTTCCAGGCGTTCAGGCAGTGGCGTCTGGTCAGCTCGCGCAGATGTTCGGGCACTTCGAGGAGCGCGGCGTTGCGCTCCTCGCGTGTGCGCATGGCAACGATCTGGCGGGCGTACTCCCTAGGCCACGTCACGGCGATCTGCCGGGATGGC
>Ga0157370_10008800_pt1 | contig 10847 bp, 8 predicted proteins | sample C35metaG_FD_113463 | JGI IMG/M metagenome (GOLD analysis project Ga0157370, IMG submission 113463) | Corn rhizosphere microbial communities from Kellogg Biological Station, Michigan, USA - C3-5 metaG | ecosystem: Host-associated > Plants > Roots > Rhizosphere > Soil | place: USA: Michigan... | reverse complement strand
GCGTTCCTGGATATCTTCCCCTTGAAAGAAGGGCATGTTTTAGTGATCCCCAAGGTCGAGACCGATAAATTCTTTGATCTGCCAGCGGAATATTTATCAGAAATGCTGTTGTTTGCCCAACCTATTGCAAAGGCTATAGAAAAAGCATTTAAGTGTGACCGTTGCGGAATGAGTGTCATTGGCCTGGAAGTGCCGCATGCACACCTGCACCTGGTGCCAATCAGTTCATCTAACGATCTGAACTTTACAAGATCTAAGCCCCGTGCCAGCGAGGAGAGTTTGAAAGTAGCACAAGAGAAAATAATACGGGAGTTAATGGATCAGATTAGGGATTAGAGATTAGGGAAAAAAGCTTTTCATTCTATTGGCATCAACGCCTCAACTTCTCAACCCCTCAACTTGCCTTTTATCCTTGAAGGATTTTGTTTCAGAAACTCATCCCAACCTTTAACTGCTTTTCCTTTCACATTTCCCACTATTGAACCGGATTGAAAGTGATGGCAGAGGGCAACTGCCAATGCATCCGTGGCATCATAGTGTTTGGGCGTTTCCTTAAATGAAAGAAGGGTCTGCAGCATTTTCATCACCTGTTCTTTATCTGCATTGCCATTTCCAGTAATAGATTGTTTTACCTTTTTGGGTGAATATTCTGTAACCTCCAGTCCATGTCTCATGGCTGCAGCAATGGCTACGCCCTGGGCTCTGCCCAGTTTTAGCATGCTTTGTACATTCTTTCCGAAAAAAGGTGCCTCGATGGCAAAATGCGTGGGTTGGTATTTTATGATCAGGCCTGAAACGGTATTAAATATGAGTTGCAGTTTTTTGTATGTATCCTTTGCTTTGCCAGGTTTCAATACGCCTAATTCAAGCAAGGTTACTTTTTGCTGTTGCACAAGGATCACACCATAACCCATCAGTAAAGTGCCAGGATCGATACCCAGTATTATTTTATCAGGCTTTTGCAGGGACAATGTATTTTTACAAGATTAATGAAGCTGACCCGAAATAGCAAAATCTTCATCAATTACTTCCTTGGCCCCTTGTTGTTTTGCTGGTTATCGTGGTCGATATACCGGCAGATCATTCGCCAGGAAGGATTGAAACAGGCCTGGCAAAAGATCAATGCATCCCTTAGCGGCCCGTTGATTTGGATCGTTCTTGTTGTACTGCTGCTAATGATCGTAAACTGGAGTTTTGAAGCATTAAAGTGGAAGATCTCGGTGCGTTCGGTACAGGAAGTTTCCTTTTCAAAAGCTTTGCAGGCGATCTTTTCTGGAATATCATTTTCTGTTACTACTCCAAACAGGGTGGGAGAATATATCGGCCGCTTGTTTTATATGAATGAAGGCAATCGCTTAAAGACGATCTCTATTACGATGGTTGGGAGCATGAGCCAGCTGATCATCACCTTACTTGCTGGCATTGTCGGATTGCTTTACCTTGGACCTGATGCGGTAAGAACAGGGTTAATGGAAGCCATCTGGATGAAATGCATCATCTATGGAACCATTGCTGTACTTATTGGCTTGCTGCTTTTTTATTTTCGCCTGTCATGGGTAATTCGCGGAGTGAGCAAATTACCAGGGAGTAAAAAGTTCCTTTACCTCGTGGACGCATTGGAGCAACTGGATATAAAACTGCTGCTCCAATTATTGTTGTTTTCCCTGCTACGCTTTGTTGTCTTCACACTTCAATACTACCTGCTTTTCCTTCTTTTTGATGTAGACATTACATTGACACAGGCAGTATGGACGGTAAGTGTTTCTTTCCTCGTTATGGCTGTGATCCCCACAATTGCCATCGCTGAGCTTGCCCAGAGGGGAAAAGTGATCACGGCTATAGTGGGACTCTATTCCAGTAATTTGTTGGGGATGACACTGGCAACCGCCGCCATTTGGTTTGTGAATCTTATCTTGCCAGCAATAATAGGCAGCCTCCTGATCCTGAGAAGAAGAAAAATACTCAGCGCCTGAGCCTAGATCTCTTCTACCCGGAAAAAATCCTTAGGCCTTACTCCTTTTTCTGTTTGCTGAAGGGTGCAACATTCATATTCCCTGTCATGCTCGAAGAAAAGGATATAATCCCCCTCAACAGCTTCCTTTAAAAAGGAGCGCTTTTCCTGGAGGGTTGTCAATGGAAACATATCATAAGCCATTACATATGGAAGTGGGATATGACCCTGGGAAGGAAGCAGGTCGGCCATATAGACAATGGTACGGTCCTTATATTTTATTTGTGGCAGCATCATTGCCTGTGTGTGCCCGCTTACGAAGCGGACCGAAATAGTTGAAGTGAATGGAACTTCACCCAATTTATCGGCAGTAGCAGTTGCTGTATCAATGAATTTTAGTTGACCGCTTTCTTCGATTGGAAGAATATTTTCCTTGAGGAAAGAAGCCTTTTCCCGGTCATTGGGATGAACGGCCCAGTCCCAGTGTTCTTTATTGCTCCAGAATGTTGCATTTGAAAATGCCGGCACCAGTTTTTCCCTTTCCTGCTTTATGCTTCCACCGCAATGATCGAAATGGAGATGGGTGAGAAATACATCTGTAATATCACTCCGTTTGAATCCGTACAGGGCAAGGGAACGATCCAGGGTATCATCACCATGCAAATAGTAATGACCAAAAAATTTTGCATCCTGTTTATCACCCATGCCATTATCAACCAGGATCAATCTTCCCCCATCTTCTATCAAAAGGCAGCGGAGTGCCCAGCTGCACATATTATTTTCGTCGGCAGGATTGATCTTGTTCCAGATGCTTTTAGGTACAACGCCAAACATGGCGCCACCATCCAGTTTAAAATAGCCGGTATTTATTGAATAAAGTTTCATGCTTCTTTTAATGAACCTGACCTGTTATTAGCCATAAATAATATTAGTAACCCAATAATGAAAAAGACCACAAGGGCAAGAATACTATTGCGCATACTGCCCGTAAGGTGGGTGATAAAACCAAAACTGAACATTCCCAATACGATCGCTATTTTTTCTGTGACATCAAAAAAACTAAAGAAAGATGCGGTGTCGTTGGTTTGGGGCATCAGTTTACTATAAGTGCTCCTGCTTAGCGATTGTATACCGCCCATTACCAGTCCAACCACTGCAGCAACACCAAAGAACTGCCATTTGTTAAACAAAAATAAATAAGCGTATACGCAAACCAACACCCACAATAGTATTACAAACATCAGCACTTTAAAGTTCCCGAATTTTCCTGATAAGCGGCTCATAAGAACGGCGCCAACTATCGCCAGAAGTTGAATGACCACCACTGTAAGAATTAGGGTCGTGGTATCGAGCTTTAACTCTTCGCTTCCGAAATTGGTGGCGATCAGCATTACGGTCTGAACTCCCATATTATAGAAAAAGAAAGAGCAAAGAAATAACCATAAGACCGGCAAAGCTTTTACTTGTCGAAACACTTTTCCCAACTCATGAAAACCATTGCTGAAAATATTCTTATCATTCTTTATTCCAGCTGGCCTGCTTTTGGGCAGCCGGACAAAAGTGAGCTGTGCAAACCCAAACCACCACAAACCCACGAGTACAAAAGTGATACGCACGGCCTGGCTTTGAGATGCTGCATCTTTGCCGGCCATCATTACCAAAATAAAGCCAATGACCTGAAGCAATACACTTCCGATATATCCCATCGTAAATCCCTTGGCGCTGACCCTGTCGCGGTCTTCGGGTGCAGCGATCTCGGGCAGGTAAGAATTATAAAAAACGAGGCTTCCCCAAAAACCAACTGTAGCGGTTATCATCAGTATCGTTCCCAGGAGGAGCGAAGAGGAAGTGAAAAAATAAAAACCCATGCAGCTCAATGACCCCAGTGTTACAAAAAATTTCATGAAACTTTTTTTGTTCCCGTTATAGTCTGCAATGGAACTCAGGATGGGCGAGGAAACCGCCACGATCAAAAATGCTACTGCGAGCGTATAATCATAGAGAGATGAATTGGGAATATGTTTGAACCAGAGAAAATTGACATAATCGGTCTTAGTAGCATCGTTTCCGTCGCCTGTGATACCAAGGTAATATATAGGGAAAAAGGTGGTGGTAATGACTAGGTTATAAACTGAATTGGCCCAGTCATACATGGCCCATCCGTTCACAACTTTCCTGGAGGCAGTTTGCATTGAGGTGCTTTCGATAAAAATAAGGATAATGTTCTATCCTTTGATCACGCCTGTATAAAGTAATAGGAGCAAGGCTATCCCGGCGATAATACGGTACCAACCGAAAAGCTTAAAGCCATGTTTTTGAAGGAAACCGATGAAGAAACGGATCGCCAGGATCGCAACAATAAAGGCTACGACGTTACCAATGGCAAACAATTTAATATCATCAGAACTCAGTTGCTTATAGCCTTTCAGCAGTTTGTATCCTGTGGCAGCTGCCATGGTGGGAACTGCGAGGAAAAATGAAAATTCTGCTGCAATACGACGTGTGAGTTTTTGCTGCATGCCACCAATGATACTGGCAGCGCTTCTGCTTACGCCAGGTATCATGGCAATACATTGCCAAATGCCAATGATGAATGCCTTACCGGCTGGTAAGTTTTCTTCCTTGTCAATGGTATGGCGTGTAAAAACATTATCAATGAACAACAATATGATACCACCGGCGATCATGGTGATAGCAACTGTCAACGGGCTCTCAAGCAGGTCATCGATCTTATCTGAAAAAAGAAAACCAAGTACGAGGGCGGGAATGACAGCGATGATCAGTTTCAAATAAAAGTTCCAGCCCCCGGAGCTCCGAAATGGGGCCATGAATCTTTTCCAGTACAGGACCACTACTGCAAGAATGGCACCTAACTGAATACCCACTGTAAATAACCTGGTAAAGTCATTGGATACTACGCCCAATAATCTTTCAGTAATGATCATATGGCCTGTAGAAGAAACGGGGAGAAATTCAGTAAGTCCTTCAACAATGGCAGTAATAATTGCTTGTGCGGTTGTCATGATTAATGGATAGTAGTTTTCTCCAAAAAATAAAGCGGTACTAACCGCTTTACTCAATTATTTTGACAGATATATTACAGGGTGCTGCTTTTTGATCTTCTGAAGATGGCAAATATCTCGATCACCAGGCCAGCAAGGATGAGGATGGGAGCAATGGTGATCCGGGTAGTGCTATACACCGCAGCTTTGTCAAACACCGCAGGATTTACATTGCTTCTTCCACCAGCCATTAGTATCATGCCCAGGGCGATGACGATTATACCAGCCAGCATCCAGATATAATTTTCGCGGCTGAACATTTGTGTATTGGTAGTGTCCTTCATGAATTGCTATTTAGGGTCTGCAATATAGTGAAAATGGTCAATGGTCAATGGTCAATGGTAAATGGTCAATAGAGGTCATCGAGCTTCATACGGAGGTACTTTATCACGCTACGGTGGGTGCTAAAAACAGTTATCCCAATTCCTACCACGATCAGGATAAGGAAAAGTAGCATGAGTAATCCTGAATCATGGATCGTCTTCAGCCAGCTTATAGAGTTTTCCAATATCAGTATAATAACATATAACGCAGCCGAGGCGATCACGCCGCTAAGAGCACCGTTTACCACCGCCCTGATGTTGAGTGGTTTGGCTATGAAACCCCTTGTAGCACCAACCATTTGCATGGTCTTGATCAGGAAGCGGTTACTGAACATCGCGAGCCGTATAGTATTGTCGATCAGGAAAATAACTACCAGGGAAATGATCACAACCAATATAAGAAGTGCAATACTTACGATCCGGATATTGTCATTCAGTTTACCAACAAGGGCCTCGGGATATTTAACATCGCTGACATAAGTTTGTTGTTCAAGGTCGGCCCTGATATTAGAAAGGGTGTCCAGTTGCACGTATTGTTTCTTTATGCGGAAGTAAATAGCGTTGGGAAGCGGATTCTCCGAAAGTACCTTGCTCCAGTCTTCGTTTTCATCCTGCATATAAATCTTCTTCGCTTCGTCTTTTGAAACATAACGAATAGATTTTACGTAAGGTTTGGCGGTGATATATTGCATCAGGGCAATGCTGTCCTTTGGATTAAGGTCGCCCCGCAGGTAGGCCCTGACTTCAACATTCTCCTTGAAATAATCGCCGAGCTTATTGGCATTGATCACCAGCCAACCAATTATACCAAGGAAAAAGAGTACAAGGGTTACGCCCAGGACCGACATGAAGTAGGAAGGTTTACCGCGCTTGATCGAAGCTTTTCCGGATTGCGACATGATCTTCTGGATTGTCCGAAACATTCTGTAATGCTTCGAAGGATTTAATGGGATAATGCATTAAGGTTGAGGCAAAAATAACAGTTTTACTTCTCCAATCCGTATTTTTGTTGCTCCAAAGAAACGAGCCCCGGCCTTTCTGCCGATGGCAGGCATTCCGTAACGTTCAAAGTGCCGGTGATATTTTGAGCTGAACAGATCCACACAGACTTTAAGTCTTTTTTCACACTGAAAGGATCGGCGGGCCAACACTATTAAGGAGATGTTTCCATTGGAAAATAAAATATAATGGAGTACCAGTTCAGGGATATTGAAAAAAAATGGCAGCAACGCTGGAGGGAAACAGGCGCCTATAAAGTTTCCAACGACAGTGATCGTCCAAAATGCTATGTACTGGATATGTTTCCCTATCCCAGTGGTGCGGGTTTGCATGTTGGACATCCGCTTGGTTATATAGCCTCAGATATTTATAGCAGGTACAAGCGCTTAAAAGGGTTTAATGTTTTGCATCCTATGGGCTATGATGCCTTTGGTTTGCCAGCCGAACAATATGCGATTGAACATGGCATTCACCCTGCCGTATCCACCGAGAATAATATCAATACTTTCCGGAAACAACTGGACAATATTGGGTTTAGTTATGACTGGGACCGTGAAATAAGGACCAGTGATCCTTCTTATTATAAATGGACACAGTGGATATTCCTCCAATTGTTCAATAGTTTTTATAACCGGAAAAGCGGTAAGGCAGATTCCATCGCTTCCCTTATTAAAATATTTGAAGAAGAAGGCAATGATTCATATCCTATCCCCAATTCCCAATTTGTCATTAGTTCCTTTACTGCCGAGCAATGGAACCGGTTTGAACCTAAGATGCAGCAGGATATCCTTATGGAATACAGGTTGGCATATTGTGGCCATGGCGAGGTAAACTGGTGCGAAGCATTGGGAACTGTTCTGGCCAATGATGAGGTCATTAATGGATTAAGTGAAAGGGGTAGCCACCCGGTTGTGAAAAAGAAATTGCGCCAATGGTATTTACGTATCACCGAGTATGCCGACCGTTTACTGGAAGGTTTGAACCGCGTGAACTTCAGCGAAGCTATGAAGGAAATGCAAACCAACTGGATCGGCAGATCAGAAGGAGCGGAGGTGGAATTCGAAGTAGATAATGCAGGTCGGGATAATAATATTGACCTTCCTTTGAAGTTAAAGGTCTATACAACACGCCCCGATACCATTTTCGGCGTTGACTTTATGGTGATAGCCCCCGAACATGAATTGGTGACAGCAATTACCACCGAAACACAGAAGGACGCAGTTGAACAATATATTGCCTATGTAAATAGCAGAAGTGAAAGGGAACGAATGGCGGAGAAGAAGATCAGTGGCGTTTTTACGGGATCCTATGCGATCAATCCCTTCAGCGGGAAAAAGATACCTGTCTGGATCAGCGAATATGTTTTGGCGGGCTATGGTACTGGCGCCATTATGGGGGTGCCTTGTGGTGACCAGCGCGATTTCGCTTTTGCCAACCAGTTTAATATTCCCATAACCAATATCATTGGAACATCGTATAGCGGAAAGGAAGCTAATGCAACAAAGGAAGCTACTCTTACCAATTCAGGGTTCCTGGATGGAATGGTAATGAAGGAAGCGCTTCCTTTTATTATAAACAAGATCGAAGAAAAAGGAATTGGGATCCGAAAGGTAAATTATAAAATGCGCGATGCGGCGTTTAGCCGTCAGCGTTATTGGGGAGAGCCTTTCCCGATCAAATGGATCGATGGCATTGCGTGTCCTTTGGATGAATCAGAATTACCATTGAAATTACCACATGTAGATTCCTATAAACCTGGCCCTGATGGAGAAGGACCATTGGGGAATATTTCTGAATGGACAGACCAGCAACTGGAGACCAACACCATGCCCGGTTATGCCGGAAGTTCCTGGTATTTTTTGAGGTATATGGACCCTCACAATGATAGCAGTTTCTGCAGCCGCAAAGCCAGTGATTACTGGGGGCAGGTTGATCTTTATATAGGGGGTACCGAACACGCAGTAGGTCATTTATTATATAGCCGGATGTGGACCAAGGTATTGTTTGACCTTGGACTTATCTCTCATGATGAACCTTTCAAACGCCTGCTGAACCAGGGAATGATCCAGGGCTCATCCCGGTTTGTATACCGCATTCATGGAAAGAATGCTTTTGTCTCTTATGGTTTGAAAGACCAATATTCTGTTGATACAATTCATGCAGATGTAAATATGGTTGATGGTGTAGAACTGGATATCGAACAATTCAAAAAATGGCGGGGTGGCGAATTTGCAGATGCAGCTTTTATTTTAGAGAATGGCAAGTATCTCTGTGGTGTGGAGACGGAAAAAATGTCCAAGTCAAAATTCAACACGGTTAACCCTGATGACCTGGTGCAACGCTATGGTGCAGATACATTCCGTATGTATGAAATGTTCCTGGGTCCGGTTGAGATGAGCAAACCCTGGGATACAAAGGGAATTGAAGGAGTACACCGGTTCCTCAAAAAATTATGGCGACTGTTCTTTGATGAACAGAAAGGGAATATCGTTGTGGATGAAAATCCCACGGATGCAGAATTAAAAGTGCTTCACAAAACGATACGAAAGATCGAAGAAGATACGGAACGATTCAGTTTTAATACAGGGGTCAGCAGTTTCATGATCTGTGTGAATGAGCTGACCGATCTGAAATGTCATAAAAAAGAAGTGCTGGAGGCCTTGCTTATCTTATTAGCTCCCTACGCTCCTCATATAGCAGAGGAGTTATATGCTCAATTAAATAAAGGACCTCAAAGTATTCTCAACGCTGCCTTTCCAAAATGGGAAGAAAAATACGTCAGGGAGTCATCCAAGGCCTACCCGGTGGCCATCAATGGAAAGACACGCACGGAACTGACCATTGACCTCACTGCCACCCAACCTGAAGTGGAATCTATTGTATTGAATGATGCCGTCGTTCAAAAATGGCTGGAAGGGAAAGCTCCCAAAAAGATCATTTATGTAAGGAACAAAATGATCAATATCGTTATCTGAAAAAGGAAAGCTGTCTAAATTGATAAATGGTAAACGGTGAATTTATTTTAGGTGTACTTTCCGCCTAAATAAGTTCACATGAAAAAGCTTCTTACGGCCGTCTTTGTGCTGCTTGCATCCATTTGTTTTTCGCAGGATGCCTTCTTTCTTTCCAACCCCTGCCTTACACCCGATGGCGCCACCGTCATCTTCAGTTTTGAAGGTGATCTCTGGAAAGCGGATGTTAAAGACGGGAGAGCCACCCGGTTGACTGCCATGCAGGGATATGAAACTTCGCCAAGAGTATCGCCCGATGGAAAATGGATCGCTTTTTCCGGAAGGCAATATGGTAATTCTGATATTTACATAATGCCGGTGGAAGGAGGGGAGGTGCGTCAACTTACCTGGCACAGCGGTAATGATGAAATGACAAGCTGGAGCTGGGATAGCAAGAACCTTTATTTCAACAGTAACCGGGCCGGGCAGGCAGCGGGTTATAAATTAAGCATCAATGGAGGTACGCCGGTACGTGTATTCGGGAATTATTTCTTTCAATATGACCACAACCTGGTAGAAGACCCGCGCAGTTCAGCAATATATTTCAACGATACCTGGGAGAGTTCCAACCAGGCACAACGCAAGCGATACAAAGGACCTTTTAACCCGGATATCCAATCTTATGACCCCCAAACAAAGCAGTATAAAAAATATACAGACTGGATAGGGAAGGATTTTTCATTAACGCTTGACCGCGAGGGACACCAATACTTTATTTCAGATGAATTCAATGGTGAATACAACCTGTATACGCTCGATAATGGAAAGAAGGTTGCGCTTACCAAATTCAGTACTTCGATCAAGACTCCCCAGGTAAATGCCAACGGAGGAAAGATCGTGTTCGAAAAGGATTACCAGTTATGGATCTATGACGTCAAGGCTGATAAGACAAACAAACTTAATATTAATATTATACGGAACAGTGTACTGCCTAAAGAAAAGGATTTTGATGTTCGGGGCAATATCACAGCATTTGATGTTTCACCTGATGGTAAGAAGCTTGCCTTTGTTTCCCGTGGCGAATTATTTGTGAGTGATGTGGAAGGGAAGTTCATCGAGGAGGTCGGCAGGGGCAGCAATGAACGGGTAAAAGAAGTGAAATGGCTTTCAGATAATAAGAGTCTTTTATTTACTCAGACTTTATACGGCTATAGCAATGTTTATACTATCCGGGCAGATAGCAACAGTATAGCCAAACAACTAACGACGGACAGAAGGAATGACCGCTCCATTATCCTGAACAAGAAAAGAACACAGGCAGTATATCTGTCGGGAAGAGATGAATTGCGATTGCTGGACCTGAAGAGCTGGCAGGACAGAACAGTTTTGAAAGATGAGATCTGGGGCGTACAAAACAGCGATCCGGGCTTTTCTCCCAATGATGAGTACCTGTTATATACAGCTTACCGTGATTTTGAACAGGATATATTCATCCATAATATAAAAGAGAACAAGACCATTAATCTTACTAATACCGGTGTTACAGAAACCAGTCCTTATT
>Ga0157370_10008799_pt1 | contig 10847 bp, 13 predicted proteins | sample C35metaG_FD_113463 | JGI IMG/M metagenome (GOLD analysis project Ga0157370, IMG submission 113463) | Corn rhizosphere microbial communities from Kellogg Biological Station, Michigan, USA - C3-5 metaG | ecosystem: Host-associated > Plants > Roots > Rhizosphere > Soil | place: USA: Michigan... | reverse complement strand
TTTCATGCAGAGTATGTCAATGTTCAGCCGCATTCCGGCTCGCAGGCGAACGCTGCGGTGTATTTGTCGGCCTTGAAACCGGGTGATACCCTACTTGGAATGTCGCTTGCGCATGGTGGACATTTGACCCACGGCGCTTCAGTCAACCTCAGCGGCAAGATTTTTAACTCGGTTGCGTATGGACTTAATTCCAAAGAAGAACTCGATTATGACGCGGTGGAGTCCCTGGCGCGTGAACACAGGCCCAAGATGATCGTCGCCGGAGCTTCGGCCTACGCGCTGGTGATAGATTGGAAACGCTTTCGCAAAATCGCTGATGACGTGGGAGCCTATTTATTCGTGGACATGGCCCATTATGCGGGGTTGGTGGCAGCGGGGTATTATCCCAATCCAGTCGGTATTGCCGATTTTGTTACGACTACCACTCATAAAACGTTACGCGGCCCACGCGGCGGCATAATCATGGCAAAGCCGGAGCACGAGAAAACACTTAATTCGGCAATTTTTCCGCAAACCCAGGGTGGCCCGCTGATGCATGTGATCGCCGCGAAGGCCGTAGCTTTCAAGGAGGCCGCCACCAAGGAATTCAGGGATTACCAGGAACAGGTCATCGACAATGCCCGTGTGATGGCTAAGGTACTGCAAGAGCGAGGCCTGCGGATTGTTTCGGGACGAACTGATTGCCATATGTTTCTGGTGGATCTTCGCGCCAAGAATCTTACCGGTAAGCAGGCCGCGGAATCGCTTGAGCTGGCGCATATCACCGTCAACAAGAATGCCATCCCCAACGATCCGCAGAAACCGTTCGTCACCAGCGGTATCCGGATCGGCTCGCCCGCGATAACCACGCGTGGCTTCACGGAAATCCAGGCTGAACACCTGGCAAATCTGATTGCTGATGTGCTGGAAGCGCCCACCGATGTTGCGGTCCTGTCGCATGTGGCGCATGAAGCAAAAACGTTATGCGCGAAATTTCCGGTTTATAGAAGTTGATCGCTGCTTAGGGGCAAAGTATATTGTCGCCAGCGTAATCGATTGACGGATTGTATTTGCTCCATTCTCTCGAATTCTGAATCATGAAATGTCCTTTCTGCAATGCGGGCGACACCAGTGTGATCGATTCCCGCGTCAGCGAGGAAGGCGACAGAATACGCCGCCGCCGCCGTTGCCTCACATGCGATAAACGCTTTACTACCTATGAGACGGCTGAATTGCGCTTACCGCAAGTCGTAAAGCAGGATGGCAATCGCTCCGAGTTCGATCGCGATAAATTGCTTACGGGTTTCATGCGAGCACTGCATAAGCGTCCTGTCCCCACCGAGCATGTTGATGCGGCAATGGATCGCATCGTCCAGGCGCTTTTGAGCTTGGGGGCACGGGAAATTCCCTCGCGCAGCATTGGTGAAATGGTGATGCAGGAGCTCTACAAGCTCGATAAAGTGGCCTATATCCGGTTCGCCTCTGTTTACAGAAGTTTCCAGGACGCGGACGATTTCCATGATGCGATCAAGGAAGTGCAAAGACCGCAGCGAAAAAAAGAAATAAAACCCTCCTGAGTTGCAGCTCCAGTTTCTGTTTTTCGGCATGCCATAATCCCCGCAGTAACAAACGGCCATTTACAATGTCTGGCTGCACCGATCCAATACGGACAGCTTTACCCATCTGGCGTTTTTTGGCGATTGCCAGGTAAAAGTGCGAAGAGGACTCTGCGGGGGCGAGCACGCGCAGCCAGAATTTATAGAGAAGCTCCATGTTTTCATCGACCGATCACACCTACATGTCCCTGGCTTTGCAGCTTGCCGAAAAAGGACTGTACAGTACCAGCCCCAATCCCCGCGTCGGCTGCGTGATCGTGCGTGATGGCCATGTTGTTGGCAGCGGCTGGCATGAACGCGCGGGCCAGCCTCATGCGGAGATAAATGCACTCAATGCCGCCGGGGCAGCAGCTCAAGGTTCGACTGTTTATGTCACGCTGGAGCCCTGCAGCCACCATGGGCGTACCCCACCTTGCGCTGAAGCATTGATCAAAGCGGGTATTACCAGACTGGTAACTGCCATGCAGGATCCGAATCCCCTGGTGGCGGGCAAGGGGGGAGCGTTAATGAGGCAGGCAGGAATAGCCGTGGAGGCCGGTTTGATGGAGGCGGAAGCGAGGGCGCTCAACATCGGTTTTATCACGCGCATGACATGCCGGCGTCCATGGGTACGGATGAAAATCGCGGCAAGTCTCGACGGAAAAACTGCGCTCAACAATGGTGCTAGCCAGTGGATCACCGGCGATGCGGCGCGGCGCGACGGCCACCGCCTTCGTGCCCGCTCCTGCGCAGTTCTGACCGGTATTGGCACCGTGCTGGCAGATAACCCGCAACTTACCGTGCGTCACGTGGAAACATTCAGGCAACCGTTGCGAGTGGTAGTGGACAGCCGGCTGGAAATTCCTGTGGAGGCGAAAATCCTCCGTAATGGAGGGGAGCTGATTTTTACCGCTACCGCCAGCGAGGAAAAAATTGTGGCGTTGCGTGATGTAGGCGCCCGCATTCTCGTACTTCCTGATAAAAATGATAATGTCGATCTCTTTGCAATGATGCAGACACTCGCTGATTTTGAAATCAATGAAGTGCTGGTTGAGGCGGGCGGTAAATTGAATGGGGCCCTTATCAGCGCGGGCCTCGTGGATGAGCTGGTGATTTATCTTTCCCCGTGCCTCATCGGCGATGCAGCGCTTGGCATGCTAAAACTGCCCGAGCTGGTCGATCTCGCGCAAAAGCGCACGCTCAAGATTTACGATTTGCGCACTGTCGCGTCTGATATTCGAATAACTGCCCGTTTTCCGTAACAGCATCGGTACTTCCCACCCCACTCCTGCGGGCTCCTCCGGCTTACCCAAATCGACACCCCTCAAGTGACGCGAAGATAAGCAGGAAAATCGCGCAGCGTCTACTTGCACGCCGGATTATAAAAGCATACTCATGTTTTAACGGGATTCTTGGTAAGCTTGCGTTGCAACGTACGGCGGTGCATGTTGAGTGCTCTCGCCGTTACGGAAACATTCCCCTTGTTTTCATTCAGAACGCGCTGGATATATTCCCATTCAAGCCGGTTTACCGACAGCGGGTGTGCACTGATTTGTACATCCGCATCGCCTGCTGTGCGTTCGAAAGCAGTCATGATCTCGTCCACATCGACAGGTTTCGCAAGATAGTGCGTTGCGCCGAGTTTTATTGCTTCCACGGCTGTGGCAATACTGGCATAGCCGGTCAACATGACAATACGGGTACCGGAATCGAGGGTTTTCAGCTTTTCAACCAGGGTCAAGCCGGAGGTGCCCGGCAGCCTGAGATCGATCACTGCATATTCAGGCGTGCAAGACTCGGCAGATTCAAGTGCCTGCTCAACGGTATGCGCGCAAGTTGTGTTGAATCCACGTTTCGTCATAGCGTTTGCAAGCACGCCGCAAAAAGTCGTGTCATCATCGACGATTAGCAAGGTCGGACGATCATCAGCTTCCATCGTTGGTAAAGTTGTCATATCGATTGCCGTATCAAAGGTAGGATAACCTGGGTGCAAGCGCCGCGCTCCCGGTTGGTCAAGCGAACGCTGCCCCCAAATCGCTCGATATTTGCATTCGCCAGGAATAACCCGATCCCGAAACCCTGCCCCGGTGCTTTAGTGGTAAAAAAAGCCTGTCCCGCGCGCTGCGCGGCTTCTCCCTTAAGTCCTTCGCCGTAATCGAGGATTTCGAGATGCAATTCCTGATTATTCCAGTTGGCATCTATCTCGATATGTTTCAGGGATGCATCCGCTGCATTATTCAATAGATTTAAAATAGATTGGCTGAGTAATTGGGTATTCAGAATTTGCGGCGCAGGTTGTACCCCGTCGCCGTGATAAGTAAATTTGACAGCGGGCCGCATCAACTGCCATTTGTCCAGAACCTGTCGCAGGAAATAGTCGACAGCCTGGCCACTGCCATCTTCTGCCCGCGCTTGTCCGGCATCGGCCAGTAATTGCGTCAGCGTATGTTTGCAATGTGTAATCTGGTCGCGGAGTATCCTGATATTGTCCTGGAATTCACCGTTTTCAGCATAATCCTTTTGCAATTCGCCTGTTACTATCGCCATCGTCGCCAGTGGCGTACCTAGTTCATGTGCGGCGCCGGCAGCCAGGGTTCCAAGCGCAATAATTTGTTCGTTACGTAACGCCTGTTCGCGCGCCAATGCCAAGTCCTTATCGCGTTCCCGGATCGATATGCCCATCTTGACCACGAACCAGGCAATCAATACGGTGCTTAACACGAAGGCCAACCACATTCCGGAAACATGCAAATTAAATTCGCTGTTATGTTCTTCGTGGTCATGCGGCAGGGGCACATAATAAAACAGCAGCAGCGTATAACAGCTGATGGTGATTCCTGCCATTACCCAGGTATAGGCCCATGGCAATGCCGCGGCAGCAATCGTCAGCGGCAATAAATATAGCGAGATAAATGGATTTGTGGAACCGCCGCTGAAATACAATAGCGTACTTAATGCAAACACATCTACCAATAGCTGGGCAAAAAATTCAATGCTCGAGACCGGCCAGTCACGGTAGAGACGGACCCATGTCACCAGATTCAATATGGCGAGCAGAGCCGTTACAGCAACCATTTCTACCCATGGCAGCTGCATCTCGAGTGCCCAGTGCGCCAAGGCGAAGGTCAGGCACTGAGCGGCAATCACGATATTTCTGAGCAGAAACAGCCGCTGCAAATTTTTTCGCAGCGGCGACTGGCTCAGATCATTGAACATTGATATCGTTCGTCCTCAATTTAACTTCCCATTTGTAACTTAACCACGACATTAGCGTATATTGCAATTGACGGCCATGCGGCAAATTGCCGCATGCGTCTTATCCTCAAGCCAATAGACGCATACAATAAGCAGTTATTGTATTTGAAAGCGGAAAGGATTTTAATGTTTACCGGAATTATCGAGGCGGTCGGCAAGATACAGCGCATTGCACCCCTGGAGGCTGGCCTATGCTTGGATATCTCGCCCGGGACGCTGAAATTATGCGATGTCGAAATCGGGCATAGCATCGCAGTAAATGGCGTATGCCTCACGGTCACTGCGCTGGCGAATGGCATGTTTTCCGTGGACGTATCGCGCGAGACCTTGAGCTGTACTGAAGGCCTGGATAAGCAGGATGGACGGGTCAATCTCGAGCAAGCCATGCGGCTGTCCGACAGGATTGGCGGCCACCTGGTAAGCGGCCATGTAGATGGCGTCGGCGAAGTGGTAAAGTTTGAGCCTGTCGGGGAAAATCATTTGCTGGTGATCAGGGTGCCGCCTTCATTGTCCAGATATATTGTTAAAAAGGGCTCAATCACCGTGAACGGAGTAAGTTTGACGGTAAACACAATGGCGGCGGACGAGTTTGAAGCCAATCTCATTCGTCATACGCTTGCCATGACCACGCTGAATGAGCTGAAAGCGGGTGCGAAAGTAAATTTGGAGGTGGATATGCTGGCGCGGTATGTGGAACAATTGATGGACCATAGCATGAATCGTGTTGAACCTGAATCCGGTAGCTGACCCCCATTTCTCAATTCACAGCCATGATCCATAAATCTCTCTTTTGTCATTTGCTTCTCATCTTTTTGATAGAACCTGCTCCATCCGTCCAGCTGCCGGATTTGGGTGGGCATGCAACATGATTATCAGCGCTATCCAGCAGATAATTGCAGAAATCAAGGCTGGCAAAATGGTGATTCTCGTAGACGAGGAAAATCGCGAGAACGAGGGCGACCTGGTCCTGGCTGCTGATTTCGTTACACCGGCGGCAATCAATTTCATGGCTACCCATGGGCGGGGGCTGGTCTGTCTGACGCTGACGGAAGAGCACTGTAGCCGGCTCAATCTACCCCTGATGGTATCTGCCAATCGCTCGCCGCTAGGCACCAATTTCACGCTATCCATTGAGGCCGCACACGGCGTCACGACAGGTATTTCAGCCGCCGACCGCGCACGCACGATTCAGGCTGCCGTACATCCCGACGCAAAACCGGAAGATATCGTCCAACCCGGGCACATTTTTCCGCTGATGGCGCAAAATGGCGGCGTACTCGTGCGCGCAGGCCATACCGAAGCCGGCTGCGATTTGGCGAACCTGGCGGGGCTTACTCCCGCAGCCGTAATTTGCGAAATTCTGACGGAGGACGGCAGCATGGCCCGTCTGCCGGACCTGATCGAATTTGCCGCAAAACATCAGCTGAAAATCGGCGCCATTGCCGATCTCATTCATTACCGCAGCCGCACTGAAAGCCTGGTGCGGCGTGTGGCCGAACGTTCCATCCAGACCATTCATGGTGAATTCCGTCTTGTCGCGTATCTTGACAAGACGGTTAACGCTACTCATCTGGCACTGGTCAAGGGAAAAATTGATGCTGATACGGAAACCCTGGTTCGGGTGCATGAGCCACTGTCAGTCATCGATCTGCTGGACATAAATGATGATACCCATTCCTGGAATGTGAATGATACGCTACAGGTAATTGCAGACGCCGGGTCCGGTGTGATCGTGCTGCTCCAGCGCAGGGAAAGCCCGGCGGAACTGATGGCGCGTGTCATGCCGGTGAAAGCCAGTCCTCATAGTGCCGCCAGATCGGATTTGCGGGATTACGGTATCGGGGCGCAGATACTGAAGGATCTCAACGTAGGAAAAATGAGATTGCTGGCCATTCCTCGAAAAATGCCCAGCATGACGGGTTTTGGTCTTGAAGTTACGGGATATCTCGAGCCGGAAAATAACGGCCCAAGCAACTGAGACACCTGCGGCAACTGCACGCATAACATCTGTTGCGGTTAATTTATTGTTACAGGAGCACATCCATGGCACGGTATGACAAGATTCTTGAACTTGAACCCGATCTCAACGGCGAGGAACTACGCATTGGCATTGTTATGAGCCGCTTCAACATTGATGTGAGCGAAGGTTTGCTTGCGGCCTGCACAGCGGAACTGGTAAAGCGGGGCGTGCAGGAGTCAGGCATGTTGCTGGTAACAGTTCCGGGCGCACTGGAAATTCCCCTGGCGCTCCAAAAAATGGCTTTAACCGATCAATTTGACGCGCTGGTGGCATTGGGCGCCGTAATACGGGGAGACACATTCCATTTTGAAGTCGTATCCAACCAATCGGCCGGCGGCGTAGCTGCCGTGCAGCTTGACACTGGCATCCCCGTTGCCAATGGCATACTTACTGCCGATACCGACGATCAGGCATTATCGCGTATGAGCCAGAAAGGTGCCGAAGCTGCGCAAGTAGCGTTGGAGATGGCCAATCTGCTAAGCGTGCTCGACGAAGTTACCCAATAATACAACCCATGACGCAGACTAAACCTGTAATCAAATCATCAAACGTGACATCAAAACAGTCCGCAACAGATCCGGCAGTCAAATCGGTCCGCAAAACCCGCCGCCGCCGATCCCGCGAATTGGCCTTGCAGGGACTATATCAATGGCGTGTAGCGGGAGGAACCGCTGAGGCTATCGAAGCGCAGCTACAAGAAACCAGGGAATTTCCCCGGACAGATGTGGAATATCTTTCAGCGCTGCTGCGGGGTGTCCTGGCGAATTGCGCAGAGCTGGAGAAACAAATCCAACCTTATCTCGATCGTCCTTTCAGGGAGCTTAGCCCGGTGGAGGTTGCCATCCTGCTGCTTGGCGCCCATGAGCTTGCCAGCCACCCGGAAATGCCTTATCGAGCAGTGATCAACGAGGCGGTGGAGCTCGCTAAAACCTATGGCGGCACCGATGGACATAAATATGTAAATGGGGTATTGGATAAGCTGGCGGGGAAGTTGAGAATGACCGAAATCAATGCCAGAACCTGATTCTCCAGGCGTTACCCGTGATCTCCGAATTCGATATCATTTACCGATACTTTTCGCGTCCCGCTCCCGGCACGGTATTGGGCATCGGAGATGATGCTGCGCTGATCCAGCCAACGCCCGGGATGGAACTGGTGGTTTCCACCGACATGCTTGTATCCGGCCAGCATTTTTTTGCCGACGCCGATCCACGCAAGCTAGGGCACAAATCCCTCGCAGTGAATCTTTCCGACATCGCGGCGATGGGTGCCAAGCCACGATGGGTCACACTGTCACTTGCGCTGCCTGAAGCGATCGTGCACGCCGATGAAGAATGGCTGGGAGCGTTCGCCGATGGCTTTTTGGGGCTTGCTCATGCTCATCAGGTGGACCTCGTTGGCGGAGATACTACGCGTGGTCCACTTAATATCTGTGTAACAATTATGGGTGAAGTGGCGAAGGGAAAGGCCTTGCGCCGCAGCGGGGCCAGGCCGGGGGATGATATCTGGATATCCGGTCATCTGGGCGACGCCGCGCTGGCGCTTGCTCACGAGCAGCGGCGCATTGCGCTTGAACCCGGAGAAATTGCAGCGTGCCGAGCTGCGCTGCATACTCCAACCGCACGAGTGGAATTGGGGCAGCGGCTGATCGGCATTGCCGCCAGCGCCATTGATATTTCTGATGGACTGCTGGCAGACCTGGGGCACATCCTGAAAAGCTCAAAAGTGGCCGCAGTCATCAAAATGAATGAAATAAATTGCTCGACATCCATAAAAAGATATCTTCCCCGAGCGCTGGCGATCGAGTGTCTGCTTGCGGGTGGAGACGATTATGAGCTTTGTTTTACCGCATCCCGGTCGAAGCGTAAAAAAATAGGGCTGCTCTCCCGGGAACTGGAAATTCCGTTAACCTGTATCGGCAAAATTGACGAAGGAGCGGGTCTGGCCGTGCTGGATACGGCGGGCAAGACGATCGCGCTGGTGACGAAAGGCTATGATCACTTCCGGGTCTGACCATCAAGTTCCCGACAGGGAATTTGTGCGGCGCCGTTCCGCGCATTTCATTGCTTTCGCTGGCGGCATTGGTTTGAGTCCGGTCGCGCCCGGTACAGCGGGAACGCTCGCCGCATTCCCTTTATTCTGGCTGCTCGATTATTTTTTCGACCCCATTGAGTTTCTGCTGCTGATCGGTGTGCTGTTCATCGTCGGAATATGGGCTTGCAGGGTTACTGGCCGGGAACTGGGCAGTCCTGATCACGGCGGCATGGTTTGGGACGAGGTCACCGCTTTCCTGCTGGTCCTGCTGTTTACACCGAAAATCCTGATATGGCAGGCATTTGCGTTTCTGATTTTCCGCCTGTTCGATATCATCAAACCGCCACCGATCCGGTATTATGATAAAGCTCTGCACGGGGGCTTCGGGGTAATGTTCGACGACTTGCTGGCCGCATTCATGACGCTACTTTGCCTGGCCGCATGGAAGGCATTTGTAATACCATTAGGAATATTGTGAGGACCCAATGCCATGGACGACATAACGCTTCAGGATCTTGCCATAACGGTTGGGTCAGCACTTGCCGAGCAGGGATTGATGCTTGCCAGTGCGGAATCCTGTACCGGCGGCTGGGTGGGCCAGGTCATTACCTCAATAGCCGGAAGTTCCACCTGGTATGAACGTGGATTTATCACGTATACGGACATCGCGAAGCGCGAAATGCTGGGCGTGAGCAGCGTCACGCTCAAGCAATACGGCGCGGTATCTGAGGAAACGGCGTACGAAATGGCTGAAGGGGCACTCGCGCGAAGTCATGCACAGGTCTCGGTTGCCATTACCGGCATTGCCGGGCCCGGTGGCGGCACAGCGGAAAAGCCTGCAGGAATGATATGCATGGCCTGGATCATAAAAGAAGGTCTCGCCCGTACCGAAACGTACTATTTTAGCGGCAACCGCGAGGAAACAAGGCGGCAATCAGTGGCGGCGGCGTTGCAGGGAGCCATTGATTTATTGCACGGCATTCCGCCCATGATCGCCTGACGTTATTTTTTCAATGGAAACCTTCGGTCTACCTGTGTGTAACCGTGCCCGACATGAGGCGGTCACTGAAAGCGATGGCAATTGCGGAAAGCAGGAAAACAAAATGGATTCCGGTCTGCGCCAAAATGGTTTTTTCATCGTATGCATGGGCGTTAATGAAAGTCTTGAGCAAATGGATTGAAGAAATCCCGATGATGGCTGTGGCGAGTTTCACTTTTAGCACCGACGCATTGACATGCGACAGCCATTCCGGCTGATCGGGATGACCCTCCAGATTCATGCGCGAAACGAACGTTTCGTAGCCGCCAATGATCACCATGATAAGCAGATTGGAGATCATCACCACGTCTATCAAACCCAGTACCACCAGCATAATGGTGGTTTCGCCGATCTTGGTAGGCCTGGGTGCCCCTTCAATAGCTACCGCATCCAGAATATGCTGTAACGCAGACTGGTTACCCATGACGGCGCCGATCAAGTCGGTCAATTCAACCCAGAAATGGTACACATATACGCACTGGGCAAGAATCAACCCAAGATACAGCGGCAACTGCAGCCAACGCGTGGTGAAGATGAAGTATGCCAGCGGCTGGATCGATTTCTTCCTGGGATAATTGGCGGGTTCCTCGTTGATTTCCTTGATTTCCATATGGTTCGGCAGTTTTCAGTGAAATAATCCGGCATTTTACACTTTTTGTCGTGCGCGACTGTTGCTGCTGAGTACATTAGTGGCGATGATGCGCTACGATGAATATTCATATGAATTAATTGCTGTGGCAATTAATAGGGCTGTGACTCCAGATACCTCACAAATGAATCAGAATGTTTTGCCGTCGCGTCCAATGAAGGCGGCAGGTTTAGCACTGGCCTTGGTTTCGTCACTCGCCGCTGCGGATATTCCGCATATCCCGCATATCTCATTGGCTCCTGAACGTATTTTTATGCAGATATTGCCTTCCGTGGT
>Ga0157370_10008796_pt1 | contig 10848 bp, 8 predicted proteins | sample C35metaG_FD_113463 | JGI IMG/M metagenome (GOLD analysis project Ga0157370, IMG submission 113463) | Corn rhizosphere microbial communities from Kellogg Biological Station, Michigan, USA - C3-5 metaG | ecosystem: Host-associated > Plants > Roots > Rhizosphere > Soil | place: USA: Michigan... | reverse complement strand
GGCGCGGTGCAGAACGTGTGCGTGTGGCGGCTCATCGAAGCATCGTCTGGGAATGCGACGCGCGAAGTCGGCAGGTGCAGGTGATGTTACGCGTGGCGGCGCCCCGCCGATTGCGCCGACCGGCTAAGATGGCGGTCCCGCCCCGCGCACGACCGACAAGACGGGCAACGACCCGATGGATCTCATCGACGAGCAGGCCGCCAGGCCGAGCAGCGGCAATGGCGTCGTCGACGTCCCGCCGGGTGGCCTCGCCTTTCTCGAGCGCGGCGGCGAGATGGGCCGGCGCATGCGCGCGTTCGATTGGACCGCCACGCCGCTCGGCCGGCCGCAGACGTGGCCGCAAAGCCTCAGGACCGTCGTGCGCATCCTGCTCGATTCGCGCTACGCGATGTGGATGCTGTGGGGCCCCGAGCTCACGTTCTTCTGCAACGACGCGTACCTGCCGACCGTCGGCATCAAGCGCGACTGGGTGCTCGGTGCACGCTCGGACAAGGTGTGGGCCGAGATCTGGCCCGACATCGGCCCGCGCATCGCGCACGTGCTGACGAAGGGGGAGGCGACATGGGATCAGGGTCTGCTGCTCTTTCTCGAGCGCAGCGGCTATCCCGAGGAGACGTATCACACGTTCTCGTACAGCCCCCTCTACGACGACGCGGGCGCAATCGCCGGCATGCTGTGCGTCGTCACCGAAGACACCGAGCGCGTCATCAGCGAGCGGCGCATCGCGCTGCTCGGAGCGCTCGGTACCGAACTCGCGGCAACGCATTCGGAGCGCGAAGTGTTCGCGGCCGCCGCGCGGTACATCGGACGCGACGTTCCTGATCTGCCATGCGCGCTTGTCTATATGCGCGAGGCCGACGGCGCGCATTGCGTCCTGCGTACCGGCTTCGACGATGGGCATACCACCGAGCGCGACGGGTCCGAAAGCCCGTGGCCGGTCGACGAGGTGCTCGCGACCGGACGCGAACGCCTGGTCGATCTCGACAAGCGCTTCGGCGACCTGCCGCGCGGCCCCTGGCCCGATCAGCCGCGCCAGGCACTTCTTCTGCCGATCCAGCAAGCGGGACACAGCGAGGCCGTCGGCGTCGTGGTCGCATGCCTCAATCGCTATCGCGCGCTCGATGACGCTTATCGGCGTTTTCTCGAACTCGTCGTCGCACAGATCGCATCGGCTCTCGCGAACGCGCGAAGCTACGCCGAGGAGCGGCGGCGCGCCGAAGCCCTCACGGAGATCGATCGCGCGAAGACCGCGTTCTTCTCGAACGTGAGCCACGAGTTCCGCACGCCGCTCACGCTGATGATGGGGCCGCTCGAGGATACGCTGCGTGACGGAAGCCTCGATGGCGACCTCCGCAACAATCTCGCGGTCGCGCATCGCAACAGCCTGCGGCTTCTGAAACTCGTCAATTCGCTGCTCGACTTCTCGCGCATCGAAGCCGGCAGGCTGCAGGCGCATTTCGCGCCGACCGATGTCGCGGCGCTGACCGCCGAGCTCGCGAGCGTGTTCCGCTCGGCGATCGAACGCAGCGGCCTCACGCTCGCCGTCGCATGCACCGCTGTTGTCGACGCCTACGTCGACCGCGACATGTGGGAGAAGATCGTCTTCAACCTGTTGTCGAACGCGCTGAAGCACACGCACCGCGGCGAAATCGCCGTGAGCGTCGCGCCTGCCGGCGATCAATTCGAGCTTCGCGTCGCAGACACCGGGACCGGCATTCCCGAAGACGCGCTTCCGCAGGTCTTCGACCGCTTCTATCGGGTACCCAATGCGCGGGCGCGCACGCACGAAGGTGCAGGCATCGGGCTTGCGCTCGTGCGGGAATTCGTCAACGTCCATGGCGGCACCGTGCGCGTCGCGAGCAGGATCGACGTCGGCACGACGTTCACCGTCACGATTCCGCGGGGCCGCGCGCACCTTCCCGATGAGCGCACGTCGGCCACACCGCTTCCGCTTGCGAGTCCGCGGCATGCAGGGGCGTTTGTCGAGGAAGCGCTTTCCTGGCAACCCGATGCGATGGCGCGCCGCGATGCCGAATCGGCGCCGGCGGATGCCGACACCGTGCTCCTCGTCGACGACAACGCCGACATGCGCGAATACGTAAGCATGCTGCTTTCCACGCGCTTTCGCGTGCGCACCGCGGCCGACGGCGTCGAGGCGCTTGCCGAAATTCAGCGCGCCCGGCCGGATCTCGTGCTCACCGACGTGATGATGCCGAGGCTCGACGGTTTCGGACTGTTGAAGGCCATTCGCGCCGATCCTGCGCTGCAGGAGTTGCCCGTCGTGTTCCTGTCGGCGCGCGCTGGCGAGGAAGCGCGCATCGAGGGCATCGACGCGGGGGTCGACGATTACCTCGTGAAACCGTTCTCGGCGCGTGAGTTGCACGCGCGCGTCGCCAACACGCTCGTCATGGCGCGGGCCCGGCGCGAATATCTGCATGCGACCCGTGCCGGCGAAGCGCGCCGCCGTTTCCTGCTCGATTTCGCCGACGCGCTTCGCGCCGCGGGCAGCGTCGAGGAGGTGATCGCGGCCGCGGTCGCGCGCATCGGCCGCGAGCTCGCGACGACCAATGCGGGATATGTCGAAGTGGAGCCCGGCGGGCGCAGCTTTCGCCTCGTCACCGAGTGGCGTGCCGACGGCTCGAAGGGCCGCGACGGCGAACGCTTTCCAATCGACCGCTTCGGCGAATACGAGGCGCGGCGCGCCGGCCTGCCCATCGTCATCGAGGACACGCGAGCGCATCCGCACGCGGACGCATGGCTCGCCGAGGGCGCAGGCGCGGTGCTCATCGTGCCCTGCGTGACGTCGGGGCGCAGTCCCGCGGCGCTGTGGGTGACGGTTCCGCACCCGCGCGCATGGCATGGCGACGAGATCGCGCTGTTGCGCGAGGCGAGCGAGCGCCTGTGGGCGGAGCTCGGCCGGGCGCGCGCCGAAGGCGCGTTGCGCGAAAGCGAGGAGCGGTTTCGCACGATGGCCGACAGCTCGCCGCTGCTCGTCTGGGTGCTCGATCCGAAGGGACGCGCGATCTTCACCAACCGAGCCTGCCACGAATTCTTCGGCGAGTTGCCTGAACGAATGGGACTGGACGGCTGGCACCGGTACCTGCACGCCGACGATGCGCAGGATTTCACGAGCGAGATCGGGACCGCGCTTGCCGAGCGGCGTCCGTTCAGCGTCATGGCGCGCGTCCGGCGCAGCGACGGCGCGTGGCGCTGGGTGCAGTCGATCGGCGCGCCGCGATTCGCCGAAGACGGCCGCTTCCTCGGGGCGGTCGGCAGCAGCCCCGACGTGACCGAGCTGATCGAAGCGTCCGACACGCTGCGCGACGCCGATCGGCGCAAGGACGAGTTTCTGGCGACGCTCGCGCACGAGCTGCGCAATCCGCTCGCGCCGATTCGCCAGGCTGCCCGCCTTTCGCGCTCGCCCGAGGCGAGCGACGCGCAGCGCCGCTGGAGCCAGGAAGTGATCGAGCGGCAGGTGAAGCACATGGCGCTGCTCCTCGACGACCTGCTCGACGTGTCGCGGATCACGCGCGGCAAGCTCGAGCTGCGCCGCGAGCGTGTCGAGCTGCATTCGGTGATCGCGATGGCGCTCGAGACCGCGCGCCCGCTGATCGACGATCGCCGCCAGATCGTCACGCAGCGTGTTCCCACGGCGCCGCTCTGGCTCGACGCCGATCCGATGCGCGTTGCCCAGGTGCTTGCCAACCTGCTCACCAACGCCGCCAAGTATTCCGAGCCGGGTGGCATCATCGAACTCGCGGCCACGCGCGAAGGCGGCCAACTGAGGATCGACGTCGTCGACAACGGCATCGGCATCGAGCCCTCGCTCCTGCCACGCGTATTCGAGATGTTCTCGCAAATGCAGGCTTCGCTCGATCGCGCCGAAGGCGGACTCGGCATCGGCCTTGCACTCGTGAAAGGCCTCGTCGAGCTGCACGGGGGCCGCGTCGACGCGCATAGCGAGGGTCCTGGCCGCGGTGCCCGGTTCACCGTGCGCCTGCCCGTTCCCGACGGCGAAGCGCATGCCTTGCCAGGCGACGACGAGGCGACGCCCACAAAAGGCACGCGCACCGCGCGCATTCTCGTCGCCGACGACAACCGGGATGCGGCATCGAGCCTCGCGACGCTGCTGGGCCTCGACGGCCACGAGGTCCGCGTGGCGAACGATGGCGCGCAGGCGCTCGCCGCGGCCGAAGCGTTCGTCCCGCAGATCGCGCTGCTCGACATCGGCATGCCGAAGCGCAACGGCTACGAAGTCGCGCGGGCGATTCGCGCTTCGCAGTGGGGCGCATCGATGGTACTCGTCGCCGTGACCGGCTGGGGCCAGAGCGAAGACAAGCGACGCGCGAAGGAAGCGGGCTTCGACCATCACTTCACGAAGCCGCTCGACCTCGACGTGCTCGCCGCCTTCGTGAGTGATGCGCTCGCACGCTCGCCGGCCGACTGAGTGGCCGCCGTGAACGCGCGCACGCCAATCATTGGCGGTCTTTATGTCGCGCTGTACATCGCGCTCGACTGGGTGAGCTTCATCGATCCGATCGCGGCCTTCGCGATCACGCCGTGGAATCCGCCGCCCGGACTTTCGATCGCTTTCCTGCTTCGCCGCGGCATCCGCCAGGGTCCCTGGCTGTTCGTCGCCGCGCTCGCCGCCGAATTCCTGGTCCGCGGCGCGCCGGCGCCGCTGCCGCTGCTCGTGGCGTCGTCGCTGCTGCTCGCCGTTTCGTACACGGTGGTGAGCGCGGTGCTTACGCGCGTGCTGCGCATCGATCCCGATCTCGCGACGCTTCGCGACGCATCGACGTTCGTCGTGGCCGTCGCCGTCGCCTGCGGGGTGATCGCGCTCGCGTTCGTCGCGCTCTTCGCCGGCAGCGGCCTGCTGCCGCGCGGCGAATTCTGGCGCAGCGTGATGCAGTTCTGGATCGGCGATCTGATCGGCATCATCGTCACCGCGCCGGTGCTGCTCGTCGCGACGCGGCGGCCACGCGTGTCGATGCACATCGGCGTGGAAGGCATTGCGCAACTCGCGGCGATCGCGGCCGCGCTCTGGGTCGTATTCGGCTCGGGTCTTCCCGATGCGATGACGCTCTTCTACGTGCTGTTCCTGCCGATCGTCTGGATCGCGATGCGCCGCGGCGTCGAGGGCGCGGTGTTCGGCACGCTCGCGGTGCAGCTCGGATTGATCGCCGCCGTCGAGTTGACCGGGCAGGAGCGCGGCGCCGTGATCGAGTTTCAGTTCCTGATGCTCGCGATCGCAATCACGGCACTCCTCCTCGGCGCGGCGGTGTCCGAGCGGCGCGCGATCGAGCGCGCATTGCGCGAAAAGCAGGCGACGCTCGACCGCAGCCTGCGGCTCGCCGCGGCGAGCGAGCTCGCCTCCGCGCTCGCGCACGAGTTGAACCAGCCGCTGGCGGCGATCGGCACTTACCTGCGTGCGTGCCAGCTGATGCTCGAACGCTCGGGCTCCGGCGAAAGCGAGCTGCGGACGACGATGGACAAGGTCGTCGCCGAGGCGAGCCGGGCCGGAAGCGTCGTGCGGCGCCTCCGCGACTTCTTTCGCTCGGGCTCGGTGGAGCTCGAAACCATCGCACCCGCGGTGCTGATCGAGGAGGCGTGCGCCGCCGTGCAGGAGCGTGTGAATCGTCATCGCGTCGCGCTCGAGCAGTCGGCTCGGAACCTCCCCGACGTGCGCGTCGACCGCGTGCAGATCGAAGCGGTGCTCGCGAATCTCCTCGGCAACGCGATCGATGCGCTGCAGCGGAGCGCCGGCGAGCGCGCGTTGCGCATCGACGCATCGCGCGATGGACCCGGCTTCGTGCGCATCGCGGTTCTGGACAACGGGCCAGGCGTCGAGCCCGAGGTCGCACAGTCGCTGTTCGATCCGTTCGTCACGACGAAGCCGAAGGGCATGGGGCTCGGGCTCGCGATCAGCCGATCGATCGTCGATGCGCACGGCGGAAAGCTATGGCACGAACCGCGGGTCCCGGGCAGCGCCTTCTGCTTCACCGTTCGGAGCGCGTGATGGCCGTGGCGCAGCGAGCGCTCGTTGCAATCGTCGACGACGACGTCGCGGTGCGCGATTCGCTCGCCCTGCTTTTGCGCCTGCACGGCTTCGGCGTGCAGGCCTTCGCGTCCGGCGAGCAATTCCTCGACTGGGCCGGCACGCAGTTCGTCGATTGCGTGCTGCTCGATTTGCGGATGAGCGCAATGTCGGGACTCGACGTCCAGGGCGCGCTCGCGTCGCGCGGACTCGACTATCCAATCATCGTCGTAACCGCGCACGGCGACGTCGCGACGACGCGCGCGGCACTCAAGGCCGGCGCGTTCGACTTCATCGAGAAGCCGTTCGACAACGACGTGCTGCTGCGCGTGATCCGCGCGGCGAGCGAAGCGAGCGAGCGCAAGCGCGCGCAAAGCGAGCGCCATGCACGCTTTGCGCAAAGCCTCGCTCGGTTGACGCCGCGCGAGCGCGAGGTGCTCGACCACGTGCTCGCGGCGCGCCACAACCGCGAGATCGCGGTGCTGCTCGGCATCAGTCCGCGCACCGTCGAGGTGTACAAGGCGCGGATCATGGACAAGCTCGATGTCGATCGGCTGCCCGACCTGATCCGGCTCGCGCTCGAGATGGGTCTCGGCCAATGATGTCGTCGTTTCGTCGACCTACGGGATTCGCGTAAGGGCTCGCCGGCTTTTGCCGGCCCCTCCAGCGTCCTAACCTCGGACGTGTCATCCACGCTTTCGGGCGCGCAACTGCCCCAACGCCATGGCACTCGTACTGATTCCGTTCACCCATCGCGCAAGCGGCGAGCGCGCCGTTCGAAGCCTGCTCGCGCGGCCGCGCGACCCATCGCTTCGCGTCGAGCTGCTTGCAATCGTCGATCCGCTGACGCCCGGCAAGGTGGCAGTCTTCGTGTCGCGCGAACGCGCGAAAGCGCAGGCGACGGCAGCGGCGCAGCAATGGCTCTTCGAGCTCGGCGCGCTGCTCGACGCGGCGAACGTGACGCGACGCCTCCGCGTCGCGACCGGCCGCCTGCGCGACATCCTGCAGGCCGAACGCGGGCGCCGCGACGTCGACGAGGTGCTGCTCGGCACGCGCACCCGCGATCCATTGCGCGGCTTTCGCCGTCGCGCCGTCGCGAACGCGATGGCGCGTCCGCTCGTCAGCGTTTCGTAGCGTCGCTCGCGACGATGAACGGTGCCCCGCTGTCGCCGCTATGGGTGGTTCCGTTCGCCGGGATCCTGCTGTCGATCGCGCTCTTTCCCGTCACGGCACCCGGCTTCTGGCACCGCCACTTCGGCAAGACGACCGCGTTCTGGGTTGTGGCCTTCCTCGTCCCGTTCACGTTGTATTACGGGCCCTCGGCCGCGGCACACGAGCTCCTGCATACGATGCTCGCGGAATACGTTCCGTTCATCGTGCTTTTGTTCGCGCTTTTCACCGTGTCGGGCGGCATCCACGTGCGCGGCAACCTGCACGGTTCGGCATGGCGGAACACGCGGCTGCTCGCGCTCGGTACGCTCCTCGCGAGCGCGATGGGCACAACCGGCGCCGCGATGCTTTTGATCCGTCCACTGCTTCGCGCGAACGACAATCGACGCCACCGCGCGCATGTCGTCGTGTTCTTCATCTTTCTCGTCGCGAACGTCGGCGGCGCATTGACGCCGCTCGGCGATCCGCCGCTCTTCCTCGGTTTTTTGAAGGGTGTCGATTTCTTCTGGACGACACGGGCGATGCTGCTGCCGACGCTGACGGCAAGCGGGCTCCTGCTTGCGCTTTTCTACATCGTCGATCAGCGGCTCTGGAGGAGAGAGACGGAAGAACGGCCGGCCGTGCGCGATCCGACGCCCGACCGGCCGCTCGCCGTCGACGGCAAGGTCAACTTCGTGCTGCTTGGCGGCATCATCGCGCTCGTGCTCGTCTCCGGTCTCTGGAAGCCCGACCGCAGCGTGCTGATTTACGGGACGACGGTCGAGCTTTCGAACGCCGTGCGCGACGTCGGCCTGCTCGCGATCGCATGGGCATCACTGCGCCTCACGCCACCGCGCGTTCGCCATGCCAACCAATTCGATTTCGGGCCGATCATCGAGGTGGCGAAGCTTTTCGCCGGCATCTTCGTGACGATCGCGCCGGCGATCGCGATGCTTCGCGCCGGCGGCGACGGCGGCGTGCTCGCGCCGCTGGTCGCACTGATGACGCGCGCGGACGGCACGCCCCACGACGCGCTCTATTTCTGGATGACGGGCGCGCTGTCGTCGTTCCTCGACAACGCGCCGACCTATCTCGTGTTCTTCAATCTCGCAGGGGGGGATGCCGCGCAGCTCACGGGTCCGCTGGCAACCACGCTCGTCGCGCTCTCGGCGGGTGCCGTGTTCATGGGCGCGAACACCTACATCGGCAACGCGCCCAATTTGATGGTGAAATCGATTGCCGAGGCGCGCGGCGTCGAGATGCCGAGCTTCTTCGGCTACCTCGGCTGGTCGCTCCTGGTCCTGGTGCCGATCTACGCGCTGCTGACGGTGCTGTTCTTTACGTGAGCCCGCCGCCCCGAGGGCGAACACCGGAGTGTGAAGCACGAAGGGGTATTGGCCGCCCGAAGGGCCGCCGCGAGGGCGAACACGGGAGTGCGAAGCCGGTATGCCAGCGCGGCGGCGGGAACGCCGTCGCTTCCCGTGGCATCCAATGAGCACCTTACCGAAGATGCCCAGGGCGCCGTACGGCCGCCCGAAGGCGCCGGCGCCCTCCTGTGGAAGGGGAACGCGCCCGCGAAGCGAGCGCTTCGGGGGAGGCAACTCATGACTGCCCTTTCCAAACCCCTCGAAGCGCTCGACGACGCCGCGTTGGTGCTTCGCGTCCAGCGCGCCGATGCAAAGGCCTTCGCCACGCTGATGCGCCGCTACAACCGGCGCCTGTACCGCACCGCGCGTGCGATCCTCAAGGACGACGGCGCCGCCGAAGACGCCGTGCAGGAAGGCTATGTCGCCGCATGGCGGCACATCGGCGAGTTCCGCGGCGACGCGCAAATCGCCACCTGGCTCACCCGCATCGTCGTCAACCAGGCGTTGCAGGCGCTGCGCCGGACGCGCCGCGAGCAGGTCGTTGTGCTGTTCGACGAGCCGCCCGAGGAGCGGAGCAGCGACGATGCGAGCGCCGACTCACTTGCGCCCGGGGCGCCGGAGAAAACGATGTTGCGCGCCGAGATGCGTCGCCTGATCGAACGCAAGATCGACGACCTGCCCGAAGCCTACCGCACGGTCTTCATGCTGCGCGAAGTCGAGGACATGACCGTCGAGGAAACCGCGGCCGCACTCGGCATTCCGACCGCCACCGTCCGAAGCCGGCTTTTCCGCGCGAAGGCGCGGCTTCGCGAAGCGCTCGCCGAGGAGCTCGATACGGCGACGCAGGAGGTATTCGGTTTCGACGGCGATCGCTGCGACCGCATCGTCGCGGCGGTCCTCGCCAGAGTCGGCACCATGCATCCAACCGGCTGAAACGCGCGTAAGTCCCTTCGCAATCCCACACCACAGGAGCAACGATGAAAACAATCCCAATGGCGCTCGCGGCCGCCCTCTTCGCCGCCACCTTCGCCGCCCACGCACAGGGCGGACCGAACGACGCGCAGATCGCCGCGATCGTCGTCACCGCGAACCAGGTCGACATCGATGCGGGCAAGCTCGCCGAATCGAAGGCGAAGCACAAGGACGTCAAGGATTTCGGGCGGATGATGGTCAAGGACCACACCGGCGTGAACAACTCGGCGAAGGCGCTCGTCAAGAAGCTGCACGTCACGCCGGAGGACAACCCCACGGCCGAGAGCCTCAAGAAGGGCGGACAGGAAAACGTCGCGCACCTCAAGACGCTCAAGGGTGACGCGTTCGACAAGGCGTACATCGACCACGAGGTCGACTATCACCAGCAGGTGATCGACGCGATGGACAAGACGCTGATCCCGAGCGCACAGAACGCCGAGCTCAAGGCGCTGCTCGTCAAGGTGCGGCCGGCGTTCGTCGCGCATCTCGATCACGCGAAGAAGCTGCAGGCCGAGTACGGGAAGTAACGTGCGCCAATGGCGCCCGGTTCCGCGCGCGGCGACGTTGTTCGTCGCCGCCGCGCTGGCGCTCCTCGTCGCAGACGCCGAAGCCGCCGGCGCCGTCCACACGGTGACGATCGACGGCTTCGCATTCAAGCCGTCGACGATCACCGTCAAGCAGGGCGACACCATCGAGTGGCGCAATACCGATCCCGTTTCGCACACTGCCACTGCCAAGGCGGCTGGCCTCGATTCGGGCGAGATTCCGGCGAACGGAACCTATCGCTTCGTCGCGAGGAAGAAGGGTCGGTTCGCGTACATCTGCACGCTGCACCCGATCATGAAAGGCGAGCTGGTCGTCGAGTGAGCGTCGAGTCGCGAGCCACGACGCGCTTCGGTAGGCGCGCGTTCGCCAATGCCGCTGTGGCAGCGTCACAACCGATGCGACATATCCGTTAGCGCAAGCAGGCGCACGTCGCTTCGTCCAAGCAGCAGCACCTTGAAGAGCTCGCCCATCTCGGCGGGCGACAGAAGTTTCTGAACCGCGCTCGCCGCGCGCATGTAGTCGACGCTGTCCGGAGCGCCGACATCGCGCAGCCGATCGAGGATGCCGCAGCCCAGCAGGAACGACGCCTGCGTTGCGAATCCTCCGACATGCAATCCCGCGCGCTCGCCGGCTTCGGCCATCGCGGTGAAATCGACGTGGCTCGTGAGATCGGAAAGCCCCGGCCAGAGGAACGGATCCGCGTGCACGCGGTGCCGGTAATGCCCGATCAGCGTGCCGGCTGCACGTTGCGGATGGTAATACTCGTGGCGCGGAAAT
>Ga0157370_10008795_pt1 | contig 10848 bp, 10 predicted proteins | sample C35metaG_FD_113463 | JGI IMG/M metagenome (GOLD analysis project Ga0157370, IMG submission 113463) | Corn rhizosphere microbial communities from Kellogg Biological Station, Michigan, USA - C3-5 metaG | ecosystem: Host-associated > Plants > Roots > Rhizosphere > Soil | place: USA: Michigan... | reverse complement strand
TGCTGAATGCTCAAAGCTGAAACCTCACGCCGTAATCTTCTCCACTTTAAATTTAATCATTCCTGCGGGTACTTTTATTTCTGCAATATCACCCACTGCTTTTCCCAGCAATCCATTTCCAATGGGTGATGAAGCAGATATTTTTTGCTCTTTCAGATTCGCTTCTTTTTCAGAAACGATCTGGTAAGTAACCTGTTTTTTTGTAGCAAGGTTTGTCAAAGTAACTTTTGTAAGAATAGAAACTTTGCTGGTATCAATTGTACTTTCATCCACAATCCTTGCGGTAGCGATGATCGTTTCCAACTGCTTTATTTTTGCCTCCAGCATTCCCTGCGCTTCTTTTGCAGCATCGTATTCCGCGTTTTCTTTCAGGTCGCCTTTTTCACGTGCTTCCGCTATCGCTCTTGATGCCGCCGGCCTTTCCACGCCTTTCATGTGTTGCAGTTCTGCCTGCATGTGCTCAAATGTATCTTTTGTTACATAATTTACCTGGCTCATAACCTCATTTTTATTTTATTAAATCTTTTACAGAATAACGAAAAAAAATACAACGCCCCATCTAAGACGTTGTATGATACAAATATAAGAAGATTGAAAATTATTTCAATCCTAATTTTTCTAAAAGAATTTTTGCCATTTTATATAAAGCCTCCTGTGAATATCCGGCAATATGGGGGGTCAGAATTACATTAGGCTGTGCCACCAGCCAGTTCAGTTGCTGATTTTCTTCTTTGTTATAAGTTTCCAGTCTTTCGTTTTCCATTACATCCAGCCCGGCTCCTGCAATTTTTTTGTTTTTCAAAGCGGCAATCAAAGCGGCGGTATCCGTCACTTTGCCGCGGCAGGTAGAAATAAAAAAGGGATTCCTTACCAGAGAATTAAAAAAATGTTCATTGGCCATGTGTTCGGTTTCTGCAGTTAAGGGCACATGGAAAGTAATCACATCAGAATACCTGCAAACCTGCTCAAAATTGGCTTCCTTAATATATCCGCCACCAAAATCATACTTATATTTATCATAAGCTAAAACCGTTAAACTAAAGGAGGACAGCAATTTTGCCACTGCCGAACCGGTATTTCCATAACCAATAATCCCGACCGTTTTTCCTTCCAGTTCTATTCCACGATTCCCTTCACGAATCCATTTGCGATCTTTAATTTCTTCAAAAGCGGAACAGATTTTATTCGTCAGGTTTAATATCAATCCAAGTGTGTGTTCCGCTACTGCATTTCGGTTTCCTTCGGGGCTGCTCACACAGCGGATGCCTTTGGATTCAGCATAGGCGACATCTATCAGTTCCATTCCGCTGCCCAGCCTTCCAATCCATTTTAGCCGCGTAGCTTTATCAATTATTGGCTTGTCGATCGGCATCCTGGTTGTTACAATTAATCCCTCTGCCTGGCTGATAATACCACTCAATTCTTCATAAGTTATTTTTTCGGCAAAAAGAACTGAAAAGCCTTTATGCTGCAAGGTATCCGTTAAATAATTGTGTGCTTTTGATGTTATAATTACCTGCTTGTTCAATTTTATTTTTTTTTATTCCTATTTCCCATTGATTTCTTAAAGCCTGCTGACCTTCAACTCTTTCAATTTTCATTGCGGATTGCCAATGCTCATTATTTGTTTTTTTATCAAAAGAATACATCTTTTGTTCATTGAAACATTGAGATTTTTTCTTCCACCGGAAACTGAATGCTGAAACTGAATGCTGAATCTTGAACATTAAATATTTCTCCAACTTTGAATCTTCAGCCTCCTCTTATACAACTGCAATCATACTTATCTCTACATTCACATCTTTAGGCAAAGTTTTCACTGCTACTGTTTCCCGTGCCGGGAAATCCTTATCAAAATACTTTCCATATTCGGTATTTACCTCTGCAAAAAAACTCATTTCTTTTAAAAAAATGGTTGTTTTTACTACATGGCTGAAATCGATTCCTGCTTCTTCCAATAGTGCTTCTAAATTTTCCATTACCTGTGCTGTTTCTTCCGTAATGTTTCCGTTTTTGAGGTCAGAGGTTCCTGGAATCAGCGCTACCTGGCCTGATAAAAATAAAAATCCTGCGGCTTTTACCGCCTGGCTATATGGCCCGATTGGGGCCGGAGCTTTTGATGTGTTGATTATTGATTTGTCCATGTCCGGGTTTTTTATAAAAGGCATTAAAGTTGCAAAACTTTCCATCAACTAACAAACCTATTTTTGTAAAAAATAAAGTATGAAGATTTTTATTTATGGAAATGAAGAACAGCAAAAGGAGATAAAATCAATTAATTCGCCTGGCAAATATGTATTCACTTTCAAAAACAAACTTCCTGAAAATGACGATTACAAAAATCATGATGTTTTTCTTTTACTTTCCGATTTTTCAGGGTTGACGGATGGTGAAGACACCAACCGCGGGGAGTTGCGGGCGGTGTCTTCACCGCCCATGGCCGGCAGAATAAATTTTACTCTTTTTGAAAATAAACCGGTTTTGATAAATGCAGTAACAGAAACGTTATCCGAATTGAATCTTCCTTCGAATGTGAGCAGAATCAATGGCTGGCCGGGTTTTTTACAAAGAGATATATGGGAAATTGCATCTAACGATGTACAAAGAATCGAAAGCATTTTTAAAGGTTTTGGCCGCAAGATATTCTTTGTAAAAGATGAGCCAGGGTTTGTTGCTGCCCGTGTAATCAGCATGATTATTAATGAAGCTTTTTTCGCATTGGGTGAAAAGGTAAGTACCAGAGATGAAATAGATTTGGCAATGAAACTGGGAACCAATTATCCCCAGGGTCCTTTTGAATGGGCAGAAAAAATTGGCATTGAAAAGATTTATTTTTTATTAAAAAAACTATCTGTAAAAGAAGAAAGATATCTTCCTGCCCCGGCATTAAAAAAATTATTTTCAGAAGAAACAGCAAACGATTTTATAAAATGAATTACCTCTTAAATATACACACCACTTCAGAAAAAGCGATTGTAAACCTCTGTGCCGAAGACAAGCTTTTAGAAACATCGGTTCATAACAATTCCAAAGAGCACGCCAGCTTTTTACACACAGCCATTCATCACATTTTACAGCATAATGACCTGTTGCCAACGCAATTAAACGCTGTGGGGGTTACCGGCGGCCCCGGTTCTTATACCGGAATCCGCATAGGTTTGGCAACAGCAAAAGGATTGTGCTTTGCATTAAAAATACCCCTGCTGATTTTCAATACGTTAGAATTAATGGCCTTTTCGGCAATTGAAAATACAGGTGATAAAAATGCCTGGTATTGCCCGATGATTGATGCCCGCAGAATGGAAGTTTTTACTGCCGTTTATGATGCGCAGTTAAATGCCGTAATGGAGCCATCAGCAATGGTTTTAGAAGAAAATTCCTTTACCGGTTTACCGGCAACAAAGCCGGTTTATTTCTTTGGAAATGGCGCAGAAAAGTTTAAAAGTTTAATAAAGAATCAATCTTCACCTTATTCTTTTCCAGATGTAAACGTTACTTCTGATGCGCTTGCCTCCTTTTCATGGAATAAATTTAAAAAAAATCAGTTTGAGAATCTCATGACAGCAAAACCCGTTTACATTAAAGAATTTTATACTCCGGCAAAAAAATAACTTTTATTTTAATGTTTCCTTACAAAATATATCTATTTACAATACGTACCTTTGTCTTCAGGAAAAACCTAATTCGTTAGAAAACCATTTATCTTACTAATTTAAAACTTAATTAGAAATGACAGTAGCAACCCAAACTCACGAAACAAACCATCTGGAGCACACTAATGAAAGTGAAGCTCTGAAAAACATGGATTATCTGAAAATTAAAAAAGCAGCGCTTGTTTTGCGTGCCATTAATCATAAACTCAGACAGTTAATTCTTAAAACAATTGACGAACACAAAAGAATTACCGTTACTGAACTTTATGTGAAATTGCGCCTGGAGCAATCTGTTGCATCCCAGCACCTTGCTATTTTGCGCAAAGCCGATATTGTAAATACCGTGCGCGAAGGAAAATTCATTTTTTATACAATTAATGAAAAACGCATTGCTGAAATCAACAAATTTGTAAAAGAACTTGTTGGATAATCTTCTGTTGATTAATTTTTAGCGTGGAAACATGTTTCCCAAAAAATTTGAGCCATATTTATGAACTTTGCATAAATATGGCTTTTTTTTAAAACCGAAAGATATGAATGTACAACAACTTTACACCGGCTGCCTGAGCGAGGCCGCCTATTTTATTGAAAGCAATGGTGAAGCTGCTATCATAGACCCTATAAGGGATACAGAGGAATATCTGCGGCTTGCCAGAGAACACAATGCTTCTATAAAATATATTTTTGAAACACATTTTCATGCAGATTTTGTGAGTGGGCATATTGACCTCAGCAAAGAAACCGGCGCTCCCATTGTGTATGGGCCTGGCACAAAAGCCCATTTTCCTTTTCATCTGGCCAAAGACGGCGAAGTATTTAAAATAGGAAATATTACCGTGGAAGTAATTCATACACCCGGCCATACGATAGAATCTACCTGTTATTTATTGAGAGACGAGCAGGGAAAACCATATTGCATTTTCACTGGCGACAGCTTATTCGTTGGTGATGTAGGCCGCCCTGATCTGAGCAGTGGAAATTTATCAAAAGAGGAACTGGCTTCTATTATGTACGATTCTATTCAAAATAAATTGCTGCCTTTGCCTGACGATGTTATTGTGTATCCCGCGCACGGAGCAGGTAGCAGTTGCGGCAAAAGTATCGGCCCTGAAACCCGGAGTACCATGGGCATTCAGAAGAAAACGAACTATGCATTGCAGCCACAATCACGCAAAGAATTCATCAAAGCAGTTACAAAAGGCCTGGAAGAAGCGCCTGCCTATTTCAGCATCAACGCCAAAATAAATAAAGAAGGATATGAAAACCTGGATGAGGTAAAAGCAAAAGGATTGCAGCCGCTTTCTGTAAAAGAATTTAAAGGGAAAGCAGACAATGGTTATGTTATCCTTGACACAAGAGATGGTGAGAATTTTACCAATGGCTTTATTCCGGGTTCTGTTTCTATCGGCCTTGATGGGAGGTTTGCTGAATGGGCGGGAAGTTTACTATCTTTTAAAGAACCGATGATACTGGTAACGGAGGAAGGAAAAGAAGAAGAAACGCTCGTAAGGCTTGCGCGTGTTGGCTTTGAGAATGTGGAAGGATACCTGGAAGGAGGATTCGAAGCCTGGAAAAAGGGCGGTGAAAAAATTGATTTGATTATAAATGTAGAAGCAGATGAGCTGGCAATGGATATTCCTTTTGATGAAAATCTAACGGTACTGGATGTTCGGAAATTCAATGAATTTGCCGAAGGCCATGTAAAAGGAGCCATCAATATTCCGCTTGATGAGATGGTGGATGTGGCCCAGATTGCGCAGCTCGAAGAAGATCAAAATATATATGTACACTGCGCCAGTGGCTACAGAAGCGTGATTGCTTCATCGCTTTTAAAAAGGCAGGGTTATCACAACCTGAGAAATGTTGTGGGAGGATATGAAAAAATAAAAGAGCAAAAAAATATTACCACAGAAAAAGAGGCGAATGTGCTGAATTAATTTTGAAATCAGTGGCAGTAATAAATAATCCGGATTCTGTTTTTATGCTTCTTTTAATCAAACAACAACTCATCGGCAAAAATTTTCACCGCAGCTGGTGTTGAATGGTTTCAACAAAATAACATGAAAAAAGTAATTGCAGCAATGAATATGACGCTTGACGGGTTTTGTGATCACACGGCTATGATTGCTGATGAAGAAATACATCAGCATTACAATGACCTGTTAAAGAGCTCTGGTGCCGTTTTATATGGAAGGATAACATTCCAGCTTATGGAATACTGGGAATCTGTAGTGAAAAACCCTACCGGTATCAAAGCAATGGATGAATTTGCAGTAACCATAGAAAACATTCCTAAAATTGTTTTTTCGAGGACGTTGAAAAATGTGGAATGGAAAAATGCAAAGCTGGCAAAGAAAGACCTCAAAGAAGAAGTTTCAGAACTCAAACAATACGGCAATGACGGGAGCAAAGACATTTTAGCTGGCAGCCCGGGTTTAATTGCAGCCTTAACGAATCTGAATTTAATTGATGAATTCCAACTCTGTTTTCATCCGGTTATTTTAGGGAGCGGGGTAACACCCTTATTTAAAGAAATAAACACCCGGATAAACCTGAAGCTCTTAAAAACAAAAACATTTGGCAGCGGTGCAGTGATTCTTTACTATGAGCCGGAAAAAAATGAATGTTAAGAGACTCAAGCCGTACTCCTCCTTGGACGGTGTCTTCACCGAACATCTCCATAGACGGTGTAAAGATGCTTCTTATGTAGAAAGACATCAAAGGGGTTTTCGTGGCAATCTACCAATGTTGGGATTGCTGCATGCCTCGCAATGATGGAAAACGAGGGGCTTTTCAGCCGTGGTTCGTGTCACGAAGCGTTTAAAATATGGTTCATGCAGACACGATGGCGTTGAATGCCCGTTGCCGGATATGCACTTTTGCGCAGGTCTTCGGTCCTGTGTATCTTCGTTATATATTAAACAAACTTTAGTAACGGCCAGTCACCGGTCAGGAGACCGGCGCCAATTTATCCATACACTCCTTATGCACTATCCATACACTATCCATGCTTTATCTATGCTTTATCAATGCTTTATCAATGAAGGATGAATACAGTATGCCTAGTTCCTGCTCCTGTCTAGTCAATCGTCGGCTCACCGCAGGTGTTGACATTAAAAAATCTATAGAATATTATGTGCTGAATCAATAAAACCTCAACTCCATCTTTAATAGCATTTAAGTAATTGATCCTCGCAGAAGCCATTGTTTTTCTATCTTACCCAATACCAGATAATTCCCGGATCTGTCATACAACCTTCGGTGCCACACCCACCTCCGATCCAGGGAGCAGGAGAAAAGCCGCCTGTTGAAACCAAAGTGCCCCACCAGCTACTGTTACAGCTACTGCTTGTAGTGATGTCACCGGCACAGTTAGAGTACCAGGGCATTCTTTGCTCAATTCCGGAATCATTATAAGTCCAGGTACCGAATTTAGTATTAAGGGTAATGTCAGTTTGGGTATTATCTCCTTTTAGAAAAGTATATGCTCCGTTTGCAGTCCAGATACCGCCATTGCTTTTTCTTGTATTTGCGTCAATCATGTATTGAAAGCCGCCGGGACTTTTTTTAATATAATCCGCCCAGCCAATAATTGAATAGTTTGAATTAATGGAAGGTGACGTAGGATTTAATGATATGGCATTGGCATAAGTCCATCCGGCATTACTCGCATTGCACATGATTAAAGTCCAGCCACCGCCATCCGTTGTCATATCAGCATAGATTTGAAAAGGAGCGCCGCCATTAATGTCCGGATTTTTGATCCAATAATAACCATCCGCAGAGGCAGGAAAATCTTGCTTAATCTCGTAAGCGCTGCCAGCAGCATAGGCGGCAGTTAAACCATTGAGTCTGGCAGCATTCCGGATCTTACCAGATCTATCTACTTTTGAGCTTTTGCCTATGGCGCCATTTTCATTGACATTGCTTACACTATCAAATGAGATGTTTCCATATTTATTCAAACCTAAAAGCCGAATGGTTACTATTGTATTGGCAATATCTGTGCACCCATCCGCATTTGTAACAGTTACGCTATAATTGCCGCTGGCAGTAAAGGTATTTTGGGCAGTAGTAACTGAATTGCCACCGGACCATTGGTAAGAAATACCACCTGATGCAGTTAATGTAACACTATCAAATGCTGTAATGGTGCCGTTGATAACGGCTGTAGGCGAAGGAGGTGCGACAAGGGTAATATTTCCTATATCACTTATTGCACACCCGGCAATATTATTTCCAGGTTTTCCCTGTACTGAATAAGTTCCGGCAGGAACTGAAAAAGTTGTTTGCGTTTGCCATGTAAGCCCGTCTATACTAAATTGCAGCTGATCGCTGGCTATCGCTACATTTTTAATACTGTGTTTATCATTTGCACCGCCGCATCTGCTTGCGAAAGCAAATTGCCAGGCAGTTTTACTCGTTGTACTGTAGTCAGCCGGAAGTGAGACATTCGTAAACACCACTGCGCCGCCAATGTTCATTGATATGGTATTGGCGGCAGAAACCGTAACAACGCAAGTGCGGTAATTCGTATTGATCAACGCAAAAGGAACACTGGTAATGGTCGTACCCTTATAGACAACTTCTATCCGTGAAGTGCCATATTCAATCAATCTGATTACCAAACCTGTAACTATGCCATATTCATAATTACCCCCCGGAGCGAGTGTTCCATAATTAAAACTGGTACCATCAGCACCAGAACCGTCTGCCACACGATAATCGAATGTGGCTGTAAAGGCAGATGGAGCAGCCGCCACAACAGGAAAAGCTATATACCCCTGCTGGTTGGATTGCGCAGGTGTCAGAATACATTCACCACCATTTATTGTAGTGCTTCCTGATAAAGTGGCGCCTGAAGGTAAAGTTGAGAAATCAGCAGTGATATAATTTGTTATTAAACCTGAAGGATTTATAATAACAACACTTCCGTTTGCAAGACACGTAGGATTATTACCTGTTACTGTTCCTGATACAGCATCCTGAACCACAACAGCACCAGATACATTGCTTTTGACAGAATTGTTTCCATCGGACAGTACCACATAGTAATATGATTTTCCGGTATTTGTACTTGAAGGAGTATAAGTACTGTCAGTAGCACCGCTAATTAAGGTTCCACCTATATTACTGTTGGCGCTATTGATGTACCATTGGTATGACAAGGTGCCGCTTGCCGTAATACCAAGCGCGGTTGCAGTTCCGTTTTTGCAAACAGTTTGACTGACCGGGGATGGCTGAGTCAGAATAGAAATGCCGCTATAATAGGCAGACTGGTTGGTTTCAATCGTTTGACGGTCTGTTGCAGATAATATTTCCGGAAAAGTAATGAATTCGCTGATCCAGCCATTCAATGATGTTGCGCCATCTGTTCTTGAACCCAGAATAATAGGCGTGGCTATACTGGCATCGGAACATGAAACCGGCGATCCCGAGCCATTAGCTACACCATTCACATACGCCGATGCAGAAGTAGCGTCCGATTGAAATATCCATTGTGCAAATCCGGTAGTGCTATTGATAGGTGTATTTAAGCTAAAGCTTGAGGCTCCGCTTCCATTGGATATTAAAAATGAACTATTATACATATCCCAGGGGCCAGGGAGATTTCCGTTTGTTTTATTTGCGAAAGTGGAATAAGTAGTATTGGTTTTAACACCTGCGCAAATGGCCAGTGTAAAAGCATCAGGATAGCCATTTGTAAATGCTACCGTAGATAACTGGTTGCTCCCATTAAAATATACAGTAGGTAAAGTCTTTTGCCTGTAAATTACTCCGGATAATACAATGCACGGTTGGAGTGAGGTACTGTTTTGGATTGCATTTCTCCCGCTTCCGCTTTGATCGTACCAGATACTTACATAAGCATTACCGGACGCTGCAAAGGTTTTTAGGGCTGCAGTATCTAAATCACCATTAAGGAAACCGATATCCATGGTAGCATTATCGCTACTCCGCTGTACCTGTATCGCATAACCTGTATAGCTACTGCTTAGCTGTCGTAACGAGTAAGAAGAAGCAGCAGGATTACCAGCCGAAAGTCCTACTTTATCCAATGCGTTTTGAGCGATAGCACTTTCAAAAAATCCCAAACTTAATAATATAAAAATGAATGTTTTCATTACTTCAGGATGTTGGGATTAATAGTAGTAATCAAATTGAATTCTATCATTTACAGTTAAAGCATAAGCTCCGTTATTTACAGCTTTATAAGTCAGAGCAGTTCCGCTTATATCGTATGCAGTGTTACTGATTCTTATTCCATTGATATACATTTTGACCTTACTATTTACTGATGGTATCTGTGTAAGCTGAAAGCTTGTTTGTGCAACGGTGGCGGTAAATTCATCTGCAACTTCACGTACCGGGCTTGCTGCGGCAGAGATAGTGCCTGAAGAGATGCTGATGTTTGTACCTGCGGTGATTACCGAACCATCGGCTGCCAGAATCTGAGCAGATGTACCACCGGATTTTATAATTGACGTGGCTACTATCCCTGAGTTATATGTTTTTATACCTGCTATGGTTTGGTCAGTTGCTAAGTCAACAAAGCCGGTTAGGGCTGTTGCTTTCGCATACGGTAATAACATCGCTGTCGTATCACTGATATTTACTTTCGTATTTAATCCTGCTGTGGAACTGGCCACGGTCGCATATGGAGCAAGCATTGCTGCGGTATCCTCAATATTCAATTTTAAAGCAAGGCCATTTCTCACTTCTGTTAATGAATCAATCATTCTTTGTGTTCTTGTATAAGCGCTTAACATCGAAGCGGTATCAGTAATATTTACTTTGGTATTGATGGTTGTTTGAGTAGCTGCTTCTTTTGCATAAGGCGATAACATGGCTGACGTATCACTGATGTTCACTTTTGTATTCAAAGCAGTTTGTGCAGCAGTACCGAGTGCATCTTCTGCTGCCATAGCTCTTGCTTTTTCAGTAGCCAGGTTATTTTTGATAGAATCATCTGCATTGGTGCGATTAATAATTTCTGATGACAACGCAGTAGAATTGCCGGTTGAAGCTGCATCTACATAAGTTTTAACCGCATTCTGGGTAGGGAATAAAACGTCGCTTGTTCCAAGAGTGGTGGCTGTTGATTTATTAGCCGTATTTTCTTTCGTGGATGATAAATTATTTTCTGCAGTTGTTGCTCTTGTTATTTCAGAATTTAAATTTGCTTTTATTGTTG
>Ga0157370_10008794_pt1 | contig 10848 bp, 10 predicted proteins | sample C35metaG_FD_113463 | JGI IMG/M metagenome (GOLD analysis project Ga0157370, IMG submission 113463) | Corn rhizosphere microbial communities from Kellogg Biological Station, Michigan, USA - C3-5 metaG | ecosystem: Host-associated > Plants > Roots > Rhizosphere > Soil | place: USA: Michigan... | reverse complement strand
CAGGCTTTTGGCATTTTTTGATCTCTTAATGCCACATATTCAATGTTGTCATCTTTTTCATCAGAGTTCACAAAGTGACTGAAACGTTTCATCAATCTTGGTTTTTCTAAAACTTGTTTCCATTCGCATTCAAATGTTCCAACTAATTGTGCCATTTCTTCTTCTAATGTTTCACAAATTCCAATTCGATCGTGGATAATTACTTCTTTTAAATAATCTAATCCTCCGTCTAATTTTTCTAACCAGGTAGAGGTTCTAACTAGTGGTCCAGCCGTACGGATGTAGTACATAAGGAAACGATCCATGTATTTGAATACGGTTTCTTTGTCAATTTGTTCGGCTAAAAGTACAGCGTGTTTAGGATTTGCTCCACCGTTTCCACAGATGTAAAGGTTCCAGCCACCTTCAACAGCAATTACTCCAAAATCTTTTCCTCTTGCTTCGGCACATTCTCTAATACAAGCAGAAACGCCACCTTTTAATTTATGAGGAGAACGAATTCCTCTGTAACGGTTTTCTAATTCGATAGCAAAAGTGGTACTGTCATCCATTCCGTAACGACACCAGGCATTCCCCACACAACTTTTTACAGCTCTTAAAGATTTTCCGTAAGCGTGTCCACTTTCGAAACCATTTTCAATAAGAATTCTCCATATTTCAGGTAAATCGTTTAAGGTAGCACCGAATAAATCCACACGTTGTGCTCCGGTAATTTTTGTATATAAATCAAATTGTTTAGCAACTTCACCAATTACAATTAATTTTTCTGGTGTAATCTCACCTCCAGCAATTCTAGGAACAACCGAATAGGTTCCGTTTCTTTGAATATTAGCAAGGTATCTGTCATTAGTATCCTGAGTAGTTACGTGTTTGTTAGCCGTATCATTATAAATACTAGAGAAAATAGACGCTACTAAAGGTTTACAAACTTCGCAACCATCTCCGTTTCCGTGATGATCGACCACCTCATAAAAATTAGTGTATTTGTTAATTTTCACCAAATCAAATAATTCTTGTCGGGTGTAGTTAAAGTGCTCACAAATACTTTCTTTAACTTCTTTTCCAATTGATTTTTGAGCCGCTTTTACTAAGTCAGCAACCATTGGTTTACAACCTCCACAACCTGAAGTAGCTTTAGTCAATTTCACAACATCACCAAAAGTGTTTGCAGTTCCGTCAATAATTGAACAACAAATAGCGCCTTTAGTTACATTTTCGCAAGAACAAATTACAGCAGTATCTGGTAAATCAGATGCACTTCCAAAAGTAGAAGCTTCTCCGCCTCTTGATCCTAAAATCAAATCTTCAGGATTAGGAGGCAAGGCCATTGCATTGCTGTAGATTTGGAATAATCCGTTGTAATCACTTGCATCACCAACAAGAATTCCTCCTAAAAGTGTTTTTCCATCTTTGGTAACATTAATTCTTTTATATATTCCGCTGAATTTGTTTTCGTAAACAATAGCAGTAACTTCATCATTTTCGATAAAAGGATCTCCAAAACTCGCTACTTCAACACCAATCAATTTTAATTGAGTTGACATGTCGATTACTTCTCTCATCGTTTTGTCTCCGTTCATGATTTGCTCTGCAGCAACATCAGCCATTTCATATCCTGGAGCCACAAGACCATATATCATGTGGTTGTAAAGTGCTACTTCACCAATGGCAAAGATATTAGGATCAGAAGTTTGCATTTTGTTATCTACAACAACTCCGCCTCTAACGCCTACTTCAAGTCCGCAAACTCTTCCTAGTTCATCACGAGGTTTGATACCTGCAGAAATTACAAGCATGTCTACTTTTAATAAATCATCACCTTCAAACATCATTCCTGTAATGGCATCTTCACCAGAAATGTATTGAGTGGATTTATTTAAATGAATACCAATACCCAATTCTTCAATTTTTGATTGAAGCATATCACTAGCACCTTTGTCTAATTGTCTTGGCATCAATCTCGGAGCAAATTCCACAACATGAGGATTCAATCCTAAGTCACGCACTGCTTTTGCAGCTTCAAGACCTAATAACCCACCACCAAGAACCGCTGCTTCTGTAGCTCCGTTTTGTTTGATTTTTTTAGCATAAGCCATAATCGCATCCAGATCTTCAATTGTTCTGTAAACGAAAACACCTTCTTTGTCTACACCTTCAATTGGTGGAACAAAAGCTGCTGAACCTGTAGCTAAAACTAAGTAATCATACTCATGTGTTTTACCTAAATGCGTATGTATGGTTTTAAGTTCTCTACTTATATCTGTAATTAATTCAGAAGTATTTAGTATGATATTATTTTCTTCATACCAGTTTGAAGTTGATAATGATAAATCTTCAGCAGTCTTACCAGCAAAGTATTCACTCAGGTGAACTCTATCGTAAGCGCGTCTTGGCTCTTCTCCAAATACGGTAATTTGGTAATTTTCATGTCCTTGTTTCGATATGAATTTTTCACAAAATTTATATCCCACCATGCCGTTTCCGACTACTATTACTTTTTTCATAATATCATTATTAAGTATTATGAAGCAAATATACGTATTAATACTTATTTTTAATACTTAATTTAGCTTTTTTGATGTTAATTGAGATATTATGAAAACTAAGGGTATAAAATGGATAATGTGTAAAAAAGAGCAGGACTTTTTTTTATTTTTTAATCAAATTTGAGATACTTATTTAATCTACCCATGGTTTTTAAGGTGTAGAATGAAGAAATAGTGCTCAAAATAGGTAAGTCTAATATTGTGAAATGAGAAAAGCATCGAAATAAGTACTATTTTAATACTTGTTTTGATGCTTTTGTTAGAAAGTTTGAAAGCTATTTTTAAGTAATATTACTTAATTTATTTGAAATATTTCTTTTGGAACCAAAAAGCAACATTTACTAATGCTATTAAAGCAGGAACTTCAACTAAGGGACCAATTACGCCAGCAAATGCCTGACCGCTATTGATTCCAAAAACACCGATAGCAACAGCTATTGCTAATTCAAAATTATTTCCTGTGGCTGTAAAAGCTATTGCAGTACTTTTAGAATAATCAGCGCCAAAGTATTTTCCTATAAAGAAACTTATCACAAACATAATACTAAAGTAAATTACTAGCGGAATGGCTATTCGTATTACATCCATAGGAATTTGAACAATAAGTGCTCCTTTCAAACTAAACATAATGACGATAGTGAATAATAATGCAATTAAGGTTATTGGTGAGATAATAGGAACAAATTTATTCAGGAACCAATCTTCGCCTTTTAGCGCAATTAAACTATATCTGCTAATAATTCCTAAAGCAAATGGAATTCCTAAATAGATCCCAACACTTTCTGCAATTTGGGCAATGCTAATGTTCACTTCAAATCCATCATAACCAAAATAGGGTGGAAGTATAGTAATAAAAACATAGGCATACACACTGTAAAGTAAGACTTGGAAAATACTATTCAAGGCGATGAGTCCGGCAGCATATTCTCTGTTTCCATCTGCAAGATCATTCCAAACGACGACCATGGCGATGCATCTGGCAAGTCCAATAAGAATGAGTCCGATCATGTATTCTGGATAACCATTTAGAAATAATAATGCTAAGGAAAACATTAAAATGGGGCCAATAATCCAATTCAAAATTAATGAAGCACTTAGAACTTTGACGTTTTTGAATACTTCGCCCATTTGTTCGTATTTTACTTTTGCTAATGGAGGATACATCATTAAAATAAGCCCTATGGCGAGCGGAATATTAGTTGTTCCGTTTGAAAAGGAATTGATAAAGTTACTGCTGGATGGAATAAAATTTCCAATACCAACTCCTAACGTCATGGCTAAAAAGATCCAAAGTGTTAGAAAACGATCAAGAAAGCTCAGCTTTTTTCTAGAAGCAATGGGGGTACAATGATTTATTGACATGGTTATTTTTGAATTTGAGAAAACACATAAAAAAGTTCTGTACCAATTTGAATGCTTCTTTCTTCATATTTTTCAGCTTGTTGCGGAGTATTATCAAAAGCTTTTGGATCTTCAAAAGTAATTGCGATACGCTTTTCTGCTCCAGCAATAAAAGGACAACCTCCATCGGCTTGAGAACAAGTCATTATGGCTGCAAATTCCGATTGCGGATTGAAATCAGAATCAAAGGTTTTAGAAAATCCAATAATGGGATGTGCGTTTTCAGAATACTTTATAGCGTAAATAGGATTGTTTCCTTCAGCAATAGTTTTAATTTGGAATCCTTGTTGTGCTAAAGTTTGAGCCGCCATTGGGAATAAAGCAGTTGCTTCGGTTCCACCAGAATAGCAAAATACATTTTTGATGTTGTAATAAGTAGCGGCAGTTTGTGCCCAAACTTGAGACAAATGACTTCTTCTGGAATTGTGTGTGCAAATCAGGTTTAGTCTTATTTCTTGTTTCTTATTTGCTTTGGTCTGAATAAAATCAATTAAAGGCTGTAAAACTTGTTTGCGTTCTTCGGATATAGTTTCGAAATTAAAACTATGAATTACTTTTTCAATTTCTGGAAATAATGCAGTTTGTGTAGATGTCATGTTTTTAGTTTAAAATTTATTGGATAGAGGTTTACTTTTTTTGTTGATACAATTAACAACAGCTTCCTCCTGGTGTACAGCAGCTGGTTTCGGTATTGTTATTAGGTATTTTTTGTTTGGATGATGGAATCCCACATTGATCTTCTGCTAAACAAGCGGTTTGTTTGTTCAATAAAGTAAAATCTTTGCCATTAAAGCCTAAATCATATTTTCCGATGGTTTCGGTTTGGTATTCTACTTCTATTTCGAAATCTCCAATTCCTAAAATTTTTTCAGAAAGTGTAATGATATCCAAAAGTCTTTTAGGCTTTAAAAGGTGCTGAAAATCATTGGCATTCCATAATTGGAAATTAACAACAGTTTCTTTTCTCACAACTCCACCACAATCGATAAAGTTCTTGGTGATCAATCCGACTTCGGTTACGTGAAAATGTTCTGGAACATAAGTTCCGTTTGGTAATACAAAAGCAACTGTTTCTACGCTGCTTAATTTATTTTTAATTTCTGATAGTTTCATTTTATATTGATTTAAAAATTAACAACATTCATTTTTCTGATTCTCTAAATAGGTATGTACATGATTAAAAAAGAGCTTTATTTTATCAAATCCTTTTTCGTCAAGACAATAACAAATTGCATTTCCTTCATAATTTCCTTTGATAAGTCCAGCGTTTTTAAGTTCTTTCAGGTGTTGCGAAATAGTAGGCTGGGAGAGTGGTAACTCATTTACAATATCGCCACAAATACAGCTGTTTACTTTTATAAGGTATTCTATAATTGCAATGCGTGCTGGATGACCTATAGCTTTTGCTAAAGTTGCCATTTCGTTTTGTGTATCGGTAAAATGTTCTGTTTTAGTTGCTCCCATCGTTATATTTTTATATTGCAATATTACGATATAGTATTTAAATTTCAACTTAAATTATGAAAAAAAAAAGCTCCTCTTAAATCATTTTTTAAGAGGAGCTTTTTTTTAGTGTTATTAATTTATATAAGTGCTTTCGGAATAGCATGATAACCAGTTAATTTAACTACGTTTTCTATTTCTTCAACACTAATCAACTTATTAGTAAATACTGTAAATTCTTTTGGGAAAATAGAACTATTAATTTGAACTTCGGTAATCCCGTCGTGTTTTAAGAGTTCTTCTTTTATTTGTTTTAATTCACTATCGTGATTTGCATTGGTACCAAAAACTTTTCCGTGTTCTCCTGGGATAACATTGTCTGATATTAAACTCATAATATATATATTTAAAATGAATACTGTTTGTGTTACTTAAATAATAACTTGTATGTTAAATTTAAGCATTTATCTTAAATATTTGTTGTAAACAAGTCTCAAGTTTCTGTTAATATTTTTAGAAGACTTTGTTTAATTTTATTAAAAGAACATGCTACGAGTATTTGCTTTAAAAGAAAAGATTTAAACCATGAAGAGGTTTAAGAAAATTAAGGTTTGTGGAGTGCTTAATTTTTTAATGGACTTAATGGTTTGAAAAAAAATTATGTTGTAAAATGTTGAGTTGAACCTAAAATAAAACCCTTTTAGTTATTTCGAACTAAAAGGGTCTATAGTATTTGTTTAAAAAAGGATTTATTATAATTTATGCATATTAGAAGCCAATGTTTCTATGAATTTACCAATAGGACCTTTTACCATCATGCCCATCATAGGATTGAAACTTCCTTCAAAATCTAGTTGTACTGCACTTGAATTAGCAGAAACACTTTCAATATTGGTTATCAATGTAAAAGGAACTTTATCACTTGCTGAACCAAATACAATTTTGTTTGGAGCTACTTTTTCAGTGACTTTTAATTGAATTTCAGGCATTCCTTTTAAACCAAAAAGAAAAGAATCTTCTCCTATAACTTGAAACTTAGCGATGTTTTCAGGCATTAATTTTTCGAAATTTTTCATATCGGTCAACAAATTAAATAATTCATCTGCCGATTTTTCAACGTTAACCTTTGGACTTTCTAAGTTCATGTTTCTGTTTTTTAATTGCTATCTACTTGTCCCCATGTAGAAGGAGTAACACTCCATTCTCTTAAAGTACTTTCTTCCTTTTCAGTAATGTATTTTTTAGCTACAGCTAAATTCAAAAGATTTTGATAATTACTTAAAGTGTATAAATCCAGTTTCGCTTGTTTAAAGTTTTCTTGGGCAACATCAAAACCATAGGTAAAAATGGCAGCCATTCCTTTAATATTAGCTCCAGCAGCGCGCAAAGCTTCAACAGCAAGTAAACTACTGTTTCCTGTGCTAATTAAATCTTCAACTACAACTACGTTTTGTCCTTTTTGCAAGAATCCTTCCACTTGGTTTTGACGACCGTGTTTCTTAGGCTCTGGACGTACATAAACAAAAGGCAATCCCATGCTTTCGGCAACAAGCATACCTATACCGATAGCTCCAGTTGCTACTCCGGCAATGACATCTGGTTTTCCAAATTGTTTTTCAATGTTTTTTGCAAATTCATCTCTCACATAATTTCTTATTGTTGGAAATGAAAGTATTAGGCGGTTATCACAATAAATAGGTGATTTCCATCCTGAAGCCCATGTAAAAGAATTTTCAGGATTCAATTTAATTGCATTTATTTGTAAAAGCAATTCGGCTGTTTTTTCGGCTGTATCTTTATTAAAAATCATAGTACAAATGTATAAAGTTTTTGTGAACGACAAACCACTTTTTTTGACAAATAAAATCTCTAAAGAGACAGATTTTCAGCTGTTTTTATTGGAAAGTATTGATATAAAGCAAATTATAGTTAAAATTTTTCAAAATAAAATTCAAAAAGCCTATCTCTATCATCCTGATGAAAAGGAGATTATGAAAACTTTAAAGACTAAAATTCCAGTAAATAAAGCAGGTGGCGGATTAGTTTATAACAAAAAAGGAGAGGTTTTATTTATTTTTCGAAATGGAAAGTGGGATTTGCCAAAAGGAGGTGTCGAAAAGAAGGAAGAAATTGAGCAAACCGCTATGCGTGAAGTGGAAGAAGAAACTGGAGTGAATCAATTAAAGATTACCAATAAACTCCAAAAAACCTACCACGTTTTCAAGCGTAATGGAGTTTACAAGTTAAAAATTACGCATTGGTTTGAGATGTTTTCTGATTTTGAAGGAACTCCTCAAGGACAATTAGAAGAAGGAATTGAAAAAGTAGCCTGGATTCATCCGAATGATATTCCAGAGGTTTTGAAGAATTCTTATGAGAACATTAAATTGTTATTTGAAGAAGATAAACAACTAAAAATCTAATCACTTTACTATAATAATCATACTTTTTGCTGTTCTCGAAATATAATTTTGAGTCAAACTCCTAGTTTTTTTCATACAATTTTACTTTTTAACTCAATACAGGAATAATTTTTGTTATTTAAAACGAGTAAATTTTATTTGATTCCAGTTTTTTAGACATTAGATAAATTTTTAAATATTTGGTATTAATATTAAAAACAAGAAGTTATGAAAACATATAAAATAGCTATTGTGTGCTTGCTTTGTTTTAATGTTTTGGTTGGGTTTTCTCAGGAAAAAACAAGACGACAAATCCGAAATGAAAAGAAAATAGAAAAACAAAAAGAGATTGAAAAGCTCATCCAGGCTAAAGAATTTCAATTTATTGCCAGAAATTTAAATTCACAAACTTTTAGAATGGTCGATTTAAGTATCATTCCTAATTTTATCAAGTTTAAACCTGATTTTATAAAAAGTGAAATGCCATTTTTTGGCAGAGGATTTAGCGGTTTGGGTTATGGAGGAAGTGATACAGGATTAAAATTTGAAGGGAAACCCGAAAAGTTTACAGTAACCAAGCAGAAAAAAGGATATCAAATTGATGTTACAGTCAAAGGACAACAGGATTTTTTCAACATTAGTCTTTCGGTATTTTCAGAAGGAACTGCAACGCTAAATATTATTAGTAATAATAGAGAATCTATTTCTTATTTTGGTGAAATATCGCCTTTAGAAGAAGAGAAAAAACAGTAAATAATAAGTATAAAAAAAACGTCCCGATTTTGTCAGGACGTTTTTTTTATGGCTAATTGCAATAAATTAGATTAAAAACAATATTTGTTTTCGGCAATAATTTTAGCACTAATCGTTCTTCTAATTTCAACAATATTCGGCATGTTAGTGTATTTGGTATAACGTCTCAATCCCATTAACATCATGCGTTGTTCATCGCCTTCGGCAAAAGAGATAATGCTTTCTTTTCCTTTTTGTGTAATAATATCAACTGCTTTATAAAGGTATAATTTTGCCATAGCAATTTGTTCTTTAATATTGGCTTCTCCTTCTTTTTTAGCTAATTTTTCCGTTCTTAAAATAGTAGACTCAGCCATATAGATTTCGATTAAAATATCAGCCGATGCAATTAATAATTGTTGGTGTTCGTCTAAATCTGGACCGTATTTTTGAACAGCTCCACCAGCAACCATTAAAAAAGCTTTTTTCAATTTGCTGATCATTTCTTTTTCTTCAGAAAATAATTCGGAATAATCAGGAGTTTCGAATGATGGAATTCCCATTAAATCTTCTTGAACTTTTGAAGCGGGACCTAATAAATCGACATGACCTTTCATGGCTTTTTTAATCAGCATTCCCACTGAGAGCATTCTGTTAATTTCATTAGTTCCTTCATAAATTCGGGTAATTCTCGCATCACGCCAGGCACTTTCCATAGGAGTGTCTTCAGAGAATCCCATTCCTCCAAAAATTTGAATTCCTTCGTCAGAACAATTCTGAATATCTTCAGAAACGGCTACTTTTAAAATAGCACATTCTATAGCAAATTCTTCAACACCTTTTAATTCGGCTTCTTGTTGTGGAGCACCTTCGCTTTCGCGAATGGAAATTCGTTCTTCAATACTTTTGGCTGCTCTGTAAACTGCACTTTCTCCAGCGTAACAACTAGTTGCCATTTCGGCTAATTTGTATCGAATCGCTCCAAATTTTGAAATAGGAACATTAAATTGTACTCTTTCATTCGAATATTTAGCAGATCCTGTGATGATTCTTCGTTGCGAATCTAAGCAGGCTGCTGCCAATTTAATTCGGCCTACATTCAGTGCATTCATCGCAATTTTAAAACCATTTCCTCTTTCAGAAAGCATGTTTTCTACAGGAACTTTGGTTTCATTAAAAAATACCTGTCTTGTTGATGAAGCACGAATTCCTAATTTATGCTCTTCTTCATTAGTGGAAATTCCATTTTCGGAATTGTTTTCTACAATAAAACCAGTAATATTTTTATCATCTTCAATTCGTGCAAAAACAATAAAAAGCGAGCAAAATCCAGCATTGGTAATCCACATTTTTTGTCCTGTGATTTTGTAATGTGTCCCATCTTCAGATAAAACAGCTTTTGTTTTCCCAGAATTTGCATCGGATCCTGCTCCAGGTTCGGTAAGACAATAAGCACCAAACCATTCCCCAGAAGCTAGTTTAGGAACGTATTTTTGTTTTTGCTCTTCTGTTCCGTACAATGTAATTGGAAGTGTTCCAATTCCGGTATGCGCACCAAAAGCACTAGAAAAAGAACCTGTTGCCCCTGAAATGTAATCACAAACCAAAACCGTATCTACAAATCCCATTCCCATTCCACCATAGGCTTCTGGAACAGAAATGCTCAAAAGACCCAGTTCAGCTGCTTTACGCATACATTCAACAGTAAAAGCAAAGTCCCTTTTTTCAAAGCGATCTTTGTTAGGCCAAAGTTCTTTGTCAACAAATTCTTTGACCATGTCACGCATCATTTTTTGTTCTTCAGAAAAATCTTCCGGAATAAAAATGTCTTCGCATTTTGTCTCTTTAACTAAAAACTGACCACCACGAGTCACGTTTTTTTCAATTGTATCTGCCATGGGTTGTGTTTTTTAGATTAGAAAAATAGAATAGAGAGAATAGAATATAGATTTTACTTAAGATTGTTTTGGAACGACATCGTCATTCTTTGAAATTCTTCTATTTTAGTTTCTAATAGGTTAAAAGTTGTTTCGTTAATATATTTTCTATGTTTTGAAATTAAAAGTTGTGTATTTAATTCGAATGAGGAGCCTAGAGCAATATTAATAAAATGACTGAATGATTTATCTGTTCTAGCTGATCCTTCTGCAATGTTGCTAGGTATTGAAATAGAGCACCTACTAATTTGTGAATTAAAATCATATCTTTCATGTTTAGGGAATTCTAATAAGATATCAGAAATGTCGTTGGCAATTTCCATTCCTATTTGCCAAATTTTCAAATTCTTATAATTATGTCTAGTCATTTGATTTCGTCTATTTTCT
>Ga0157370_10008790_pt1 | contig 10851 bp, 10 predicted proteins | sample C35metaG_FD_113463 | JGI IMG/M metagenome (GOLD analysis project Ga0157370, IMG submission 113463) | Corn rhizosphere microbial communities from Kellogg Biological Station, Michigan, USA - C3-5 metaG | ecosystem: Host-associated > Plants > Roots > Rhizosphere > Soil | place: USA: Michigan... | reverse complement strand
CTGCTACCTTGGGTCCCAAGTCCCCTTCTGCACCCAGCCTGTATTGGTCGAACCGTCTCCATCGGCGCCATACATATAGATGTTTTTCGGGCCTGTGTAGGCGCCCTTAAACGTGATGTCGAGCGAAATAACTGTAGATAGCTCGGTCGTTGTCACCGAGGTCGAGCCAATCGCACACTGGCTATTCTGCACCGGCGTGGACGAACCAGCGGGTTTCACGTCGGCACCCATGGCGCTGTCCCATTCCAGCTGGAGACTTCCCACATTCCGGTCGTAGACGACGTAGCACGAGTTTTGGACATCCAGCAGTGGCGCGAACAGCATCGCCGCGGCAGCCAGATTCGCAGCGTTTTGACTGTCAGTAAATACAAAGGTGAAGGTCTGCGTGATGCCCTGGCCGGCGTTCGGTAATACTGAGTCCGCCGCAGGCACCGCGGGAGCGTCGACGGCCACCTTATACGTACCCACCTGTACCCAGCTAGTGTTGATGGAACCGTCCCCATCGGCGCCATACGTGTAGATGTTCTTGAGACCGGCAAACGCGCTGGTGAAGGTAATTCCCACGGTAATTGTCGTCGAGAAGGATGTCGCTTCCAATGAAGTTGCATCGATCGAACACTGGCTATTTTGGAGGGTCGCGGATGAATCGACTGGCTTGACTTTACTACTGGTAACGTCGTCCGATTCCAACTGGATGGTCCCCTGATCGCGGTCGTAAACGATGAGGCAGGAATCTTGCGCAACCGGTCCGGCTGCGAACAGCATCGCTGCGGCAGCCAGATTAGTGGCGCTTTGGTTGTCCGAGAAAACAAAAGTGAACGTTTGACTCAGGCCTCCGCTTCCGCTTGGCAACACCGAGACCGCCGTGGTGGGCGCCGGCTGCTCTACTAAAGTCGCAGACGCCGCGGGCGCGAGTATAGCTAGTCCGGACACCCCAAGAGTCGGAATCGAATTGCCAGATGGCGTGGCTGCGACTACGCCGACGATTTGGATAGGCACGGCAGGTGACGATGGATGCGGTGAAATCTGCAATGTCGCAGTCGCTACAACTCCATCCACAATGCTTGTGGAATTCAGACCGTAAATCAAACAAGCGTTGCCATTGCAGACGAGTGATTTGCCGGCATTCGCGACGGCGGTTCCGGCTGCGAAGGTGACACCGGTCACATCGGAGGAGTAGCTCAAGGACCATTGGATGGCAGCGGTCTGGGCTTCGCCCAGGGACACTAGACTAATTGGAACTACCACAGAGCCGTCCCCGATTTCCTGACCGACGCCCAAGGAGAGCGTAACGCTTTGCGCCGCGGCGATTGCGCTACAACCTAGGAGACCCACGATGCATATATAGCTGATCCATAGAAATGGGCGCTGCCGCACAGATATACCTTATCAGCTTTGACCGATAAGAATGGCAACTTCGCGGACCTTCGGCTCGGCCGCCTAGTGACATTCACAGCGCCTTGGATGGCGAATGTTGCATGGCTCCATCTCGACGATAACGAGCGTCGAAGCTAAAAGAAAGACCTCCGCTCAAACTTTTGTTTGCTCGTGTCTTATGAAAGCGTACCCTATTGTTGACACACGAGTTTGCCGATGAGATACTCTGATAGATGTGGCGGCATGTTGCCATTCTCGCCTCGATTTTGGCTTTTGCTACGTTGCTTTATGCACACGTCACAACGAGTTATTTTTGCGGCTACGATGATTTTCTCGACGTACAGCGGGCTGAGTTTGTAGACCAATTCCAGCCTTCTTTAATCCTCACGACAACCCACTATGGCTCATTCAAATACCGGCCTCTCCAGCGGGTTGCAAATCTACTCTCCTATTTGGTAGCCCCAGGTGAGGCGATCGGTTTCCGCGCAAGGAATCTCTTCTTTCACGAACTATGCGTGGTTGCGATCTATTGTCTTGGTTTGATTTTGTTCGACTCCTGGGTTGTGTCTGCGGTGGCGGCTTTTTTTTTCGCCGTTCATCCTTTGGCGAACCAGCCTATCTTGCAATCGGTCGGGGGAAATCCTGTTGCCAACTCACTGTTCTTGCTCAGCTTGATCCTATTTTTTCTCTCTGAAAAGCGGCGGAGTTCCGTCTTGCTTTGCGGGAGTCTCTTGAGCGGGTTTGTGGCGCTTTATGGGTATGAGTCCTCAATCGTACTGCCTGGAATAATGGTGAGCTGGTGGGGACTCACCTACCTTCGCACAAAACGTTTGCCGGAACTGCGCACTCTCGTGGTGTTTGCAATAGTCGGCGGCTTGCTCTTTGGGTCGTACTTGGTCGTTCGCCAACACTTCACCCATGGAACTCGCACGCCGATCTACGGACCCCTAGTCGCACTGAAAGCGTTCATACAATATTCGGGCGCTTTACTTCTACCCGTTGATGTGGTCCTGGCCCACCATTGGTTTGGAACACCACTTCCCAGCCAATTGGACATTCGGAGGTTTGTAACTGTCTTCCTGCCGCCGGTATTCTTACTTGGCGCGCTAATCGGGTTCGCCGGAATAAAGAATAAGAAGGCTATTGCTGGCTTGTTGCCGCGGGAAGAATGGTATAAATTGCTCTTCTTGCTCCTGGCATCGCTGTTGTCTATCTTCCCGTTTCTCGTTTTCACCGATCACGTCTCGGAAACTTACATAACCTTACCAGTTGCTTTTTATTGTCTATCTCTCGCCCGTCTACTTGCCCTGATTTCGTGGCCCACATATAAGTGGATTGTGATCGGCACCTTCGCAGTTCTCTTTTGCTCAGCAACCTGGGTGCGAAATCAACAGGTTGCAGCCTGCGCTTCAAGCGCAAAGCAAATTCTGTCCAACCTCTCCTCGCCGCTTTTACTTAAAGGAGAATGGCTTGTCAACTTGGCCAAAGGCCCCGGCCAAATAACGCCTCCGCGTTACGGGCTTTATAACTATGCCGGACTCGACACGCTCGGCACTGACCCCGATTATGGGCTGGTGGCCGTTGAAAGCGCTTTGCAGGTTGCAACAGGAAATCCCAAAATAAAAGTTCATGTGTTTGAGACCCATGACTTACCCGGACACTGCAACCATTTGGCAGCGAATGAAGCGTGTTATTTTGTCAATTCTGATACTACCGTCACCCAATTGAAGTGACTTTGCATCAGTCCAAATAATACACGTGAAAGTGGAACCTCTCACGACCGCGGACCAGAACCTTTTGCGCGTTACTATTTTGATGCCTTTGCGTGATGACTGGTCTTGCGCCGAGGAACTCGTTCGCCGTATCGACCGAGCGGCGCAGTCTTCCCCCTATGCCATTAGCGTCGTCTTGATCGACGATGGTTCGGTGAAAAAGTGCGATGCCTCGAAGTTCGCAGGCCCTTTCACCGCCGTGCGAGAAATACGGGTGCTTTGCCTGCGCCGGAATCTTGGCCACCAACGGGCTATCGCGATTGGACTGGCATACACACAAGCGAAGTTTGCCTGCGATGCCGTCGCGGTTATGGATGCCGACGGTGAAGATACTCCGGAAGGGTTGGTGGAACTGCTTGCCGTCTTCTGCCAGAATGGCGGCACCAAGGCCGTCTTTGCCGAGCGGAGCAAGCGGTCAGAATCCATGCTGTTTCGGGTTTTTTACCATCTGTACCGAGGGCTGCACTGGCTTCTTACCGGTGTTAGTGTGCGAGTGGGAAACTTCAGCGTTTTGCCCGCTGCCTACCTCAGCACCCTGGCGGTTCTGTCTGAACTATGGAATCACTATGCCGCAGCCCTCTTCCGATCAAAACTCCCGCATACCATGATCCCAATAGCTCGCGGGAAGCGCATCTCGGGGAAATCGACAATGAATTTTGTCGCTTTGGTCTTACATGGGCTTAGCGCGATCTCGGTATTTGGCGATGTGGTTGGCGTACGCTTGATGATCGCCGCCCTTGCAGGTTCGTTCATGGCCGGGGTCGGGATCATAGTCGTAATAGCAATCCGCTCCTTGACCAACTTGGCCATACCAGGCTGGGCAACCTACGTCGTCGCAACGTTGGTTGTAATCATGATTCAACTCATCGCTGTCGCCTCAAGCTTTACGTTTTTCACTCTTTCCAGCAGAATAAACCTGGGATTCATTCCCCTCCGCGACTACTCCTTGTTTGTAGAAGAGGTTCCGGAGATCTACCCAAAATGAATGACTTCAAATATGTTGGTTCCGAACTGGATCTCTTTGCCGTCGCGCGAAATTGGAAATCGTATTGGTCCTCGCAGATTAGACCTTTTGTTGCAGGCGACGTAGTTGAGGTGGGTGCCGGAATCGGCTCCAATACGCGCACCCTAGACGCTGGCGGGACTGGGAGGTGGGTGTGCCTGGAGCCGGACGCCACGCTTTTAACTGAATTGACGAGAAAACTGCAAGATGAGCGCCAAAGCAGCCGGTATGAGCCGGTCTGCGGCACGCTCCATTCCTTGGCGGGCCAGCAATTCGATACGATCGTTTACATTGATGTCCTGGAGCACATCGAGAAGGATTCTGAAGAGCTCAGCGAGGCGGCCCGCCACCTCCGCCCGGGAGGTCACATCATTGTGTTATCTCCTGCTCATCAGAGACTCTATTCGCCTTTCGACGCCGCCATTGGACACTTCCGACGCTACAACCGCTCATCTCTCCGAGCTGTCTCACCTGTCGATTTGACCCTCATCCGAATGAGATACCTAGATTCAGTCGGTTTGCTTGCTTCCTTAGCAAACTCATTGTTCCTACGTCAGTCTATGCCGCATAAAGGTCAACTCCAGTTTTGGGATAACTGGATCGTTCCCGTCTCGCGCGTTCTTGACCCGCTCTTATTTTATTCGGCAGGCAAAACGATTATTGGAATTTGGCGTAAGTCCGCCTAATTCCCGCGTTACGTGGGAATTCGCGCGAAGGCCAACGGTAATTCCGAATGTAATCCGAACCCCAATCGAGCAGCTTCGCACAATCTGCGTCACTTGGTGGCGGAAGTCACCTTCCACAGAGAGCGGGCAGGCACAAAAAAAACCGACAATCCACGAATCGCGGCGATCATCATGGTCACGAAGGTCCGGATCGGAGAGCACACCCGTTTGAGCTGCCCGCCGGCGGGAAGCACGAAATCCAATGCCGCCATGCCATAGAAAACCGCCTGGCCAGCCGACATAACGATGTTCCACGGGGCAGGAAGCCAAGGCGAGGAAATGGCTACGGCGATCAGGCACCAGGGAAGCAGAAGGCGCCCCAGCTTGTAGGAGACAAAATGCAGCCACATGCGGTTTCCAGATCCCAGCAGCGCGGGAAAAGCAAGCAGAATCTGATAGTTTCCTGCCAGCGTTCGGACCTTGCGGCGGAACTCGGTGTCCAGCGCGGTCGGATAATCGTAGGCGCGGGCACGCATATCTACAACTAGCCGATATCCGCGGAAAAAGGCGGCCAAAGGCAAGTACATGTCATCGAGCAGCATATCGGGCGGAATGGGAACAGCCAGTTCCCGGCGCATGGCATAAAAAGGTCCGGTGGCGCCGAACATGGAATCTATACTGGCAAGACGGTCGCGGATCCAGGTCTCGAATCTCCAATAAAGACCGATGTTAGACTCCTCCTCCGTCACTCCCTTGCGGATAACAAGCTCGCCGCTTACCGTTCCCACCTCAGGATCAGCGAAGGACTCTACCAGCAAGCCTACGCTGTCGGGCGCCAGGACCTGGCGAACATCGGTGAGAATGAGGATCTCTCCGCTGGCGAGCGGAATTGCCGCGTTAAGCGCCGCGGGCTTACCGCCGCGGGATAAATGGAGCAGACGCACACCTTTCGAAGCAAAGCTTTCTGCAATTGCATCGGTTCGGTCGGTTGAACCGTCGGAAACGATGATCACCTGCACCAGGTCTCTCGGATATTCGAGCGCCAGAATTGAGTTCAGCTTATCCGCCAGAAACGCCTCGCCGTTGTAGACGGCGACGATGATGGAAACCGAAGGGCGAATGGGGGCCCGCTGCACGGGCCGCGCAAAGCGCCGCGATAACCATCCCAGCAGCACGGGGTAAGCCAGAACAACGTAGAAAATGACCGCTGCGGCTCCAGCGAACAGAACAACCGTTGCCATGCGGCTAATTGATCACGCTCCGGGAAACACGGGATCGGCAGGCGCCCGATCAAGCGATGCCGACTTCTCCGTGGCCCGCCTCATGCAGTCGGCCGACAACGCCCAGTTTCGTACTGATCAAATTTGAGAGTGGCGCCGATCATGGAACGTATCTCGATGACTCCTAGGGTAACTTGAACGACCCTAAGACAGCATAATACATTCTCCGCTCTGGGGCTAAACTATTTCACACTTATGCCTTACGAGCTAACCGGGCTACCGACTGAAGAATCGATATTATTGTAAGCATGTGCACGCGACATCCAGGCGAGATTGATTAGATGGTTTCCAGGACTGAGGGCGAGCTTAACGAAAAAGGGATCCATGGGGGCCTGGCCGGCCAAAGACACGAAACTGAGAGCGAGTGCGCCCGAACAGCCGACTTGCTGCGCCTTACACCGGCTGGATATAAAAGCGTGCTGGATGCGGGCGCTCGCGACGGCTATTATTCACGTCTCTTGACGGAACGTTTCGAGGCCGTTACCGCTTTGGACATGAACCCCCTAGAACCATCGACTATGGATGGCATCCGATGCGTGCAGGGAGATCTGACGCGGCTGCCCTTCCCCGATAACAGCTTCGACGTGGTCTTTTGCAGTGAGGTTCTGGAGCACATTCCGAAACTCGAAAAGGCTTGTTCCGAGATCGTTCGGGTGCACGCCATGAAGCGCTGATTGGCGTGCCTTACCGCCAGGATATACGGCTCGGCCGAACGAGTTGCGGAAGCTGCCATGGGACAAATCCTCCGTGGGGACATGTGAATTCCTTTGATGAGAAGAAACTCGAAACCCTATTCACCCCCTTGCGAGTCGTGGAGCGGTCTTTCGTATGGACGAATGATGAACACACCAGCGCTGTGGCAGCGTGGCTGATGGATCGCGCCGGGAATCCCTGGGGCGTTTATGATTCGCAGGAACGTTGCGGACACTGCGGGGCAAAGCTGTCTCCGCCTGCCTCCAGATCGACGCTAGGGCGGCTATTCGCGGCGTCAGCATCCGCGCTGAACCGCCTCCAGCGCCGCTTCACGAAGCCGCACGCCAACTGGATTCATCTGGTGCTCGAGAAAAAATAATTCTGGCGATGCAAGGTGTGCTGAAATTGTAAGACATGCCAGTCGAGTTAGTGATCGTTGCGGGCGCGCGGCCCAATTTCATGAAGGTTGCGCCGCTGTGGAACGCTCTTTCGGAAGACCGCGAATTTACCGTCACACTGGTTCACACGGGCCAGCATTTCGACGACAGCATGTCCGGGCAGTTCTTTCGCGATCTTGGACTCCCCGAACCCAACTATCATTTGGGCGCGGGAGGAGGCAGCCACGCCCAGCAGACCGCCCAAATCATGAAGCAATTGGAGCCCGTGCTTCTAGAGCGATCCCCGCGCGGCGTGATCGTGGTCGGCGACGTGAACTCCACCGTCGCAGGGGCTCTCGTCGCCAAGAAATTGGGTATCGACGTGGTTCACGCGGAAGGAGGTTTGCGGAGCTTTGATCGGACCATGCCTGAAGAGATCAATCGCCTGGTTACCGATGCCATTTCCGATGTGCTGCTCGTAACCGAACGGAGCGCCGTCAATAATCTGGTGCGCGAAGGAGTGGCGCCCGAACGCATCCATCTGGTCGGGAATTTGATGATTGACTCGCTCCGCAAGCATCTATCCCGAGCCATGCAGTCGGATGTCCGCCAGCGGTTGGGAATCGCGGACGAGCGTTATGGTTTAGTCACGTTACATCGGCCGGCCAATGTCGACGATGACCGGAAACGCACAGAGATTTTGGAGGCGTTGTCCGTAATCGCGGAGGAGTTGGTGCTCTTTTGGCCGGTCCACCCCCGCACCCGCGCACGCTTGGAGAGCGGATCGTTTCCACTTCCTCCCAGAATCCGCCTGCTGGAACCGCTGGGATATCTGGATTTCTTGCGCTTGCAGGCCGAGAGCTTCATCGTGCTCACCGATTCCGGAGGCATCCAGGAGGAGACGACGGTGCTGGGTGTCCCCTGCCTCACTCTCCGCGAGAACACCGAGCGGCCGATCACCATAGAATGTGGAACCAACCGGCTTGCGGGAACAACCAAGGATTCCATCCTGCAGGCTTGGCGCACAGTACTACAAGCTCCTCCCCGAGGTGTTTTGCCGCCGTTGTGGGACGGGAAAGCCGGCCAGCGCTGCCGTGCGGTCCTCAGCAGCTATTTTCAAGGCAGCAAACCGCAGGAACAGTAAACATCTTGATACCAGACACCGTCCTGATGTTTGCGTACCATTTCCCGCCTGAGAATGCGATTGGCGGAGTCCGTCCGTTTCGGTTTTACAAATATTTGTCACGGAACGGCTTGAAATGCCACGTCATCACCGTCGCCCCCGGCGCCGATACTATCGTTTCCAGTGCTGAGAGTATGCCGGATCCGTTCGAAAGCGGACCTCGCGGAAGTGTGGGATGGCAATTCGAGCGGGCCCTGAGAAGGTTGGTGCTCCCGGGAGTGGCCGGTACGCGCTGGGCATGGGCGGCAAGCAGCGCGGGCCAAGCCTTCTTGGTAGCGAACCCGTCCGCTTGTGCGGTGATCTATTCTACCTACCCGCCATTCGGACCCCATCTGGCGGCCTGGCGCCTGGCACGTCTCACAAAGCTTCCCTGGGTCGCGGATTTTCGCGATCCGATGGGGGATAACCCGGGCGACGCGCTGATGACCCCCACGTCCCGACGTGTGGCGACGTGGCTGGAGAGCCAGTGCGTGCGCCATGCCCAAGTGGTGATCGCCAACACGGATGGCGCTGCGGAAAGGCTTCGGCGGTTGTATCCGTCCTGGCAGGGAAAAATTCATCTGATATGGAACGGCTTCGACCCGGAAGCACGGGTTCGCCCCTTGCCCCTGTCCGATGGCAACCGCAAAATCATTAGTCACGTCGGCGAACTGTACGAGGGCCGCGATGCCACGCCACTCCTCGAGTCGATCGGACGGTTGATTGATTCCGGCAGGCTGTCACCGGAAGCCATTCGCGTGCGGCTTGTGGGACCGGTCCGCGACGGATCTGTTCCCGGTCCTGAGTTTCTAGAAAAGGCGGCCCGCCTGGGATGGCTGGAACTGATCGCCGCCCAGGTCCCGCAAAGCGAGGCGCAGGGCATTAGCGCATCGTCCGGCGCCACGCTCCTGATCCAGCCACTGTCCACCCTGCAAGTTCCCGGGAAACTATTTGAGTATGTTCAGATCGGACGGCCCGTACTGGCTTACGTCCCCCCAGATTCCCCGAGTGAACGAATTCTGCAACGCAGCGGCATCCCCTACCGCTGCGTGTATGCAGGCAGCGCGCCATCCGTGATGGATCAGCGCATCACGGAGTTTTTTGAGATGCCCTGGAAAGATAGCGTTCCCGCTCCGTGGTTCGAGGAACAATTTAACGTGGAGCGTCAGACGGCTGCGTTGCGGCGCCTTCTGGAGTCCGCTGCCGCCGGTTGATGTTCCTGAAATACACCTCGGCCGGGTTTCCCAGTGCGATCGAATAGGGAGGAATATTGCTGAGCACAACACTATTGGCTCCGATGATCGCCCCCTCTCCGACGGTTACGCCCTTCGCGATGTGCGTTCCGTTACCGATCCAGGCATAGCGGCAAATCCGGACGGGCCGTCCATCCCGGGGAGCAGGCGGCTTATGTTGAGCACGCAACAACGCGTCCCGGGGATGGCCGTCGTTGTCTGAAATGCGGCAATCGAAAGAGATCATTACGTCCTCTTCGACGACAATCTCCCGATTCAGGGAAAAGGTGGTATTCCACCCGATGAGCGATCGGCTTTGAATCACTAATCTGGGCCGGTCGAAGACTCGGCCCGATATAATCGAGACCCGCCCGCCGATGTGCACGTCATCTCCGATAATTAGATCCCCGTGGCCGCTGACAAAAGGCATTCCCCCTTCCAGCTTCAGATTCTTCCCTACCGAAGTGCAGCGCGATTGGAACAAGGGATGGATATAAAAAACCATACGCACCCATCGAAATACACCAATCGCCAGATAGTGGAGTTCGTAAAGACCGCGGCCTAAAGGTTTCAGAAACTCAGGCACACGTGGCGAGGACGGCGACATCAAGGCTACCAACACCCTCTTCAACCCGCGGTAAAACGGCGTCTCAGCGCGCTTGATCTTGAGGATCCATCCGTTGACCAGTCCTTCCCGCCCCTCGCTGGTGTCTGGTTTCATCCAACCCCCGTCACGGGTTGCGTCCAGCGCAGAACGGTCCCAGCCCAGGACGAACCGCCGCCGAAACCGGCCAGCAACACCTTCGATCCTGGACGCACGCGGTTCTCGCGGAGCGCTTCGCACAGGGCGATAGGAATACTGGACGTAGCGGTGTTGCCGCAGTGCGCCAAGGCGATCGAAACTTTCTCCGGCGGAATACGAAGACTCTTGCGTAAGTGTTCGAGCATCATCCGATTGGCCTGATGAAAAATGACTAGGTCGATATCTTCGAGAGACAGCCCGGCTTTGGCTAAAGTGTCTTTCACCAGACGTGGCGCCACACGGACCACAAAACTAAAGATCTCTAGCCCATTCATGTAAAGGTGGTCGGCGGAGCGAATGTTGCCGCTGCTATCGTGCTCCTCGGGTGCGCGATCCGCGGAGCGAGTGTTGCGAAAACCGCCGCGGCGAAGTATCAGGTCCTGCCCGCCGCGCCCATCGGTACCGTAAACAAAGGGTCCTAGGGAGGGTTGCTCGCTGCTTTCGGCGGTGATCCAGGTAACCGTTGCGGCATCGCCGAAAATAGTTCT
>Ga0157370_10008785_pt1 | contig 10853 bp, 9 predicted proteins | sample C35metaG_FD_113463 | JGI IMG/M metagenome (GOLD analysis project Ga0157370, IMG submission 113463) | Corn rhizosphere microbial communities from Kellogg Biological Station, Michigan, USA - C3-5 metaG | ecosystem: Host-associated > Plants > Roots > Rhizosphere > Soil | place: USA: Michigan... | reverse complement strand
CTCGAGGGCCTCTACCAGCAGCACATTCTCGACCACTCGAAGCTGCGCAAGGGTTACGGCAACGCCGAGCATCCGGCCGCCGAGCGCTTCGAGCGCAATCCCACGTGCGGCGACGAACTCACAATGCAGCTCGTGCTCGAGCCCGGCTCCGACCGCATCGCGGCGCTGACCTGGCACGGGTCTGGCTGCAGCATCTCGCAGGCCTCGGCATCCATTCTGAGCGAGCTGGCCGTCGGCCTGACGACGGGCGAACTCGAGGAGAAGATCGGTGCCTTCCGCACGATGATGCGCTCGCGCGGCGAGGGCGAGGCCGACGAGGACATCCTGGGAGACGCCGTCGTGTTCCACGGCGTCTCGAAGTACGTGATGCGCGTGAAGTGCGCGATGCTTGCCTGGGTCGGCGCGGAGGGCTGCATCACCGACGTCGCGTGAACTACTTCTCGAAGCCGTGGTCCTGACGGCGCGATCTGTTCTGTGGTTAGACCCAGGGTGCGCCGAGTGGGTACGCAGGCGTGGCAAGCACGCCGCCAAGCAGCTGAGGCTGTGACATCAACTTATCGAAGCCCAACCGTATGGAATTCGGGGCGTGCACCCATGCATCCTCGACAGGCTCATAGCCAATATCGCGACCCGGACGCAGATCAAACCAGCCCGGGCGATTGTTCGAAACACCCCAGATAATGTGGTGGCCGGGTTCGCCCCACTGAAGGGCTGCTTCGAACAGGCGAGCCGCGTCTGAAGGGGCGAGCCAGGTGGCCAGCATTCTGGGATCCTTGACGGCGAGGTCTGCGGTACCGATCCTGGCCGATATGATCATCATCCCGTACCGGTCGGCGTATACAGAACCAAGTGCCTCGACCGCTATTTTGCCGACGCCGTAAAACGAGTCCGGTCGCGCTGCCGGTGTTGGTGTTAGCGCAGACTGATCGGACCTGGTGAAACCAACTGCGTGAATCGAACTGGCAAGAAGAACGCGTCGGATGCCGACCGTGTGCGCCGCATCAAGCAGGGTATGGGTACCAGCGATATTGGTGCTCACGATGTCGTCCCACGGCTTCTCCTTGCTGTGGCCGCCCAGATGCACGACGAGGTCGGCACCGGGTAGTGCAGCAGCGAGTATTGCGGGATCGGTGAACGAGCCGACAAAGATCTGCTCGCCTGGCAACTCTTCCTGTGGGGGAACGAGATCCAACACCCGCACGGTTCGGCCCGGCCGTGAGAGCAATGGCCGCACAAGTGACCCAACGAGACCGGAACCTCCGGTAATCACAATCGTGCTCATGTTGCGCCTAGCTGCTGGATGACTGATGCTCTGGAAACAGCCGTGGATGTCATGCTTGCGGAGCGGTACGCAGAGGCAAAAATATCCCCACGACGCGTCGACGCCAAACCGAAGTGATATGCATGGATGTCGCGAACGCCTGCAGAACAATACCCCTCGAACTGACGCGTGAGCACCGCACCCAGCCCTTCGACAGGCTGGTCCAGAAAGTTTACGAAGATGCTGACATCACCTTCGGTGAGTGAAGCAAGCGCGTGAAGTCTCGAGATGTCATTCTCGTCCAGTGCGGCCGGGAGGATGAAGTTTGAGACGCCGCGGACAGGTCCGTGTGGTGACAGAGTTGCCCCAAAAACACGAGGATCAGGATCAGCGAGGACGCTGACATCATGAACTCCAGCATCTTTTGCTGCGTCCGTCGCGATCTCGATAAGTCCTGATGCGGCCAATGCGCGTGTGTCGAAAACCTCATTGCCAAGTGCGTCGAAACGTTCGTGAAAGTCCTCTGGATGCTGGAGGGCGTCAATGATCAAGTGATGCGCCTCCTCTGCAACTTCACCAAGCCTTCTGCGACATGCCTCGCAGAAGCACAGGGACAGCAGGCTCCGCTCCGCAGGGCTCCAATCGGCACCTTGGGTCTTTTCGTGCGAGCCAGCGTGCTCGAACCCGAGCTGACCTGGCGCTTCAAAAAACACCGCGTCTGTTTCGGCTTTGGTGAACACCGCACGCGTTATCAGGGCGGCTCTCTCCTGGACCGCAGGGTGGGACGGACAGAGTGCGTAGGAGTAGTGGTCGCCATACGCGTTTATCACGGTCGCTTCCGGGTGTGCTCGCCCAAAGTCCGCATCGTGGGCGAGGACAATCCATGCCGTTACCGGGAGGCCGGCATTTTCAAGCAGGCTTTTCGCGCGGCCGAACGAATCTGGACCTGCCCAGCCGTCAGCGTAAGGAAGTGCCGCGGAGCTATTAGATCGTGCCGTGTACAGGCCGAACGAGGGAGCTGTGACCACTCGGTGCTGGGGATGGCGTGGTGTCGCGGCTCTGACTGAGTGATATGCCGCAGCAAGTACCACCCGCTCGACCCCGTGGTGAATCAGCGCGTCGACGGCCTTTGGGGCGTCGATTACATCCCAGGGATAAAGGTGGGCGATGAGCATGGCAGTTGCCCGCTAAAACCGCGGAAGCGTCGGGTCGTACTGGGGATTCACGTGTCGCATGTAGGCCGTGTCATCGCGCGTTGTGCGTCCCGATCGGATGTACTGCTCGGCGAGCAAGGCGACCTTGGCTTCATCGACCTCCACCCCGAGCCCTGGACGACGCGAGACGGCCAACGATCCATCCGTGAATTCGAACGGCTCCACCAGCACGTCGTCGCGGCGATTCCACGGATAGTGTGTGTCGCAGGCATAGCTCAAGTTTGGGGTGGACGCGGCCAGGTGGGTCATGGCGGCAAGACTGATGCCCAGATGAGAATTGGAGTGCATCGACAGGCCGAGCCCGAAGGTATCGCACACACGGGCGAGTTCGCGAGAGCGGCGCAGACCACCCCAATAATGGTGATCGGCGAGCACTATCTGCACCGCATCGATGGCGAGTGCGGGCGGTATGGTCTTAAAGCTCGTCACGCACATGTTTGTGGCCAGAGGCAAGCCGCCTTCTCGCGCGACCGTCGCCATGTCATCGAGCGCAAGTGTGGGGTCTTCGAGATATTCAAGTACATCACTCAGTTCTCTTGCGACCTTGAGTGACGTGTCTACTGACCAGGCGCCGTTTGGATCAATGCGCAACGGCACCGATGGGAAAGCCGTGGCGAGGGCTCGTACCGCCGCGATCTCTTGATCGGGCGGGAAAACGCCGCCCTTCAGCTTTAAGGAACGGAAGCCATTCTCGTTAATGAGCTTGCGGGCTTGTTCAACGATCCCATTAGGGTCGACTGCCGCCCCCCATTGATCGTCGCTCGATGTTTTTCTCCCACCCTCATCGATGTGATCAGCCCACTTATAGAACAGGTACGCGCTGAACGGAACCGTGTCGCGAATTGCGCCGCCGAGTAAATCGCAGACGGGTACACCTGCGATCTTCCCCTGCAGATCAAGACATGCCACTTCGAAAATTGCGAAGGCACTGAGCAGGTCGCGGTCAGTTGCCGACGGCAAAGCGACGTGCACTGCCGACTCGACGGCGTGGAGGTCAAAGGGGTCGAGGCCGATGAGGGTGGCGCGTGTTGCGCGCAGTGCGGCGAGGGTTGAGGCCTCACCCGAACCTTCACCCCACCCGATGAGTTCGCCTTCGGCAGTAATCTTCACGATCGTGCGCAGGGCCAGCGGCTCGTGCACTCCCCATGAGTTCAGGAGAGGCGGGTCGCGGAAAGCGATCGGAGTTATGGTGACGTCGGTGATGCGCACTCGGTTACCTTCTCATTGTTCTCGAACGGGGATATGAAGCGTGCCATCGATGCGCACGGGAGCCCCAACGAGTTCGCTGTCACGCAACTCAACCGGTAGCAGACTTTCTGGTGCATCTTGCCACGTTACGGGTCGCTGGAATCGGCGGGTGGAGCTTGCGCCAACGGATGTGAAAAGACTCGTTGTTGCGGGCCATGGTCCGCCGTGCTGTTGCGACCAGGTGACCGCAACGCCGGTTGGCCATCCTGCGAACAGAACCCGACCGGACCGAGCTGCGACGAATGCTGCCAATGCCGTCGCGTCTTCGTCTGGCATGGCGTGGATGGTGGTGGTCAAAGAGCCATCAATGGTATCGAGGGCTGTGTATAACTCCTCTTCTGTCCCATAGCTGACGAGGAGGGTGGTCGGGCCGAATACCTCGGCTGTGAGCCGGTTCGGATCTGCGGCGAGAGCTGAAGCCGTAGTCGAGAAAAGCGCTGGCCGCACGGTGTCACCCGCGATCGATCCTGGCACCAAGGTCGTGACGTCTGGATGATTCGCGAGTGACTCTCGTCCGTGTTCGTAGCTTTGGGCGAGCCCTTCTGTGAGCATGCGCCCACCCTGTCGGTCTGCAAGTCTTGTGGCTACCGCTAGTGAGAACGGCGATACTTCTGGAACGAAGACCAAGCCGGGCTTTGTGCAAAACTGCCCGATGCCCAGTGTGAAGGACTCGATGAGGCCAGATGCCAGATTTCCCTCGTTGCGTTGTGCGGCCTTTGGCATGATCACCACGGGGTTGATGCTGCCGAGTTCACCATAAAACGGAATGGGATCTGGGCGGCCGTTAGCCAGGTCGAACAAAGCGCGTCCTCCGGTGAGAGATCCAGTGAAGGCTGCCGCTCGGACGGCTCGTGTCGTGACCAGTTCGCGTCCGACGTCGAATCCGTACACGGTCTGCAGCAGTCCAGCTGGCGCACCGGCTTTGGCGAACGCGGACTGCGCCAGCACAGTTACGGCGGCGGAGAGGCGTGGGTGGCCCGGGTGGGCCTTGACGATCACGGGGCATCCGGTTGCGAGAGCGGACGCGGTATCGCCGCCGAGCACCGAGAACGCAAAAGGAAAGTTCGATGCGGCGTACACGGCAACCGGGCCGACAGGCACAAGCATCCGTCTTAATTCCGGTCGCGGGGGCACCGGGCCAAAGTCAGCATGATCGACCGCCAACTCGAGGTATGCGCGGTCTCTCACGACATCAGCAAAGAGGCGAAGTTGCGCTGTGGTGCGGCTAAGCTCCCCGTCGAGGCGGGCAATACCCAAGTGTGTTTCCTCGTTGGCGAGGGTGACGAGGTCAGTACGCTCAGCTTCGACGGCAGACGCAACGGCATCTAACCACTCTGCCCGTTTGATTCCTGCGATCGCGGCCGCTGGTGCCGCTGCGATCGCTGCCTGGATGACGGCGTGGAATTCTAAAGGCGAACTGTCAGTCATTCGAAACCTCCAATTCGTGCGGTTGCGAAAAGCGAGGCGAGGTCGCTGAGGTCGCCTTCTGTTAGGTCCTGAAGGGGAGATCGTACCGAGCCGACATTGCGGCCGATCACCTTCAGACCCGCCTTGATGATCGAAACGGCGTACCCCGGAACACGGTCGCGAATGGCGGTGTACGGCAGCACGAAGTCCCGGAGAAGACGGTATACCTCATCGTTCTGGCGAGCACGGACTGCGCTGTAGAACTCAAGGGCGAAGGCCGGGGCGAAGTTGTATATTGCTGACGAATAGGTAGTGACTCCGAGTTGCAACATCGGCAGTGCGAACGTCTCCGCAGTGGGAAGGCCGCCGATGTACATCAGCCGATCGCCGAGGCGGGCGAAGATGCGAGTTATCAGTTCAATGTTGCCAACGCCGTCTTTGACAGCGATGAGGTTGCTATGCCGATCGGCGAGCACAGCGATTGAGACGTCGTTGAGGATGCCATTGGCCCGGTTATAGACGATCACGCCGAGTGATGTTGCGCGGCAGACGGCAGAAACTCGTTCGATCAGGCCTGCCTGGCCGCCCTCTGTGAGGTACGGAGGGAACAACAAAATTCCCGCAGCTCCTGAGCGCTCGGCGAATTGTGCCTGAGCGACAGCCTGCACGGTGCTCCCGAGCGCGGGTGCCATAACCGGAAGTTTGTTCCCGACCTCGGAGACCGCGATGTTCACGACGCGCTCCACTTCTGACTCCGAAAGGGAAAACCCCTCACCCGTGCCGCCGGCGGCAAACAATCCGACAACATCGAATTCCGCTTGCCACGCAAGGTGCTCGCGATACCGGTCCTCGTCGACCTCGAGTGAATCGTCGAAGGCGGTTACGGGAAAGGAGAGCAAGCCCGTACTCAAATGGTGGGCAAGTGCGTCCGGCGTCCAGGTCATAAGGTCCTCTTCGAATTCGTCGTATCGCCGTCGTTGGCGATGACCAATGACCCAAGACTAGGAATAAGGCAATATGTCAGTCCAACGCATTTTTTGGATGATGCGATGCCGAATAGGAATCGTTGACATGGCGGGTCAGCATCGCTTGCAGGCGGGGGAGCGCGGGATTCGTGTTGTCACGAAACCACACGGCATGTAGCTCAACAGGCGGAGTGTCGTCGATAAGCGGCATGAACCGCACCCCCGAAATCGCGAGGCGGCTGGCTGATTCGGGCACAAGCGCGACGCCTCTGCCAGCTGCGACCAACTCGACGATGGTAAGAACCTGACTGACCGTGTGTACCGGTTGGACGTGATGTCCGGCCAGGACGACAGTCGTGAGGTCATGGAAATATCGAGCTTGCGATGGCGAGTGCATGATGAAGTCGACGCCTGCAAAGTCGGTGCCGACCAACGGCCTCCGGAGATGCGTGAGTGGGTGTGCGACTGGGATCACTGCGACGAGTCGTTCGCTCTGCACAAGCAAATTATCGAACTGGCTGTGGTCGAATGGTGGCCTACCGAGGCCTAAATCAATGTCCCCGCTTGTCAGGCTCTTCAGCTGGCGAGAAGTGACAAGCTCATTCAATTCCAGGTTCACGTCGGGAAGGTCAACGCTCATTCGAGTCAGTAGCCCGCCGAGGAAATGCATGGCCGAGCCTCCCGTGAAACCGACTCGAAGTGTTCCACTCCAACCATCCGCGATCTTTCGTGCAGTGTCGGGCGCATTCTGCGCCAAACGGAGAAGCCGTACGGCATCATCGTAGAATGCCGCTCCGGCGGGCGTGAGCCGAACACCGCGGGCGTTCCGCTCCAGAAGCTTGACACCGAGTTCTTCTTCGAGTTTCTGAACCTGACGGCTCAGCGGAGGTTGGGTGATGTTAAGGCGAACGGCTGCACGACCGAAGTGGAGTTCTTCCGCTACGGCCACGAAACCGCGAACCTGCTCGAGTGTGAACATGGATCGACTTTAGAGCAACCAGCATCAGAGTGATGCACAAAGTGCATTGAGCTATCCAAGAATAGTGTTGGACATGCATTTATTGCGCTCCTTAGTGTGGTGCCAGTCCAAGGCTGCGAAAGAGCGCAGTCGAGGAGGACTCGATGATGAGGAGCAGCGATGGGATCGTCCGGATGGTGACGCTCGAGGCACGGACACTTGTGCCGCGGGATTCCGCTGTGCCGGGGAAGAGACGTGCGCTACGCCGTGCGCCGTTCTACTTCGTCATTCCTGCCGCAGCGCTGTATGCCTTCGTGGTGCTGTGGCCGAGTATCCAAGGTGTTGGCTTCGCCTTCACGGATTGGAATGGTCTCGATCCCCACAAGACCTTCGTCGGTCTGAAAGAGTTCACCAAGGTTTTCCAGGACGCGCAAGCCCTCTCGGCGCTCGGACACTCACTGTTATTGGCGCTGGGAATCACCGTCTCGCAGAACGTCATCGGCCTGCTCCTTGCGCTCGGAGTGAACTCACGAATCAAGACCCGAAACGTCTTGCGAGTCTTCCTTTTTGCTCCCGCCGTTATCACGCCCGTTGCTGCGGCGTTCCTCTGGCAGTACATGCTCAACCCCAGTGGAATTGTCAACGAGATCTTCCGTCTGGTCGGGCTTAAAGACTTTCAGCCGAGTTGGATGGGAGACCCCAATCTGGTGCTGCTCTCAATTGGGGTCATCGTCGTGTGGGAGTACTCGGGCTACTCGATGGTCATCTATTTAGCAGGCCTGCAGGGGATCAATCAAGAGGTCATTGAGGCGTCCTATGTGGATGGCGCGGGCGCGTTCCGCCGGTTCTGGTCCATTGTGCGACCCGAGTTAGCCCCGGCCATCACGATCAACGTAATGCTTGCCGTAATCGCTTCGCTCAAGCTGTTTGACCAGGTGCAGGTCACAACCGGTGGTGGCCCTGGTTATGCCAGCGAGACGCTCTCGACGATCATCTACAAGAACATTTTCCAATTCAGCCAGTTCGGCTATGGCGTCGCACTCGCCGTAGTGCTCACCGTCTGTGTCACTATCGTGTCGGTGGCCCAGTACCGTGTGCTCGGACGACAGAACAAGGGCGACTGACGTGAAGCGCTATACCTTGGGCAGCCTAGTTCTCGAACTCGTCATGATCACGGTCGGTCTGATCTTCCTGCTTCCTCTCTACGTGCTGGTCAACCAGTCATTGAAGGCGCCAAGCGATCTCTCCGATCCTCTGGCGCCCGTGACGAAACCGACTCTGGTGAACTACTCCGATGCCTGGCAGGAGGGGGATCTTGGACACGCGCTGCTCACGAGCGCGCTGGTGACCATTTGCAGCGTGCTCGTTCTCGTGATCATTTCTGCGCTGGCCGCCTACCCACTCGCGCGCAGCACGCGCCGGTGGTCGAGCATTACGTTCTACGCTTTCATGATCGGACTGTTGCTTCCGTTTCAGCTTGCGCTGGTTCCGCTGTACGTCACCATGCGGGACTTGCATCTGCTCGGGACCCCGTGGTCTCTTGTGCTGTTCTACTCCGGTCATCTCGCGCCGTTCTCGATCTTCTTGTACTCAGGGTTCTTGCGAGCACAGTCGATCGAATACGAGGAGGCGGCCGCTGTCGACGGCGCGGGTACTTGGCAGACCTTTTGGAGGGTGGTCTTCCCCTTGCTTCGCCCGGTCACCGGAACGGTCATTATTCTCAATGTCCTGAACATCTGGAACGACTTTTTCACGCCGCTTTTGTACCTGAGCGGCTCACCCAACACCACGGTTCCCGTGGCGCTGTATTCCTTCGTCGGGGAATTCGTTAGCCGGTGGAACCTTGTGTTCGCCGGGTTGGTAATCAGCATCGCGCCGATCCTGCTCATCTACTTCTTGATGCAGCGGACCATCATCAAAGGCTTCTCGAGCGGCCTCAAGGGCTGAACGGGTAAGACGCACTAAAACCACCCACATCAAGATAAGGAGAAACATCCGTGTTAAAACACAGTCGCTACATTGCGGTACCGATTGCGGTGGCAGCCACTATTGCCTTCGCAGCATGTTCGTCCAGCGCTCCAAGCACCACCACGAGCACGAAGCCCGCAGAACCAACAGGGACGCTCACCGTTGCTACGGTGCTAAACGATCAGCCTGCCCTCCAGCCAATCGTGGCGGCTTTCGAGAAGGAGCACCCCGGCGTCACAATCACACTCACCTCGGCAGACACCTCGCCGTACCAGACCACGCTGCAGACTCAACTGTCGGCGAATAACGGTCCCGATGTCTTCTACACCTATGCCGGAGCGGGGAACGCTGCCGGTGAGTCGCTGCTCGCAAAGGCCGGCTATCTGAAAGATCTGAGTTCCGAGTCGTTCGCCGCGAAAATTCCCAAGGGCATCCAGAAGCTGGCGCAGTACAAGGGCAAAACCTATGTGCTCCCGATGACCGTTGGCGGCATCGGCATGGTCTTCAACATGGATGCGCTCAAGAGCGCGGGCCTGAAGGTTCCGACAACATACAAGGGTGTCCTCCAGCTCTGCTCGGATGCCAAAGCGAAGGGAAAAGTCGCCTTTGCTCTCGGAGCAGCTACGCCGTCGAACACCCAATTCATCGACTACGCCTCGATCCCTTCCCTGGTGTATGCCAAGGACGCGAACTTCAACACCGAGATGGCAAACGGGAAGGCAACGTTTGCAGGTTCAGCCGGCTGGAAGACCGCAGTGGCGATCAACAAGACGATGCTAGAAGCTGGATGCTTCGAAAATTCCCCACTGGGCGTTCTCTACCCTGATGCGGCCAAGATGGTTGCCGGGGGGCAAGCGCTGGCCATCGTCCAGACGCAGGGGTCAATCGCGCAGCTCAAGCTCGACGCACCGAGTGCGACGTTCCAGATGTGGCCGTTCCCCACTACCAACAATCCGGATGACACCTACATGGCCTCGTCAATCGGTGCGGAGTACGCGCTGAATGCGCACGCAAAGAATCCCGGGCTCGCACAGGAATTCTTCGACTACCTCGCACAGCCTGCTCAGCAGAACGCATATGCGATGGCGGCGAACTCGGTGCCGGCCATCCCGAACGATAAGAGCACCACGCCCGATACGATCGCGCAGATTGCTAAATATCTGAAGGCCGGGAAGACCTTCCCGTACCCTGATCCGTTCTGGCCGAACGCGAAGATCCAGGCCGCCCACCTGAGCGGAATCCAGCAGCTGTTGTCTGGCCAGGGCAGTGTGGCAACGGTACTCAAGGGAATGGATGCGGCATATGCGCAGGGTGGAGTGACAGGCTGAGCCGTTAGTTAGGCTAGGCGCCGGACCGGGGGTGTTCCCGGTCTGGCGCTTGTGCGCTCTCCGTGGAACGTGGGTCGCAGCCGAGTCGATCGCCGGGGCCACACTATCCGTGCGCCCGCATACTGACCAGCGACTGCAGCGTCTCGTCGAGATCGGGATGCTCAAAGCGGTAGCCTGCCGCGGTCAGCCGCTCCGGCACGACCCACCTGCTCTTGAGCACGAGCTCGACCTCCGTGCGGATGATAGCGGAGCCGATTTCGAGCATCCAGCGCCAAGTGGGCAGGCCGAAGCGCACTCCGACGGCCTTCCGCAGCTCGCGCATCATGGTGCGGTTGTCACTGGGGTTTGGTGATGCCAGGTTGACGACGCCGTCGATTTCCTTGTGCTCCCGGATGAAACGGATGCTGCCCAGCACGTCGTCGATGTGAATCCAACTGAACTTTTGCAGGCCGCCTCGAGCACCGAACGCGTGGTACGTGCCTGCGGCGACGCGGGAGGCGGAGG
>Ga0157370_10008783_pt1 | contig 10854 bp, 10 predicted proteins | sample C35metaG_FD_113463 | JGI IMG/M metagenome (GOLD analysis project Ga0157370, IMG submission 113463) | Corn rhizosphere microbial communities from Kellogg Biological Station, Michigan, USA - C3-5 metaG | ecosystem: Host-associated > Plants > Roots > Rhizosphere > Soil | place: USA: Michigan... | reverse complement strand
TGCTCGTGCGGGCCGAACTCGCGGTCGCAGGCCCGCTCCAGGAAGCGAGAGTTGCGGACGGGCAGCGGGTCCCCGGCGACGAAGCCGCCCCCGGTCCACTCGTAGACCCCGTCCCCTCCGAACGGGTTCCGCGAGACGTGGGGTCCGCGGTGGCCGCGATCCAGTTCGCAACTCGCGCCGTAGGGGTCGCTGCCCCCGAGCGTCACGCTCGTGCCGCAGAGCCGCTCCTGCTCGGCGATGAACTCTTCGTACGTCATCTGGTTCTTCCTTCCTTCGTGGCTGAGGCTTACCCTCGGCCTGGAGTGCCCGCCCGGGACTTGAACCCGGAGCGTCGGCCTGAACCGACGGGCGGTGCTCGGTCCCCACCCCCCAGCGGGGACCGAGCGGGGTGATCCTCAGATCACGTCGTTGCCGCCGACGTACGCGGACCAGAGGCCGGTGAGGTGCTCCTCGGGAGCACCGGCCTCGGCGAGCGCCGTCATGTTCGCGGCGATCTGCGAGGCGGCCGGCTCGTCGAGCGTCCAGCACTCGGCGGGCAGGTTGGCCTCGTTGGCGAACTTGAAGGCGGCGCTCCCGCTCTCGGTGTTGTTCCCGCCGACGGTCACCCACCCGAGGTGGACGAGCGCCTTCGCGTGCGCCTTGTTCTTCTCGTCGTCCTTGGCGAAGGTGACCAGCGCCCGGAGAGAGGCCTTGTAGTCCTCGCCCTGCTTCCGGTACTGACCCTTGCCCGTCGCGGGCAGGTCGGCCGGGTTGAAGCGGCCTCCCTTCGGCGCGGCGGGGCGCTTCGCCGGGGTGGTCTTCGCGGGGGTGGTCTTCTTTGCGGTTCCGGTGGCCATGATGGACCAACCTTTCTGTGTGATCTAGGCGACCCCTTGTGGGCTGCCTAAGGCCAGCCTAGCAGGCGGGCTGGCTCTTCCGTTAGGGATTGAGTCTACTAGTTTTGGTAGACGAGTGCAAGGGACAGAACACTGGTGACAGTGGACTGGACGGGGGAAGTGCGGGATGGGGTGGGTCGTCGGTGACGGTCCAAGGGAGTCCGCGGGGATGCTAGGCAGATGGGAGGAGGGGGACAGTGGTGGAGTCGTGGTGGGGGTGGGTGCCTAACATCTGGGGGAGTCGTTTCGGGGACCGGGCGGGCGTACCTACATGAGTTTCGGGGATTCGTGTAGGTACAGGTACGTAGGTACGGATGCCGGTTGAGTTGTACCTACGATAAGAGGATAACCCGTGTGTAGTTCTCAAAAGAGCTAGCCGGAAGGTATTTCAATCCGATTCTACCTGTACCTTCGTTTCTCGTTTCTGCCGCTGGCGACGCCGATCGCTTATTCCTCTCACATCATGTAGGTACAAATCAACCGGCATCTGTACCTACGTACCTGTACCTATGAGAGTCGCACGTAGGTACACCGCGACAGCCGCGTGCTAGGGCGTACGATCGCTTACGATACGCCTAGCACGCGGCTCGGCTGGCGATCGGTTTACGACGCCCCGCGGAGGTCTATAGGAGTCCGCATAGGTACGTAGGTACGTCGTAGGTACAACGACGTACGATCGTCGGCTTACGACGTCGGGCGGTCGTCGGCTTACGACGTACGATGGGGGGCCGTCGGACGCCAATCCGTACCCGCGTGCGGACCTCCGGAGAGTCGCCCCACCGGGCCTTCGTTGCTCTGCTACGCGAGGATGCCGCAGGCCCGCTGGGCGACTCTCCTGCGGTCCCCTGACGTCGGGCGGCGCAGCCGCCAGCCGCCGATCCGGCAAGGCCCGCTGCCGCGACTCTCCGGCAGTCCGCCGACGTCCCGCCGCCCGGACTTCCCGGAGAGTCGCGGTCTGGCGGCTGCGCCGTCCGGCGGGCTTCTCGGAGACTCTTAGACCGGGGGCTTCTCGGAGAGTCCGGCGGCTCCGCCGCCCTCTCCGAGAATCGCGGCCCCCGGCCACGCCGGAGTTCTCCGAGAGTCGCGGCAGCGCGGGCACGCGAAAGCCCCCCGGCCCGAGGGGCCGAGGGGCTTGTCGCTCCTGCCGGTCAGCGGCAGGACGCGCAGAGGTTCTCCAGGTTGAGCGCGATGTTCACGCTCTCGCACGAGCGGCAGGTCCCCCAGCCGCTGTCGTGGTGCGGCGGGATCAGCAGGTGCGGGCGGATCTGCACCCGCTGCGAGCGGCCGGACGGGGTCCGGAGCTCGACCACCACCGGCCCGTCGGCGACGTCGATGCCCTCGAGGAGGGCCGCGAGGTCGACGTCCACGACGTGCGTCGTGAAGGTCATGCGGGTGACGGCGACGTTGTCGCGCTGGGTGCGCGAGGCGTTGCGGAGCTTGGTCGTCATGTCGTGCCTTTCGTCGTGGCGGACCCCGGTGGCCCGCCTCGTGGAGCGCCGGGGGCTCGCACCCCGGATGCCGCTTGTCGCTCCTGCCGGGTGCCCCGCCCGAGCGGGGCACCCGTTGTCGCTCCTGCCGGTCAGGCGGTGAAGGTCGCCCAGACCGTGTCGAGCAACTCGGCCGGGGCACCGGCCTCGGCGAGCGCGGTGACCACGCGGGCGGTCGCCTCGGCGGCGTCCTCGCCGATGGTGAGGATGTCGCCAGCCGCCGCGACGGCCTTCCACGCGGCGGAGGAGGAGGACGCGACCGTCTTGCGGGCACCCGAGGTGGACGTCCACCCGAGGTGGACCAGCGCGTGGACGAGGGCCGCGTGCCCCTGGCCCCGGCCCCACGCGGCGAGAGCCCGCGTGGCCTGGATGTACGCGGCCGAACCGGCCGAGCCCGAGCCGCCGTTGCGCAGGCGGAACTGGAGCGCGACGTCGGCGACGAGCGCGTCGGCCGCGAACGCGGGGACGACGATGGCGGGAGATGACTTGGTCATGAGAGACCCCTTCGGTAGTGGCGACCCCTTGGTGGGCTGCCTGAGGTCAGCATAGCACGCGGGCTAGGCGCACCCAAATCCACGGGGCCGCGCACGACCCCGATTTCGCGTCTGAGATCGGCCGAGGTCGGCCTCACCGGCTTTTCGGATCGCGCATGGCCGAATCTCTTCTCCACGCGCATGGCGCGACTCGCGTGCATGGCCTACACTGCGGATGGTCGGATGCTCCCGTGGAGATTCGCAGCCGCTACTCCCAACAACGACAGAGGAGAAGTCATGGCTGTGAAGTGCGTGTTCTACATCTCAGGCGTCGAGAAGCGAGCGAATGGTGTCGGTGTCCTGAATGCCCAGGCGACGGCGAAGGGTCCCTACAAGGAGTGGGCGCAGTTCACTCCGAGCGGGACTCTCCAGATCACCAGCCTCAACGCCGCTGCGACGGACTGGTTCCTCGAGCGAATCGGTACTGACGTTGTCCTGACGATCGACGACGCGACAGAGGCGGATCTGCTGACGCCGTAGTACCCTGGCGCGCATGGCCTCCCTATCGTCCACTGCCCTCGCAGAGGGACTGAAGGAGCGCCTAGCGGGCAGAGTTGTCCTCCAGCATCATCAGATCCCCCCGTGGAGGATCCCCACGCACTCTGCCCGCGACCCAGGCGAGAATCCGGACGCGTTGGGCTTCGCGATGATGGCAGGGCGTGGTGCCGGGAAGTCCTTCGCGGCGATGTGGGAAGCCCACACCACCCTCTCAGAGACCCCGAACATCCGAGCCCGGGTCATTGCTCCGACATTGGGCGACGGCATCGCCGCCGCTGTGGACGGCCCGAACGGGTTGCTCACTCTGTCGAAGGGCAAGGCCCGCTGGCTTCCTAGTGCGCCTGGAGGCGCGTGTGTCCGCTACCCGAACGGATCTAGGATCTGGATTGTGGGGACTCCCACGGAGAAGGACGTGGACCGTCTTCGTGCTCTGACGAACGTGGACTTTGACGTGTTCGAGGAGTTCTTCGCGAACCCGTGCGCTGCCTCCGCGTTTCAGCAGGCGGCGCTGTCTCGCCGACGGGGGAACCGGCGATGGCTGGTGTCCTCAACCCCACGTCCCCATGCTCTGATCAAGGAGTGGGAGAAGGACGAGAGGGTCGTTGTCCGGCGAGGGACCAGCATGGACAACAAGTACATCCCGCTCGACTGGCTGCACGTTCTCGAGACTCAGTACAAAGGGACGCGGCTGTATCGTCAAGAGGTTCTCGGTGAAGTCATCGAGGACGTGGAGGGTGCGCTGTGGAAGGCGAACGACATTGAACGATCGAAGGTCACCGGACCCCCTTCCGCCGTGGCTGGCATCTGTGATCGGATCGTCGTGGGCGTGGACCCGCCGACGGGGAACGGGACGTGCGGGATCGTGGTCGTCGGGCAAGACGCCGGGGGTCACATGTACGTCCTTGACGACCGGTCGGTTGAGGAGGCGAGTCCGCACGTCTGGGCGGCGCGGGTGAAGGACGCCGCTGACACGTACGACGCTGCCGTGATCGCCGAGATCAATCAGGGCGGGCAGATGGTGAAGGAGGTCATCAACTCCGCGGGGCACGACCTCCCGATTCACACGGTGAACGCCACGAAGAACAAGAAGACGCGGGCGGAGCCGATCGCCCTGCTGTGGGAGGTCTCGGAACAGATCGTCCACATGGTGAGCACGTCGGTGCCCCTGATCGACCAGATGTGCGAATGGGTGCCGGGAGAGGGTGCCAGCCCGGACCGGGTGGACGCGCTGGTCTGGGCGTGCTGGTATCTACGCTCGCGACACACCGCGACCGTCCGGGGGTATGTTGCTCAGCCCGTGGGTCCGGTAGGGTTGCCGACAGCCCTGAGCAGCGTGCGTATGGGAAGATTCTGAGAGGAGAATCGGATGAACGTGACACACGACTTGATCGCGGCGGTGACGGGACCCGGATGGAAGTTCGGTCTGAGCCGCATCCTCATCAACGACGAGGACGAGGGGGTCGTGTTCGTCGCCGGCAGTGACGAGCCGTACGCCGCGTTCGTCGTGCAGCACGTCAGTACCGGGCGAGGGGCCGGGACGAACGAGGACGGCGACATCACGTGGCGCAGGCGCGGGTCCTCGTGTCAGTACAAACTCGCGAAGTGCAAGGTCTCCACCGAGCAGATGACGCAGCGGTGGGAAGACTCCCTGGCAGAGCCGCCGGAGCCGGAGACCGTGGAACTGCCGGAGGACGACGAGCCCGAGGCGGAGTCCCCGCCGGACGGCTCTGCCGCCGTGGTCCTGGAGTGGGTCGACGGGAGCGTGGACCGGGCGCGGGCTGCGCTGGAGGCCGAGAACAGCGGGAAGCAGCGGGTCGGCCTGACCTCCGACCTCGAGAAGATCTTGGCCGCCGAGGAACTGCTGTGACGGAGACCTGCCCGTTCTGCCGGATCGTCACAGGCGATGCGCCTGCCGACATCGTGGCTCGTTGGGATGACGCGGTGGCGTTCAGACCACTGAACCCCGTGACAGATGGGCACACGCTCGTCGTTCCTGTGCGACACATCCGCGACTACACCGAGATTCCCGCAGTGACCGCGATAACCGTGGCTCGCGCAGCCGTGCTCGCGTCGGAGATCGCTCAGGATTCGAACCTCATAACCTCGGCAGGCACGTCAGCAACACAGTCCGTGTTCCACCTGCACATCCACATCGTGCCGCGCCGTGAGAACGACGGACTCCATCTGCCGTGGACCGGCCAGAAGGTGGCGTCATGATCCTGGTCGCCCTCGTCTGTGGTCTGGTCGGCTTCTGGTTCTGGGCCGTCCTGAACGACGACACCGGAATCGCCCAGCCGGTGAATCACCTGCTGGAGAAACACCGCTACACGAAGAAGTGGATGGAGTGCCCGTTCTGCTCGGGAGCCTGGTTCGCCATCATCCCATCACTGATCCTGGTCCACGACTCGTGGGACGTGGCCCTGATCACCGCCTTCGCTGCTGCCGCCGTGACCGGCGTGCTCGGCGCGTACTTCGGAGACTGAGTCATGGCCTACACCCCGCCCGCCACCCTCGTCCGGGCTCAGCAGATCCAGGCGTGGGGATACTACGGAGCCTACGGAGCGGCGGCTGCGGCGGCGAGCGCCCAACCGAAGACCGCTGTCTACGGTGCCGTGACCGGCGGCTGCGAGGCCGTCGGTGAGGTCCGCTACATCGTGGGGTGGGCGTCGGACCAGATGTCCCGGATGCAGTGGGACGTCTTCGTCGACGGGTCCGCGGACTGGGAACTGGAGCTCCCGGACGGAACGAAGATCAAGTCGGGTGGTACGGGCGAGAACGACAGTTCGCACGCGAAGGCCTCGGCTGAACTGCTGAAGTCCATCGACTGGACGACGGGCATGGTCCGTCTGGTGACCACGAACCTGTACGTCGCCGGCGAGATGTTCTACGTCTACCTGGACAAGTGCTGGCGGGTGGTGTCGGTCATCCACCCCGACCAGACGTCCATCTTCAAGGATGCGGAGCACGTCGTCCGGGGCCTGTGGCCCAGCCCCATCGACCCGATCATGCCGGACGCCCCACTGTTCGGGGTGCTGTCCATCCTGGCCGACATGGACTGGCTCCAGCGGTTGTCCCGTGCTCAGTCCGCGAACCGGGTGGGGATGCGCGGCATCCTCGGCAGCGCCGACGGCCTGAACTTCGCGGGTGGCGGCGACTTCTGGGAGGAGTGGGACAAGAGCCTGCGGGCCAAGATGCAGGACCCGACCGACGTGGGGCCGGTGCATCTCCGAGGCGCGAAGGAACTCGTCGAGCCGATGGCGAGTGGCCGGGGCATGGGCGGTCTGTCGTGGGTGGTCCCCGACTTCCCCTACGACGCCCGCATCGAGGGTCGCATGGAAGCCATGATCCACCGGCTGGCCTACGGCCTACCCATCCCGCCCGAGATCCTGCTGGGCCTGAGCGCTCAGTCGCGGGCCACCGCCTTCCAGGTCGAGGAGAACTCGTACCGGGCGCACATCGAGCCACCGGCGAACATCGTGGCTCAGGTGGCGACCGACGTGTTGAACACTCTCTTCGAGGACGTGGAGATCACCGTCAAGCCGGACGCCACCTTGCTCCTCGCCAAGAGGTCGACGGTCCAGGACGTGAAGGACGCCTACGACCGGAACGAGGTCAGCGGTGACTATCTCCGTCAGGTCCTCGGCATCCCGCAGAACGCCGCCCCGTCCGAGGAGGAGCGGGCACGCCGCCAGCCCATCGGCGTGGACAAGCCGGAGAACCAGGACCAGGGCGGTCACAGCCCGACCACGGAGACTCCGCGGCAACGGGCTGCAAGGGCCGACCGGGAGGACCCGAGCGGTGCCCCTGCTGACCAGAAGGACCTGGACCCCACCGTCCTTGCGGAGTGGCGGGGGAAGATCGACGTCGCCACATTCAGGGCGCGGGACCGGCTGGGTGCCAAGGCTCGCACGCACAAGTCGCTGAGAGACGTGCTTCCGCACGATCTCACGAACGACGCGGTGCCTGCTCACCTCGGTTTGCAGGCTCTCGAGTCCGCAGGACTGGATGTGGCGTCTGTCGTGTCCGACAGCCTGCTGTTTCTCGGCCCACGCTCGTGCGCGGGGGACAACTTCGTGGACGGGTTGACCGAGTATGTGCTGGCAACCCTGGACAGCGCCGATCCGGTCCCTCTGAGGGACGACGTGCTTGCAAATCTGCTGCAAGGGCTTGCAAATCCCGTCCTCTGACCCCTACGCTGCGTCCCATGGACGTCTTTGCACTCCTTGCGGCCTTGGAAGATGCTCGTGATACCCGAGGAGCGGGCATTCCGCTCTCGTGGAGCGAGATCGCGGAGGAGATGGGGATCCATCAGGCCGCGTTCAGCCGTCTGAAGCAGGGCAGGCTCCCCGGCCCCCGCTCCCTGCGGGCGATCATGGACTGGCTCGAGATGGATGCCACCGACTTCCAGGTCGCAGGGAACGCCGACCTCCCCATCGGGGGCCGTGACGAGCCGTGGGACGGCGAGGCCGCAACGAACCGGGTGTTCGAGTGGGCCACCGAGGACAACGGGAACCTCGACCAGGACAAGCTCCGTCAGGCGTTCTTCTTCATCGACACGTCCATGGACCCGAATACCCGGCAGGCGTACAAGCTCCCCTTCACCGACGTGAAGAACGGTGCTCTGCACATCGTCCCTCGTGGGATGTCCGCGGTGTCCGGCGGGCACGGCGTCGACCGGATGACGGGCGCGACCTCCGCCGAGAAGCAGTCAATCAAGTCCAAGATCTGCTCCATCTACGAGCGGATCGTGGAGAAGTACGAGGACTGGCCGGACTGCCCCTTCAACTCGGACGGCACCCGCCCCGAGCGCCGGGAGCGTCGCAACGACAAGGATGGTGACGGCGTGGACTTCAATGACTACTCGCCCGAGGCACGGAAGGCGATGGCGAAGGACGGGCGGGCGCTGCCCGACGGGTCGTTCCCGATCGCCGACTGCGGTGACCTGAAGAACGCGATCCAGGCCATCGGCCGGGCGAGTGACCCGGCCAAGGCGAAGGCACACATCAAGAAGAGGAAGCGGGCACTCGGCTGCGACGTCGAACTCCCGGACGGCTGGAGCACGGAAGAGGACCCCATGGACGAGCCGGCGATCGGCGACACCGACAAGAAGACCGCAGGCATCATCGGCACGGGCAGGCTGTCCGAGTCCGAGGATCCGCGCACTCAGGCTCTCGTGGCCCGCGTGCAGGAGCTCCTCCGCGAGGGTGCGGTGGCGGTGTCCATCAAGCACGACCTGACGCCCGAGGTCGCCGAGCGGCTGGCCGCGCTGGAGCCCAGCCCGGACGACGACGAAGAGACGATGATGCAGAAGATGAAGGAGGCGAACGAGATCTTCGAGAACGCGGAGATCCGTCCGCGTCACGTCGCCATCGTCGACACCGCCGCGTTCTCCAACGCCCGCCTCGCCCTCGACGAGGACGGCTTCGGTGTGTCCGGCCCGGTGACCTTCGAGGGGGTCTACACCGGCGACGTGCGGACGCTGAAGTACGGCAGCCTCCAGTGGGACGACGACCTGCTCCCCATCCCGATCATCTGGGACCCGGACAACAACGACCACGACGGCGTGGTGGTCGGTTCCGTCAGCGCCCTCGAGCGGGTCGACGGGATGACCACTGCGGTCCGTCCTGAGGCCGTCACCGGGGAAGACATCGAGGCGGTCACCGCCGCTGCGGGCACGTCTACCCTCCCTGCCGAGTACTTCGCCGACTTCCGTCCGACGAAGGCGGTGCCCCTTACCATCGGGGGTGAGGACGAGAACGGCCTGCGTCACGTGTGGGGCATCGCCGCGCCGAAGGGCGTGTGCCACCGAAGCGACATGGGCGCGTGCTTCCAGTACCCCGGCGATGTGGACCCGAAGCACCGTGGCTTCCACACCGGCCAGGAGATCACCCTGTCTGACGGGAGCAAGGTGCGTGTCGGTGCCCTGACGATCGGAGGGAAGCACCTGGACGCCAGCCTCGCCCGGCAGGGCGTGGACTTCCGCGAGGCGAACCGGCACCGCGATGACGCGAACACCGTGTTCGCGATGATCCGCGCATGGGAGACCAACTTCGGTCTCGCCATCAGCGGGGTAGTGATGCCGGGGGTGGACCGCGACACTCTGATGCGGGCACTGACGCTCGCACCCAGCGTGGAGCTCTGGCCCGCTGGCCGAGGCCGCACGCTGGTCGGCGTCCACCTTGTCCCGACTCCGGCGTGGCCGGTGGCTGCCAGCGCAGGCGGCGACGCCCAGGTCCTGACCGGACAGAGTCACGTCCACGTGGTCAATCCTGAGGGTGGTTTCTGCGCCGAGTGCGGAGAGGGCGAGCACTTCGACGACATGCCTGCTGACGAGCAGCCCGCCGATACTCCGGCCTCTCTGGACGAGGTCATGGCGAGCCTGAAGCGGATCGAGAAGGCCCTCGCCGTGCTGGCCGAGGAGGCTCTCACGGATGTCCCGCTTCCAGAAGATTCTCCTGGGGAGTAGCGCAACGCGCAATCACCCGCTACCCTTCGGTCTAATCGGCTCTGTGTAGAGCCACCTGGCGGTGGGCACCGCGTCCCGGATTCACACCAGACGCGAAAGAAGTCCACCATGGATCTCCAGCAGGCTCTCAGCATCCTGGGTCGGGTTGGCGCGGGAGAGACTCTCTCGCTGTCCGAGCTCACTCAGGCACGCGACGTCATCGCCCGTCAGCTCCACGCTCTCCGCGGTTCCGGCACTCCGGACCTCGACGCACTGACCACCCTCCGCGAGTCCTACTTCGCCGCCGACGCTGCCGTGAAGGCCGTGGCCGAGCAGCAGGAGGCAGCGATCGCCGACGTGGACGCCGCGCTGGCCGACATCCCCAACCCGGACGACGAGCCCGGTGACGGTGAGGACGACGGTGAGGACGGCGAGGACGGCGACGGCGAGGACGCCGGCGACGAGACCGAGAAGTCCACGAAGAAGGGCAAGATGCTCTCCGTGCAGGAGGCGGTCGCCCGCCTCGGCTTGAGCGGCACCCCTGGCACCACGACCACCCAGGTCCGGGAGCCCGACCTCGCGGCCACCGAGACCCGCGTGCTCATCGGCGGCGACGTCGTCCAGGGCGCCGACATCCGTGCGCTGGCCGAGGCGTTCCACGACTCCTCGAGCCGCAGCCTCAAGGCGGGCAAGGAGCGGGTCGCCCGCATCGAGACCACGTACGCCGAGGACCGCACGCTGACCGGCAAGATCAACGCGGACACCCGGCTGGTCGACTCGTTCGTCAGCCCGGAGGCCGTGGTGGCGGCGGGCGGCTGCTGCTCGCTCCCGCAGCCGATCTACAGCAACCCGGTCAACGGCAGCACCGATCGCCCGATCAAGGGTGCGCTGCCGACGCTGGGTGCGACGCGGGGCAAGTTCTCGTTCTTCCCGGCCATCTGCCTCCCGGTGGACGGCTTCGGGGTCTGGACCTGTGACGACGACGAGGCCGTCGACGAGAGCGACCCGGACACCTG
>Ga0157370_10008781_pt1 | contig 10859 bp, 9 predicted proteins | sample C35metaG_FD_113463 | JGI IMG/M metagenome (GOLD analysis project Ga0157370, IMG submission 113463) | Corn rhizosphere microbial communities from Kellogg Biological Station, Michigan, USA - C3-5 metaG | ecosystem: Host-associated > Plants > Roots > Rhizosphere > Soil | place: USA: Michigan... | reverse complement strand
CTCCTTGAAGTGATTTGGCGCGTTGCCAACTCTGCGGAGCCCTGGCGAACGCTTTAGCAGATGTCGATGAATCGACGGGCACAATCGCTTTCGCGCTTGTGTTTGTCGCCCTGCAAGTTGTTCCGTAACTCGGCGACAATTTGGATTCTATTCGAGCCGCGCATACCATGCGCGCGCGTCCGTTTTTTGACCCTCCCGCTTTCAATGATCACCCTGTTTCGCCTGCTCGCCCGCGTGCCGATGCCGTTGATGCATCGCCTGGGTGCCATGCTGGGCTGGCTGGTCTGGTTCTGCGCGCCGGACTATCGCCGCCGATTCAAGGCCAATGCCGAAAGCGCGGGTTTCGCCCCCGACCAATACCGCCCCGCCATCGCCGCCGCCGGCCACATGGCGTCCGAGCTGCCCTGGCTGTGGTTGCGGCCGCAGGGGGAGAGCGTGCTGCCGCGCGTGGTGCGCTGGGAAGGCGTCGAGGCCTTCGAGGCCGCCATGCGGGCGAAGAAGGGCGTGATCCTGGTCGCGCCGCACCTGGGCAGCTGGGAGATGTGCGGGCAGGCGATCGGCGAGCGCTTCTTCGAGGCCTTCGGGCCGATCACCGCGCTGTTCCGCCCCGCGCGCAAGAAGTGGATGGCCGACCTGATCGCCGCCGGCTCGCGCGACCGGCCGGGCCTGCAGACGCTGCCGACCAACAACACCGGCGTGCGCGGCCTCATCCGTACGCTGCGCAGCGGCGGCTACACCGGCATCCTGCCCGACCAGGTGCCGCCGATGGGGCAGGGCGTGTGGGTGCCATTCCTCGGCCGGCCGGCCTACACCATGACCTTGCTCCCGCGCCTCGCGCAGCAGACCGGTGCCGCGTGTTTTCTCAGCGTGTGCGAGCGACTGCCGCGCGGCGCGGGCTACGTGATCCGCTTCGAACCCATCGTGGGCACGGCGCTGACCGACCCGAACGCTTCTGTCGAAGACGCGGCCGCGGCGATGAACGACGGCATCGGCCGCCTGATCCGCAGCCTGCCCGGCCAATACGTCTGGGACTACGCGCGCTACAAGGAGCCGCGCGCCGACCGGGCTGTCGCGGCCATTACCGGGGAGCAGACGCCATGAGCCTCAGCTCGCGCCTGGGCATCGGCTTCATGCGGGTGCTGGCACCGCTGCCGCTGCCGCTCGTGCGCGGCTTCAGCAAGATTCTCGGCCGCTTGCTGCACACGATCGCCGTGCCGCGGCGGCGCGTGGTCGACAGGAACCTCGCCATTTGCTTCCCCCAGAAATCGGAGGCCGAGCGCCGCGCCATTGCGCGCGAGACCTTCGTCTTCGTCGCGCAGTCGTGGCTGGACCGCAGCTGGCTCTGGCATGCGCCGGAAAAGGTGGTGGCGAGCCGCTTGAAGATCGTGGGCTCCGAGTCCGAGATCCGCGAAATCGCCGAAGGCGACGCGCCGATGATCCTGTTCGCGCCGCACTTCTATGGCCTCGACGCCGCGGCCACCGCGCTCACCATGCACACCGCGCGCCCCTCGGCCACGATCTACACGACACAGCGCGACCCGATGGTCGACGCCTGGATCCGCGAAGGCCGCACGCGCTTCGGCGACGTGGCGGCGCTCAACCGGGTGGACGGCATCAAGCCGGTGCTCTCGGGCCTGCGCAAGGGCGGCCTGCTGTACCTCTTGCCCGACATGGACTTCGGCCGCGACCAGACGATCTTCGTGCCGTTCTACGGCGTGCAGGCCGCGACCGTGCCTTCGCTGTCGCGTTTCGCGCGGCTGGGCAAGGCCAAGGTGGTGCCGGTGGTGGCGAAGCTCACGCCTGGCGGCTACGAGATCGAGGTGAAGCCAACGTGGCAGAACTTCCCCACTGACGATGTCGAGGCCGACACCGCGCTCATGAACGAGCGACTGCAGGGCTACATCGACACGATGCCGTCCCAGTACTACTGGGTGCATCGCCGCTTCAAGACCCGCCCTGAAGGCGAGCCCAATATCTACTGATTACGCGTTGCGCTGCAGGAAGGACTCGATCTCGCGCGCGACCAGTTGCGGCTGCTCGTGCACGATCCAGTGGGTCGCGTTGGGCACCTTCTTGAGCTCGAGCTTCGGCACATATTCCTCCAGCCCTTCGAGCAGGCCCGGCAGCAGCGCCGCGTCGTCCAGCGCCCAGAACACGAAGGTGGGCACGTTCACCGTGAGCCGCTCGCGCGGCAGCACCGGGATGCCGTCGATGCTCTGGCCCGGCAGCGGCGGCTTCATCGGCGTCACGCGGTAGAGGTTGCAGGCGCCGGTGAGGCCCGCGCTCCAGACTTCGCGGTACTGCTGCTTCACTTCCTCGGTGAGCCAGCCGAAGCCGTCGGGGCCGGCCTTCATCAGCGTGAAGAACGGCCACATGCGCTTGAAGTCGTCCGCCGCGAGCAGCGCTTCGGCATCGGGACGGGCCAGGAAATTCATATACGCGCTCGCCTGCTGCTGCGCCGGGCTGTTGCGCAACTCGCGGGTGAAGGTGCCCGGGTGCGGCGAATTGATGATGACCAGCTTGCCGACCTGCGCCGGAAACGCATTGGCGTAACCCCAGGCGAAGGCGCCGCCCCAGTCGTGCGCGACCAGCGCGGCCATCGTCCCGTCGGCGCTTTCGGTGGCAACGAGCTGCTGGATGTCCTGGATCAGCAGGTGCGCCTTGTACTCGGCCACCTCGGTCGGCGAACTGGATTTCTCGAAGCCGCGCAGGTTGGGCGCCACGCAGCGGTAGCCGCCGTGGGCCGGGTCCGCGAAGTAGTCGAGCAGTTCGTCCCAGATGAACGCGGCCTCGGGAAAACCGTGCAGGAACACCATCAGCGGCTGGCCCGGCTTGCCGCTCGCGCGGCAACTCAGTGTGGTGCCGTTGGGCAGGCTGCGTTGGAAGGTCTCGATCATGCTTCGTGTCTCCTTGGGTTGACTGTCGCTATTGTTTTGATAGTGAACTGAGCAGGCGGGACGGTCAATGCAGCCGTTCGGCCTCAGGTTTCGTCGGGCGGTGGCTCTGGTGCTGCCGCCGGCGCGGTGCCTTCCTCCGGATGCACCCAGCGCCACAGCAGCTCCGCCGCCTCACCGACGCCCTGCTTCTTCAGCGCCGAGAAGAGTTTGACCTCGCCGCCGCCCGCGTTCAGTCGCGTAATCGACAGCACCTTGGCGCCCTCGCTGCGGGTGAGCTTGTCGGACTTGGTGAGCAACACCAGGAACTTGAGGCCTTGTTGCACGCGCGGGCGGATCACATCGAGCAGGATCTCGTCGAGCTCGGTCAGACCGTGGCGCGGATCGCACATCAGGACAACCCCTCGCAAGCTTTCGCGCGTCATGAGGTAGTTGCCCATCACGCGCTGCCAGCGCAGCTTGGCCTCCTTCGGCACGGCCGCGTAGCCGTAGCCGGGGAGGTCGGCCAGCACCGCGTCGTCGACCTTCTGCTTGCCGATGCCGAACAGGTTGATGTGCTGCGTGCGGCCCGGTGTCTTCGAGGCAAAAGCCAGGCGCGTCTGCTGGGTGAGGGTGTTGATGGCGGTCGACTTGCCCGCGTTCGATCGGCCGACGAAAGCGATCTCCGGAAGGTCGACCGGGGGCAGGTGTTCCAGCTGCGGAGCGCTGGTGAGGAAGTGGGCGGTGTGCAGCCAGCCGAGGGCCACGCGCTCGCGTTCGGCGACCTGCGGGTCCGCGGCGGGGGCCGCGCGGGGAGGATAAGCGGCGGACTTGGCGCGCGGGGAGGTCATCAATGGGCTTTCGGAACGGGGCGCCATTGTAGAATCGCGGGGTTTTGCGCCATAAATCTAAGCCCCCGATATGAAGTTGTTTGCCAATATTCTGCTTGCAGCCCTCATGGGCGTCACAGCCAGCGCGAGTTTTGCAGCCGATGAACATGCAGCCGCCCCCGCAGCGGCAGCAGCCAAGCCGGCCAAGCCCGATCCCGCCAAGGGCGACACGGTGTTCAACGCAACGCCGGCCAACAGCCAGAGCTGTGCTTCATGCCACAACGCCGACGGCAACTCGGCCATCGCGGCCAACCCGAAGCTGGCGCAACAACATCCCGAATACATCCTCAAGCAGCTGCAGGACTTCAAGTCCGGCGCCCGCAAGAGCGCGATCATGAAGCCGCTGGCTTCGGCGCTGTCCGAAGAAGACATGCGCAACATCGCCTGGTTCGTCGGTTCGAAGAAGGTCAAGACAGGCTTCTCGAAAGACAAGGACACCATCGCCCTGGGCGAAAAGATCTACCGCGGCGGCATCGGCGATCGCCAGATCCCGGCCTGCGCAGGCTGCCACAGCCCGAACGGCGCCGGCATCCCCGCCCAGTACCCGCGCCTGGGCGGCCAGAACGCCGAGTACACCGTTGCACAGCTGACGGCCTTCCGCGACAACGTGCGCACCAACAGCCTGCCGATGACTGGCGTTGCCGCCAAGCTCAACGACCGCGAAATCAAGGCCGTGGCCGACTACATCGCCGGCCTGCGCTGAGAGGCTGAGAGGCAATCCGACATGACCGCTCATCCCCCGCACATGGCCCCACTCTGCGTTGCAAATGCTCGCCATAGCCCGAGCTATGGCTGCGCTTTGCGCCTTGATTGGGGCCATGTGCGGGGGCTGCTCGGTCACGCCGAATTGCCTCCCAGCCTCTGATCCCGCGCTTTCCAGCGTGAACTAACCGCCGACAACAATCCCAAACAAAGGGCGGGCCGATCCAGGAGGATGGCCCGCCCTTTTGTTTTTTCCTCCTTTTCCAGCGCCCCACCCGATGTCAGTCTCCACCCATGGCCTTCGCGTTCATCGCGGCCCGCAAGTGCTTCGCGCGGCGGTGGAGCTGTTCTCGTCGATGCGCTTCGCGATCGCGCTGCTCACCGTCATCTGCATCGCCTCGATCATCGGCACGGTCATCAAGCAGCACGAGCCGATCAACAACTACATCAACCAGTTCGGGCCGTTCTGGGCAGAGCTCTTCCGCGCGGCGCGGCTCGATTCGATCTACAGCGCCTGGTGGTTCCTGCTGATCCTGCTGTTCCTGGTGATCAGCACCACGCTGTGCATCGCGCGCAACACGCCGCGCATCCTGGTCGACCTGAAGACCTTCAAGGAAGACATCCGCGCGCAGAGCCTGAAGGCCTTCGGCCAGCGCGCCGAAAACAAGCTCGCGGAAACGCCGGACGCCGCCGCCAACCGCATCGGCCAGCTGCTGGTGAGCGGCGGCTGGAAGGTCAAGCTGCAGCAGCGCGAGGGCTCCGGCGACGGCAAGGCCGCGCCGGGCTGGATGGTCGCCGCGCGTGCCGGCGGCGCGCACAAGCTGGGGTACATCGCGGCGCACAGCGCCATCGTGCTGGTGTGCATCGGCGGCCTGCTCGACGGCGACCTCGTGGTGCGCGCGCAAACCTGGTTCAACGGCAAGAGCGTCTTCACGGGCGGGGGCATGATCGCCGACGTGGCGCCCGAGCACCGGCTCTCGGTCAACAACCCGACCTTCCGCGGCAACATCCTTGTGCCCGAGGGCGGGCAGGGCAGCGTGGCCATCCTGAACCAGGCCGACGGCGTGCTGCTGCAGGAGCTGCCGTTCTCCATCGAACTCAAGAAATTCATCGTCGACTACTACTCGACCGGCATGCCCAAGCTCTTTGCGAGCGAGGTGGTGCTGCACGACCGCGAGACCGGCGCGCAGGTGCCGGCGCGCATCGAGGTGAATCATCCGGCCAGCTACAAGGGCGTGGAGATCTACCAGTCGAGCTTCGACGACGGCGGCTCCAGGGTGAAGCTCAAGGCCGTGCCGATGGCGGCCGCGGCCAAGCCCTTCGAGGTCGAGGGCATCATCGGTGGCCCCAGCACCGAGATCACCAACGGCAAGGACAAGCTCACGCTCGAATACGCCGCGCTGCGCGTGATCAACGTCGAGAACTTCGCCGAAGGCGGCGCGATGGGCAGCGGCGCCGACGTGCGCAAGGTCGACCTTCGCCACAGCCTCGAATCGCGCCTGGGCGCCGCCAACAAGACCAACAAGCCCAAGGTGCTGCGCAACATCGGCCCGAGCATCGGCTACAAGCTGCGCGATGCGGCCGGGCAGGCGAGGGAGTACCAGAACTACATGGTGCCGGTCGACACCGGTGACGGCCAGCCGGTGTTCCTGCTGGGCATGCGCGAGAAGCCCGAAGACCCGTTCCGCTACCTGCGCGTGCCGGCCGACGAGCAGGGCTCCATGGACGGCTTCGTGCGCATGCGCACCGCGCTGGCCGACCCCGATACCCGCGCGCGCGCCATCGAGCGCTACATCGCCAAGGCAACCGATCCGAAGCGGCCCGAAATGGCGGAGCAGCTGCGCGTGTCCGCCACCCGGGCTCTTGCGCTGTTCTCGGGCAGCGAGCGCGCAAAGGCCGATGCCACCACGGCTGGCGGCTGGCAGGCGATTGCCGAATTCATGGAAGCCAACGTGCCCGAGGCCGAACGCGAACGCGCCGGCGCGGTGCTGGTGCGCATCCTCAACGACGTGCTGTTCGAAGTGCTCAACCTGAGCCGCGAAGGCGCCGGCCTCACTGCGCTGCCGAGCGACGACAAATCGCAGGCCTATCTCACCCAGGCGGTGCTGGCCATCAGCGATGCGCATTTCTATCCGGCGCCTGTCGCGATGATGATGACCGACTTCACCCAGGTGCAGGCCAGCGTGTTCCAGGTGGCGCGTGCGCCCGGCAAGAACGTCGTCTATCTGGGCTGCCTGTTGCTGATCGTCGGGATTTTTGCCATGCTGTACGTGCGCGAGCGGCGGCTGTGGGTGTGGCTCACGCCCGATGGCACCGCTTCCGGGGACAACGCAACGGCCGCCACGATGGCCTTTTCGGTCAACCGCAAGACGATCGACAGTGACCGCGAATTCGAGCATCTCAAGCACAAGCTGCTCGTACTGGACAAAGAACCAACGGCGACAAAATGAACACCACGACCCTCACGCTCAATGAAAGCTGGCTCTCGCGCCGGAACCTGTTCGACTGGGTGTTCGCGGCGCTGGTGCTGGCGGGCGGCCTGTTCGCTTTCACCCGCTATGCGGGGTCGATGGACTATTACGAGAAGCCGATCCTCGCCGCGGCAGTGATCTCGATGATCGCCATCGGCTGGTTCTGGCGACCGCTCAGGGTGCTGGCCATCGTGGTGGCCGCGGCCTCGCTGCTGGCGATCACCTCCTACCAGGGCGACCTGGCGCGCGCCGATTCGGTGTTCTGGCTCAAGTACTTCCTCTCGAGCCAGTCGGCCATCCTCTGGATGAGCGTGCTGTTCTTCATGAGCACGGTGTTCTACTGGCTCGGCTTCTTCGGCGGCAAGCAGGCCGACACCCTGGATGCGATCGGCTCGCGCCTCGCTTGGGCCGCGGTAACGATGGCGCTGATCGGCACCATGGTGCGCTGGTACGAGAGCCACCAACTCGGCCCGGACATCGGCCATATCCCGGTGAGCAACCTGTACGAAGTGTTCGTGCTGTTCTGCTGGCTGACGGCCGCGTTCTACCTCTATTTCGAAGAGCGCTACAACACCCGCGCACTCGGCGCCTTCGTGATGCTGGTGGTGAGCGCCGCAGTCGGCTTTCTGCTCTGGTACACGATCGTGCGCGAGGCGCATGAAATCCAGCCCTTGGTGCCGGCCCTGCAGAGCTGGTGGATGAAGTTGCACGTGCCCGCCAACTTCATCGGCTACGGCACCTTCGCGCTCGCGGCGATGGTCGCGTTCGCCTACCTCATCAAGGAACAGGCCACCGAGACCCGCTGGTACAAGCTCACGCCGATCTGGCTCCTGGGCGTGGCGCTGTGCTTCGTGCCGGTGGCATTCCGCCAGCGCGTGCAGGAAGCCGGCGGCAGCTACTGGGTGATCTACGCGGGCATCTCGGCGCTGATTGCCGCGGGCATCCTGCTCGGGCGCAAGCGCATCGCGGCGCGCCTGCCGGCCAACGAGGTGCTCGACGACGTCATGTACAAGTCGATCACCGTCGGCTTCGCCTTCTTCACCATCGCCACCGTGCTCGGCGCCCTGTGGGCCGCCGACGCCTGGGGCGGCTACTGGAGCTGGGATCCGAAGGAAACCTGGGCGCTGATCGTCTGGCTCAACTACGCAGCCTGGCTGCACATGCGGCTCGTGAAGGGCCTGCGCGGCACGGTGGCTGCGTGGTGGGCGCTGGGCGGGCTGGCGGTCACGACCTTTGCGTTCCTCGGCGTCAACATGTTCCTGAGCGGGCTGCACAGCTACGGCACGCTGTAGGCGCGCGTCCGCCGCCTTTTGCGAAGAATTGAAACCACGCGCCGCCATGGCGCGTAACCAAACCAGGGGATGCCACGAACTACCCTGAGACCAACGATTCACGCGAAAGGCCTGCCATGTCGTCCCATTCCCGCTCGCACCGCCGCGATACCAGCGGCTTCATTCATCCGTTGCCGAGCGAAATCACGCCACGCGCCGTCTACGAAGGCCGGCGCGACCTGCTCAAGCTGATGGCCACCGGCGCGGCAGGCGCGGCACTGGCCAGCTTTGCCGGGCGCGAGGCCTTCGCGCAGGCGACGGGCCCGCACAAGCTGGCACTGCTGCCCGCCGTCAAGTCGACGGTGCCGGGCGCACAGACGATGGAAAAGCTCACCGACTACAAGGACGCGTCGAGCTACAACAACTTCTACGAGTTCGGCACCGACAAGGGCGACCCGGTCAAGAACGCCGGCACGCTGAAGACGCGTCCGTGGACCGTCGAGGTCGAGGGCCTGGTCAAGAAGCCGGGCAAGTACGGCATCGAGGACCTGCTCAAGCTGAGCGCGCAGGAAGAGCGCATCTACCGCCTGCGCTGTGTCGAGGGCTGGTCGATGGTCATCCCGTGGATCGGCTATTCGCTCGCCGAGCTCATCAAGAAGGTCGAGCCGCAGGGCAACGCCAAGTTCATCGAGTTCGTGACGCTGGCCGACCCGAAGACCATGCCTTTCGTCGGTTCGCGCGTGCTCGACTGGCCCTACACCGAGGGCCTGCGCATGGACGAGGCGATGCATCCCCTCACGCTGCTGGCCTTCGGCATGTACGGCGAGGTACTGCCCAACCAGAACGGCGCGCCGGTGCGGCTGGTGGTGCCATGGAAGTACGGCTTCAAGTCGGCCAAGTCGATCGTCAAGATCCGCTTCGTCGAGAAGGAGCCGAGCACGGCCTGGAACAAGGCGGCGGCGCAGGAGTACGGCTTCTATTCGAACGTGAACCCCAACGTCGACCATCCGCGCTGGAGCCAGGCGACCGAGCGCCGCATCGGCGATGGCGGCGGGCTGTTCGCCAAGCGCAACAAGACGCTGATGTTCAACGGCTACGAAGCGCAGGTCGGCCAGCTCTATGCAGGGATGGACCTGAAGAAGAACTACTGAGCGCGCTTCGCCACTCCGCTCCCGCCCCATGAACAAGCTGCTCATGCACCCGGCGACCAAGCCGGTCATCTTCCTGTTGTGCCTGTTGCCGTTCGCGTGGCTGGCCTACGGCGTGATCGTCCAACAATTGGGACCCAATCCCCAGGAATACCTGATCCGCGCGACCGGCGACTGGACGCTGCGCTTCATCTGCATCGTGCTGGCGGTGACGCCGCTGCGCGTCATCAGCAAATGGAATGCGCTCGCGCGCTTTCGCCGCATGCTGGGACTGTTCGCGTATTTCTACGTGGTGCTGCACCTCTTGTGCTACAGCTGGTTCGACATGGGCTTCGAGTGGGGTGAGATCGCCAAGGACATCGCCAAGCGGCCGTTCATCCTGGTGGGCTTCTCGGCCTTCGTGCTGCTGACGCCGCTGGCGGCGACCTCGTTCAATCGCGCGATCAAGGCGCTGGGCGCGAAGCGCTGGCAGATGCTGCACAAGCTGGTGTATCTGATCGCCGGATTGGGCCTGCTGCACTTCTTCTGGATGCGTGCGGGCAAGAACAACTTCGCGGAAGTGTTCGTCTACGTCGCGATCATCGTGGTGCTGCTCGGATGGCGCGTGTGGAACTACGCGAGCAAGCGGAAGGCGAAGAGCGCACCCGCAGGTGCGCGTAGCGGCGGCGAGAAGCCGCTGCGCAGCACCACCTAGTCAGGCCAGTTCGTTGCGCAGCTGGTCTTCCATCGTCTCGCGGCGACGGATCAGCGTGGCACCCTGGCCGCTCACCAGCACTTCGGCCGCACGCGGACGCGTGTTGTAGTTGCTGGCCATGCTCATGCAGTACGCGCCCGCCGACAACACGGCCAGGAGGTCGCCGGCCAGCACGTTGAGCGCGCGGTCGCGGCCGATCCAGTCGCCGCTCTCGCAGACGGGGCCGACCACGTCGTAGGTCGGCGCATCGCCGGCGCGGAGGCGCAGCGGCACGATTTTCTGGAAGGCCTGGTACATCGCGGGACGCGGCAGGTCGTTCATTGCCGCATCGACGATGCAGAAATTCTTGTCTTCGCCCGGCTTGGTGTAGAGCACCTCGGTCACGCACACGCCCGCGTTGCCGACAAGCGAACGGCCGGGCTCGATGACGAGCTTGCGCTGCCCGAAGCCGCGCGCGTCGAGCTTGGCGAGCAACTGCTGCCAGAGGTCGTCGGCCTTGGGCGGCACCTCGCCGTTGTAGTCGATGCCCAGGCCGCCGCCGAAGTCCAGGTGATGGATCGGCACGCCGGCCGCCTCGATGGCTTCGACCAGGTCGAGCACGCGATCGCAGGCGTCCAGATACGGGGAGGCTTCGGTGATCTGCGAGCCGATGTGGCAATCGATGCCGACCACTTCGAGACCCGGCAGCTTCGCGGCGTGCTGGTACGCCTGGACCGCGCGGTCATGGGCAATCCCGAACTTGTTGCCCTTGAGGCCGGTGGAAATGTAGGGATGCGTCTTCGGATCGACGTTCGGATTGATGCGGATGCT
>Ga0157370_10008780_pt1 | contig 10859 bp, 8 predicted proteins | sample C35metaG_FD_113463 | JGI IMG/M metagenome (GOLD analysis project Ga0157370, IMG submission 113463) | Corn rhizosphere microbial communities from Kellogg Biological Station, Michigan, USA - C3-5 metaG | ecosystem: Host-associated > Plants > Roots > Rhizosphere > Soil | place: USA: Michigan... | reverse complement strand
CCCTGGAGGCTCGTGGGCGCCTTGCTCGTTTGTGCAGTCCTGCACAAACGGCAAGACCGGGGTTGGGCGTCCTGCCCAACCCGTCCGGCGCATGCGCCGGACCCATGGCGCCCAACGGTCCCGGCAGGGCCTGGCACCGCCCGCCCCACAGATTCCGTGATCGGTTGGATAAAGCCGAGCGGTGGTGGGGGAGGGTAGTGCCGAGCGTTGCTCGGCACCTACACCCACTCCTCAAGCGCTGCGTGCTCGTGATCTCAACACGGCGAAAGCCATCTGCGCTGGGGCGGTACGGGTGGGTTGGCGGGACCGTTGGGCGCCATGGATGGCGCCCACGAGCCTACACGGACGTACTTGCGGCGTGTCCCGCCAACCCACCCGTACCGACCCACCCCAACAGACCGAACCGCCGCAGTTGCAGCTGCTGTTGCCGTTGCCGTTGCCGTTGCCGTTGCTCCAAAAGCAGCAGCCCGCCTAACTCTCCCCATTCTTGCGGGCGCTGCGCTGGCGGTCGATGCGGAAAATGTAGCGCTGGATCGCACTGTCGCCCCCGCGTGGCAGCGTGTCGAAACGCATCCCCACGCGCTTCATCTCCACCCCGTTGGGCAGCTTTACCGCCAACTGATTGCACACGATCAACGCAATCTGCAGCTGCCCGCCCTCCGGCACGTCCAGCCGCGCCTCGTACCGCTTCTGCAGCGCGAACACATTGCAGTCCACCGGCACCGTCACCGCCAGACCGCCGCCACTGATGTCCACCACCCGCAGACTCAACGCCTCGCTGCGGTCCTCGTTGATCGGGAAAAGCAGCTGCGGCGAATCGGTGATCGGCGTCTCCAGACGGTACAGCTCGCGACGCTGCAGGTGCACCAACTCGCTCGGAAACGCCACCCGGAACGCCACATGATGCGTACTGCCCACGCGCTCCAGATGGTCCAGCCGGAACCGTACCATCACCTTGTCCAGCTGCGCGAAGCACAGCAGGTGCCCGGCTTCCTCCGCCGCCCGGTTGGCCGGCTCGGACGGACTGCCGTCGAGCAACAGCATGTCGTCGTCCTCGTCCAGCTCCAGGATCGCCGTCGGGAACGACTGGTCCCGCCCGCCCAGGTGGGCGTTGATCAGCGAACGCTGGTCGATCAGTGCCTGCAGCAATTGACGGATCTGCCGGGGATTGCGGACCAGGTAACGATCGTCCGTGCCATCGTCGTGCGCGGTGTGGGGATCGTCGTGTGCCTCAAGGCTGCCTTCGGACATGGATGCGTGCTGAATTGAGTGGGCGCCGCCGGCGGGTTTTACCAGGGCTCTGTCCGTTTATCGGCAGCAGTTCACATTAATGTAGGGCCAATCCGTGTAGCCCGCGCTGGCTGGCCCAAATGCACGACACCCCGCCGAAGCGGGGTGCCGTGGACAGACGTCACAGACGCGGAAGGCTTAGAACTCCTGCCAGTCGCCTTCATTGGCCAGCACCGGCTCGCGCACCGCAGCACGGCGCACCGGCGCTGCCGCCGCACGCGCACGCGGTGCCGCAGCGGCCGGGGCACGGGCGGTGGCAGCCGACACGCTGGCCACCGGGGCCGCCTGGCCGTCCAGCTTGAACAGGGCCACGGCGTCGGTCAGGTGGCCGGCCTGCTCTTCCATCGAACGGGCCGCGGCGGTTGCTTCTTCCACCAGCGCGGCGTTCTGCTGGGTCGTTTCGTCCATCTGCGTGATGGTCTGGTTGACCTGCTCGATGCCGGCCGACTGTTCCTGCGAGGCCGCGGAGATCTCGGCCATGATGTCGGTCACGCGTTGCACCGAGGCCACGATTTCGCCCATGGTCTCGCCGGCCTGGTTGACCAGCGCCGAGCCCTCGGCCACCTTGCCGACCGACTCGTCGATCAGGCCCTTGATCTCCTTGGCCGCACTGGCCGAGCGCTGGGCCAGGGTGCGCACCTCGGAGGCCACCACGGCAAACCCGCGGCCCTGCTCGCCGGCACGTGCCGCTTCCACGGCGGCATTCAGCGCCAGGATGTTGGTCTGGAAGGCGATGCCGTCGATCACGGTGATGATGTCAGCGATGCGGCGCGAGGACGCGTCGATCTCGTGCATCGTGCTGACCACGCGGCCGACCACATCGCCGCCCTGGCTGGCCACGCCGTGCGCGCCGATCGCCAGCTGGTTGGCCTGGCGGGCGTGTTCGGCGTTCTGGCGCACGGTGGAGGTCAGTTCCTCCATCGACGCGGCGGTTTCTTCCAGGTTGGCGGCCTGCTGCTCGGTACGGCGCGACAGGTCGTTGTTGCCCGAGGCGATTTCGCCGGCGGCGGTGCTGATGCTGGACGACGCGTGCTGGATGCGGCCCACGATCTGGGTCAGCTGGGCCACGGTGGTGTTGGCGTCGTCGCGCATGCTGGCGAACACGCCGTGGAACTGACCCTGCATGCGTGCGGTCAGGTCGCCGTTGGCGATCGACTGCAGCAGGTGCGACAGCTGCGACAGGTTGCCGTCGGCCACTTCCATCATGGTGTTGAGATGCTCGATCATCACCCGGAAATCGTGATCGAAGCGCAGCGCATCGCCGCGCTGGCTGAAGTCACCGGCCGCGGCAGCCTGGGCCAGCGACTGGATCTGGGTATTGATGGCCAGCAGGCTGGCCTTCGCGGCGTCCATCGATTCGTGCAGGATCGCGCGGCTGCCGGGCAGGCGGCGGGCGTTGGGCGACAGGTCACCGGCGGCGTACTGGTTCAGCACGGCGATGGCGTCCTTGATCGCATCCAGGTGGTCGAACACCACCGTGTTGGTGCCCACGGCCAGCTCACCGTACACGCCCGGGAAGTCGGTGGGCATGCGGTGCGAAATATCCGGGCCGGCATGCATCGCGGCCATCTGCCGGGTTTCCTCGGAATAGCGGCGCAGCATGCTGGTCATTTCGCCGGTGGCGGCCAGCATCTGCCCGGCCTCGTCGGTGCTGGTGGCGCGCGTGGTGACGCTCAGGTCGCCACGGGCCACCGACTTGATGGCATGCACGGCCTGGCCCAGCGGGCGGGTGATGATGCGCGAGATCACGAAGGCCAAGGCGGCGGCCACCAGCGACAGCAGCACCATGCAGCAGATGATCGCGATCACGCTGGTGCGGTGGGTGGCATTGGCATCGGCGAGCTTGTCGGTCATCAGGCTGTTGCTGTAGACGCCCAGTGCTTTGAGGTCTTCGAACAGCTGCCGGCGGGCCGGGCGCGACTTGTTGTCGGAGACGTCGCGGGCAGCGGCTGCGTCGCCGGCGGCAACGGCGGCCCGCAGGTCCGTGTTGGCCTTGAAATACGCGTCGGTGTCGGCGGCGACCTTGGCATACAGCGCACGTTCGCGGTCATTGGCCGGCAGTGCCGCATAGGCGGCCAGTTCATCACGAACCTGCTTGGCCGAGTCATCCATGCGCTTGTTGTAGTCAGCCACCTTGTCGGGCTGGTCCAGCATGCTCACCTGCGCCAGTTCGTAGGTGCGGAACTCGCCCAGGATGGCGCGTGCCTCGCCCAGGTGCTGCAGCGTGGGGATGTTGTTCTCGGCCATCGCGCCCAGTTCGGCGTTGGCGCCATTGAGGCGGACCAGCGCGAACACACCGAGCACGACGGTCATCAGGGTGGTGAGGGTAAAGCCCACGGCCAGCTTGCGGGCGATGGGCAGATTGTGGAACCACTTCATGGCAGGAACTCCGGGCAGGGCAGTGGCGCGCAGCCGTGGGGGCGCTGGGCGTGAGGTCGTGGCGAATGCGGAATGGGGCGAGGGGCACGTGACGGTGAAGTCAACGCTCTCCCGGGTTAGCGGCGACGCGACGTCGCAACTTGAGTGCTCGATGTCACATTTTTTCGCGGCATGCCGTCAGGCCACGCCAGCCCGCATTGGTTGCACAAGCAAGCAACCGCAAGGCATTCGATCCGCAGCCCACGCAGGCGCCTCAGTACGCCAACGTATCGCCGCCGATCAACATCACAGTTTCAAAAAGGGCCATAACGCACAGGCCCGGCCGGAGACAAATCACCCGGTAGTGCCGGCCGCTGGCCGGCACCCAGGAAACCCCCAGCAATTGGTAGTGCCGGCCGCTGGCCGGCAACCCCATGGACCCCAGCCGACAGCGCGAGGAGCCGGCCAGCGGCCGGCACTACCGGGATGCAGACGAAGGTCGCAGACCCGAAAACGAGGAGCCCCCGCTAGTAGCGGGGGCGCGCCGACAGGCGGGGGGTGTTGGGTGCTGATGAGGTGGCGCCCAAGGTTTGCAACGCAAACCTTGGGGATCCTTCGCGATCGCGAATGATCAAGCCGCTTGTGGCATCCGCAACGACCGCACCAGGCCACCGATATCCACGATCAGCGACACGCGGCCATCGCCCAGGATGGTGGCACCGGAGACGCCACTGATGCGGCGGTAGTTGTTCTCGATGTTCTTGACCACCACCTGCTGCTGGCCGACCAGTTCGTCCACTTCCAGCGCGATCTTCTGGCCATCGCCTTCGACCACCACCACCAGCGAGTCGTCCTTGGTGCGCCCGCCGAACCCGTAGTACTCGCTGAGCGAAAGGATCGGCAGGTACTCGCCACGGACGCGCAGGACGCGGCCTTCGCCGGCCATGGTGCGCACGTCCTCGGGCTGCGGCTGCAGCGCCTCCAGCACGTAGGCCAGCGGCAGGATCACCGTTTCACCGGCCACCGCCACGGTCATGCCGTCGAGGATGGCCAGGGTCAGCGGCAGCCGGATCAGCACGCGGGTGCCATTGCCGGCCTTGCTTTCCAGCTGTACTTCGCCGCCCAGCGCCTGGATGTTGCGGCGGACCACGTCCATGCCCACGCCACGGCCCGAGAGATCCGTGACGGCATCGGCGGTGGAGAAGCCCGGCTGGAAGATCAGGTCCCAGACCTGCGCGTCGGTGGGGTTGTCGGGCACGCTCAAGCCGCGCTCGAGGGCCTTGGACAGGATCTTGTCGCGGTTCAGGCCGCGGCCGTCGTCGCTGACTTCGATCACGATGTGGCCGCCCTGGTGCGAGGCCGCCAGGGTAATCGTGCCGGTCTCGTCCTTGCCGGCGTCGCGGCGGACGTCGGGCATTTCCAGGCCGTGGTCGATCGAGTTGCGGACCAGATGCACGAGCGGATCGGCGATCTTCTCGATCAGGCCCTTGTCCAGCTCGGTGCCTTCGCCGATGGTGCGCAGGCGCACGTGCTTGCCCAGGCGCGAGGACAGGTCGCGGACCAGGCGCGGGAAGCGGCGGAACACCGCATCCACCGGCAGCATGCGCACGCCGATGACCGCTTCCTGCAGGTCGCGGGTGTTGCGTTCAAGCAGGTCCAGGCCGGCGAACAGCTGTTCGGCATGCACCGGGTCCAGTGCGTGCGAGACCTGCTTGAGCATGGCCTGGGTGATGACCAGTTCGCCGACCAGGTTGATCAGGGCATCGACCTTTTCCACGGCGACGCGGATCGAGGTTTCTGCTTCGTGTGCGGCCGGCGCAGCGGCTGCGGCAGGTGCCGCTGCGGCTGCGGGTGCCGGGGCGGCCACCGGGGCCGCTGGCGCGTGGGTGGCCAGGCTGGGCGGTGCGGCCGGACGGATGTCCAGTTCGCAGTCGTCCACGACCCAGGCGAAAGTGTCTTCGATCTTGCTGCGCGGCACCTTGCCGACCAGGCCGAGGTCCCACGCCAGGTGGGCTTCAAGCGGGTCGAGCTGGTCGAAACCGGGCAGGCGGTCCAGCCGCGCGGCCACCTGCAGCGAGCCCAGGTGTTCCAGTTCGCGGATGATGCGCAGCGGGTCGTTGCCGCTCATGAACAGCGACGGCGAGGGCACGAAGCCGATCTGCCACGCTTCGGGGGTGTCATCCACCTTGGCCGCGGCTACCGGCGCGGCGGCTGCGGCCTGGCCGGACAACACCGCTTCCAGGCGCGCCTTGATCGCGGCCACGGCCTGGGGGTCGGCGGGCTGGCCGTGTTCGGCTTCGCGCAGCAGGGCACGCAGCACGTCCACCGAGGACAGCATGGCGTCGACCGCGGTGGCTTCCAGGGCGCGCTTGCCGGCACGCAGTTCGTCAAGCAGGGTTTCCAGCACGTGGGTCAACGCGGCGATCGCGTCGAAGCCGAAGGTACCGGCGCCGCCCTTGATGGAATGCGCGGCGCGGAACACCGAATTGATGATTTCCGGGTCCTGCTGGCCCGATTCAAGCGCCAGCAGGCCAGCCTCCATTGCATCCAGCCCCTCGCGGCTTTCTTCAAAGAACGTGGCGTGGAAACGTTGCAGATCCATGCTCATGGTGCGTGGGGTCCGGTTGCGAAGGGAGGGAGGGTGGTGCGGTGGGGTGTGCCGGGATCAGCCCAGCACTTTCTGCACGGTGGCGACCAGCTGTTCGGGATTGAACGGCTTGACCAGCCAGCCGGTGGCACCGGCGGCCTTGCCTTCGGACTTCTTGTCGGCGGCCGATTCAGTGGTCAGCATCAACATCGGGATGAACTTGTAGTCCGGCAGCTGGCGCAGCTCGCGGATCAGCGAGATGCCGTCCATGTTGGGCATGTTGACGTCGGTCACCACCGCGTTGAAGCGCTGGCCTTTGGCCCGGCCCAGTGCGACGGCACCATCTTCGGCCTCTTCGACCGAGAAGCCGGCCGAGGTGAGGGCGAAAGAGACCATCTGGCGCATCGACGCCGAGTCGTCCACCACCAAGATTCGTGCGCTCATGCAGCGTTCTCCACAGATTTCAGGTTGTCATGGGTTGCGTCCAGGCCAAGGGCCTGGGTGAGGCCGAGCAGTCGCGCGGCATCACGGAAGGTGGCAGTGCAACCGTCGAATCCGGTCGGGTGGCCTGCCTGGCGGCGGGCGTCGACGAATGCGCACAGGACCTGCATTGCTGCGGTATGGATACGGCTCACCTGGCTGGCATCCAGCGTCAGTTCGCCGGCCTGGTCCACCAACGGGGCCAGGCGGGTTTTCAGCTCGGTGCTGGTCTCGATTCCGAGATCACCACCCAGGGCAACAGTGCTCATGTTTGCTCCGGACAAACGGTTCCGAGAGAGATAACGGCCTGAGCCCAAAAAGCTTTAGGGGAGGCGCGGGCGATCTTCATCATTCTGTCGGCCGGCCCGCCGGGGGTAGAGCCACCCCATGGGGGGGCTGCGTAGCACGGCAGGACCCACACCCGCCGTCAGGTGGCCCCGACGTCGGATCGGACGGCAGCCACCCATGGGGTGGCTCTACCGCGTGGGGGTTCCGGTCAGTTCAACAGCTGGGTGGCATCCAGCAGGATCATCGGCTGGGCGCTGATCCTGGCCACGCCACGGAACAGGTCGTTGGAAATCTGGCAGATGCGGGCGGTATCGGGCGGCTCGATCTGCGAGTCGGTGAGGTTGGCCACGTCTTCCACGGCCGACACGCGCAGGCCCATGGTTTCGCCGTCTTCCTCGAGCACCACGATGCGGGTGTTGGCGTCTTCCTGGGCCGGACCGGCGCCCAGATGGATGCCCAGGTCCATCACCGGTACCACCTGGCCGCGCAGGTTCATGATGCCCAGCATGGCGTCGGCGGTACCGCGCAACGGCAGCAGCGGCACAGGCAGCACCACTTCCTGCACCTTGAGCAGTTCCAGTGCGTAGGCCTGGGCGCCACAACGCAGGCGCAGCCAGCGCGAGGTGCGCTCGCTGGCCCGACGGTTCTCGCGCGGGCTGGAGGCCGGATTGCGCGCCTGTGCCTGCAGCTCCTGCCAGCTGCCCGGCCGGGTGTGCGCCGGCGCCGGGGCGCTGCGGGCGCTGGGGGCACTCATCGGCATCGGGGTGGGCATGGCGCGGGCAGTGGATATCGGGGTGGGTGCGGGGGCAGGGCGGGCAGGGGCGACCGGCGCTGCCACGGCGGCGACGGTCGGCGCACTATCGTGCAGCACATCGTCGGGAAGGTCGTCCCAGCTGGTTCTGGCCGCGTCCGCACCGGTACCTGCAGCGGAGAGAGCGGCGACCGGTGGGCCGAGCGCTGGATCGTTCATCAGCTCGTCGAGCAGGGCCAGGTTGGCCGGTGCGCCGGGCGAGGTCGGGGTGTCGTGCACGGGCGGGAGGGTCTCGACCGGTGGGCCGAGCGCGGGATCGTTCATCAGTTCGTCGAGCAGGGCCAGGTTGGCCGGTGCGCCGGGCGAGGTCGGGGTGTCGTGCACGATCGCGAGGGTCTCGACCGGTGGGCCGAGCGCGGGATCGTTCATCAGTTCGTCGAGCAGGGCCAGGTTGGCTGGTGCGCCGGGCGAGGTCGGGGTGTCGTGCACGGTCGCGAGGGTCTCGACCGGTGGGCCGAGCGCGGGATCGTTCATCAGTTCGTCGAGCAGGGCCAGGTTGGCCGGTGCGCCCGCGGCGGTGGGGGTGTCGAACTGCGCTGCGGGTGCGGGCGCGTCGCTGTCCGGATCAGTACCGGCATCGGCCAGCGCGTCGCGGGCGAACTCGGCGCTGATCGCACGCGCCACGCCATCGGCTTCGGCGCCGTCCTGCGCGGCCACCGCGGCGGTCGGCGGGGTCGATACGTCGGCCTGCACCGGTGCGACCGGCACGGCATCGCCCAGCAGTTGTTCCAGGTAGTCGTCGAGCACGCCGGCGGTGGTCATGCCGCGCGCTCCATCTGCAGCGCGTCGTCGGCCATGATCCATTCCAGGGCACGGCGGTACGCGGCCAGGCCACGGCCGGGGTAGTCGTCCGACTGCGCCGGAATGGTCAGGCTGGCAGCATTGCAGATGCGGGTGTCGACCGGAATCGCGTCTTCCCAGACGCGGTGGCCGTGCGTGTCCTGCATCAGCTTGACGGTTTCGTTGCCGGCGCGGGTGCGGCGGTCGAACAGGGTCGGCAGGATCGACATCGGCAGCGGGCGGCGGCGCGAGCGTTCGACCATCTCGCCGGTCCGCACCATGCCGTCCAGGCCGTGCAGGGCCAGCGGCTCGGCCTGGGTCGGAATGATCAGGCGGTCGGCGGCGGCCAGTGCATTGATCATCAGCAGGCCCAGCGTGGGCGCGCAGTCCAGCAGGATGTAGTCGTGCTGGCCCTGGTGGCGGGCAAAGGCGTTCTGCAGGGCCAGGCCCAGCCCGGGCTGGTTGGCGCTGCGCCGTTCCAGGGTGGCCAGCGCGGCCTGTGCGCACACGTAATCCAGGCCGGGAATAGTGCTGTGACGGCTGAGCGAGGACAGCTCGGCCGGCGGCGTGCCGAACAGCTCCAGCACGCCCTGCGGCGGCGGGTCCAGCGGCACGCCGAAGGCGCGGGTCAGCGACGAATGCGGATCGAGATCTATCAGCAGCACACGGTGGCCCAGGGCGGCCAGGCCTCGGCCGAGAGCCAGGCTCGTGGTGGTCTTGCCCACGCCGCCCTTCTGATTGGCGATTGCCCAGATGCGCATTCGGTTCACTCCTTCATTGCGGGGGAAACGGCGGCGCCCACGCGGCTGCCGGCCGGCACCGGTGGCAACTGCACCGGTGCGATGGGGGATACGGCGGGGGTCTTGCCGGGCGTGGCCAGGTCCGATTCGGCGGTCAACTGCGGCCCGATCGGATCCACGCCCTGCGCGGTGTCGGCCAGGATGATCACCATCACCCGCCGGTTGCGGTTGCGCCCTTCGGCGGTGGCATTGTCTTCGCGCGGGCGGAACTGGCCGTAGCCGACCATCGCCAGCCGCGACGGCTGCAGGCCCTGGTCGGCGAACAGGTGGACCACGCTGGCCGCGCGCCCGGCCGAGAGTTCCCAGTTGGAGGGGAACAACGGCGTGGCGATCGGAATGTTGTCGGTGTGGCCTTCCACGCGGACGCCGTTGGGCGCCTCGCGCAGCACCTGGGCCAGCTTGGACAGGGTGTCGCGTGCGTGCACATCCAGCGTGGCCGAGCCGGTGGGGAACAGGATGTCGCTGTTGATTTCCACCTCGATCCACAGCTCGGTGCGGCGCACGGTGATCATGCCGCGCTCGATCAGCGGTGCCAGCGTGGCGGTGAGCTTGTCGGCGATGGTGTTGAGCTGGCGCTCGGCGCGCTGCAGCTGTTCCTGGTTGCGCACCGAGACCGGCATGCGCATCTGCGAGGCCATCGCCGGCAGCAGGGTGGGGTCGTTGGACGGGGCCGGCGCGGCCGGGCCGACGCGGTTGCCGGCCTTGATCACCGACGGGCTGTCCCAGCCGCCGCCCTGCACCTGCTGGTTGCCCACCTGCACCGGGTTGATGGTGCGCGGCGCGCCCCCGAAGGCGGTGGTCAGCGCATCGGCCATGACCCGGTACTTGCCTTCGTTGAGCGAGGAGATGGCGTACATCACCACGAAGAAGGCGAGCAGCAGCGTCATGAGGTCGGCGTAGGGAATGGCCCAGGCCTCATGGTTGGCGTGCTCTTCGTGATGCTTGCGACGGGCCATGTCAGTGCAGGAACCCGGAGAGGTTGGTTTCGATGTTGCGCGGGTTCTCCCCCTGCGCGATCGAGATCAGGCCTTCGATGATCATTTCGCGGTCGCGGCTGTTGTGGTGGATCACGCTCTTCAGCTTGGCCGACACCGGCAGGAACAGCAGGTTGGCCGAGGCGATGCCGTAGATGGTGGCGGTGAACGCCGCGGCAATGCCGTGGCCGAGCTTGCTCGGGTCGGCCAGGTTCTTCATCACCGCGATCAGGCCCAGCACCGCGCCGATGATGCCCAGCGTGGGGGCGTAGATGCCCATGCCCTCGAACACCTTGGACGCGGCCAGGTCCTGGTGCTCCTGGCTGCTCAGTTCGATTTCCATCATGTGGCGGATGGTTTCCGGCTCCACGCCGTCCACCAGCAGCTGCAGGCCCTTGCGCAGGAACGGGTCGTTCTGCGCATCCACCTGGGTTTCCAGGCCGAGCAGGCCCTGGCGACGGGCGATGTTGCTCCATTCGACGATCTGCTTG
>Ga0157370_10008778_pt1 | contig 10860 bp, 11 predicted proteins | sample C35metaG_FD_113463 | JGI IMG/M metagenome (GOLD analysis project Ga0157370, IMG submission 113463) | Corn rhizosphere microbial communities from Kellogg Biological Station, Michigan, USA - C3-5 metaG | ecosystem: Host-associated > Plants > Roots > Rhizosphere > Soil | place: USA: Michigan... | reverse complement strand
GCACTTGATTTTTCCAATCAAACGCTAGAATCCGCTGACGTTCGATCCACCGGCCTCGTGGCGGAATTGGCAGACGCGACGGATTCAAAATCCGTTACCCCAAAGGTGTGAGGGTTCGAGTCCCTCCGAGGCCACGTTTTTTACTTCCAAATCTGCTGGAATCGCGGGGAATATCGAAGAATCGCGGAGAACATTGGCAACTTTATCATTTTCTTGCCGACTTACATTTTTCTCGTTTTTCCGCGACTTATCCACATGTTCCGCGATGTTCTGCGGCGCTTTTGCGTCGTTTCCGGCCGCCTTGGAAAAGTGGTCATCGGTGACCTGCAGATAGTGGCGTTTGGCAATCGCCGCGGAGTTTCCAAGCCATTGGCATACCACGTGAATCGGGAAAGTCTCGGCAAGTTCCGTCTCGCGCGTGCTGCGTAGGTTGTGGAAAAGCTTCGGCCAGGGTTTGAGCCCGGCCCGCTCGATGATGCGATAAAGCTGCGTCCTCAGATTTACGTTTGATTCCCGATGTGTAGCAATGACGTGCTCGCCGGTGGAAAGCTTGCAAGCTTCTTGCAGGAAAGGGCGGAGCTCGGGAAAAATCGGAACGATGCGGAATGCCTTGCCCTCGTGATGCTCCGTTTTTGGGCTGTGGACCGTGAATCGGTTTTGCTTCCAATCAACGTCGCTCCACTTCAGCGCCAAATGCTCAGAAGGGCACCGTAGGCCAGCGAATCGGCTTAGGGCAAAGATCAGACGCCATTCGGCGTCCGGGCAAGCCGCAATGACCTTTGCGGCCTCTTCTCGCGTAATGAAGTATTCCCGATCGACACTGGCTTGCACTCGACACTTGACGCCGTCGAACGGATTGGCGGCCATGATCCGCCTTTTAATCGCGGCGCGGAAAAACTGTTTCGCTCGCCCGCAGATGCGCCGGGACGTGTTGACCCCAAGGCCGGCGCCCTGCAGATCACCGGGCTTGGCCGGCTTCGCCCGCGTCAAGTAGCGGGAAAAATCCTCGGCGTCGGCCTCGGTGATATCCTGCATGTTCTTCGATTCGCCAAAGAAAGTGCAAAGATGTTCCCTCGAGCGATTGAGATTGATGATCGTTGCCGGCTTGGCGTCCGTGCGGCCCGCGATGTAATTGGCAGTGAAAGGCCCGATTGCCAGGTCCGCACGTTCGATCGTTCCAGACAGGCCGGCCGCCGCAAGCTTCTTGTGAACCTTTTCCGGCAAGTTGGCCAGCCACTTGCTGGCGTCCGCGTCGGGCGATGCCCCGCGTATCTTTACAGACGTGAGATATTCAAGCTTGCTTTTGAATTCGATTGCATCGCGCAAGCTGGCTTTGCCCAGGCGGATACCCCGCCGCTTGCCGTCGATGCCATTGAATTCGATTCGCTTCCGCCCATTTGGATCGTTGATGATGCTTGCCATAGCCGGTCGCAATATAGGCAGCGTGCGCGCCTTCTGACAAGGGTGCCAAAATCAGATTCCTCCAAAAATCGTGAAGTTGCCGCCGATCGCGGACGGCAGCGAGCGCAGAAGAGAGACCATTTCAGCAAAATGCAAATTGGCCTGCTGTTGCTGTTGCAGTATGGAGCTTTGAACCGGATCGCCACTGCGGCCAGCTTGGAAATTGGCGATGTAGTTGGCCGCCTCGGCGCTTCCAGCAACAAGGGAAGGTGCGGCCATGCTGTGGGAGTCGGCCGCCTTTTGCGTTGCCTTGTCCAAATCAACATTTACCTTTGCAATCTCCCGGTTCCAAGTATCGAGGTTGATAAATCCGCCCGACAGCAGCTTTTGAAGTTCCTCGACTTTCTCTTGTGCCTTTTCCAGTGGTGTGCGCGTCTCTTCCCAAATCGACTGCGCTTGCCGGCGTAGATCCTGCTCGATCTTATCCGCCTGTTGCTTCTGCTCTTGATCGAATTTGGCTTTCAGGTCCTTTAGTGCCTGGTCGGTGGCATCTTTGCCGGAGAGGCCAAGCTTGACCCAGTGCGCCGTCAGTCGATCCAAATCCGACATCATTGCCGAGGCGTTCTTGTCGTTATCAGCTGCAATTTCATCGCTCAGTTTCTTCTGCTGCCGCATTTGGTCGAGAAGATCGGCGTAGGCATGGGCCTGGGCAAGTGTCTCATCGGATGCGTCGGCATTGGCCAGGGCGGAAATCTTTTTTTGCAAATCTGATTGTCCGAACGTCGCGGCCTCAAGGCGCAACGATTCGAGCATCGAACCTACCTTTTTTTCGGCATCATCGGCGGACTTTTGAAGCTGCTCTAACGCTTCCGCGTGTTCCTTCGCTTTCTCTTTTGCCTTGTCGTGCGGAGCAACGGTGTGCTCGACTTGCTTCCCCATTTTTTCCGCCGCATCGGCCGCGCTTTTGAATGCTTCCGTTCCTGTGGTGGCCAAGCCGGTCCAAAGTCCCCTTAGCTCTGCAAATTTGGCTTCGGCATCATGCGCGCCCATGGCGTGAGAGATTTTTTCGCCCGCGGCCCCGATCAATCCGGGCATAGTCAGGATGCCCGTCAGTAAATACGCGATGCTGCCGCGCAAGCCATCGACAACTACTTCGACGCCGCGGAAAATGTCCATCAGGCCGGACGCGTTATCCGTCACGCCTTTGATGGATGGGGCCAGGTCCACGGCCATTTGATTCGCAAGCCCCTGCATCGCGGCCTGTAGGCGTTTGATTGATTCGTTCGCCTCTTCCAGTTGCTTTGCATCGGCGCCGCCGAGGGTGTAGCCGAGCCGGTCGCTTTCGTCGGCCATTTCCTTCAGGCCGGCCGATCCTTTCTCAAGCAACGGCATCAGGGCAATGGCCCCGCGTCCGAAAATTGCCTGCGCATCCGCCAGGCGTTGCATTGGACTGTTTACCCCGTCGATTGCATCTGCAAGCTTCGCAAAAGCTGCATCCGGTGCCATCGACATGAGGGCGCCGGCGCTCAGCCCCATATCTGCCAGGGCCTTCGCTGCTTCGCTGGAACCGCTCTGCGCTTCGTAGAGCGATTTTGACATGCGGCCCATGGCTTGCCCGATTTCATCTTGGCTTACATCGACCATCTTGCCGGCAAAACCCAGCCGGCTCATCGCCTCGGTGGTCATCCCGAGCGAGCTGGCCAGGTGCTCAGTTTTTTCCGCGGCCTCCATCGCACCATGAATAAATTCGCCAAAAGCTTCGGCGCTCAAGGTGATGCCGATCGCTTCCAATGCGCCAGACACCTTCTCGCCCGCTTGGCTCAGCCGTTCCTGGAACGAGGCAGTTTCTTCCTCGGCCTGTCGAAAACCGTGGAGAAGCTGGCCAACTTCGGCACTGAGAACGACAGCAAGTTTTGAAATCGTCGGCATTTACCACGCATTCTTTCCGCTGTCGCTCAGCTTCTTTGCCGCCTCACACCACAACCGGGCCTTTTCGGCCAGTTCCTTATCCGTCCGTCGCTTCTTTGGTTGCCCATACTTCGGCATCAGGTCCGCAATTTTGATCGTCTTTTTTGTGTGCGGCGCCAGTGCCGAATGCCGCATCAGGGCCGTGTTGATATCGGCTCGCGTCTGGGGCGATGGGAAAAGCTTGCGCCACGCAAGCCAATCTTCCCATTCATCCGCCGACAGGCTGGACAGCAGATACTTAGGATGCCTAGAAAGCTCCCCGCCTACGCCAAGCTCGCATAGTTCGAATGCGGCTTGGAGCTCTGGGGAGCTCAGGAGTTTTTTTCGCGTTCCGTCGCGGCGGCGGGTAGTATCCCGTTCGTTTCCAAGAAAGTCTTTAAAATCGCATCCAACTGACCCGCTTCCGGGCCATCCATCAAGGCGTCCACGTCGCCCTCGGTAAAGAGTGCCTTGCCCTCGGCATCGCATGCGGCACATACAACGATCCGGGCGATCCGGTCCGGAGTATTTTCAATGGCCACAGCGGCAAGTCGCTCGCGGGCCGATGCCTTGCGCACGAAAACGCCCTCCACGCCAGGGACGGGGACGGGTTGCCGCTTCTGTTCTAAGAGAAAGTGTTTCATAAGGTGGTAGCCACGGATTTGCACCGTGCTGGCTGTCTGACCCAGGCTACACCGGGGGATTAAAAGGGCGCCGGCGGCCCATGCCTAGAACCGTCGGCGCTCCGCACTTCGAGGTCTAAATAAAGGCCGGCGACCATGCCTTGAACCGCCGACCTTTGGAAAGAGTTTTAAATAGGGGACTCGGCCGGAGCGGGACCGAGTCCCCGAACTTCGCAACCTGGAGCGGAGGTAGCGAATCAGCAACGAACAATCGTTACGCGACCGTAATGCCGTTCAAAATGCAGAATTGATTGGGATGCGCAGCCTGGATATCGCATCGCATCCAAGCGCGTAAAAACAGTTGACCGTTGACCCACGCGCTTGTAGTCGCGTCGGAAGCTTCGCGGGACATTTCAATAATGAGGGTACTTTTGACGCCGACCATCAGTTGCCGGAAGTCGCCGACAAAAGCGCTCGTGATTGCCGTAGCTGTTGCTGACGGCGAACTGCCAGTCAGGCCTGTGCCGTCAACTGTAACCTTCACCGCGCCAAGCCAGCCGACATAGCCGGCGAAAGTAATCGTATAAGGGCCGCCGGCCGAACCAGTGACACTCACGTTGCCGCTGCCGACGTTGCTCAGGGCCGCAATGGCGTTGCTGACGGTCGTAGCGCTCGCGTTATAGGCGATGCCGGCTGTCGTTTGCGTCGAACCGCCGGCCGTCACGGAAATAGTGAACGTCCCGCCGGTTTCGCCGGTAATCGTCACAGTGACCGGCTGAAGCTTAACCTGGTTGGTCGGCAAGAAGCTCAGGGCCGCGACAGAATCAGGCTTACGCATCGGCTGGCCAAGGGTATCCGTCAATCGGTCGAGAATTCCATAGGAATTCGGCGACAAAATAACGGCGTTGGGCTGACCATTGTTTTCGAGAATGCGTTGGCTCGCGACGGAGAAGTTGGAGTAATTCGTGAGGTTGCCAACGGAGTTGATCGACTGGACGCCTGAAATATTGGCCAGGCCAACAGGATCGTTGAGCGTGCCAGTGCCATAGAGCGCGGCAGCGTCGAGCGTAAGCCCCATGGCTTGGCTCATTTCCTGCTGAATCACAGCGTCCGCGTTCTTGGCGTCCTCGTTCAATTCGAGGCTCATCTTCACGGCAACCGCCAGCGTCTTGGCGGTGAACGTCACGCTATCGAGCGGACCATCTGCCACGTTCATCGCGGCATTCTCCGCCTTCCATCCGGCTTGCGGAGCGCCGGCGACACGCGCCATCTTCAAAGTGGCCGAATCCATGGGCACCGTTACACTTCCCGCCTGCATAATCCGGCTTTGATTGAAAGCGCCCTGGATCAAGTTGGCGGAAAGGGGAGTCGGAACGATCGCAGAGCCGGTGCCGGTTGTACTCATGGCGCGGCGCTCGGCTTCGGCGTCTTTCCAGTCGCCCATCATCACGCCGCGAATGTATTTTGAAATCGATAGAGGCTCGGATTGCTGGCCAGCGTTTTTTGCCAGGCTTCGGCGTTCCCATTCGCCCTTGAGCGGGCTGAAAACCGCCGACTGATCGTCGCGGGTTTCGGGCTGGCCAATGGCAGGCTTGTAGGCGCCGGCTTGTGTGCCAGGATTGACGTTGGCCCGCTGCTGAACGTCGCGCAGCTTTTCCAAGCCTTCAATGTCGGCGTCGAGCTTATCAAGCTCTTTGCTGGCGTCGTTGTATTTCGCCACGTTTTCGGAGCTCAGGTCGCGAAATTCGAAATTGCCCATTTTGGCGATTTCTTCCATCGTCGCGGCCACCTTGGCTCGCGTTTCCTTCAGGCCTTTTAGCTTCTGCCAATCGAAAGACATTGATGCACTCCGGGTAGGATGCTCGTCGCTGGCCGTCCACAAAAGACGGCGTTCCACCTGCAAATCCGATTTGGGACGGCAGAAGCGGAAATCTATCGGCGGGAAAATCAGAAATTTTTTTTGACCCTTGTGCGCAAAATCGCGGACGCGCACGCACGCTTGGCGGGTCGGTCGTCCGCGAAAAAAAAGTTAGACTTTTTTGGCCCCTACCCCCTATCTCGCCCGAAAGCTTGGCCAGGTCGCTTCAATGATGCCGCCGCACTCTTGCAGACGCGATACTACGCTGTCGTCAAGCTGCGCGCTGAAGTCATCGGCTGTTGGATAGTTGGCAATGAGCAATGTCGGCCGCATCGCTCCGTACCTTTGGTCGATCAGGTTGACGAGCAACGCATCTTCGAACGGAGTTCCCGAACGCTGTTGCATTTCGTCGATCACCATAAAGTCGGCATCGACCCATTCAGCTATAAGCTGGCCTTGCGACTTGCTCTTATCGTTGAACGTACTCTTTAGCTCAACGAAAAGATCAGCAGCACGGCGATATTTGGAATTGCTTCTACGTCCGCCCGCCTGGAACAGATTCAGCAGGCCGCAAGCCAGGTGCGTCTTGCCGGTGCCGCGATTGCCATTGATAGCGATCAGCGTGTTTAAGATCCCGCTTGGCGCTGCCGATTCAAATGGCGGCCCATACCTCAACTTGTACAGTGTCAAGAGTAATTCGGCAGCGCGATTGTATTCGGGAATGTCGCATTGAAGATCGAAGATGTTGACGCTCCTATATCGATTGGGAACGCCCGACGTTTCGTCTCGATACACTTCCCGCCGGCGCATAATTGGAGCCAACTCTTTTGGAAGTGAGGCGCGGCATTCGGCGTTTTTGATCGGCGCCCATGCTGCATCCTCTTTGCGGCGCCATTCATCCATGGCCTCATTGAATCGCTTATATCCATCCGATCGCTGCCATGCGTCCCATTGGTTTTGAAGTCGTTTTTTTTCCGCTCTAATTGCCTCGCCTTCGGCGGTATTTTGAGCTTTCCATTCCGCCGCAATGGCATCCTGGAAACGTTGGTAAATCCCGTCGATGCCGCCGAATGTGCTTTCTGTTGGCGGCTCAATTAAGTATCGGGGCTTTGAGGTTTTCGATTCTTCCCCGCTGCTTTGCTGATTGTCCATTTTTTTCGCTCCAAAGGTTTTTGTAGATAGCTGGCTTGCCGTTCGACAGGCTGTACTGCACTCGCTCGATTGCCTGCTCAACAGTCAGGCCGGCCAGGTTGGTTAGATTTGCTCTGATCGTCGCCGGCTTTGGTCGATAGGTGGCCAGCCATTCATTCCAAAGCGATTCAAACTCGTGGCTGGCCCTAAATTCATCAGGCAAGGCAAAATCAAACGGAGGCGGTTCCCCCTTCTGTGTATCCTTCTCTTGTAGTCTTTCTTGTACTCTTTGGGTCGCATTTCCTGCGACCGGTGAGGCCGCATCGCCTGCATGGCCTGCCGTCGCAATTTCTGCGACCGAGGCATCAGTTTTTTCTATGGCCGCCGAATCTGCTATGGTCGCAATTTCTGCGGGGGGTAGAATGATTTGATAGACAGACGTGTCTCTGCCGCCGCCGGTCCTAACAATTCTCAAAAGTCCCTTTTTGATCAACGATGCCCGGCACTTCTGTACATGCGCTTGGCTCGCGTGGCCGAGGTACCTTGCGATCGTTCCAACGGCCGGAAATGCTTCGCCGTTCGCGTCGGCATGATCCCACATGGCCAGCCAAACTAACGCCTCTGTAGGCGTCAGCTTGGCTTTTGCTGGCCATGCCTCGCGAAAGAACCGGTGATGTAGCTCCAATCGATCCATCATGCCCGCCGCACAAACGTTCCCTCGGACCCATCGTGGAATCGTGCCGTTGCCAATTTCACCAGGCCGGCGACAAGCGCGATTCTTGGAATGATCACGTCGGCCGGCGTGGTGCCATGCAATCGCGTCCACTTGCATTCGGGCCGCGCCTCTTCGTCGATGTAATCCATCAACGCCACGATCGCGGGCAGCGCCTTGTGTGGGTGGCGATTCAGGAAGGCCACGTCGCTCGCGATCGCGGCCTTCGTCGAATCCGGCAAATCCCGCCACGGCTCGTCCTTTGGCACTTCGTTGCACCAAAAGAGCCCGCAAACGCCCGGCGCATGCCGGGAAACGATAAGACTAAGTTCACTGTCGATCATCGGAGCCTCCAAAATAGTGTTCATTTTCCGCTACCCATGCCCGCACACTTGCCAGGCGAAAGACAACGCGCCGGCCGATCTTCAACCGCGGTAGCTTCGTCACTCCCTCGATCTCGCCGGATACGGCTTTGTCAATCGTCCCAAGCGAGAGCGGGAGAATTTCGACTAGCTGCTTTCTGGTCAAAAACTCAGGTTCATTCATCAGAACCTCCTGACGCTCATAAGATCGCTTTGAGAACCACCGGAGCGTAAAATTGATCGGATTTTTTCCGGAATTTTGGCGCATGAAAAAGCCGGCCAAGGGGCGGCCGGCCGGGAAGCGTTCAAATGGTGCGGCTAATTGAGTCCCACCGGCCAATAGCCGGGATTGATCCGCTTAAGTTGACCGCCTGCGAGCCCAAAGACAGCGAAAACTCCGCGGGCGTTGCGGAGAATCACATAATCTCGGCTACCGATTTTCTGCGCACCGCTCGTGTCGCCGTCCGGCTGCTGGCAAATCTCATTACTTCCCTCGCACCCTTTCCGGTATGACCGGAACGCCTTCAATGTAAGATTGTCCATTTTCACTCCGGTTTGGTTGCTTCTGCTATTTTCGCCCTAGTTCCAATGTGCCGTCTTATACCCATGGTGCGCGCCTTCTGACAAGGTTTTCGACGGATTTTTCGTAAGTTCTGGCGCAAAGACGATTAAGGCACCATGATCTTTTTTTCTTTCAGCCGATCGCGCTGCCGTCGCACGTCGCGATAAGCCTGGGCGCAGATTGTGGCGGAAAAATCGGCCTCTTCCTCATCCGTTCTGGGCGCGGGGAAGTGGTACCGCCAGGCATGGCGGAGCTCATGCAGGACGACGTTTAAACGCGCTTGCGGCGACACATCCGCCGCCACATAGATGATCATCGAATCCAGATCGCATCGACCGAGGATCGGTTCGTTGCGATCGTTGACGAGCTTCCGGACGATCCGCAACGTGTAGATCCACGGCCCGACATTGAACGAGATAGGGCTGTTCGGATTGGAACGTTCACAATGGATTGAATCGAGACACTTAAGACGGGCTTGTGTACTTTTCCCCTTGCGAACAAGAACCTTCGCGGGCATAATGCACGCTCCTTTGATTAAAGCCCGTTCCGCGGATGCCGCCAAGCAAACCCGCGACGGGCTTTTTTGTTGATGTGCGCGGTCTGTACTACTTTTGCCGAGGCCGCGTCAAGTCCCTTGTTCGGGCGAATTGCCAATTGCTTTCAAAATCTGGGCGCGAAGCTTCGCCGGCATCGTCGTCCAGGCGTTTTTGATTTGCTCAAAATCCGGTGTTGCGTTTTTTACGTCGCTCGATTCAGAATTATGCGTTTTTCTCGATGATTTTGCTGGTAGTTCGGCTTCCTCCGAGGCCATTACCTTCTTCATTTCCCAAGTGTGCGCTCTGATCCCGATTCGATAGGATTCATCCCATTGGCGCCGCGACCGGCGCGCTGGCTCGCGCTCATAGCCATGTTCAAGAAGATTGAACCTCGCATCGAACTGCTCGAATCTCGCACGCTTTTGTCGGCGGCGGATTCTGTGGCTGTGCCCATCACGGTCCCTCGTTACGACCATGTCGTAGTCGTCATGGAGGAGAACCATTCCTATTCGCAGATCCTCGGCCCATCCATCGATCCGCCGACGGCCCTTTTCCCGGGCACCTGGCTGAATATGCTGCAGGTGCCGTTGCTTCCAACAGTGGACACCTACATCCGCTCGCTTGCCGATCACTCGGCGGTCTTCGCCAACTCGCATGGCATCGCCCATCCCAGCCAGCCCAATTATTTGGCACTCTTTTCCGGATCGACGCAGGGCGTCACGAGCGACGCCACGCCGCGCACGACCTTTTCCGCGCCGAGCCTTGGCGGGCAGCTCATCGCCGCGGGCGACAGTTTCACCGGCTACAGCGAAAGCCTGCCGCATGGGGGTTACACCGGCAACGATGTGGGCGAGTATGTCCGTCATCATAATCCCTGGGTGAATTTCGCCGATGTTCCCGCCGCTGATAATCGCTCCTTCGCCCGTTTCCGGAATTTCGCGAATCTGCCGACTGTCTCCTTTGTGATTCCCAACATCGATCACGACATGCACAGCGGAAGCGTTCGCACTGCTGATCAGTGGCTCCAGAGCCACATCGGTGGCTATGCCAAGTGGGCCCGCAAGCATAACAGCCTGCTCATCGTCGAGTGGGATGAAGACAATGGGACCCCATCCAATCACGTCGCCACGATCTTCGCCGGTGCGCACATCAGGGCCGGCCATTACAACGAGCCGGTGGATGACTATCGCATTCTCAACACGATCGAAAACATGTATGGCCTTACTCCGCTCGGCCAGGCGGCGCAAAAGACACCGATTACCGACGTGTTTCAGGGGTGAATATGGGAATCAATCCGTTCCATAATTGATCTCCAGCCTCCGCGCCCACCTCGCGCCGATCGCTAGCAGCACCACCACCAGCACGATGAGCCCCATGATGGCCGTGCCTGCTTTGGGCGGCTGTGTCGCGGAGAGCAGCAGTTGCAGCGGCATCGACATGTCATTTTCCGGCGCTGCCACCACTGGGCAGAGTGATTGGAGATAAAAGATCACACTGACCGTTTTCAGCGTCGCCGGCAGGAAGACATTGGCACTTTCCCAGATCAGCACAATCGCCGCCGGGATGATCGGATTACGCCAGATCAAACCCGCGGCAAGAAAGATGCTTCCATATCCCGCGCAGGCCAGCGCTGTCACGCCCATGTATGCGCCGATCTGCGACCAGCCGCCATCATGCAGATACTGGGTCAAAATCGGTCCGCGGTACATCCAGAGCATCGCGATCAGT
>Ga0157370_10008776_pt1 | contig 10863 bp, 5 predicted proteins | sample C35metaG_FD_113463 | JGI IMG/M metagenome (GOLD analysis project Ga0157370, IMG submission 113463) | Corn rhizosphere microbial communities from Kellogg Biological Station, Michigan, USA - C3-5 metaG | ecosystem: Host-associated > Plants > Roots > Rhizosphere > Soil | place: USA: Michigan... | reverse complement strand
GCCCGGCGAAACTCTCCGGTTCCCAGGCCCGCTATCTCCAGGAGCGCCTTTCCGACTCCAGCCTGCTTTCGAAAATGAAAGGCTTCGTCTTGTCCAATCCATCTCCGGGCGAACCCGGCGCCACATTCATCAAACTCTGAGGAACATCCGTATGTATCGAATCGCTATCACAACCGTCCTGCTCGCAATAGCGTCCGCTGCCTCTAATTACGGCCAGGTGGCGCCCCCGCCCCCGGCTATTCACAACCCGAAGCCCGCGCCGGCGCCGAAGGTGGTTCCGGTCGCCCCCGTCGATGTTTGGGGCGATATGCCGGATTTTGAAATGGATATGGACCGTGTTCAATCCGAAATCGACCGTATCCGGCCGGACATTGATATCGACACGGACGCTGCGATGCTCGAAGTGCAGCAGCAGATGAAAACCATTAAGCCCGAGATAGCCCGCAGCGTCGCGGAGGCTGACCGGCAGCTCCAGGGCAAGTTGAAAGATTTACATCAGAACTTCGCGTTCAATTTTAATCCCTGGGGCGCGGTCATGATGCCCCGGTTCGACGAGCGCGATTTGCGGCGCGGCGCGGTTTCCGGCGACTATCGGAGCGGCACGCGCGCCATCGATCGGCACGACTACGAAAAGGCGATCAAGGACATGGATCGTGTCATCGCCGCGAAGAGCGCGCGCGTCGATGGCGCCTATTATTGGAAAGCGTATGCTCAATCGAAGCTTGCCCGATCGAGCGATGCCCTGAACACTTTGGCGCAATTACAGCGCGAGTATCCGCAAAGTCATTGGCTTCGGGATAGCAAGGCGCTTCAGCTCGAATTGAAGCAGCAAACGGGCGTGCATGTCTCGCTGGCGTCCGAAACAGATGAAGATTTGAAACTATTGGCGATCAACGGTTTGATGCACTCGGAGCCCGACAAGGCAATGCCGCTCCTCGAAAAAGTCCTGAATGAAACGAAGAATCCCCCGCGCGTGCGCGAGCGGGCGCTGTTCGTGCTGGCTCGCTCCGATTCGCCGCAGGCGCGCGCCGAGGTAACGCGTGTTGCCATGGGGTCGAGCAACCCCGATTTGCAAATGAAAGCGGTCGAGTATCTTGCAGTTTCCGGCGACAAGAAGGATTCGGCGACGTTCACGAATATCTATCGGAGCACTTCCGATCCCTCCGTGAAGCGCGCCGCGCTGCAAGCTTTATTCATGCGGAAAGATGAGAATGCTCTCGTGACTCTTGCCAGGAGCGAAACGAACGAGGATTTGCGCCGTCAAGCTATCCAGCTTCTCGGCGCCATGCGAGCGGCCGGACCGCTTGCTTCGCTCTATTCGAGTGAAAAGTCGCCCGACGTGCGCCGCAGTATCATCGATGCTCTGTTCACGGGCGGCGACGCAAAGCAATTGGTCAGCCTGGCGCGAAGCGAATCCAATCCGGAGCTGAAGCGACAGGCCGTTGAGCGGCTGTCCATGATGCACTCCAAAGACGCGGATGCCTACCTAATGGAGTTGCTCAACAAGTAAGTACTTATCGGCCGCTGCCTGTTGTGGCAGGCGCTTCAGCGCGCCGCGGGGAACTTCAGTTCACCGTTTCCACTCCCGCAGGCTGCCGGCTGAAGACCGGCAGCGGCAACGATCAATCGTGCGCCACGCCCATAGTTCAACCGGCGACCTTACCTCGCGTTATAAATCTAACAATTGCCTGCGCGCGACGTGCCCCTTCTGCAAGAAAGTTCTACGAAACTTATAGGACTTATCTAGGTATACGCCGATAGCTGATGTATCGTGCGCTCGGTTATACTGAACGCACATTTGTATCTTGGCTCGCCAGGCATCTGTTACGGTCGCCTCACCGGACGGGCTCTCGGAGGTGACTTTTGAAACGCCTGCTATCGCTTTGTATTCTTTCCACGTGCCTATTCACGGTTCCGTCGTGGGCAATGGACTGGAAACCGATTTCCCCGGAAGATCTTGCCTTAAAAAAGGCGCGCGTCGACCCGGCCGCGGATGCGGAGGCCCTGTTCTGGGAAATAACAGTTGCCGACGCCGCTTCAAACAACCAGTATCCGTACACGATGTATACGCATTATCTACGGATCAAAATCTTTACCGATCGCGGCGTGAAGGAGTTCGGCACGGTCGATCTCGATTACGCGGGAAAGGAACACATCAGCGATTTAGCGGCTCGAACGATTGAGCCGGATGGGTCCATACAGGAACTGCAAAAGGACGCGGTGTTCGATCGGGTTGTCGTGAAAGGACATGGCCTCAAGGTTCATGCGAGGTCATTTGCCATGCCCGGAGTGAAACCCGGCGCCATCATCGAATACCGGTGGCGTGAGAGCCACGACAATGAATTGGCAAATTACGTTCGATTGCCGGGACAGCGCGACATTCCCATCGAGCATCTGGTCTATCATCTGAAGCCTCTGGAGAATCCATATTTTCCGTATCGAATGCGCTACCAGACGTTTAACATCGATCTTCCGCCATTCAAAGCGGAGCCAGGCGGCTATTTCACTTCGACGGTAAACAACATTCCGGCCTATCGCGAGGAACCCGACTCGCCGCCTGCCGACCAAGTCCGGTCCTGGGTGCTGATCTATTACGAGCAGGATAAGAAGGAAACACCGGATAAATTCTGGAAATCGGAAGGGAAACGCCTTTATGGTTATTACAAGCCGTTCATCAAAGTGAATGGAGACGTGAAGGCGATTGCCGCCCAAATCACCGCCGGGGCTAAGTCGCCGGCGGATCAACTGCGGCTCATCGAAATTTACTGTCAGAAGAATATCAAGGATTTGAATGGCAATGCGGTGACGGAAGCCGACCGCGAGTTGGCGAAAGAGAATCACAACACCGCCGACACACTCAAGCGCGGCATCGGGACGCCGATGGACATACAACTCGCCTTTGCGGCGCTGGCCATGGCGTCCGGCTTCGAAGCGAGGGTCGCGTGTCTGCCCGATCGTGGGTCCATGTTCTTCGAGAAGACCATGATGAGCACTTATTATCTGCCCGTCCGCAACATAGCTGTCAAGGTCGACGGGCACTGGCGGTTATACGACCCGATGTCGCGGTATATCGAGCCCGGCCGAACGCGATGGCAGGAAGAGGGAGTAGATGCGCTGATCACCGACGACAAGAATCCTGAATGGGTGAACAACCCGATGACGGCTCCGCTCTCATCGCAGCACCAGCGTGCCGCAAAGCTGCGCCTGGGTGAAGATGGCTCGCTGGACGGCGACGTCACCGAGCTTCTGACGGGACATCCCGCCGAGATCTGGCGCTGGCAAAACAGGGACCGCTCCGTACAGGATCGCGAGGAGCAACTTCGGACTGACGCACGGAATCGATTGCCAGGCGCCGAGGTGACTCAAATCAATCTGAGCGACCCCGCCGACCTCGCGCAAACGGTTTCACTCGCGTATCACATAAAAGTTCAGGGATACGCCACGCGCACCGGCAAGCGCCTCTTTGTAACTCCTGCGTTTTTCGAGTTCAATGAAGCCGCGCGATATTCGAGCGGAGATCGACGATACGACATCTGTTGGGATTACCCGTGGTCAGAGATCGAAAACGTCAGCATTCAAGTGCCGGATGGATTTTCGCTCGATCACGCGGACGCGCCAGGAAGTTTGATTTTCGACCCCGTCGGTAGTTATACGGTCAAGATAAGTAAGACCTCCGATAATCACGTGCTCTATCATCGCGAGTTGATTGTCGGAAAAAGTGGGAATATCCTTGTGCCTCGAACAAGTTACCCGAACCTGAAGAAACTGTTCGATGGCATCCACGACCGCGATTCGCACCTCCTGACTCTAAAGATGCAGACGACGACCGTGGCAGGAGCGAAGTAATGGCGGCCGTGAAAAAGCTGGCTTGTCTCAGCCTGTTCGCAATGGCGGCCTCTCTACAGGCGGCCGATACCGCGCCGGATTGGGTTCAGGAACTCAGCGGGCGTTCGCTGCCTGCTTATCCCGCTGAAGTTCGTTCAGTCACCCTGCTCGATGAGGCTCGCACTTCTATCGATTCGATCGGAAAAACAATCACTCAATTCCGTCAGGCCGTTCGAGTGACGAAGCTTGAAGGCCGGCGCGATGCCATGGCGAGCATTCCCTATCTGAAAGGCAATAGCAAAATTCGAGACTTCCGGGCCTGGCTAGTAGAGCCGAACGGATTTGTAAAAGCCTATGGCAAGGACAATACGGTCGATGTCGCCATGGAGGCGAGCTTCGAGCTATACGACGAATATCGCGTGCGCCTCATCGAGGCGCGTAATCCTGAGGTGGGCTCTACATTCGCCTGGTCTGCCGAACTGGAAGAAACCCCCGTTGTGCCTCAGTTCAACTGGTTCTTTCAGGGGCGTGAACCGGTCCTGCTCTCGCGCTATGTGGTTACGGTGCCTGCGGGGTGGACCGCCAAAGGCACGACGTTTAACCATGCAGCGATTGAGCCTCATGTTGAAGGGAGCACGTTCACCTGGGAGTTGCGCGATCTGCCATTGATTAAGAAAGAGCCGGGAAGTCCGAGCCTACTTTCGCTGGCGCCCCGTTTGGGTATCACGTTTAGTCCGTCGAATGGCGCTTCGAATGCCCCAAAACTGAGCACGTGGACGGATGTCTCCGCCTGGATGAGCACCCTGACCGATCCGCAGGCGCAGGCGAACGAGCCGATGATCGCGATGGTAAAGGAACTGATCGCGCCCGCGAAGACCGATTATGAGCGCATTCAGGCGATCGGCCATTACGTCCAGAACATAAAGTATGTAGCGATAGAAATCAACCTTGCGAGGGGCGGCGGTTATCAGCCGCATCTCGCCTCGGACGTATTCGCCAGGCAGTATGGGGACTGCAAAGATAAAGCCAATCTGATGCGCGCCATGTTGAAGGTGGCAGGCATCGATTCCTATCTCGTCAATATCTATTCCGGCGATCGGAACCATGTACGTCCCGAGTGGGCGTCGCCATTCCAGTTCAATCACGCCATCATTGCAGTGAGGGTGGGAAGTGATATTTCTACTCCGTCAGTGCTGGCCGATTCCCCGGTGGGACGCCTGCTTTTCTTTGATCCAACCGACGAGAGCACGCCCGCAGGAGATCTGCCTGACGATGAACAGGGAAGCTTTGCGCTAATCGTTGCGGGAGAGCGAGGCGGCATCGTGCAAGTCCCTTCCGCGCCCCCGGAAACAAACCGATCCGATGTGACCGTCACGGCCACACTCTCCGAAACAGGCGAACTGGACGCCAGCGTGACGGAACGGAACGGGGGCCAGCGCGCCGCCTCTCTGCGCCGTCTTTACGCGCACAAACAGCAGGTTGATTTCAAAAAGGAAGTGGAGGCCTGGCTTGTCGAGACATCGAAGGAAATCAATCTAACTCAGCTTGAAACAAAAGACGCTTTCGACAAAGAGCAGTTTAGCCTTGACATCGCCTGCAAAGCTCCAAATTATGCACAGATCATGCAACAGCGGCTGCTGGTGTTTCGGCCGGCGATCGTCCAACGCTGGAACGAAGTTGTGATCCAGACGGATCCGCGAACTACGCCGGTGACGCTCGACGCCGAGTGTTACCACAAACAGGTGCGAGTGAAACTGCCCGCCAGTTTTAAAGTTGACGAGATGCCCGACGCGGCGAGTTTTAGCGCTCGATTTGCCAAATACTCTTCCAATTACAAGCTCGACGGAGGCGATCTTCTCTTCACGGAAGAACTGGACGTCTCGGCTGCGACAATTACGGCCGAGCGGTATCCGGAGGTAAAGACATTCTTCGAGCACGTTGCCGGCGCAGAACAGGCGCCACTAGTGCTCATTAAAAACTAGCTCAACTTAGCCAGAACCAGATCCTATTTCACAATCGCAGATCGAGTCTTGAACCTCAGAGCTTGACGGGCGGCAATATGCGTTTCATGGCAACAAACATTTGCGCGTAACAAAGAATAACCACTATCGTCTATAGACCTTAGTATTCACGGGCCCGTAGCCGGGCTAACGGTCGCTCATGGGGAGAGTGATCGAGTATTGCTTCAAATGTCCGGGGTGTGGAACATGGACTTCTGGCCGTTGGCCCCGAAGTTCAGTACAAAAGTCCTCGTACTGCGTGCACACAGAGCGATCCAGAGCTTTGCAACCAATAGAACAGTCTGCCTTTATCCTTAGGAAAGCGGCCCATGCTATTGAAACTCAAGGTAGAAGAGGCGTTACAATGACGCTCCGGTACGGCCGTCTTCCGTCGTATTTAATGACTCGTCTAGTCCTTACGACAGCACTGTTGGATTCCAAATAAGTTCAGCGCAGAAGGGGACTTGAACGAACTCCAATCCGAAAATACAATCAAAATCACTTATAACCGCACTGACCCCCTGCGGACTACTGTCCGGCGGGGAGATTAAGCTTATTCTCTTTCATAAAACCAGGAGTTGGCGCATGACCAATAATTTCCCTTTAAGTACTAATGTAGAGATCGGGGAGCAAATATATGATCTTATCGTCGAACTTTACCCGATTTGCCGTAGTCTCACCGGCGATGGCGTCCGCGAAACGCTATCGCGTATTGAAGAACGGATTCCGCTTGACATATACGAAGTGCCCAGCGGCACGCCCGTGCTGGACTGGACAGTGCCGAAGGAATGGAACATCCGGGATGGGTACATTCGAGGCCCACGGGAAGACCTAATTGTCGATTTCCGGCGTTCGAGCCTTCATGTGCTTGGGTACAGTATCCCGATTGAAGGCCGGTTCCAACTGAACGAGTTGAAGGAACATCTCTTCACGGACCCCGAACACCCCGATTGGATTCCTTTTCGCTATTCCTACTATGACGAAAACTGGGGATTCTGTTTACCCCATCGCCAGTTGGAGCAATTGGAAGACGGCGAATATGAGGTAATGATCGATTCCACGCTCGAAGATGGCTCGTTGACCTATGCGGAATGTTATATTCCGGGCGCCAGCACAGACGAGGTTCTAATCTGTGTACATATCGATCATCCGGGAATGTGTAATGACAATCTTTCGGGAGTGGCGGTTGCTACCTTTCTGGCGGAACGCCTTGCCCGAGCCGAGCGGCGCCTTTCCTACCGCTTTCTTTTCATCCCCACCACGATCGGATCGATTACGTGGCTCAGCCGGAACGAACAAAACCTGGAGCGAGTGAAGCACGGACTCGTGCTCGTGTGCATCGGTGATGCCGGCGGTTTCACTTACAAGCAGAGCCGCCGCGGAAATACCGAAATCGACAGGGTCATGAATTATGTGTTGCAGCAGTCGCAGGAAACACATAAAGTTGTGGAGTTCTCACCGTTTGGTTTCGATGAGCGACAGTTCTGTTCGCCTGGATTCAATCTGCCTGTCGGGTCCCTATCGAGAAGCGCCAACGGTAAATATCCGCAATATCACACGTCAGCGGACAATCTGGAGTTGATGATCCCGGAGAAACTCGCCGCTTCTCTCGAATTGTGCGAATCTGCCATCGAGATTCTTGAAGGCAATGTCAAATATTTGAATGTCAACCCGAAGGGAGAGCCCCAATTGGGGAAGAGCGGCATCTATCGAAAAGTGGGAGGCGCCATCCCCGAGAGGAGCTTAGTCACGATGTTCTGGGTTCTGAACTATTCGGACGGAGAGCACTCTCTTCTCGATATTGCGGAGCAGTCGGGCACGCCGTTTCGCGAGGTTCGTCAGGCGGCCGATCTTCTTTTCGAGCACGATCTTCTGGTTCCGTGTGAAGCGGACGCGATAGGGGCATCCAAGGCAACCAGCAACGGCAATCGGCACAGCTCAATAGCCATCAAAGCGAGCCTGTAATGCTTTACGCCGGTGATGCGGCGCATTCAGAAACTCACGGAGCGGGCGAGACGGAGGGCGCCCAGCCCGGTTCGCCACAGGCGGGTCGCACTGAAGCCGCTGCTTAGCGGGCACCTGAAGATCAGTCGCCAACCGCGCGAATTTGATTAGGCGACTAGCTTTTTCACGACGTTGCCCGCGACATCAGTCAATCGAAAATCGCGGCCCTGAAATCGATAGGTCAATTTCGTGTGTTCGATGCCCATCTGGTTCAGGATGGTAGCGTGCAAATCGTGAACGTCCACCGGATCTTCGCTGATGTTGTAACCGAGTTCGTCGGTCTTGCCGACCGTGATGCCGGGCTTGATGCCGCCGCCAGCCATCCACATTGTGAACGCGCGCGGATGATGATCGCGGCCCAGGAATTTGGAATGATTTCGTGCCTCGTTCATGGGGGTGCGTCCGAATTCGCCGCCCCAGACGACGATAGTGCTGTCGAGCAGGCCCCGCTGCTTCAAGTCTTTGATGAGCGCCGCCGCCGCACGGTCCGTTTCCTGGCAGAGGCTCGGCAGCCGGTTCACGATGTCATCGTGGCTGGATGTACCGTGGTTGTCCCATCCGCGGTGATAAAGCTGCACGAACCGCACGCCGCGTTCAACGAGCCGCCGTGCCAGCAGGCAGTTGTTCGCGAATGACTTCTTTCCCGGCTGGGTCCCATACATTTCGTGAATAGACGCCGGCTCTTCTGAAATATTGACCAGCTCCGGCACGCTCGATTGCATGCGATAGGCCATCTCGTAGGAAGCGATGCGCGTCGTGATTTCGGGATCGCCATTTGCCGCCAAATGCGCTTCGTTCAAATTCTTCAGGAGATCGAGCGATGCGCGCCGCGATTTTGGCGAAACGCCTTCGGGGTTCGTGAGAAATAGGACCGGGTCGCCTTGCGAACGAAATTCCACGCCCTGATACAGGGTGGGCAGGAAGCCGCTCCCCCAGCAGGCCTTCCCTCCGTCGGGCTGATTCTCGCCCGAAATGAGCACGACAAAGCCCGGCAAGTCCTTACACTCACTGCCTAGACCGTAGGTCATCCAGGCGCCCATGCTTGGACGTCCGATGATCTGAAAGCCGGTGTTCATGAAGATCTGTGCAGGCGCATGGTTGAACTGCGTCGTGTGCATGGACTTCACCACCGCGATCTCGTCGGCGACTCCCTGCAAATGCGGCAGCAATTCGGAAATTTCCAAGCCGGAGTTTCCGCATCGCTTAAATTCGTACGGCGATCCCAGCAGCTTCGGCGTGCCTTTGATAAACGCGAACCGCTGGCCCTTCATTAGTTCCTGCGGAACGTTTTGGCCATCGTATTTCTGGAGGGTCGGTTTAAAGTCGAGTAGATCGACCTGGGACGGCGCGCCCGCCATGAACAAATAAATGACGCTCTTCGCTTTCGCCGGGAACATCGGCGCTTTCGGCGCGAGCGGATTCACAGTGCTTGGCCCCGCCTCGGCAAAGAGCGACTCGTTCAACAATCCTGTGAGCGCTGAGGCGCCAATCCCGAAACCCGCCTGCCGGAAAAAATGACGCCTCGTGGAAGCTAACAGCATTTCATCTGGCGGGCTGATCGATGTCTTTTTCATGGGATCTAGTCTTTCGAAATCGTTTCGTCCATGTTCAACAGGACATTTGCGACCATCGTCCACGCAGCCAGCTCCGGCGCGTTTTCAACGGCACTTTTTTGATCTGAGACCACTTCGCGAGCCTCTACCGGATTCTGCCGGTAATGGGCAAGCTGCTGTTCGTGGAAAGCCAGCACGCGATCCAATTCGTTCTTTGCGGGTTTACGTGCCACGACTAGCCGAAAGCCATAGGCGATGCGCTCTGCGTCGCTGGTTCCGCCTTCGGAAACCATGCGTTTCGCCATCGCCCGGGCAGCGTCGAAGAAATACGGATCGTTTAGAGTTGTCAACGCCTGGAGCGGCGTGTTCGTTCGCACCCGGCGCACCGTGCAGAACTCGCGGCTGGGCGCATCGAAGGTAATCAGGCTCGGATACGGAGCGCTGCGGCGCATAAAGGTGTAAATGGCACGCCGGTAATGATCCTCGCCTTTGCTGATTTCCCATTTGTCCTTGCTGTAGGGAACATCCCAAATGCCGTCGGGCTGGTAAGGCATTACGCTTGGCCCATACATCTTCGAACTCAGCAACCCCGCTGCCGAGAGCGCGATATCATGCACCGTTTCCGCTTCCACACGGAATCGCGGCCCGTGCGCGTACAGCTTGTTATAGGGATCGCGCGCCACGAGTTCGGGTGAAACGCTCGATGACTGGCGGTAGGTGGCCGATGTCACCATGAGCCGCTGGATCTTCTTCATATCCCAGTTCTCATGCATGAACTCGGTCGCCAGCCAGTCGAGAAGTTCAGGATGGGTCGGCAGGTCGCCCTGGGATCCAAAATCCTCACTGGTTTCGACAATGCCGCGGCCAAAGATGGTTTCCCAGAAGCGGTTCACCGTTACACGCGCGGTCAGCGGATTGTCATCGCTCACCAGCCACTCCGCGAGTCCGAGGCGGTTCGGCATTGCATTGGAGGGCAGCGGATTCAGCGAAGCCGGCACATTGGCATAGACGATGTCGCCCTTACTTGTGAAGCTGCCGCGTTCGCGGATATATGTTGCGGGCCGGACGAACCCCGGCTTTTCCTGCATCACCATCGCCGTGACGATGTGTAAGTCGTCAAGCTGCTTTTCCAGATCCGCAATCTGCTTGCGCGAGGGATCGAGCAGCGGCGAGATGGCGCGATAGGCCGCCGAAAGCTTCTGCGCCTCCTCCGGCGTACGCTGGCCGGGGGGCGTATTGAGAACAGGCAGCAAGCGCGCGGGCAGGCGAACAATGAATTCCGGATCGGCGCTGGAGGTGATCGATAGCCGAAAGCGGCCGATATTACGTGACGAATGCCGCATCTGGTGCTTCAGGCGAATGGTTAACAGGGCGCCGTCCGGAAAGCCGAAGGGTTTGTCCGGAATCAGCACGGCCTGGCGGACAAGCGGTTTGGCGGACGGACTTGAATCGATCGCCCAGCCGCGGAGCGCCGGTTTTTC
>Ga0157370_10008774_pt1 | contig 10867 bp, 9 predicted proteins | sample C35metaG_FD_113463 | JGI IMG/M metagenome (GOLD analysis project Ga0157370, IMG submission 113463) | Corn rhizosphere microbial communities from Kellogg Biological Station, Michigan, USA - C3-5 metaG | ecosystem: Host-associated > Plants > Roots > Rhizosphere > Soil | place: USA: Michigan... | reverse complement strand
GGTCACCTGCCTGCTGCCCTCGGTTCCGCTGTGCCTGATCCAGCGCGCGCTGTGGCGGCGCAGCGCGTCCTGGCGCCGCTGCGTCGCCGTGCTGCTGCCGCTGTCCTTTGCGCTGGCCTTCGTCAGCACCGCATTGGTCATCGGGCTGGCCACCCATCTTGGCGCGCAGGTCGGCGCGCTGCGCGGCGCGTTCCACTGGAGCCTGGTTTTTGCCAGCATGGATATCGTCTGGTTCGTGCTGATCGCGCTGTGCGCCGTCTACATGGTGATCGGCTATTACGTGTCGATGCAGGAGCAGCGCGTGCATGCGCTGGCTGCCGCGGGCGCGGCACGCGACGCCGAACTGCGCGCGCTGCGCTACCAGCTGCATCCGCATTTCCTGTTCAACACGCTCAACGCGATCTCGACCCTGGTGGTGGAAGAACGTACCCGCGACGCCGCCCGGATGATCGCGCGGCTAGGCGATTTCCTGCGCGCCACGCTCGAAGGCGATGGCGCCCACGAAGTCGCACTGGCCGACGAGCTTTCGCTCACCGAACACTATCTGGACATCGAGAAGGCCCGGCTCGGCGAGCGGCTGGCCATCCACATGCACGTCGGCCCGGGCAGCCTCGGCGCCGCCGTGCCGTACCTGTTGCTGCAACCCCTGGTGGAGAACGCGATCCGCCACGGCATCGCGCCGCGCCGCGAGGGCGGATCGCTGCAGATCGAGGTGAGCCGCGCGGGCGAGCGCCTGCACATCCATCTGCGCAACGACGGGCTTGCCGGCCCGCCACAACGCGCGAATGAGGGCGACGCCACCTCGGCATCGGTGGGCTTGCGCAACGTGCGCGAGCGCCTGGAGCGGCTGTACGAGGACAACCACCGCTTCGAACTGGCGTTCGCTGACGACGGCAGCTGCGAGGTGTCGATCGACCTGCCGTTCCGAAGGCTGACCGTCGAACCGATGCAGCGACCGGCGCTGGCATGACGATGCGCGTGCTGGTGGTGGACGACGAACCGCTGGCGCGCCGGGGCGTGCTCAAGCGCCTTTCGGCCCACGCCGACGTGGAGGTGGTCGGCGAAGCCGGCGATGGCGAAGCGGCATGTTCCGCCATGGTCGATGCGAAGCCGGACCTCGTCTTCATGGATGTGCAGATGCCGGGCATGGACGGCTTCGAGACGCTCGGCCTGCTGCCGCCGCGCGAACGGCCGCTGACGATCTTCCTCACCGCCTACGACCAGTTCGCCTTGCGCGCGTTCGAGGTGCACGCGCTGGATTACCTGCTCAAGCCGATCGACGACGAGCGTTTTGTCGAGGCGCTCGATCGTGCCCGCGACGCGCTGGCCGCGCATCGCGGCAGGAACCAGGCAGCCGGCCTGCAGGCGCTTCTGGCAGGCCGTGGCGAGACGCCCCATGCCACGCGCTTCGCCGTCCGCATCGGTCACCGCGTGGTCTTCGTTGCCGTCGCCGACATCGACTGGATCGAGGCGATGGGCGACTACGCCGGGCTGCACGTCGCGGGCAAGGTGCACCTGCTGCGCGAGCGGCTGCACCAGCTGGCGCAGCGGCTCGACCCGGCGCAGTTCGTGCGCATCCATCGCTCGACCATCGTGCGCGTGGACCGCATCGCGGAAATGGAAGTGCTGTCCAACCGCGACTGCCTGCTGCGGCTGCGCGACGGCACGCCGCTGCGCGCCAGCCGCACCTATGGCGATGCCCTTCGCGTGGCGATCGCAGGTAGATAACTCGCGGCGACGGCTCGCCACGCACGGTTCGTCGCATCGATCCACCGGCTCGGCGCAGCGCGCGGGCACGACCGTCCACGCCAACTTTATAGTCGGCGCGACTCGGGCGATCGCGGCCCGCGCCGCCGCGCAGGGCTACGGCCGCTCGCGGCTTCTTCCACTCCAGGAGTTGCCCGCATGAAGACCCCGCTGCTCGCCGCCCTCGGTTTCCTGCTGCTGGTCGGACCGGCGCACGCCGACGCCGACGCCAGCGAAGCCGAAACCCGGATCAAGCTGGTGATCGACAGCTTCCAGAGCGCCATCATCAAGAAGGACAAGGCCGCCCTGAGCGCGCTGTTCCTGCCGGCGAACAACTCGTGGATCGCGGTGCCGACCGAGCAGACCTATCGCGTGGTGCATGCGAAGCATCCCAAGGCGCGGCGTTTCATGCCGGGCAGCTACACCGGCTTCGTCGACTTCATCGCCGCCAGCCCCGGGCGCATGGAGGAGAAGTTCTCCAACGTGAAGATCGAAACCGACGGCGCCGTGGCGTCGGTGTATTTCGATTTCGTGTTTCTCGCCAACGGCCGCCGGCAGAACCGTGGCAGCGAGGCCTGGCAACTCATCAACACAGGCAGCGGCTGGAAGATCAATGCACTGGTCTACAGCATCGATGTCGATCCGGCCCAGGTGAAGTGAGCCGCAAGCAGAACGTGTATCCAAGCCAAGGGGAAGCGAATGCAGCAAGGCAAGCGCGGCTGGCGCATCGTGCGCCGAATCGGACTGGGCCTGCTGGGTCTGGTCGTCCTGCTGGGCATGGCCGGCGCATCGTGGAATGCGCTCGCCCTGCATCACTACCGCAGCGTCAATCCGCCGCCGGGCAAGTTGTATGCGGTGAACGGGCAGGCCATGCACTTGTACTGCACCGGCAGCGGCGCGCCGACGCTCGTGCTCGAATCCGGGCGCGGCGAGGATTTCACGGTGTGGGCGAAAGTCCAGCCGGTGCTTTCGCGCAGCACCCGCACCTGCTCCTACGACCGCGCCGGTTTCGGCTGGAGCGCGCCGCAAGCGGGCGTGCGCGACGCCGACAGCATTGCCCGGCAACTGCACGCACTGCTGCTTGAAGCGGACATCACCACGCCCGTCGTGCTGATGGGCCATTCCGCCGGCGGCGTGTACATCCGCGCCTACGCCTCGCAGTTTCCCGCCGCGGTGGCGGGGCTGGTTTTCGTGGACGCCAGCACGCCCGAACAGGCGCGCGTGTTGCCGGCGGCGTCGGCGGCGCTGGATCAGCACAGCGCCTTCGAATACATCATCGTGAAGTCGATGTTCGCCTTGGGCGTCATGCGCCTCAGCGGCCGATGCACGGCGATCGATCCGGGCTTCGAGGCCTATGCCGGCTGGATACGCGCCAATACCTGCGTGCCGTCGCAGATCGGGGCTTATCGACGCGAGGTCGCCGGCTGGCCGGCGTCGCTCACCGAAACCGCGCACAGCGGACCCTATGGCGACCTGCCCGTGCTTGTCTTCTCGCGCGATCCGGCCCAGGCGAAGCCGCCCGGCTTCCCGCTGTCGGACGCGCTGTTCCAGCAGACGAACCAGTTGTGGGATGGCCTGCAGGAAAACCTCAAGCAGCTGTCCACGCGCAGTCGCCGCATCATCGCGAGGAACAGCGGGCATTACATCCAGTTCGATCGTCCCGATCTGCTGAACCGTGAAGTCGCCACCTTCGTCCGACAGCTACGCAGCCGTGCAGCGTCTCCGCAGAACGACCGCACAGAGACAGAATAATCGACCATTCCGATCGTGGCTTGGCTCGCGGCGATCTCTTGGAACGGAAAGAGTGGGCGAATCGGTCGACCGCGCTGAACAGTCCGCCCGATTCGGTCCACTCTGCAATGACCGGCGGGTCTGTCGATCTGCATAGGGATCTGCGTCGCGGCATCTTCCTCGATCTCATCCGCTGGCTTGGACCAGCGTTCTCCTCTACCGTGGCGTGACGTGCACGACGGGGGCGCCGCATGTTCAAGTACTACCTGCAACTCGGTCTGTGCAGCCTGCGCCGCAACCCGGTACTTACCGCACTGATGGTCATGGCGATCGGTTTTGGCGTGGCGTCATCGATGACGACGTATTCAGCGCTACGTGCCCTGTCTGGCGATCCCATTCCGTGGAAGTCGGATAAATTGTTCTTTCCCCAGATCGACGCTTGGGGACGCAATCCTCGGCGAAGTGGCACTGAGCCCGCCGATACCATGACGTATATCGATGCCGTTTCGTTGATGCGTGATCATCGTGCGCATCTGCAGTCCGCGCTTTATCCGATTGCACCGACTGTCTACTCGGGCGATCCGGCACAGAAGCCGCGATCGGCGCCTGGACAAGCCGTCTATAGCGAGTTCTTTCCCATGCTCAATGTGCCATTTCTGTATGGCGGCGGCTGGACAGCAGCGGATGACGAACAGCACGCGATGGTGGTGGTCATCAGCAAGGGATTGAATCAAAGGCTATTCGGGGGCGCGAACAGTGTCGGAGAAAGTATTCGGCTGGACAGCCGCAGCTATCGGGTGAGCGGCGTGCTGGACGACTGGCATCCGCAGCCAAAGTTCTATGCCTTGGCCACCAACGATGCGTTTGGCCCGGCCGACCAAGTAGTCCTCCCATTCACCACGGCGACCGATGCTCAGCTCGCTACCAGGAGCGGCTTTTTCTGTATCAAGCTTCCCGGTCCCGGCTACGCCGCTATGCTGAACTCGAGTTGCGTCTGGATCGGCTATATGGTCGAACTGGATACGCCATCCCAGGTCGGTGCCTATCGCACCTATCTGGACAGCTATGCACATGAGCAGCGGGCCTCCGGCCGCTTCGACTGGGCACCTAATAATCGCCTCCGCGATTTGCCTGCATGGCTGGATTTCGAGCACGTTGTTCCACCACAGACCCGGATTTCCTTTGTGGTGGCGCTTTGCCTTCTGCTGGTTTGCATGGTCAATACGGTGGGTTTGCTGCTGGCAAAGTTTCTGCGGCGGTCTGGCGAAATCGGGGTGCGCCGCGCACTGGGTGCCAGCCGCCTCGCGATTGCTGTCCAGTTCGGCGTGGAGGCAGGCACGATCGGCGTGGCGGGAGGACTGCTTGGATTGATGTTGACCTGGTTGGGTGTACAAGTGATGCGCGGTTCGCTACCCACGCAGACCGCTGCCCTGGTTCACATCGATCTGGCGCTGCTGTGGCAGACGCTGCTGCTCGCCGTTGTCGCTACCGTGCTGGCGGGCCTGTATCCGATCTGGCGCGCCATGTACGTGCGCCCGTCGTTGCAGCTCAAGGAAGATTGAGGGGCCACTCATGTCCATGCATCCCATACTTTCCGCCTTGCGCCGGCACAAGACGGGCACGATCCTCATCACCTTGCAGATCGCGCTGACCCTGGCGATCGTCTGCAATGCATTGTTCATCATCCGGGCGCGGTTCGAACAGATGGGTCGCCCCACGGGGCTTGATGAGCACAACCTGCTCATGATCGCAACGACACAATCTGGCATCGACATCGATACGGATGCCGGCAAGGCAATGCTCGACGCATCGATCAAGGCTGACTTGATCGCCCTGCGGAAATTGCCGGATGTGGTCGATGCCTACGAAACCAATTCACTGCCTTTGAGTGGCATCACGTGGGGGCTTGGATTGAGACTGATGCCAAGCGGCCCCTACGGCTCGCACACGACCTATTTCCATGCCGATGAACATGCCTTGGCCACGCTGGGCCTGCGAATAGTGGCGGGACGTAATTTCCGCAGCGACGAAATTGGAGAGGATGATAATTTCGATACCCTGCAGCCGGCGGTCATCATCGTATCCAGGCAATTGGCTGACGGCCTTTTCCCGCGCGGCAACGCTCTGGGTAAGCAGGTCTATTTCACCGATGCCACCGCACCCAGCACCATCATCGGCATCGTCGGACGCATGCAGACAGGCTCAGCGAGAACCTCTACAGATAGCAGGACGTGGAACTCGACATTGGTACCGATGCGCCTGGTGTCCCCCTCCCGCTACTACGTGGTGCGCGCCAAACCCGGCCGGCTGGCCGCCGCCATGCACAGCGTGCCGGCGGCGTTGTACGCGCAGGATCCGCAGCGCGTGATTCCCGATGGCGTCGGCGGCGACGATGTCGGCGTGCGCAGCTTCGCGCAGATCCGCACCGAGGCTTATCAGGGCGACCGCACCCTGGCACTCCTGATGGGCGTGATCAGCGTCATCCTGTTGGCGGTCACCGGCGCCGGCATCGCCGGGCTCTCCAGTTTCTGGGTCGGTCAGCGCCGCCGGCAAATCGGCGTACGCCGCGCCCTCGGCGCGACCAGGCGCGACATCGCGCGCTACTTCCTGGTCGAGAACGCGCTCATCAGCGGTGCCGGAGTCATCGTCGGGATAGTGCTGGCCTTCGCGTTCAACCAGTGGCTGATGGGGCAATTCGAGCTGACCCGACTTTCGCCGCCTTATGTACTGGTCGGGATGGCGCTGCTGTTGCTGCTGAGCCAGGGCGCCACCCTCGCCCCCGCGCTGCGCGCGGCACGGATTGCGCCGGTGGAAGCCATCCGTGCATCGTGATGCTTTTCGTTTTCGCGCCGTGGTGAATGCAGGTACGACACACTCCACAGAGCCACGAAGATCCCCGCCGACCTGTCTTCACGCCATCCTGGATATAACCAAAAGTTGCAAATGAATCTGTTGACCGCGGCGCAACCTTTCCTCTAAGGTCGAACCCATGTCGCCGCTTTCCACGCTAGCACGCATGCGCCTTGCCCCGGCCTTCGCCGGGTGTGCGGCGTTGCCGGCCGGCGTCATCAACCGTTCCTTCGCCACCACCACCACGACCACGATTACCACTCCGTCGGGGTGGGTGTCCGTGCGCGGCTAGGTTCTTCTACTACGCAACGGCCCCGCCCTCGACAGAGGCGGGCCGGTGCACTCTCCAAGCACACGCCGATCCGCCAGCGAGCACGGGCCTCAACAGGAGGTCATCGTGAATGTCTGTGCGCCCCAATCAGCCGAGCTCTCGCCACCCCGCATTTTGGCCGTGCCGGGCACGCGCCGGACACGCGTGCTGGCGATCGGCGTGATCGGCCCCGGCCGCGTCGGCACGGCCCTGCTGGAACAGTTGCGCGCCGCGCAGCCACGGCTGCTCCGCGACGCCGGCCTGGACCTGCGTTTGTGCGGCGTGGTGGCCAGCAAGCGCATGTGGCTGGACTGCGACGACGCCGAGCTCAACGGCCGTCACGGCGGCGCGCAGATCTGGCGGCCGAACGACCTGGACGCTTTCGCCGATCACGTGCGCGGCAATGACGGCCGGCATGCGCTGCTGATCGACTGCAGCGCGAACGACGACGTGGCCGCGCACTATCCGCGCTGGCTGGCCGCCGGCCTGCACGTGGTGACGCCGAACAAGCTGGCCGGCAGCGGACCGCTGCCGCGCTGGCAGGCCATCCGCGCGGCCTGCGCCAGCGGCGCGCGCTTCCGCTACGAGGCCACCGTCTGCGCCGGGCTTCCGGTGGTGCAGACGCTGCGCGATCTGCTGGATACGGGCGACGAACTGCTCGCGGTGGAAGGCATGTTCTCCGGCACGCTGGCCTGGCTGTGCAACCGCCACGACGGCCGGCAGCCGTTCTCCGCGCTGGTGCGCGAGGCGCATGCGCTGGGCTATACCGAACCCGATCCGCGCGACGACCTGTCCGGCGTCGACGTGGCGCGCAAGCTGGTGATCCTGGCGCGCGAAGCGGGCTGGCCGTTGTCGCTGGAAGACGTGGCGGTGGAAAGCCTGGTGCCGCGCGTGCTGGCCAGCTTGCCGCGGGAAGACTGCATGGAGCAGTTGCACACGCTGGATCCGCTGATGTCCGCCCGGCTGGCCGAGGCGCAGGCCACCGGCGGCGTGCTGCGTCACGTCGCCAGCCTGGACCGGCACGGGCGCGCCCGCGTCAAGCTGGTGGTGCTGCCGGCGAAGCACGCCTTTGCGCACACGCGTCTCACCGACAACATCGTGCAGTTCACCACCCGCCGCTACTGCGATAATCCGCTGTCGGTGCAAGGCCCCGGCGCCGGTCCGGAGGTGACCGCCGCCGGCGTGTTCACCGACCTGCTGCGCATCGCCGAGTCGCTGGAGGCGCGCGCATGAATTCCTTCCTGCTGGAACCCGTCATGGCTTCACCGCGCCGCGCCAAACCACCGCAAGTCGCCTGCGCCTTCGCGCCCGCCAGCGTCGGCAACGTCGGCGTGGGCTTCGACCTGCTCGGCCACAGCGTGAGCGGCGCCGGCGATCGCGCGCAGGTGCGCCGCATCGACGAGCCGGTGGTGCGCATCGCGGCGATACGCGGTTGCGTCACCAGCCTGCCCACCGACCCGCGCGCGAATACCGCCGGCACCGCGCTGCTGTCGCTGCGCAAGGCGCTTGGGCTGCAGCACGGTTTCGAGCTGGTGCTGCACAAGGGCATCGCGCTGGGTTCGGGCATGGGCGGCTCGGCGGCTTCATGCGTGGCCGCGCTGGTCGCCGCGAACGCGCTGCTGGCGCAGCCGCTGCCGCGCGAATCGCTGTACGGCTTCGCGCTGGACGGCGAAGCGGTAGCCAGCGGCAGCCGGCACGGCGACAACCTCGGCTCGATGCTGCTCGGTGGCCTGGTGCTGGCCACCCACGAACGGCTGTTGCGCATCGAGGTACCGGCCGCGTGGCATTGCGCGCTGGTGCATCCGCACGCGGTGCTGGAAACGCGCAAGGCGCGCGCCGCGCTGGCCGGGCATTACGAACTCGGCGAATTCGTCGCGCAGAGTTCCAACCTCGCCCTGGTGCTGGCCGGCTGTTACCGCGGCGATGCCGCGCTGGTGCGCGAGGGCTTGCAGGACGTGCTCGTCGAGCCGCGCCGCGCCCCGCTGATTCCGAACTTCGCCAAGGTGAAGCAGGCCGCGCTCGACCACCACGCCATGGGCGCCAGCATCTCCGGCGCCGGGCCCAGCGTGTTCGGCTGGTACGAAAATCGCGCCGATGCCGAAACCGCCTCCCGCGCGATGCAGGCCGCGTTCGCCGATGCCGGGCTGGACAGCGACGCCTGGGTTTCGCCGATCGACGGTCCGGCTGCCGCACTGATCGACTCCCTCGACAAGGCCCAGCCATGAGCACGACTTGCGGAAGCGACTTCAGTCGCGAGATGCCCCGACCTCATGGCCTGACCCTCGCGGCTGAAGCCGCCCCCACCGGACGCCCGCCCGCGGGCGTCTCCCATGCGAGGCGTGCATGAGCGAGCCGATTCGCTATCACAGCACACGCAGCGCCGGCCCCACCGCGCCGATCAGCCAGGCGATCGCCGCAGGGCTGGCGCCGGACGGCGGACTGTATGTACCTGAGATGCTGCCGTCGGTCGATCCGGCCGCGTTCGATCCGCACGGCTCGCTGGCCGATACCGCCGTCACCTTGCTGGCGCCGTTCTTCGCCGGCGACGTACTGGGCGACGAGCTGCCTGCCATCTGCGCCGAGGCGTTCACCTTCGACGCGCCGCTGCGCGCGCTGCCGGCGCATCCGCATACGCTGATGCTGGAGCTGTTCCACGGCCCTACCTGCGCCTTCAAGGATTTCGGCGCGCGCTTTCTCGCCGCGTGCCTGCGCCGGCTGCCTTGCAGCGACAACCGCCCGCTGACGATCCTGGTCGCCACCTCGGGCGATACCGGCGCCGCGGTGGCCGCCGCCTTTCACCGCGAGCCGAACGTCGAGGTGGTGATCCTGTATCCCGACGGCCTGGTCTCGCCGCGGCAGGCGCACCAGCTCGGCTGCTTCGGCGACAACGTCACCGCACTGCGCGTGGACGGACGCTTCGACGATTGCCAGCGCATGGTCAAGGCCGCGCTCAACGATGCCGCGCTGCAGTCCGCCGTGCCCATGTCCTCCGCCAACAGCATCAGCCTCGGCCGCCTGCTGCCGCAGATGAGCTACTACGCGCACGCCGCATTGAGCTGGTGGCGCACGCACGGCACGCCGCTCAACTTCATCGTCCCCACCGGCAACCTCGGCAACGCCATGGCTTGCCTGTGGGCGCGCGAGATGGGCCTGCCGATCGGCGAAGTTCGCCTGGCCTGCAACGCCAACGCCACGCTCCCGGACTTTTTTTCCGGCAACAGCTATCAGCCGCGCGAAGCCGTCCCCACCATCGCCAACGCGATGGACGTCGGCGCACCCAGCAACTTCGAGCGCCTGCGCTGGACCTTCCCCGACGAGAACAAGCTGCGCCGCCTGCTGCAGGCACACAGCGTCGATGACGACGCGATCCGCCAAACCACCGTGCGACACGCGCGCGCGCACGGCGAAGTGCTCTGCCCGCACACCGCCACCGCGATGAACCAGCTCGACCGGCTGCGCGGCGAGGGCGATCGTTCGCCATGGGCGGTGGTGGCCACCGCCCATCCGGCCAAGTTCGAAACGGTGCTGGAGCCCTTGCTGGACCATCCGGTTTCCGTTCCCCCGGCACTGGCGGCCTTGCTTGGACGACTAGCGTCATCTGCTCCCATGGCGGCGGATGACGCGGTCCTGAAACGGTGGCTGCAAGGCCATGCGCAGGGAAGCCCGGCCAGCCCGGCCTGATCGACAATCTCGACCACTCGACAGTCATCGCAGCGGCAGATCGGCCATGAACGGCCTTCCTGAAAACCAGCTTGCATCTATTGCGATATCGCCTGCCACCTGGACAGCATCGCCCGGGCCGGCCTCCTGCACCATCTGGCTCCGGGCTCGGTCCGCGCAACGCGTTCGCGCAAGGACTGCCAGGCAGTGATGGTTTCAGATGTATCTATTTGGACGGATAGCCGTCCAAATCACATTTCGGGCCGTTAGAAGTTTTCGTCATAAGGTTTTTGTTGACAGACCATCGAGAACTGTTTTACGGTCGATCACATGTCGCAGCGCAACAGCCATCGCAGCATCGCCGAAGGAAACCGTCTCGCGACGGTTGCCGGCCTGCTGCAGGCTCGCGGCACGCTCCTTCTTGCCCCGGCACTTATTTCGCTTTCCCTCGTACTCCTTATTACCAACGGAGGTGCGGGCTGAGGGCATGTGTCCAGGTAGCTAGAAAAACCTGAAAACACCCAAAGAACCCCGCACCCGGTAACGGATGCGGGGTTTTTTTGTGCCTTC
>Ga0157370_10008771_pt1 | contig 10869 bp, 9 predicted proteins | sample C35metaG_FD_113463 | JGI IMG/M metagenome (GOLD analysis project Ga0157370, IMG submission 113463) | Corn rhizosphere microbial communities from Kellogg Biological Station, Michigan, USA - C3-5 metaG | ecosystem: Host-associated > Plants > Roots > Rhizosphere > Soil | place: USA: Michigan... | reverse complement strand
GAACTGGTAGACGAAGCCGAGCAGCTCGCGCCGCAGCCGCGTCCGGCCATCATCGTCGAGCTTGGCTGCCTCTTCGCCGGCAAGGCGGATCGACCCCGAGAAGCCGCCTTCGAGCAGGCCGACTGCCTGGAGCAAGGTCGATTTGCCCGACCCCGAGGGACCGAGGAGCGCCACGATCTCGCCAGGCTGCACGGCCAGGTTGACCCCGCGCAGCACGTCAATCGTGACCTCGCCCTGCGTGAAGCTCCGCCGCAGCTCCTCGGTGACCAGCACCGGCTCATTCATAGCGCAGCACCTGCACGGGGTCGGTGCTCGCCGCTTTGTAGGCGGGATAAAGCGTGGCGAGAAACGACAGTACGAGCGCCGTAATGACGATCGCGGCGACTTCGAACGGGTCGGTCTTTGACGGCAGATCGGTCAGGAAGCGCACCGACGGGTCCCATAGATTCTGCCCCGTGACCGCCTGAATGGCGTCGACCACGTCCTGGCGGAAATAGAGGAAGATCGCGCCCAGAATGACGCCGAGCACGATGCCGAGCGAGCCGATCGTGACGCCAACGGTCATGAAGACCTTCATCATGCCCCCGCGGCTCGCGCCCATCGTCCGCAGGATCGCGATGTCGCGCATTTTCGCGCGGACGAGCATGATCAGCGAGGACAGGATATTGAACACCGCGACGAGCACGATCAGCGACAGCACCACGAACATCGCCACCCGCTCGACCTCGAGCGCCTGGAACAGGGCCGAGTTCATCTGCTTCCAGTCAACGATCACCCCGCGACCCTGGATCAGCCGGCGCAGCGGCGCGATGATCTGGTCAACCTTGTCGGGGTCGGTGGTCTGGATCTCGACCATGCCGACCTGGTCGCCCATCAGCAGCAATTCTTGCGCGTCCTGCATCGGCAGCAGGACGAACGCCTTGTCGTAGTCATAGACTCCGATCTCGAACACCGCACCGACTGTGTAAGTAACTTCGCGCGGGACCGTGCCGACCACCGTCGAACGGCCTTCCGGGTTCCACAAGGTAATTTGGCTCCCAGGATACGCACCCAGCGTGTCGGCGAGGCGCGAGCCGATCGCCACCTTCCCGCTGCCGGGCGTGATCGAGCGCATGTCGCCGGCGAGCACATTGCCCATGATGGTCTTGTTGCTGCGGATATCCTCAACCCGCATGCCGCGCACCAGCACGCCCTCGAAACGACCGTTGGCCGTCGCCATCAGTGGCGTTTCGATCAGCGGCACGGCGGAGGTGACCCCGGGCGTCTTCTTGGCCTCGACCGCGATCTGCTCCCAGTTCGACAGCCGGCCATCGTAGCCCTGCACCACGGCGTGCCCGTTGAGGCCGACGATCTTCTCAAACAGCTCCGCGCGGAAGCCGTTCATGACGCTCATGACGATGATCAGCGCGGCGACGCCGAGCGCGACCGCGAGCAGGCTGATGCTCGCGACGAGAAAGATGAACCCCTCGCCTTTGCCGGGCAGCAGGTAGCGCCGCGCCAGCATCCGCTCCGCGCGGTTCAGGATCATGCAGTCAATCTCGCCAGCGCGCTTTCGAGACTCAACTCATCGCGTTCGCCAGTGGCCCGCTGTTTGAGCTCGACGGTGCCGCTGGCAATGCCGCGCGGACCGACGATGACCTGCCATGGTAAGCCGATGAGGTCCATCGAGCCGAGCTTGACCCCGCCTCGCTCGTCGCGGTCGTCATAGAGCACCTCGACGCCCGCCTCGCGCAGCTGTTCGTACAGCGACTCCGCCGCCACGGTGCTGGCCTCGTCATTGGCGCGCATCGTCACCAGTCCGACGCGCCACGGCGCGACCGCCTCGGGCCAGACGATCCCCGAGTCGTCATGGCTCGCCTCAATGATCGCGCCGACGAGACGCGATACGCCGATGCCGTAGCTGCCCATCATCGGCGTTACCGGAGTGCCGTCGCGGCCGGACACCTTCATGCCCATCGAAGCCGAATATTTGTCGCCGAAGTAGAAGATGTGGCCGACCTCGATGCCGCGTCCCGTCCGCCGCTCGCCTTCGGGAAGCACCTGCCATTTCGCGACGTCATGGGTCTCGTCGGTCGCCGCGTACGTCGAGTTCACGCGATCGAACAGGCCCTGTAACCCCGCTTCGTCGCCATAGCGCAGGTCCGACTGGCTCCAGTCGAAGCCTTCGTAGGCGACATCGTAGAACACTTCGCTCTCGCCGGTCGGCGCGAGCACGATGAACTCGTGCGACAGGTCGCCGCCGATCGGGCCCGAAGCCGCCTTCATCGGGACGGCCCGGATTCCCATCCGCTGGAAGGTCCGCAGATAAGCGAGCATCTGCGTGTAATAGCTCTGCCGCGCTCCAGCTTCGTCGAGGTCGAAGCTGTAGGCATCCTTCATCAGGAATTCGCGCCCGCGCATCACGCCAAACCGCGGACGCACCTCGTCGCGGAACTTCCACTGGATGTGGTAGAGCGTGCGCGGCAGGTCGCGATAGCTCTTCACCTCGTCGCGGAAGAGCCTGGTGATCATCTCTTCGTTGGTCGGGCCGTAAAGCATCTCGCGATCGTGGCGATCGCGGATGCGCAGCATCTCGGGGCCGTACGCATCGTAGCGGCCGCTCTCCCGCCACAGCTCGGCCGACTGCAGCGTCGGCATCAGCATTTCCTGCGCGCCGGCGCGGTCCTGCTCCTCGCGGACGATCTGCTCGATCTTCTTGAGGACCCGGAAGCCGAGCGGCAGCCACGCATAAATCCCGGCGGCGGTTTGCCGCACCAGCCCGGCGCGGAGCATCAGCTTGTGGCTGACGATCTGGGCGTCGGCGGGACTTTCCTTGAGAACCGGGAGAAAGGCTTGTGACCAGCGCATGGGCCGCGCTCTAAGGGGCGCGCCAACGGCTGGCAACCTAACCCGCCGAGGGCTTGGCCATGTGGCGCGGCCGACACAGCAACCGTGGAAAAGCGACTTGCATGTCACAAGTCGCGTGACAGGCGCCGCCGCGCGGGCTTACTCCGCTCTTGTCCGAACGAACTAACCCTTGGGCCAGGTTCGGGGACCACGGCGGCGACTGGGGACGTCGACGCGACAGATCCAAAGGGGGCTGACGAGCAATCGTCACGCAGGGCGCCCGGATCGCTAGCCGATCCGGGCGTTTGCGCATCCCGGGCTGCACACACTTTTTCCGCGTTTCCTTTTGATGAACCGTGTTGACGTGACCCCGGACTTGATGGGATCAGCCCGTCAGCGCCAAAGGCGCGACACGCAACGCTTCAGCACAGGAGGAAGCATGCGCATTCTAAGGACAGCAGCGGTGCTGCTCGCGGCGGGTCTCGCCAGTGCGTCGGCCCCGGCCCAAACCCCACCCGCAGACGGCGGTATCCCGACCGAAACGCAGGAACGCGAAGCCGCCGGTCATTCGGATCTCATTTGGAACCTGATCGGCGCCTTGGGCCTGATCGGCCTCGCCGGACTTTGGCGGAGCAGCGACAACGACGGCTACACCGACGATCCGATTTGATTCCTGAGCAGGAAGGAAGTGTGCCTATGACCAGGACCTTGATCTTTGCCGCGGCCGCCGCGCTGCTGGCGGCCGCGCCCGCCGCCGCGCAGAATGCAGCGGCGCCGGCCAACACGACCGTTGCGACAAACGACGTCGCCGCGAACACGATGGCCGTCAATGAGGTCGCCACGACGACGACCACCAACACCGAAACCATGGCTCCTCCGCCCGAGACCACGCCGGTCGCTGACCAGGGAGTCGTCCCTGTCGCGCCCGCGAAGAAGAGCTTCCCGTGGGGCGTAGTCGGGCTCATCGGTCTGCTCGGCCTCATCCCGCGCTTCCGGCGCGGCCGCTGAAGCTCGCGGCAATGCCGTCGGTCTTCGGGAGAGCGGCGCGCGACCCCGAAGGCTGAGGCATGGCAGACATGAAGCAAGCAACACGCCTGATTGACGGCGGCCGACGCACGGCATGGCGCCGACAGCTGGTCAATGCCCCGCTCGAACGCGCGTCCACCATAATCTTCGACAGCGTCGCCGAGCTCCGCTCGAGCAAGCCGGGCATTGGGCACTATCACTATGGCTTGCAGGGTACCGCGACCCAGTGGGCGCTCGCCGAAGCCCTGACGGAGCTCGAACCCGGGGCTGCCGGCACGATCCTCTATCCGAGCGGTCTTGCGGCGATCACGGCGCCGCTCTTCGCCTTGCTCTCGCCCGGAGACGAGCTGCTCGCGTCCGACAGCGCTTACGGTCCCACGCGACGCTTTTGCGACAACATCCTGAAGCGGCTCGGAATTGCGGTTCGCTATTACGATCCCCTGGGCGGCACTGGTATCGCCGAGCTGATCGGCGAGCGGACGCGCGCAATTCTGCTCGAAAGCCCCGGTTCGCTGACCATGGAAGTCCAGGACGTGCCGGGCATCTGCGCTGTGGCGCGCGAACGCGGGATCGTCACTTTGCTCGACAATACCTGGGCGACCCCGCTGCTCTTTCCGGCCATCTCCGCCGGTGTCGATGTCACCATCCTAGCCGGCACCAAATATGTCGGCGGCCATGCCGACATCATGCTTGGAACGGTTACCGCCGCAGACGATTACTTCGAGCGGATCCAGACCGCCAGCTGGGATCTCGGCCACGCCGTTTCGCCCGACGACGCGTGGCTCGGCTCGCGCGGACTGCGGCCGATGCAGGTGCGGTTGAAGCAGCACGAGGCCAGCGCCCTGGAAGTCGCGCGTTGGCTCAAGGAGCAGCGGCAGGTCGGCAGAGTGCTCCACCCTGCCCTCCCCGATTGCCCCGGCCACGAACTTTGGGCGCGCGACTTCAAGGGCTCCTCGGGCCTGTTCTCGTTCGAGTTCAACGGGAGCGATGCCGAGCGCACCGCGTTCGTCGATGCGCTGGAGCTATTCGGGATCGGCTATAGCTGGGGTGGCTACGAGAGCCTGGCGCTGCCCGTCGATCCAATTCGAACCATTTCATCGCCGCCCGGCGCGAACCTCGTGCGGCTGCACGTCGGTCTCGAAGACCCAGACGACCTGATTGCCGACCTCGCCCAGGCCTTCGTTCAGGCGGGGCGTTCGCCGTAGACGTTCCCGGCGTCGCTGTAGCGGCAGACCAGGAATTCCTCGTGCTTGCCGACCGCCGTCGCGCAGCCGACTTCGCCCGAGCTGCGCCAGATCAGCTGGGTGTAATGACCAACATTCTCGACATTGCCGGACCGGCTGTTGTTGGGGAAGATGCCCGGCCGGTAATCCTTCCGCTCCGCGGCCCACAAGCCGACCAGCGACTCGGGCGAGAAGGCGCGCGGCGTGCCTGCCCACAGGTTTTCACCTTCGGGCGGCGCGTTCGGGTCGTCCGGCGAATGCTCGAAGCGCCCGGTCGCGGCAAGCTCATCGGCCCAGGCGCGAGCATTGGCGGCGAGTTGGTCGTTCCACTTGAGCGGTGGCACCCCGGCGGCGGCGCGCTGGGTATTGTGCGCGGCAAGCAGGCGCGCGTTGAAATCGGCGCGAAAGTTCGTTCCGCCGATCAGCAACGGACTCGCCGCGACCAGCGCGAGAGCAAGGATGCGCTTGTTTGTCCTGACCTGCACGAAACGCCTCTTCTTCGAGGCGACCCTAGTCAGGGCAGGATTGGACCCGCGTTACGAGACTTGGTTAACGACCTGGTTACGCGGGGGGAGAATGTCGCGCGCTGTTGGGAACGACCGACACTTCATCTCCGATCCTGGCGACCTCGAACAGGTGCCGGGCGAAGGCAATGGGAACGCCGATGCAGCCGTGGGTGGCGGCGCCCCAGCGAACCTTGCTGCCGTGGATGGAAACGCCGTCGTTAGTCAGCCGTAAGGTGTAAGGCATTGCCGCATCGTACAGCGACGAGCGGTGATCGGCGTCCTTGCCGAGTATATGCAGCGTGCCGGTCGGCGTTTGCTTGTTATCGCCCCCGTAGACGATCACCGCCGTCCCGATCTCGTGACCGGCGCGGAATACGGAGATGAGCTGCGAACGTAGGTCCACGCGAATCCAGACGGGACCGTTCGCCACTGCGTGATCGCTCCAGACGAAATCGCCGAATTCCATCGGCTTGCTGATGCGCAACAAGGATTTGACGGGCCGGTCGATTGTTCCGCTCGCCATCGCCTGCTTTACCTGCGCATTGGACAGGAACAGGCGGCTGCCGTCCGGTGCCTGCGCGACCGCCGCCGCGCGCTGGACGGCCACGCGATCGCTGGAATGCACGGCAGCCGGCTGCGCAGCCAGCCACGACCAGGTCGCGACCCCTCCAGCAAGAACGAGACCCGCAGCGGCCGCGGCGCGGAAATTCATCTTGCCATCAAGCAGCGGTCACGGCGCCGGAGCGCATGGCCGATCGCGGCGAATCCCAGGAGCATCATCGCCCAGCTGGCGGGCTCCGGAACTCCGGGTGGCCCGGGTGGCGGCGGACCGGGCGGTCCCGGCGGGATTACGACGGGCGGCGGGATGATGATCCCGCCACCACCGCCCGGAGGCGGCGGAATTGGAAAGCCGCCTGGTGGTCCCACCACGCCAGGAGGCGTCGCCAGGACAGGCGGAGCAGTCACCATGTTGTAGAGCGGAGCCGTGGCGGGCGGCAGCACCACCGGCGGCAGCGGCCCGGCCTCGCCGATCGGCGGCGCGGCTGCGGGACGGCGGACTTTCGGCAGTGCGCGCTGGTGAAGCGCCGGCAGAAGCCGATGCTTGAGGTTCGCCAGAGCGCCCTTCATGCGCTCGCCCGGCGAGCGCTCGGCGAGCAGATCGGCGACACTGCGAAAGCCGTTGGCGGCCTGCTGCGCCGCCTGTCCCGCCGCGCGGGAAAGAGACGAGCCAGAATCCGAGCCGGGACGAAAAACCGCGCGATCGTAGATCGCGAACCCGATCACCCCTGCCAAAGCAAGGATGGCAACGATGAGCGCAATGCGGCGAGTCGCGGGAGACGCTGCGGCGGTGGGCGCGGCCGTGCTCACTCGCACTTCTCGAATGTGATCACAAAGCTGCGCGGACTCAGCAACTGCGCCCCGTTGGAAGGTTATCGCCCTGTTAACCTTCTACGAATGAATTGGTTTCAGGCCAACCATGATTAGCGGTTTGTCCACAAGTGTTTGTCTCGTTGCGGCGTCCGCGAAGCGCCGATGCTACCCTTCGCCGGATTTCTGCTGATCTGTCTCGTTCGCACCCTCCGGAGCAGGGTCGGCGGCAGGCGGCTCCGCGCTTCTCAACAGTGCGCGATAGCCCGCAAGAACAGACCGGCAGCTCTCGAGCCCCTCGTCGAGCGTGGAGCTTGCCTTCTCGAATTCCCCCTCGTCCCCGGAGTCCTGCACAATTTCCCTCATTCTATGGATGCCGACCAAACCGGCCCGGGAGAGCGCGGTTCCTCGGCTCGCCGCGTCAGAAGCTCGGAATCAGGAGACCAGCGCGCTCGCCCCGCATGAGCGCAAAATCGCGGCTTCGAGCGCGATCGCGGTGAACGGCTTCAACAACAGCTCGACGCCCGCCGGGCGGTCGCGGATCATTTCCGTCTCGGCGTAGCCGGTGATCAGAAGCGCGGGCACTTCCGGGCACAAGCCACGCGCCTCGCGAAGGAAGTCCGTCCCCGACAAGTGCGGCATCGCATAATCGGTGATCAGAAGGTCGAACGCGCAATCATGCTCTTTCAAAAGCTCAATCGCGTGCGCGCCGTTGCCGGCTTCGATGACGTCGTGGCCGCCGTCGCCGAGCACCGCGGCCGTGGTGCTCCGAACCTCTGGATGATCATCGACCAGGAGCACGCGCAGCGGGCGCAACGGACGGCGCTTGGTGACCACCGGCTCCGCGACCGGCGACGCGGCGGCCTTGGGCGCACGCGGCAGCCACAGCTCCGCGGTCGTACCGACTCCGAGTTCGCTGTCGAGGCGGAACGCGCCATTCGACTGCTTGGCGAAGCCGTAAACCATGCTGAGCCCGAGTCCGCTCCCCTTCCCCACTTCCTTAGTGGTGAAGAAGGGCTCCATCACCTTCTCGAGGTTGTGCCGGGCAATGCCGCTGCCATTATCCTCGACGGCAATGCGGACGTAGTCGCCCGCGCCAAGGCCGCTCGCCTCGTCCCCGGCAGCGGTCCGGTTCTCGGCGCGAACGACCACGGTGCCGCCATCGGGCATCGCATCGCGGGCATTGATGATCAGGTTGACGAGCGCGAGCTCGAGCTGCGCCTGGTCGGCAAAGACTGACCAAATGCCGTTATCGATCTTCCATTCGAACGCCACGAGCCCGCCAAGGGTATGCGTGAGCAGATCGGAAACGGCGTCGCGCAAGGCCTCGATGTCGACGGCGCGCGGCTCGAGTTGCTGACGGCGGGCGAAGGCCAGCAAGCGCCGGACGAGTTCGGTACCCTGCTCGGCAGCCCGGCGCGTCATGCCAAGCACGCGCCGGTGTTCCTCGGGAAGATTGGCCTTGCGCTCGATCAGGCTGAGGCCGCCGATCACGGCCGCCAGCAAATTGTTGAAATCGTGCGCGATCCCTCCTGTGAGCTTGCCGATCGCGTCCATTTTCTGGGCCTGTACAAGCTGGCTTTCGAGCGAGCGCTGATCGGTGACATCGGTCAGCGTCCCGGCGAACTCGACTGGTTTTCCGTCCGGATCCCGGAGCAGCACCGCCTGATCGAGAAAATGCTTGTAGCTGCCGTCGGCGCATTTCCAGCGATACTCGATCGACGATCGGCCGGTCTTGCGCCGGTCCGCCATCGCGGCGAGGGTCCGCTCGCGATCTTCAGGATGGAGCCGCTCGCTCCACAGGTTCGAATCATTGGCGATGTCGTCCAGCTTGAACCCGGTGATCCCCTCGAAATCGCCGCTGACGTAGGTCGGGCGCCGCGCGCTCGCCCCATATGGATCGAGATAGAGAACCATCGGAAGCGACTGGATGATGGCGGACTGGCGCTGCTCCGCGCGACGCAATTCCTGCTCGGCGCGGAGCCGCTCGGCGTTGGCGCGCAGGTTAGCGTCGAGCAGCGCCTGCTCGTGCCGGGCCTTGCGCTCGACCTCCTTCGTTTTCTCGAAGAGTTCGACGAATACCGAGACTTTCGACCGCAGGATCAGCGGGTCGACGGGCTTGAACACATAGTCGACCGCGCCCATCGAATAACCACGCAGCAGATGGTCGGCTTCCTTGTTCACGGCCGAGAGGAACACGATCGGAATGCCCTTGGTCTGCTCGCGGCTGCGGATGATCTGGGCGGTTTCATAACCGTCCATGCCCGGCATGTAGACGTCGAGCAGGATCACCGCGAACTGACCCTTGAGCAGGTGGCGGAGCGCCTCCTCGCCCGAGCGGGCAAGCACGACCTCGCCGAGATCTTCGAGGACTGTGGCGAGCGCGAGCAGGTTGCGGTCGTCGTCGTCGACGAGCAGGACGCGCGCCGCTTCCGCTCGAGTCTCTTTCGGAGCGGCCTCCTCCTCCGCCGGCGCTGCGACAGGGATGTCTCCCACGGGACGGTTCATCGCCTCACTCCGCCGCCTCTAGCGGCACCGGCGGGGCCGCGTCGGCCTGCGTCTCACGATTGCGCGCGACCCACACGCGCAGAAGCGCCAGGAGCAACTCGATGTCGACCGGCTTGGCGATATAGTCGGAAGCGCCGGCGTCGAGGCACTTCTGCCGGTCGCCCTTCATCGCCTTGGCGGTGACCGCAATCAGCGGCAGGTCCGCCAGCTGGCGAAGGCGCCGGATCTCCCGCATCGTCTCGTAGCCGTCCATCTCCGGCATCATGATGTCGATCAGCGCCACGTCGACGCCGGGTGTCTGCTCCAGAATGAGGATCCCATCCTTTCCCCGCTCCGCGTGGAGAACTTCCACGTCGTGGCTCTCCAGAACGCTCGTCAGCGAAAAGATGTTTCGAATATCATCATCGACGATGAGCACCCTGGCGCCGGCGAGTTCGGCAACCGGTCGCGTCGAAGCCGCAGTGTCGGACATCTTGCGGCGCTTGCGCGGCTTCTTTTCGGCTTCGTCGCGAAGATCCCGGAATAGCTGGACCAATTGCTCCCGCTCGACAGGTTTTTCGGTCACACCGAATGCGCCCATGCCGATCACCGCACCGCTACGATCGGCACCCGTCACGACATGGATCGGCACATGGCAGGTCTGCGGGTCATGCTTCAGCAAATCGAGCAGGACGAAACCGTCGATGTCGGAAAGCCCGAGATCGAGCGTGATGGCGCTCGGCTGAAGCTTGCGCGCCATCGCCAGCGTCCCGGCGCCCGCGGTCGACACGACGCCTTTCAACCCCGCCTCGTGCGCCGCGTCGAGCAGAATCGACGCGAAGGCCGGATCATCCTCGACAATCAGGACGAAGGGCTCCTTGCCAAGCTCGTCGCGGTCGTCATTGACCTCGAACGCGGCCGGGAGCGCGTTCGGCACAACGGCACCGCTATTGTCGTAGCGCGCGGGCGTGCCGGCAATCGCCGTACCCACTTCCGCTACCGCCTCGAGCGGGACGTAGAGCGTGAAGGTCGATCCCTCCCCCGGAGTCGAACGGACCTGAAGCTCACCGCCGAGCAGCCGCGCGATCTCGCGGCTGATCGAAAGCCCGAGGCCGGTGCCGCCATATTTGCGGCTGGTCGTCCCGTCGGCCTGCTGGAAGGCCTCGAAAATCAGCTTCTGCTTGTCGCTCGGGATGCCGATGCCGGTATCGGTGACAGCAATCTCGATCGCCCGCTCGGCATTGCGAAGCATGCTGCTCGTGCCGCTCCATCCGCTCTCGGCGCAACGCACGGCGAGTGTCACGCTGCCCTTCGACGTGAACTTGAACGCGTTAGACAGGAGGTTGAGAACGATCTGCTGCAGCCGCTTCTCGTCGGTGCGGATGGTCTGCGGGAGCTTGCCGTCGAAGCGCACATTGAAATCGAGGTTCTTG
>Ga0157370_10008770_pt1 | contig 10869 bp, 7 predicted proteins | sample C35metaG_FD_113463 | JGI IMG/M metagenome (GOLD analysis project Ga0157370, IMG submission 113463) | Corn rhizosphere microbial communities from Kellogg Biological Station, Michigan, USA - C3-5 metaG | ecosystem: Host-associated > Plants > Roots > Rhizosphere > Soil | place: USA: Michigan... | reverse complement strand
TGAGTGCCCGGCGCCTTTGCGCACCGGCGGCTTCGACACCCAAGGAGACTGCATGAACAACAACATGGATCGCCGCCGCCTGCTCCAGGCAGCCGCCGGCTCGGCACTCGGCGCGGTGGCTGCCGCCGCGGGCGCCCAATCGTTCCCCTACAAGCCGCAGCAGCGCTACCCCGACCCGGCAGTGCTGGTCCTCGACCCCAGCTTCGCCAAGTACCGCCTCTACAGCAGCACGCTCGAGCAGGTCGGCACCGGCATGCGCTGGGCCGAAGGCCCGGTGTACCTGCCGCGCGAGGGCTACCTCGTGTGCAGCGACATCCCGAACAACCGGCTGATGCGCTATGAGGAAAAGACCGGCGAGTTCAAGGTCCACAAGTCGAACGTGAACCACTGCAACGGCAACACGCGCGACCGTCAGGGGCGCTTGATCAGTTGCGAGCATTCGGTGACGCGGCGGGTGGTGCGCACCGAGCATGCCGGGCGCATGACCGTGCTGGCCGACCGCTTCCAGGGCAAGCGGCTGAATTCACCGAACGACGTGGTCGTGAAGTCGGACGACACCGTCTGGTTCACCGATCCGCTCTTCGGCATTTCGGGCACCTGGGAAGGCGACCGGGCCACGCCCGAGCAGCCCACGACCAACGTGTACCGCGTGACGCCCGATGGCCAGGTCACGGCCGTGATCACCGACCTCGTGAACCCGAACGGCCTGGCCTTCTCGCCGGACGAGAAGAAGCTCTACGTCATCGAGTGGAAGGGAACGCCCAACCGCAGCCTCTGGAGCTACGACGTGGCGGCCGATGGCAGCGTGTCGAACAAGGCCAAGCTGATCGACGGCGTGGGCGCGGCCGCGCTCGACGGCTTTCGCGTCGACCGCGACGGCAACCTCTGGATGGGCTGGGGCTGGAACGGCGCACTGGCCGCCGAGCCCACCGATGCCGGCAACGGCATGAAGGTCTATCAGCCGCTCGCGAAGTCCGAAGACCTCGATGGCGTCAAGATATTCAACTCGCAAGGCAAGCCCATCGGTTTCATCCGTCTGCCCGAACGTTGTGCGAACCTCACGTTCGGCGGCCCGAAGAACAATCGCCTCTACATGGCGGCCAGCCATTCGCTGTACGCCCTTTACGTGGAGTCCGAAGGCGCCACCTAGCCGCCGGACTCTTCAAACTCCATCACCGCAACAGGCAAACAAGGACATCGACGATGACTGAATTCAACAACCTCATCAATGGCGAATGGCTGGCTGGCAAGAGCTACAGCCCCAACGTCAACCCCAGCAACCTGGCCGATGTGCTGGGCCAGTACACCCAGGGCGACGCGGCGCATGTCGATGCCGCCGTGGCCGCTGCCACCGCCGCTTTCCCCGCTTGGGCCACGGGCAGCATCCAGGCACGCTCGGACGCGCTCGACAAGATCGGCACCGAGATCCTCGCGCGCAAGGAAGAGCTCGGTACGCTGCTCGCACGCGAGGAAGGCAAGACCAAGGCCGAAGGCATCGGCGAGGCCACGCGCGCGGGGCAGATCTTCAAGTTCTTCGCGGGCGAGTGCCTGCGCCTCTCGGGCGAGATCCTGCCTTCGGTGCGTCCGAACATCGGCGTGGAAATCACGCGCGAACCGGTTGGTGTGGTCGGCCTCATCACGCCGTGGAACTTCCCCATCGCCATTCCCGCCTGGAAGATCGCACCCGCGCTCGCCTTCGGCAACTGCGTGGTCCTGAAGCCCGCGGACCTCGTGCCGGGCAGCGCATGGGCGTTGAGTGAAATCATCAGCCGCTCGGGCATTCCGGCGGGTGTGTTCAACCTGGTGATGGGCCGCGGCAGCGTGATCGGCGAGGCGCTGGTCAAGCACCCAGGCATCCATGCGATCAGCTTCACCGGCTCGACGGGCGTGGGCCGCAACATCGCGATCCAGTGCGTGACGAGCAACAAGAAGGTCCAACTCGAAATGGGCGGCAAGAACCCGCAGGTGATCCTCGACGACGCCGACCTTGCGCAGGCCGTGGAGCTCAGCGTGCAGAGCGCGTTCTACTCGACCGGCCAGCGCTGCACCGCATCGAGCCGCCTGATCGTCACCGAAGGCATCTACCCGAAGTTCATCGAGGCGATGAAGACGCGCATGGCCAAGATCAAGGTTGGCGACGCGCTGGCGCAGGGCACCGACATGGGCCCGGTCTCGTCGAAGTCGCAACTGGACCAGGACATGGAGTACATCGCCATCGGCAAGGGCGAAGGCGCCACGCTGGCAGCCGGCGGCGAACTGCTGAAGCTGGAGACCGACGGCTACTACATGTCGCCCGCGCTGTTCAGCGAATCGGCGGCGACGATGCGCATCAACAAGGAAGAAATCTTCGGCCCGGTCGCGAGCGTGATCCGCGTGAAGAACTACGAGGAAGCGCTGGCCACCGCCAATGACACCGAGTTCGGCCTCTCCGCCGGCATTGCGACCACCTCGCTCAAGTACGCGGCGCACTTCAAGCGCCACAGCCAGGCCGGCATGGTGATGGTCAACCTGCCGACGGCGGGCGTCGACTACCACGTGCCCTTCGGCGGCCGCAAGGGTTCGAGCTACGGTCCGCGCGAGCAGGGCAAGTACGCGCAGGAGTTCTTCACCACGGTGAAGACGGCATACACGCTGGCTTGAGCCGCAAAACCGTTCGGGCTGAGCCTGTCGAAGCCTCGCTCGGCGCTTCGACAGGCTTCGCGTGAACGGCTACGGGGCGGCGCAACTGCTTCACGGCGGAAGCGAAGACGGCGGCGCACGGCGGCGGCGCCGCATCGCCCACTCGATCAGCTCGAAGATCCCTTCGCTGATCAGTGCCATCGCCGCGGCCGGCAGCGCGCCGGCCAGCAGCAGTTCGCGGTCGTTCAAAGCCAGGCCCGTCACGATGCGTTCGCCGAAGCCACCTGCGCCGATGAACGCCGCGATGGTCGCCGTGCCGATGGCAATGGCAGTCGCCGTGCGCACGCCCGCAAGCAGCGTGGGCAACGCCAGCGGCAAGAGCACGAGTTGCAGGCTCTGCGGCGGCGTCATGCCGAGCGCGGTGCCCGCGAGCCGCAGACCGTTGGGCACCTCGGCGAGACCCGTCACCGTGTTGCGCATGATCGGCAGCAGCGAGTAGAGCGTGAGCGCGATCAGTGCCGGCAGCGCACCGATCGCCCCCAGCATCGAGATCAGCACCGCCAGCAGCGCGAGCGACGGCACGGTCTGCATCAGGCTCGCGATGCCGAGCACCACGGCGCGCAGCCGCACATGCGAGAACACGAGGATCGCGATGGGCACGCCGATCAGGATCGCGATGCCCACCGACAGCGTCACCAGCAGCAGGTGCTGGCGCGCGAGCTTCCAGAGGTCGGGACCGAAGAGCTTGGCGGTGAAGCCGCGCCGGGTGTCCTGCACCGGCGCAGCCCCTGTCTTGCCGGTGCTGGCGATGAAGTCGCGCGCGATCACGTCGAAGGGCACGCTCTGCAATTCGGCGCGCGCATTCATCGCGATCATCGCGTGCTCGTCGACCTTGCCCTCCAGCGTCTGCAGCGCCGCCCAGGCCTTGGGCAGGCGGGTCGGCAGGTCGAGCTTGTAGAGCACCACCGCGTCGTAGCGCGGGAAGAACTTCCGGTCGTCTTCGAGCACGCGCAGGCCGAGATGGTCGATCTTCGCGTCGGTGGTGTAGATGTCGATCGCATCGATCTGCTTGGCGGCCACCGCTTCATACGCCAGGCCGTGGTCGAGACCGGTCGGCGTCTGCGTGAAGCCGTAGCGCGCGGCCAGACCCTTCCAGCCGTCGGCACGGCCGAGGAATTCGTTCGACAGGCCGAGCTTGAGTTCGGGGTGCTTTGCCAGATCGCTCAACGTGCGAAGCCCGAGCCGGTCCGCATCGGCCGCGCGCACGGCCAGCGCGTAGCCGTCGTTGAAGCCGAGCGGAATCGCCACGCCCAGCCCCATCGGGGCGAGCGCGGCGTTCATCGCCTCGCGTGTCTCCGCGGGCGAGCCCTTGAGGATTTCGAGTGCGATGGTGCCGGTGTACTCGGCATAGAGATCGATGGCGCCCGAGCGCAGCGCCTCGTAGACGATGGCCGTATTGCCCAGGCCTTGCCGCACGATGGGCGGCGACGCGGTGTGCGGCGCGGCCGTCTGCGCGAGCAGCTCGGCGAGGATGTACGACTCGGTGAAGCGCTTGGAGCCGACGCGCAGTGCGTCGTCCGCGGCCTGCGCGGGGGTGGCGGCAAGCCAGGCCATCGAGACCCACAGGAAGGCGCACCAGAGGCTGCGGAGCAAATGCATCCGGGCCAGTGTATAGACAACGCTTCGTTTGGCGCACCCGCCAATCTCCTACACGGCATGGTGCGCGGAGCCGATGCAAGCGGGCGGCGGCGAGGCCCATAGTCGATCGCCATGAAGTCCAAGCCCTCGAAGAAGAAATCCACTCCTTCCCTCAAGAACGGGTTGCCCGGCCCCGGAGTCCACGGCCTGCGCGAACTCCCCGGCCTGCAGGTCGATGGCTACAGCCTGCAGCTGCGCGACAAGGACGGCTTCGTCGGCGACCAGGCCAGCCAGACCGCCTTCAGGGAACTCCTCGAACGCTGGCGCAAGCGCCGCCGCAAGGAAGGCCGCGACCCGCTGGGCCTCTCGCATTCGCGCAACCTCAGCAAGAAGGAACTCGACCATGCGCTGCAGGCGAAGAAGGCGCCCGAAGCCGCCGACGTGATGCATGGCGCCATCGAGGAATTTGCCGAGGAACTGGCCTATGTGATCCAGCGTTTCACCCGCCAGCCCTCTTGGGAGAGGGTGCAGCGCATCGTGGTCGGCGGCGGCTTTCCCGAAAGCGACGTGGGCGAGCGCGCCATCCTGCAGGCGGGCGCCATCCTCGAGGAGATGGGCGTGCACGTGCAGCTGGGCCGCCTCTCGCACAACGTGGACGACGGCGGGCTGATCGGCTGGGTGCACCTCGCGCCGCCGGCCATGCTCAAGGGGCACGACGCCATTCTTGCGGTGGACATCGGCGGCACCAACATCCGCTGCGGCATCGTCAAGACACGCCACCGCAAGGCGCCTGACTTCTCGCTCGCGAAGGTGGTGCGGCGCGTGAAGTGGCGCCATGCCGACGACGGGCCGAACCGCGGCAGCATCGTCGAGCACATCGCGGAGATGCTGGAGGACATGGTGCTCTACAGCGAGCGCAAGAAGATCCGGCTCGCGCCTTTCATCGGCATCGGCTGCCCGGGGCTGATTCGCCAGGACGGTTCCATTTCGCGCGGCGCGCAGAACCTGCCGGGCGACTGGGAGAGCCATGCCTTCCACCTGCCGAGCGAAGTGTGGCGCCGCATGCCGATGATCGGCTCGGGCCCGACGCTGGTGCTGATGCACAACGATGCGGTGGTGCAGGGCCTGAGCGAGCTGCCCTTCATGCGCGAGGTGAAGCACTGGGGCGTGCTGACCATCGGCACCGGGCTCGGCAACGCGAGCTTCACGAACCTGGCCTGAGCCTTGCGCATTCACAGCACTGGTTGATCAGCTGACAAAGCAGCATGCCCAGGTGCATGCGCCACCGAACCATCGCATCACAGGTCTTCCGGCTGCATGCCCTCGATACGCACGTTGACGGAAGCGCTGGTAACGTTGCCCGCCGCATCGGCCGCACGCACTTCGATGTTCGCGGCACCGGCTCTCGCAGGCGTCCACGCGCAAGCGTACGGCGCTGCGCGCAGCGTGCACACTGTCTTGCCCTCGATGATGAACTTCACCTCCGAGACACCGACGTTATCGGATGCCGTAGCCGTGAGTCGCGTCGCGATGCCGGCCGAAGCCGGCGCGGCCAAGGCGACGGTCGGCGCCACGGCGTCCGCCGGCGGATTGACGATCACATTGGCGAAGGCGACGGCGGAGTTGCCGGCCATGTCGAGCGCGATCACTCGGATCGTCTGCGTGCCCGGCGCAGTCGGCGTCCACGTGCAGGTGTACGGCGGCGCCGTGAAGGTGCAGATCGGCAGGCTGTTGGCACCGACCACCTTGACGCCGAAGACGCCCACGTTGTCCACCGCCACCGGTGCGAGGGTCGTCGGCTGGCCCACCGTGGCCATGGCCGGTGCGGCCAGCGAAACGGTCGGCTTGTAGGCATCGGGAATGCCGAGCGGCAGGTCGATGGTGAGGGCCGCCTGGCCCTGCACCGCCTTCTGCTCGAACGCATCGAAGATGGTGAACCACGTCGCGCCCGGCGCACGGCCCGGCGCCTCTGCCTTCACGAGCAGGTTGGTCTTGCCGACCGTGAAACAGCTGAAGCCGCAGCGCCAGTCGAAGGTGAAGCGTCCGTTGGCATCGGCCACGCCTTGCGCGAGGGGCTCCAGCGGCTTCTGCGCACCCGGGTCGCGCCACACCGAAACCTGCGCGCCCGCGAGCGCGGCACCGGTCTCGCGGTCCGTCACGTGCACCTGCGTGGCGGTGGTCGGGGCCATGTACTTCGAGCTGCCGAGCTTGGGCCAGTCGCTCCAGTCGGTGTTGATGTTGGCCTTGGTGCCTTCGGTGAAGCGGATCATCTCCAGCGTGGCCACGCGGTTGGCGGCGGGGTCGAAGCGCTCTTCGAACACGGTCCCGAGCAGCGGGTCGAGGCGCCAGTGCTGGCGCTGCCACCAGTAGCGGTCGGTGAGCTTCGCGAGTTCGAGGTCGGCCTTGGGCGCGACCTCGGTGGTGTCGGTCACGGCGATGGCGTTGTAGTACTCGCCGGAGCCGGCGCCGAATACATGCTCCAGCTCGTGCAGCAGCGTCTTGAGCTGACGGCCGAGATAGTCCTTCTCGGTGGATTCGGGCGTGGCTGGCGTGATCGCGCGCGAGAGGTGCAGCGGGTCGTGGATCGCGGTCCAGTTGAGATTCCAGGTCACGCCCTTGGGCGGGAAGGTGGTGCTCGTGGTCAGGCCGCCGTGGCTGTAGCCGCGCTGCGACTTCGAGATGCACAGCACGACCTCCCGCTCGGCGACGCCGTTGAAGCCGCATTGCGGCGCCGACGTCGGCGAGACGATCTGCAGGTCCTTCGCCGGATCGAACGCGAAGCTGCGCACGGTCTCGCGCATGAACACGGTGTTGATGTCGGCCACGTACTGCGCGAGCCGGCGGCCCGCTTCGGGTGCGCCGATGTCGGCGGCCAGTTGTGGATCGACGAAGAGCTTCAGGCGGTGCACGCTCGGCGTTGCGTGGCCGACCTCGTCCATGGCGGCCCAGGTCCCGGAACTGAAAGAAAGCAGCAGCCATGCAAAAGCAAAAGGCATGGCTGCGCCCAGCCGGCGCGCGAGCGCCTGCGGCGAATAAACGGATCGCATCGATTTTTCCCCTGCAGAGGGGAGCCCAACAGTGATCAAAGGGAAACTGCTTCAGGCGACCCGATGGATCCGAACTGCAAGAAGCACCGTCTCCCCGCCCATGACCACCTTTGCCGGTCACGCTCCTGCATCGCATCGAGTTCGCCGAGGGCGATACGTCCTGAAGGGCGCCGATGCTTCTGAAGTGCGGGGACTGGTTGCGAATTTACGGAGGGAAGAGCAGACCGCTCATTCCCGAACACGAAACTGCGATAACCAGGAAGTGCTCAATTTTAATTTTCAGCCCCGTAGGATTGGGGCTTTCCCGGGTGTCGTCAGTGCCTGTTATTTGGGCACTAAATCACGGGGCGGATGACGGATTGCGCTGGGCTATCCCATCGTTGGGCAGCGTGCCGCCGGCCAGTGCCTTGTAGACCGTGACCAAGTTCACGGACAGGCGGCTCGTGCTCTGTGCGTGGTCGCGACGGGCCTGCAAGAGGGCACGGCGTGCGTCGAGCTCGACGCCGAAATCGGTGAGCCCGTTCGCATAGCGCGCATGCGCGAGCGTGAGCGCATCGCGGCTCTGGCGCTCGCGCTCGATGAGTTCGGCGTGCCGCTGGCGCTCGGCGCTGTAGGCGTTGAGGGCGGCGTCGATCTCATGCCAGGCCTTGAGCACCGTCTGCTGGAAGGCCACGGCCGCCTCCTGCTGCTGCAGCTCGCGCAGATCGACGGTGCTGCGGCGGCGGCCGTTGTCGAAGATCGGCAGGCTCAGGGATGGGCCGACATGCCACTGTCGGCTCCCCCAGTCACCGAAGCGATCGCTTCCGACCGACTCGTAGCCGAAGCCCGCGCCCAGCGTCACGCGCGGATAGAGATCGGCCACGGCCACGCCCACGCGTGCGGTGGCGGCGTGCAGCTGCGCTTCGGCGGCGGCGATGTCGGGGCGGCGCCGTGCGAGGTCTGCGGGGAGGCCGAGCGCGAGGTCGGGCAGCGGTGGCGCATCGCTCGCGCTGTCGGTGGCGGCATCGGCCAGTTCGGTGTTCAGCGCACCGGGCGGGGCGCCGATCAGCAGCGTGATGCGATTCATCGCATCGGCTTCCTGCTGCAGCAGCGAGGGGATGCGCGCGCGCAGTTCGGCCAGCAGGGTTCGCTGGCGCACCGGGTCGAGATCGGTGACGAGTCCGCCATCGGCGCGCGCCTGCACGAGTTCGAGCGATTCGGCGGCGGCGGCGATATCGGCGCGCGCGATGCGCAGCTCACGCTGCGTGCCGCGCAGCTCGAAGTAGTTGCGCGCGAGCTCGGCCTGAACGCTGAGTTCGGCCTGCTGCAGCATCGCGGCCGAGGCCGCCGCGTCGGCATCGGCCGCTTCCACTGCACGCCGCACGCGGCCCCAGAGGTCGATTTCCCACGAGGCATCGAAGCCGGCCTGGTAGAGGTTGTAGGGCTCGCTGAGCGTGCGGATCAGCTGCGCCTTGTTGGCGACGGAGGAGCCGAGCGCATCGATCATCCGCGTGGCCGCGCCGCTCTCGCTTTGGCGTTGCCGCGTGGCGCCCGCGCTGGCGTTGACCTGGGGGCCGCGCTGGGTCGCCGTGGTGGCGCGCTGCACGCGGCTCTGTGCGAAGCGCAGCGCTGCGGTCTGCAGGTCGGGGTTGGCGGCGAGCACCATCGCCTGCAGCCTGTCGAGCACCGGATCGTTGAAGGCCTTCCAGTCGCCGGGCGTGATGGATGCCTCGGGTGCGGCACGGCGTTCCGCGCCCAGCAATGCGGGCGAGCCGCCGTGCCAGGCCGACCAGTCGGCGGGCGCGCGCGGTGCCGAGGGGTTGTGGTCGGGGCCCACGGCGCAACCGCCGACGAAGAGCGCCAGCGCGGCAGCAGCCACTGCGTTGCATGTGAAATGGAGAGTGAGAGGCATGAAGTGCTCCCGTATCAGACAAGACGATTGCGAAAGAGCCACGCCGCCAGCGGCAGCGTGACGACCGCGATGATCGAAAGAGGAATCAGGTTGTGCCAGACCGTGGCGAGCCCCACGCCTTCGAGGTACACGCGCTGCACCAGGTCGATGGCAAAGCGCAGCGGATTGGCCATCGTGATCACCTGCAGCACATGCGGCATGTTGCGCACCGGCGTGGTCAGGCCCGACAGCAGCATCATCGGCATCAGCAGCACGAAGGTGTAGAGCATGGCCTGCTGCATGTTGGCCGACACGGCGGAGATGGAGAGCCCGATGCCCACGCTCGCCACAGTGAAGAAGACGAGACCGGTGTAGAGCGTGACCAGCGAGCCCGCCATCGGAATACCGAACCAGAAGACCGCCACCAGCAGGATCAGCGACGACTGCACAAGCCCGACCAGCACCGGCGGCAGCGCCTTGCCGATCATGATTTCGAGCGGTGACATCGGCGTCACCAGCAGCTGGTCGAAGGTGCCTTGCTCGCGCTCGCGCGCCACCGAGAGCGCGGTGAGCAGCAGCGTCTGCAGCATGCTGAGCGCGGCGATCAGGCCGGGCAGGAGGTTCCAGCGCGTCTCCAGGTTCGGGTTGAACCAGGCGCGCGATTCGATGACCAGCGGCACGGGCGGTGCGCCCGCACGCGTGCGCAGCTCGGCGTTATAGCGCTCGACCACCGCGCTCACATAGCCGGCGGCAGAACCCGCGGTGTTGGAGTTGCGTGCGTCGAGGATCAACTGGATCGCCGCAGGCTGCCCTGCGCTGAGCTGCCGCTCGAAGTCGGGCGCGATCTGGATCACCAGCAGCGCCTGCTCGGTGTCGATCACCTCCCGGATGTCGGCCTGCGTGCGCAGCGTGGCCACGCGGTGGAAGACGCCGGTGCTGTCCAGGTGCGCGATGAGCTCCGTCGCCGCGCCGGTGCGGCTCTGGTCGAGCAGCGCATAGGGCACGTTCGCCAGGTCGTAGGTGGCGCCGTAGCCAAAGATCAGGCTCTGCAGCAGCGCGGGCGCGAAGAGAATGGTGCGTGTGGCCGGGTCCTTCAGGATCGCGAGCAGCTCCTTCTTGCAAAGGTTGGCGATGCGCCGCAGGAAATCGATCATTTTTGTTTTCCTTCGCCGCTTTTCAATCGAGGCTCTTGCGCGTCACCGCGCGGGCCACTATCAGCAGGCCCACTGCGTACGCCAGCAGGATCAGGCAGTTGCGCCAGATGAGCGGCCAGACGTCGCCCGCGAGGAACAGTGTCTTGATCAGGTCCATGAAGTAGGTGGCTGGCAGCGCATGGCCGATGACGCGCACGGCCGTCGGCACGTTGCGCAGGTCGAACAGGAAGCCCGAGAGCATCATCGAAGGCATGAAGGTCGCGATCAGCGCGACCTGGCTCGCAAGGAACTGGTTGCGTGTGACCGACGAAATGACGAGGCCCAGGCTCACAGCCACGATCAGGTAGAGCATCGAGCTGAACACCACCACGAACAGCGAGCCGTACATCGGCACCGCAAACAGGAAGCGCGCGGCCAGCAGGCAGAGCGCGAGGCCCAGCATGCCGACGCCGAAGTACGGAATGATCTTGGCCAGCAGTATCTCGACCGGCCGCACCGGTGTGACGAACAGCGCCTCGAGCGTGCCGCGCTCCCATTCGCG
>Ga0157370_10008769_pt1 | contig 10869 bp, 9 predicted proteins | sample C35metaG_FD_113463 | JGI IMG/M metagenome (GOLD analysis project Ga0157370, IMG submission 113463) | Corn rhizosphere microbial communities from Kellogg Biological Station, Michigan, USA - C3-5 metaG | ecosystem: Host-associated > Plants > Roots > Rhizosphere > Soil | place: USA: Michigan... | reverse complement strand
GGCGCCGGGCGCGGGCCTGGGCCTCACCATCGCCAAGATGCTGACCGACCTGATGGGCGGCGAGATGAAGGTGCAGAGCACGCCGGGCGTGGGGTCGCTGTTCTGCGTGCGGCTCTTCCTGCCGCGCGTGCACGACACGGCGGCAGGCGCGAGCCGGCCGGTGCCGGTGGCGCGCGCGCGCCGCGGCTACGAAGGTGCGCGCCGCCAGCTGCTCGTGGTCGACAACGAAGAGGCCGACCGCGACCTGCTCGACCATGTGCTTGCGCCGCTGGGCTTCGAACTGCGCACGGCCGCCAGCGGCCACGATGCGCTCGACCTCATCGCCGCGGGCTACCGGCCCGATGCGATGTTCGTGGACCTCGCGATGCCCGGCATCGACGGCTGGGAAACGATTCGCCGCGCACGCAAGCTCGGGCTGACCGATGCCTCCGTCGCCATCGTTTCGGCCAACGCCTTCGACAAGGGACTCGACAACGACGTGGGCATCGTGCCCGAGGACTTCTTCGTGAAGCCCGTGCGCCACACCGAACTGCTCGACTGGCTCGAACGCCGGCTCGGCCTCAAGTGGACCGACACCGCAGCCGCATTGCCTGCGCCGGCCGCACCGAAGACGATGCAGCCGCCCTCGCGCGAGCGCCTGCGCGCACTCGACGAAGCGGTGAGCCTCGGCTACTTTCGCGGCATCATGAACCAGCTCGACGACATCGACACCGAACAGCCCGAGTGCATGGCATGGACCGAGGCGCAGCGCGTGCTGGCGCGCCAGTTCCAGTTCGAGGCCATGAGCCGGGCGCTGGCCGAAGCAGTGAGTGCGCCATGACAACCACCCCGCCTCCCGAAACGTCGCCCCTCGCGCGAACCCTGCGCGACGAGGGCGTCAACGCCGACCTCGTGCTCATCGTGGACGACGTGCCCGACAACCTCGCGGTGCTGCACGACGCGCTCGACGAATCGGGCTACACGGTGCTCATTGCCACCAGCGGCGAGCAGGCGCTGCAACGGGTTGCGCAGGCGCGGCCCGACATCGTGCTGCTCGACGCGATGATGCCGGGCATCGACGGCTTCGAGGTGGCGCGCCGGCTCAAGGCCGACGCCGCGACGGCGCACATTCCCATCGTGTTCATGACGGGCCTCACCGAAACCGAGCACCTCGTGGCCGCGCTCGAAGCGGGCGGCGTCGACTACGTCACCAAGCCCATCAAGCCCAAGGAAGTGCTGGCACGCATGAACGTGCACCTTCAGGGCGCGCGCCGCGCGCGGCAGGACGCACGGCAGGCCGGCCAGGCGCGCAATGCGCTCGATGCCTTCGGCTACGCGAGCATCACCGTGCGGCTGCCCGAGGGGCGCCTGATCTGGCAGACGGCCCTTGCGCGCGACCTGCTGCACCGCTACTGCGAAACCCGCGCGCCCGAGACGCCGCCCGCGGTGCTCGAATGGCTGCTGCGCCACACACCCGATGCGCGCCAGCGCGGCATCGAGCCGCCGGCGCTCTCGATCGCGCAGGGCGCGAGCAGCCTCACGCTGCGGCTGCACCAGCAAACCGGGCAGGACGAGGACGGCGACGAGTGGATGATCATCATGCGAGAGGTGTCCGACACCGGCGTGATCGAGGCGATGAGCCTGAGCCTGAAGCTCACCGCGCGCGAGGCCGAGGTGCTGTACTGGGTGGTCAAGGGCAAGACCAACAAGGACATCGGCGAGATCCTGGGCAGCAGCCCGGCCACGGCCAAGAAGCACCTGGAGCGGGTGTACGTGAAGCTGGGCGTGGAGACGCGCACCGCAGCGGCCGGCGTGGCCATCAAGCGCATCCGCGAGCTGCAGCCACAGTTCGAGATCTGAGTCCGCTGAGCTGCGTCACCGCGCCGACTTTCCGCCTCCCTAGAATGGTCCGAGTGCCCTGGGATGCGCGATGAAGAACAACAGGCAGAGAACAACAATCCGACGATCGAGCCGCGGCTGGCATCCCGGCTGGCTGTGGATGGTGTCCTGCGCGCTGATGAGCATGGGCGCTGAGGCCGCAGGCCACTTCGACGTCGACGACGCGGGCATGCTCGATCCCGGTCAATGCCAGTACGAGACCTGGTGGGGCCGTACCGGCGTCGAGCCGGTCACGGGTTTTCACATCGGGCCGTCGTGCCGCATCGGGCCTGTCGAGCTGGGGCTGAACGTCGATCGGCTCTCGGTGCAGCACGTTCACTCGATCACCGCCGGGCCGCAGCTCAAGTGGACCTTCCTGGGCCAGGCCGGCGACGCGCCGCTCAGCGCGGCCGTGTCGATGGGCACCGTGTCCGATCTCCGGCGCGGCGGCCGCATGGGCGGGCAGTTCGTGGTGCCGGTGACCTGGCGCCCGAGCAGCAGCCTGCAGATCCACGCGAACCTCGGCGCCGACTGGGCGCTCGGCACCGGCGTGCGCACGCCGCGCGTTGGCCTGGCCGCAGAGTGGGCCTTGACCGATGTCGTGTCGCTGATCGCCGAACGCAATCGCGCCTCGGGTGCCTGGACTTCGCGCGTGGGCGGCCGCTTCAGCCTCACGCCGCTCATCAGCGTGGACATCAGCGCCTCGCGCACCCGGCCGGTGGGCGGGCGGGGCGTAACGGGCTTCGTGGTCGGCCTGAACCACGAGTTCAGCTGGAAGTGAATCGAGGTATTCAGCGCAGATAGCGCTGCATGCGCTTCTCGTCCTCGGCCAGTTGCAGGCGCATGAGCGAGAGAAAGTCGCGCGCCGTTGCCGAGAGCACCTTGCCCGCCGGCAGGGCAAGGATGCAGGTGAAGTGCACGTCGATCGACAGCCGGCGCACCACCAGCCCGCGCTCCGCGTAGTCGAGCGCGGTGATCGGATTGACCAGCCCCACGCCCAGGCCGCGCAGCGCCATCTCGCACACGCTGGCCGCGTACGGGGTCTGCACCAGCACGCGCAGCGCCACGCCGTAGGGCGCAAGCGCCGCCTCGAGCCGTTGGTGCGAGGGGTCCTCGGGGTTGAGCGCGAGAAAGGGCGCTTCCGCCAGCTGCTCGGGCTTGATGGTCTTGAAGCGCGCGAGCGCATGGCCCTCGGGCATCACCACCACACCGGGAAAGCGCGAGAACGTCGAATGGTCGATGCCCTCGAGCGAGAGCTCGTCGGCCATGAGCCCGAAATCGGAGATGCCCATCGCCACCCGGTCGCGCACGTCCTTGGAACTGAGCACCTGCAGCGACACCTGCGGCCAGGGGCTCGCGCCGCGGTGCGCCTTCAGGCGGGCGAGGGCGCGCGGCATGAAGCCCAGGCCGTAGGCGGGAAAGCAACTGAGCTCCAGCTGGGTGAGTCCGAAGTCGCGCAGGCTCCGCACGCGGTGCTCGATGGCGTCCATGCCGATGAACACGCGCTCCACCTCGATCCACAGCGCGCGCGCCTCGGGCGTGGGGACCAGCCGCCCGCCCGTGCGCTGGAACAGCAGCATGCCCGCCTGTGCTTCGAGCCGCTTGAGCGACTGGCTGATGGCGGGCTGCGTCACATGCAGCAAGGCCGCGGCCTTGCGGGTGGAGCTGCCGCGCATCAGGGCCCGGAACGTCTCGATTTCGGCAAATCGCATCGATGGCCACCGATAAGTTTATTTATCGATTGAGTATCTGGAGGTGCGTAATTTTATTTCCGAATGCATAAGATTTAGGCACAACTTCCAACCTGCCCTCCCCGTGACGCCCTCGCCAGTTCTGGACTTCAAGTTCGCCGCCTTGCCAGCGGACCCCTCGGCTCATCCCACGGGGAGCCCCACGCCCTCCGCGCTGGCCCGCACGCTCAAGCCGGTGCGCAATCCGCGCTTGCGGGGCCTGCAGTGCCTGCGCTGCGATGCGCTCTACCCGGTCACGCTGACGCACGACGGCTGCCCCGCGTGCAAGCGTGCGGGGTTTCATGTCGCTTTGCGTGCGAGCTACCTGCCCGACCTGGCGGACGAGGCAGACGCGGCGGACATGGCGGAAGGCCACGACGCGATCCCCATGCCCTATGCGCCCGGCTTCACCCTCGGCGAGGGCCGGACGCCGATGCTGGAGATGATGGAGCTGGCGCGGCATTTCGGCGTCGCGCGGCTCGGCCTCAAGGACGAATCGAGCAATCCCACCGGCTCCCACAAGGACCGGATGAGGGCGGTCGGCGTGGCGCAGGCGCTGGACTTCGGCGCCCACACGCTGGTGCTCGCGTCGTCGGGCAATGCGGCGGTGTCGGCGGCGCACTACGCGTGGGCGGCAGGGCTGCGCTGCGAGGTCGCCACCTACGAAGGCATGCCGGCCACCTACACGCGCCAGCTCGATGCGCTGGGCGCGCGGCGCTATGTGTTCGCCGACAACGCCGGCCGCTGGGCCTTCGTGCGCGAGCGCTCGCAGTACCCCGGCTACTTCGCGCTGACCAACTACCGCCTGCCCGCGCTCGGCAGCGCGCCGCTGGCCATCGAGGGCTACAAGACCATCGCCCCCGAATGCGTGGCCGACGCCGGCCTGCCGGACCACATCGTGATTCCCACCGCGCGCGGTGACCTTGCCTGGGGCATTTATGCGGGCTTTCGCGACCTGCTGGCCGCCGGGCGTATTCCGCGCCTGCCGCGGCTCTGGCTGGTGGAGCCGTTCCCGCGTCTCGCGCGCGTGTTCGCGGGAGGAGCGATCAACGGCAGCTACCCCGGCCACACCGCGCAGTTCTCGACGGCGGGCGCCACCGTGACCTACCTGCAGTGGCAGGCCGCCACGGCCACGGGCGGCGGTGCGGTGGTGGTGAGCGACGACGAAGCGCGCGCGGCGCGGCGGCTGCTCACCGCCGCCGGCGTGAGCGCCGAACTGTGCGCGGCCGGCGGCCTGGCCGCGCTGCGGCAACTGCGCGAGAGCGGTGCCATCGCCGCCGACGCGCATGTGGTGGTGATGCTCACGGCCAATGCGTCGAGCGATCCGAGCTGGCCCGATCCGGCCGTTTGACCTTCGAAGGAACCTTCATGCCGACGATTCATCGCCGGGCCTTTCTGGCCGCCGGCTGTACAACCCTGCTCGCCGCTGTGCAACCCGCGTGGGCGGCCTATCCCGAACGGCCCATCAAGCTCGTCGTGCCCTGGGCCGCGGGCGGCAGCACCGATGCCATCGCACGCGCCATGGCGCAGCGCATGAGCCAGACCATCGGCAGCCCGGTGATCGTCGACAACCGGCCCGGTGCGGCCGGGATGATCGGCACCGATGCGGCGGCCAAGGCGGCGCCCGATGGCTACACGATCGCCATCGTCGAATTGCCGCATGCGATCGCGCCGGCGGTGACGGCCAGGCTGCCCTACGACCTGCTGCGCGACTTCACGCCAGTGACCATGATCGGCACCTCGCCGCTGGTGTTCTTCGCGGGCATGGACGAGGACAGCAAGGACTTCAGGACCTTCATCAAGTCGGCCGCCGCGAGGTCGTCGCCACCGGCCATTGCGCACAGCGGCGCAGGCACCGTGAGCCATCTCGCGGCCGAGATGCTCGCGAGCCGCACGAAGATCCGTTTCAACATGGTCCCGTACAAGGGGTCGGCGCCGGCGCTGACCGACGTGGCCGCCGGCACGGTGGCCGGCCACTTCGCGACGCTGGCCAGCGGCTCCAGCCTCGCGGGCGGCAACAGGATCCGGCCGCTGCTCGTCACGAGCACGCAGCGCGTGAACATCACCGGCCTGCAGAACGTGCCGGCGCTCGCGGAGAGCAACTTGAAGGGCATGGAGATCGACCAGTGGTGGGCCATGGTCGCGCCGGCCACCACGCCGCTCGAGGTGATCGAGAAGCTGCGCCGCGAAGCCATCACGGCGCTCGAGCATCCCTCGGTGAAGGAGCGGATGTCGGTGCTGGGCGTGCAGATGAAGGGCTCGACGCCGGGCGAGCTGCGCGCCTTCCTGCGCTCCGAGGCCGAGCGCTGGCAGAAGGTGGCGCACGAGGTCGGCTTGCAGCCGCAATAGACCCCGAATCGCCGCTACTTCGCGTCGCTGTACACGGTGGCGCGCGAGACGCCCATGTGCGCCGCTGCGATCTCGGCGCCGCGGCGAATCTCCAGGAAGCCGGCTTTCTTCAGTTCCTGCACGAGCTGCTTGCGGTCCGCGGGCTTGAGCGACCGCGAACTGGTGGCGCGCGATGCTGCGAATTCATCGATGCGCGCGTGGATGCGCTCCGAATGGCCCGCGCCGGTGTCCAGGCTCTCGTGCACCTCCCTGTCGTCGATGCGCGTGAACTGCGAGATCGCGCCCTGGAAGCTCTGGAACAGCGTCAGGTCGACGTTGAGGCACAGCGCGGCCACGTACTCTCCGCTCTCGTCCTTCACGCCGATGGAGGTGCTCTTGACCTTGCGGCCGTCGGAAAAGGTGTTGGCGTAGTTCGCGATCACCGCGGGGTACTCGGGGTCGCGGATGCGGGCGAGGCCTAGCTCGGTGACCGATTGCCCCACCTGCCGGCCGCTCAGGTTGTTCTCGATCGCGTAGATCGCGTTCTTCGGATTGCTCAGGTCGTGCACCACGACTTCGCAGAAGGGCGCGAAGGTTTCGCCGAGGCCTTCGGCCATGTTGCGCAGCATCTCCAGGAGCTGCTTGTTGGACTTCTTCTTCATGGCGGGAATGTATCCAGTTCTGGACGAAGAATCCAAACTGTACGGAAAGTCCATATCTGGATATATTATCCAAATCTAGAAAGATCCTCCAGGAGAACCGCGCATGACACGCCAGGAACCCGCCCGCTATATCGATCCCCGCACCGGCCGTACGCACGAGTTGTCGGAGCGCCGCTGGCGTTCCGACGACGGCAATCCGATGATGGTGACGCCGCTTGCGGGCATCACGCGGGACGACATCGATGCGCGCGAGCGCTCGGTGTGGCGCTATCGCGCGGCGCTGCCGGTCGTGATCGACAAGCCTGCGAGCATGGGCGAGGGCTGTACGCCGCTGGTTCAGAAGCGCTGGGGCGGACTCGATCCGTACTTCAAGCTCGAATGGTTCAACCCGACCTGCAGCTTCAAGGACCGCGGCGCGTCCGTGATGATTTCATTCCTGCGCCAACTGGGCATCGACGCGGTGCTGGAAGACAGCTCGGGCAACGGCGGCGCGGCCATCGCGGCCGCGGGCGCGGCGGCGGGCATCCAGGTGAAGGTGCTCGCGCCCAGCTACACGCCAGCGCCGAAGGTGGCGCAAATTCGCGCTTTCGGCGCCGAGGTGCAACTCGTGCCGGGCCCGCGCGAAGAGTCCGAATACGAAGCGGTGCGCCAGTCCGAATCGATCTTCTACGCGAGCCACAACTGGCATCCGTTCTTCCTGCAGGGTACGAAGACGCTGGCCTATGAACTCTGGGAAGACCTGGGCTTCGTCGCGCCCGACAACGTGGTGATTCCCGCCGGCGCGGGCAGCAATGTGCTCGGGTGCTGGATTGGCTTCAAGGAACTGCTGGCGGCGGGGCAGATCGCGAAGCTGCCGCGGATCTTCGTGGCGCAGCCACTGAACTGCTCGCCGGTGGATGCGAGCTTTGTCGCGGGTGTGGACACGCTGGTGGATCGCATCGTGAAGCCCACCATCGCCGAAGGCACGGCCATCAAGCGGCCCGTGCGACTGCAGGAGATTCTCCAGGCGCTGCGCGAGACGAATGGCAAGACAGTGGCGCTGACCGAAGAGCAGATCGCTGCGGCGGTGCGCCGGTTGGCTTCGACGGGTCTTTATGCCGAACCGACTTCCGCGACGGCGGCTGCGGCCATCGATGTGCTGGCGCAGCGGGGCGACATCCGGGCCGGCGAAACCACGGTCGTGCTGCTGACGGGCACGGGTCTGAAATCGACGCAGTTCATGACCGAGTTGTTCGGCGGCGCTGCCGCCTGATCCCTCGATCTACCAGGGCCAGGCCAGGCGCGTGCCTGTGCCCGTCCCGATCGCGCGTTCGTGAAGCAGGCGCGCGACGGTCAGGTCTTGCAGCGCGAGGCCGGTCATGTCGAACACGGTGATGTCGTCCGGAGCACGCTCGAACGGGGTCTTGCCGCTCAGCAGGTCGCCCAGTTCGGTGCTCGGCGCATCGGGCGCCCATTGGGTTTCGCCGATTTGCTGTGCCTGCGTTCGGTCGTCGACGAAAAGGCGCGCGCGCGGCAGCAAACCCTCAGGGAGTTCGCGCTTGCCTCGCGTGTCGGCGCCGACGCAGTTCAGGTGCGTGCCAGGTTGCACAGCCTCCAGGTCGAACAGTGCGCCGCCGCCCGGTGTCGCGGTGATGACGATGTCGCTCTGCGCGACCGCGGCATTCCGGTCGGTGGCAGGTGCGACGCGGCAGCGGGCCGCAAAGTTTTCTTCGAAGGCGGTGTTGCGGTGGCCAGTGGCGCTCACGTAGCGTACCTCCTGGAGCGAGGGCATCAGGCGCAATGCGAAGTCGAGCTGGATGCGCGCCTGCACGCCGGTGCCGAAGATGCAAAGCCGCGTGCTGCCGGGCCGCGCGAGTTGCTGCAAGCCGAGGCCGCCGGCCGCGCCGGTACGCACGGTCGTGATCGCATTGCCGTCGATCATGCACAGCGGCCGGCCCGTGGCGGGGTCGATCAGGAGGATCGTCGCCTGGTGCGGCTCGCCGCCGCGCTGCCGGTTGGCGGGCCAGAACCCGGCAGCCTTGAAGCCGAGCAGTCCCTGCGTCTGCACGTCGCCCGACTTGATGCCGAACACGCCGCCGGTGGCGAGCGGCTCGCGCACGACGGGAAAGACGCGGCCTTCGCGGTCGCTGTGGAGCACGAAGGCCTCGCGCACGGCATGAAGCACGTCGTCGGGAGAGAGAAGGGCGTTGACCTGGTGCTTGTCGAGCAGCAGGAGGCGTGCGTCGGCGGGCGACGTCGATGGTTTCATCTGGAAATATTATCTACTTCCAGACAAAAAATCAATTCAAGACGCCAGCCGGCCGATCAGCGGCCCGTGTGCACCTTGATGCGGATCGTCGCCACGTCCCAGCCCCTGTTCTTGAGCCGCGTGACAAGCATCGGCGCGAGCTGGCGCAGCTTGGCGGCCGCCGCGCTGCCTTTGACCAGCAGGCACCACACGTCGCCCTCGGCGGGCCCGGCCTGCACGGCGCCGCGCATGGCGGGCGGAATCAGTCCTTCCACGGCTTTCAGGCGCTCGGCGCTGTCGCGGGCGCGCGCCATCAGGCTGCCCAGCGTGGGCGAGCCTTCCGCAGCCTGGTGCAGGCTGATGGCGGGGGCGAGGCGGCGATACATGAGTAATCCTGAGGACAGAAACAAGACAGCTAAAATGCCCGGTTTGCCGGCGTTCGCGCCGGGAAAAAGGCTGCTCGGGGCCGAACTTGATTTCGAAACGAGCGCGCCCAACTGCTTTCACCATATCTTAGGGAATCCGGTCGCAGTGCCTGTCGTGTCAGGTGCCCGCCCATCTCCACCCAATGGCAACCAACTTCCTGACCCAGATCTTCGGCAGCCGCAACGACCGGCTCCTCAAGCAGTATCGCAAGACGGTGGAACGCATCAATGCGCTCGAACCCGAGTTCGAGAAGCTCAGTGACGACGCGCTGCGCGCGAAGACGCAGGAGTTCAAGGACCGCGTGGCCAAGGGCGAAAGCCTCGACGCCCTGCTGCCGGAGGCCTTCGCCACGGTGCGCGAAGGCTCCAAGCGCGTCATGAAGATGCGCCACTTCGACGTCCAGCTGCTCGGCGGCATGGCGCTGCACAACGGCAAGATCTCCGAAATGCGCACCGGCGAGGGCAAGACGCTGACCGCCACGCTGCCGGTGTACCTGAATGCGCTGTCGGGCAAGGGCGTGCATGTGGTCACGGTGAACGACTACCTCGCCAGCCGCGACGCCAAGTGGATGGGCCGGCTCTACAACTTCCTGGGCCTCACGGTGGGCATCAACCTGCCGCAGATGCCGCGGGAAGAAAAGCAGGAAGCCTACGGCAGCGACATCACGTATGGCACCAACAACGAATACGGCTTCGACTACCTGCGCGACAACATGGTGTACGAGCCGGGCGACCGGGTCCAGCGCGAGCTGAACTACGCGATCGTCGACGAGGTGGACTCGATCCTGATCGACGAGGCCCGCACCCCGCTGATCATCAGCGGACAGGCCGAAGACCACACCGACCTTTACCTGGCCATCAACAAAGTGGTGCCGCTGCTCAAGAAGCAGGAAGGCGAAGCCGACCCGCGCACGGGCGAGGGCGTCACGGTGCCGGGTGACTTCACGGTCGACGAGAAGACGCACCAGGTGTTCCTGACCGAAGACGGCCATGAGAACGCCGAGCGCATCCTGGGCGAGCTCAAGCTGATTCCCGAGGGCGCGTCGCTCTACGACCCGGCCAACATCACGCTGATGCATCACCTGAATGCGGCGCTGCGTGCGCGTCACCTCTACCACCGCGACCAGCACTACGTGGTGCAGCAGGGCGAAGTGACCATCGTCGACGAATTCACCGGCCGCCTCATGACGGGCCGTCGCTGGAGCGATGGCCTGCACCAGGCCGTGGAAGCCAAGGAAGGCGTCGAGATCCAGGCCGAGAACCAGACGATGGCCTCGATCACCTTCCAGAACTACTTCCGCCTGTACGGCAAGCTGGCCGGCATGACCGGCACGGCCGACACCGAGGCCTACGAGTTCCAGGAAATCTACGGCCTCGAGACGGTCATCATTCCGCCCAATCGCATCAGCAAGCGCGAAGACCAGCTCGACCGCGTCTACAAGACGACGCGCGAGAAGTACGAGGCGGCGATCCAGGACATCCGCGAGTGCTACGAACGCGGCCAGCCGGTGCTGGTGGGCACCTCGTCCATCGAGAACTCCGAAATCATCGACGGCCTGCTCACGCAGGCGGGCCTGCCGCACCAGGTGCTGAACGCCAAGCAGCATGCGCGCGAAGCCGATATCGTGGCGCAGGCCGGC
>Ga0157370_10008764_pt1 | contig 10872 bp, 5 predicted proteins | sample C35metaG_FD_113463 | JGI IMG/M metagenome (GOLD analysis project Ga0157370, IMG submission 113463) | Corn rhizosphere microbial communities from Kellogg Biological Station, Michigan, USA - C3-5 metaG | ecosystem: Host-associated > Plants > Roots > Rhizosphere > Soil | place: USA: Michigan... | reverse complement strand
TGGAACCGACCCTCGATGCCGAACACTGCCGCTGCGCTCGACCTGTTATTGCTGCCGACCTGGCTGGTACCCGTCGAACCCGCTGGCGTTGTCCTCAAAGAGCATGGCCTGGGCATCCGTGACGGACGCATCGTGTTTATCGGCCCACGCTCGGCTGCGCTGAAGCTTAACGCAACTGAAGTACGCGAGTTGCCAGACGTGTTGCTCAGCCCCGGCCTGATCAATGCCCACGGCCACGCCGCCATGACGCTGTTTCGCGGCCTGGCCGATGATTTGCCGCTGATGACCTGGCTGGAGAACCACATCTGGCCGGCAGAAGCCAAATGGGTCGATGAAGCGTTTGTACGTGACGGCACGGACCTGGCCATCGCCGAACAGATCAAAGGTGGCATCACCTGCTTCTCTGACATGTATTTCTTCCCGAAGGTTGCCAGCGAGCGCGTGCACAACAGCGGTATTCGCGCCCAAATCGCCATTCCGATCCTCGATTTCCCGATCCCGGGCGCCAGCACGGCGGACGAAGCCATTCGTCAGGGCGTGGAGTTGTTTGGCGATCTCAAGCATCACGAACGCATCAAAGTCACTTTTGGCCCCCATGCCCCCTACACCGTGGGCGATGAAAACCTGGAAAAAATCCGGGTGATTGCCGAAGAGCTGGACGCCTCGATCCACATGCATGTCCATGAGACGGCTTTCGAAGTGCAGCAGTCCCTCGAGCAGCGTGGTGAACGTCCTTTGGCCCGACTCGGGCGCCTGGGTTTGCTCGGGCCACGCTTCCAGGCCGTTCACATGACCCAGATCAGCGATGAAGACCTGGTGATGCTGGTAGAAAGCAACACCAGTGTGATTCATTGCCCGGAGTCCAACCTCAAGCTGGCCAGTGGTTTTTGCCCGGTCGAGCGGTTGTGGCAGGCGGGCGTCAATGTGGCCGTGGGCACCGATGGCGCCGCCAGCAACAACGATCTCGACCTGCTGGGCGAAACCCGCACCGCTGCCTTGCTGGCCAAGGCCGTTGCCGGCTCCGCCACTGCGCTGGATGCTCATCGTGCCTTGCGCATGGCCACGCTCAATGGCGCTCGCGCGCTGGGCATCGAGTCTGAAACCGGTTCACTGGAAGTCGGCAAAGCGGCAGATATCGTTGCCTTCGACCTGTCAGGCCTGGCGCAACAACCGGTCTACGACCCGGTTTCGCAACTGATCTACGCCACCGGCCGCGATTGCGTGAAACACCTGTGGGTCGCTGGCAAGCAACTGCTCGATGACCGACGCCTGACCCGCCTGGATGAAGAACAGCTTTGTGCCACCGCCAAAGCCTGGGGCCAGCGCATCAGTGGCCGTACCGAATCGTAAGATCCCCGGACCGAAAACCGGGGCAACAGGATTTTTCAAGTTTTAGAGGACTGAATCATGAGCAACGTCGACTACGCCGAAATCGCCAAATTCGAAGCCCTGGCCCATCGCTGGTGGGACCGTGAAAGCGAGTTCAAGCCGCTTCACGACATCAACCCGCTGCGGGTCAACTGGATTGACGAGCGGGTCAACCTGGCCGGCAAGAAGGTTCTGGACGTCGGTTGCGGCGGCGGCATCCTGAGCGAGGCCATGGCCCAGCGCGGTGCCACCGTCATGGGCATCGACATGGGCGAAGCACCGCTCGCGGTCGCCCAGCTGCATCAGCTGGAATCGGGCGTGAATGTCGAATACCGCCAGATCACCGCCGAAGGCCTCGCCGAAGAAATGCCCGAGCAGTTCGACGTCGTCACGTGCCTGGAAATGCTCGAGCACGTGCCCGATCCTTCTTCGGTCATCCGCGCCTGCTTCCGCATGGTCAAGCCCGGCGGCCAAGTGTTCTTCTCCACCATCAACCGCAACCCGAAGGCGTATATGTTCGCTATCGTCGGCGCGGAATACATCATGAAACTGCTGCCGCGCGGCACCCATGATTTCAAGAAGTTCATCCGCCCTTCCGAGCTCGGCGCCTGGAGTCGCATGGCCGGCCTGACCGTCAAAGACATCATCGGCCTGACCTACAACCCGCTGACCAAACACTACAAACTGGCGGCCGACGTGGACGTCAACTACATGATCCAGACCCTGCGCGAGGAGTAAGCCGATGCGTATCAGAGCAGTCCTTTTTGACATGGACGGCACGCTGCTCGACACCGCGCCGGACTTTATTGCCATCTGCCAGGCAATGCGCGCCGATCGTGGCTTGCCCCCCATGAATGACAAGCACATTCGTGACGAGATATCCGGTGGCGCCAAGGCGATGGTCGCCGTGACCTTTTCGATGGACCCGGAATCGCCTGGCTTTGAAGAGCTGCGACTGGAATTCCTGGAGCGCTATCTCGCCGGCTGTGCGGTTCACAGCAAGCTCTTCGACGGAATGGGCGAATTACTGGCCGACATCGAGAAGAGCAACCTGATCTGGGGTGTGGTCACTAACAAGCCGCTGCGTTTCGCCGAGCCGATCATGCAACAGCTGGGGCTGGCCGAGCGTTCCGCGCTGCTGATCTGCCCGGATCATGTGAAGAACAGCAAGCCCGACCCGGAGCCGCTGATTCTCGCGTGCAAGATGCTCGATCTGGACCCGGCCAGCGTGTTGTTTGTCGGCGATGACCTGCGTGATATCGAGTCGGGCCGCGACGCCGGCACCAAGACGGCCGCCGTGACCTATGGCTACATTCATCCGGACGATAACCCGCGGCATTGGGGTGCGGATGTAGTGGTCGATCATCCGCTGGAGTTGCGCAAGGTGCTCGATAGCGCGCTGTGTGGCTGCTGAGCGGCGACGCAGAGCGTCACTGGCTGCATTCCCACGCGGAGCGTGGGAACGATCTAACTCTCGTAGAGGTTTCTTATGTTTGATTATTCCGCCCGCCCCGAATTGCTCAAGGACCGGGTCATTCTGATTACCGGTGCAGGCCGTGGCATCGGCGCGGCCGCCGCGAAAACCTACGCAGCCCATGGCGCCACCGTATTGTTGCTGGGCAAGACCGAAGCGAACCTGACGCAGGTTTATGACGAAATCGAAGCGGCCGGGCACCCACAGCCAGCGGTGATCCCGTTCAACCTGGAAACCGCCCTGCCCCACCAGTACGACGAATTGGCGGCGATGATCGAGACCGAATTCGGCCATCTCGACGGCTTGCTGCACAACGCATCGATCATTGGTCCGCGCACGCCGCTCGAACAGCTGTCCGGCGAAAACTTCATGCGGGTCATGCAAGTCAACGTCAACGCCATGTTCATGCTCACCAGCACCCTGCTGCCACTGCTCAAGCTGTCGCAGGACGCCTCGGTGGTGTTCACCTCCAGCAGCGTCGGCCGTAAGGGGCGCGCCTATTGGGGCGCTTATGGCGTGTCCAAGTTTGCCACCGAAGGCTTGATGCAAACCCTGGCGGACGAAGTAGACACCGTGGCCCCCGTTCGCTCCAACAGCATCAACCCGGGCGCCACGCGCACCAGCATGCGAGCCCAGGCCTATCCGGGGGAAAATCCGCTGAACAATCCGACCCCGGAGGAGATCATGCCGGTCTATCTCTACTTGATGGGCCCGGACAGTACCGGCATCAATGGTCAGGCTTTTAACGCGCAGTAATCACCACACGTCGCTTTTACGTGCCGCGCCGACTTCCCGTCGCGGCACTTAAAGCGCGTCGTAAACACTCCCTCAGCTGTCAAACAACCGCCACCCACTTTGCCAGCCGTCTTCCCTGCAAAGTCCAACCTGCTGAATTTGATAGCCTTTTATCTGAATGAACCGAATGGCACAACTTTCGCTCTAACGTTGCTCAAACACGCAGTGTGAAAGCAGTCGGGGGGATGTCTGAGTCGATAGGTTACTAATCTTCGGCAAAGCAGACTAAACTTGCGCCAAATGTCCTACGGGACTGATGGACCAGTACGACGCGCAGCCCAAAGCCGCTCTCACCCAGCCTGTAAGACAGTCTTACTGCTTTAGGGGCTCACGCCATATGAAATCACCTCCCCAGACCAACGCAATTGACTTCGATAGCGCGAAATTGCAACGCCTGGGACTTGGTCAGCAGCCACCCCTTCTGGAGCGGCCCGTCAGCCTTGCGCAATTGCGTCAGCAACTGGGCCAGCAGCTGCAAACCAGTCTTGAGCCCCAACGGATTCTCGGACTTTTCTTTCGCGAAGTTCAGCGCCTGGTGCCGCTGGATGCCTTGAAATACGAGCATCAGGCCAGTGACCTGCGCCTGGAGTTTGGCCAGCGCGGCCATCACTCGGTCAGTTACAGCCTCAGCCATGAAGGCGAGCCCCTTGGTGACTTGGTATTCCGTCGTAATCAACGTTTCAGTGAACTTGATCAGGGCAACCTGGAGTCACTGCTGTCCGCATTGCTCTTTCCGATACGCAACGCCTTGCTGTACCGGGCGGCGACCCAAAGTGCATTACGCGACCCCTTGACCGATACCGGCAACCGCATTGCCATGGACCAGACCCTCGAGCGCGAAATCGAGATGTCGCGGCGCCACTTGATGCCTTTGTCGTTGCTGATGCTGGACATCGATCATTTTAAAAACGTCAACGACAGCTACGGTCACAATGCTGGCGATGAAGTGCTCAAGACAGTCGCCGGCGCAATCAAAAACCAGCTGCGCAATGTCGACATGGTGTTTCGGTTTGGGGGCGAAGAGTTCCTGATCCTGTTGTCCAACACCACTCGGGAAGCAGCAGCCATGGTCGGCGAGCGACTGCGGATTGCGGCCCAGTCCCAGGACTATCAGGCGGATGGCAATGCCGTTGAACTGACCGTCAGCCTTGGATGCTCGACCCTGTTGCCAGGTGAGTCTGCCGAAAGCCTGTTGCGACGCGCCGACAGTGCGTTGTATGTCGCCAAGCGCGAAGGACGTAACCGTTTGGCGATGGCGGGTTAAGCTTTTGAAAACTCAAAAAAGGGGAGCCAATCGGCTCCCCTTTTTTGTGCACAACCGTCAGATCAACTTTCCGCCAACGCCATGCGCTCACGCACCATCGCAGCTTTTTCTGAATGCTCCAGTTGCATGCATCGCTCCAGAAACAGATGCATGTAGTCGTAGCTCTTGCAGACAGCCTGGCGCAATTCCACTTGCAGGGATGCGCTCGGGTTCATGCCCGCCAGGGTGCAGATGATTTCCAGCGCTTCCCATGGATGCGCGTCGTCGTACTGAGCGTGCATCTTCAACCACTTCATGGCCCGTTTGCGATCTTCTTCAGGGAACGCTGCGGCGTAGATGCCACTGGAGCACACCAGCGCCGACCACTCCCCAGTGGCGCCTTCGATGGCGTAGTTGGTGGCCGCGATGGCGACGATCAACGAGTCTGCTGAACTGGTGTGCCAACACCAATGGCTCAGGGCATGAAGTTCGGGAGCGACTTGTTGCGCTTGCAGATCCTCCAGGCTGACACCATGAGCCCTGCTCCAATGCACCCAGTAATCGGCGTGGTTCAGCTCGACGCGAATATTGCGCATCAGCCAACGACGCGCCATGTCTTCACCTGGATGGCGGGCAAAGCGGGTCTTGGTCAGGTTTTGTGCCATGTATAACGCGAACTGTTCAACCACCGGCCAGCCACCGATAAGGTACTGGCGCATGGTTTTTGCACTGAGCTTGTTGTCTCGCATGCGTTGATACAGCTCGTGTTCGACAACCCGGCGCTTACTCTCGCTGCAATCCTTGATGAGCTGTTGCGCCCAGGCGGGATAACTTGCAGCTTCCATGAGTGGTCCGGTTCGGTTGAATGTGTCGATCACTGTCGGGCTCCTTTTGATTGTGATTGTTCGGATCAACAAGAGATTTCAACGGAACGTGCCCGGGGCCTTGAACAACAGAGGCTGGGGCCTGGCAGGACGACTTTGCAAACTATCGCAGGTAAACAGATGCGGGCGTTCAATCACATACCCTTGAGCGAAATCGACCCCGATCTCCAGCAATGCCTGTTCAATCTGGGGTGACTCTACAAACTCGGCAATCGTGCGCTTACCCATGACATGGCCGATGTGGTTGATCACTTCGACCATGGCGCGGTTAATCGGGTCGTCCAACATATCCTTTACGAAACTCCCATCGATCTTCAGGAAGTCTACAGGCAAATGTTTCAAGTAAGCGAACGAGGACATTCCGGCACAAAAGTCATCTAACGAGAAGTGACAGCCTAAACCTTTGAGTTCATTGATAAATCTAATTGCACTGCCCAAATTGGAGATTGCACTTGTTTCAGTGATTTCAAAACAAATCATTTCAGGCGGAATTGAATAATTAACAAACTGTTCACGCAGGAAGTCCAGAAACGCCTCATCTCCGATAGTTGTGCCTGACAGATTAATCGCACACATCGCGTATGGCCCCTTGCGCTCTTCGGCTTTGCATTGGGCAATGATCTTGAAGACATTCTCCACCACCCAGCGATCGAGTGCGGTCATCAGTCCATAACGCTCCGCCGCCGGAATAAAACTGTCCGGCAGGATCATACGACCGGCTTCATCATGCAGGCGCAACAGAATCTCGATATGCCCGCCACCGCGCTCGGTATGCCCCAACGGCGCGATTTCCTGGGAGTACAGGCAAAACCGGTTCTCTTCCAGCGCCATGTGCAGGCGCTGCACCCACGCCATCTCGCCAAAACGCAGTGACAGTTCCGAGTCATCGGCGTGATAGACCTGAACCCGATTGCGCCCTTTTTCCTTGGCCATGTAACACGCCATATCCGCGGCGCGCAAGGAAGCCTCCAGGGTTGTAGGCGGTTGCGCGACATGCACCAGCCCGATACTCACCGTGGTGACAAAGGGTCGCCCCTTCCAGACAAAATGCAGGTTCTGTACGGTCTGACGCAAACTTTCGGCAATCTTCTCGGCCGCTTCCGGTGCGCAGTTTTCCAGCAAGATACCGAACTCATCGCCCCCCAACCGAGCCAGGGTGTCTCCTTCACGCAAACCGGATTGCAACAAGGCACAAATATGCCGCAGCAGCTCATCGCCCGCCGCGTGGCCGCAGGTGTCGTTGACCAGTTTGAATTGATCCAGATCGAGAAACATCAGGGCATGGCGCCCGGAATGCCGTGTCAGGTTGTGCAGTGCCTGCTCCAGTCGGAACTCGAACTCACGCCGGTTGGCGAGCCCGGTCAAGGCGTCATGTGTCGCCTGCCAGGACAGATTGGCAATGTATTGGCGCTCCTGCGTCATGTCGTGCAACACCAGAACGGTGCCGCTGACCTTGCCCGCATTGCGAATCGGCGAACCGACCAGCGTCACCGACACCGTGCTGCCATCGAGCCGCTGAATCAGTTTGGAATGTTCGCTGCCCCCACTGAGTTGACCACTCAGAATATGTTCGATCAGGGTGAACCCGTCAGCCTGGGCGTTTTCGTCCAGCAAGTTGAACAGCGCCGCCAGAGGCAAACCCGTCGCCTGTTCGGCTTTCCAGTGGGTCAGGGCCTCGGCGGCGGGGTTCATGTAGGCGATAGCGCCTTCGACATCCGTGGTGATCACCCCGTCGCCGATCGATTGCAAGGTGATCTGAGCCCGGTCTTTCTCCAGTTGCAGCGCCTCGGCGAACTCATGGCGCTGTTTGAGCAACTTGTGCGTACGCAGCAACGCAAGGGCAATCAGGCCCAGCGCCGTGGCGAGGTTGGTCACCAGCAATAACCGGAGAATCAAGCGAGAGCCCTCGCCCAATGCGTCGCTGAACGCTTTGGCGGCTGGCGTCACGGCATCGTTGATGGCGAGTATCTGGTCTCTCCAGCGTTTGATATCGGCAGATGTGACCTGACTGTCGGCCACGCGCCGGTGCATCTCTTGCGCAACCTCATCGAGCTGCAGCAGGTACGCGTCCCCCACCGTCCAGCGGTCGATGGCTTTTTCAAGGTAACTGAAGTGTCGGAAGTTGAGGTAGAGCCAGATCAGACTGGAAACGTCGTCCGGGTGGTTGCCGCCCTTGAGGATCGCCACTCGCGCGGCTTCGATATCAGGTGGCTGGTGGTCCAGCGCCAGGCGCAACTCGTGGCCACCCTGAGGTACAGCAATGGCTTTCTGGTATTTGAGAAAAATCGCCTCGTCGCGACTGTCCGCGTAAAGGTTGAGGTAATAGATGGCGTCTTTTTGCCCCTTCGACCACAAACTTTCACCGGCCACATAGCCGCGCACTGCCGACAGAACGTAAAGGCTGACGCCACCCAACAGGGCCTGAAACAGCACGACGGCAATAAATGGCCAGACAATGCCCAATAGCCGCGGCGTTCCGAGAGTCCGGGTTTGATTCATGAGGTCCCTTGTTTTAGCACTGCCAGATCATCATCCCAATGTGATCGCTCCTCCAAGACTAGGGTGCGTTGCCCCTACAGGCAAGCCAGAGTCGACATTTCACCCTCCGTGCTTCCTGAGAGGCATGTGGATGCATTCTCAAACACTAAAAAGCCAATGCACGCAAACCAATACAGTCACTCTGGATATCGACCTATGAACCGCTCTCGTCGGGGCCTCATGCCGAAAATCTGGAGCGATATATATGTACCTCACTATTATTTTTTGCCGGCGTAAAACTGGTCGTCTTTCTGTAAGCGCTTACAACTTGAACATCGCCTTACAGGAGTCCAGCCAATAATAGAGAGACACCCATGAACATGCCGTCACCTACAACATCACCGAGTGACTTATCAGAAGAACAACATCTACCATTCTCCGCGGCCATGGAGTACCAAGGTGTGTTGTCCGACTACGACACACTTATCGCCGCTCTGAGAAAGCCCGATTTCTCATCAAAAGACCTGGAAACCTTCATAGTTCTCCAATCTACTTCCCTCCTCCGCGCCCAAGATAAAGAACCAGGCACCCTCAAGCTTGTACAAATGATCAACCATTACGGCATTTCCCCCTGGGATCCGGGAAACGCCGCTGAACATCGTGCGACGATTCACACCCTGGAAGAAAAGCGCGCCCGCTACTCGCTGCAACTGGACAGTGGTGTTGATATCGAAGCGATCAATCGCACCCCAGACAAAAAAGACCTTAAGCTCCTGGCAACCATCCAGAAGGCCTCACCGAAAGATGGCATGACCCTCGATAGCCTGATCGCTCAACTGACGGATCGGGACATTATCGACATCGTTAAGCGATTCCTCCCCGAATCACAAACTTCACTCTTTAGCCACTTCGAAAAAAACACCTCCCCTCGCCCGACCATCGAGCAAGTTCGCGCGACGCCGATGGTTTTTCTCGAAAAAATTCTGCGCTCTGCGGAGTCCCAGCGACTAGGGAGTTTATTGCTGGAAGGATTGAACTGGTACGGCGGAAAACCGGGTGAGGATGCCTCTGCCGGGGTACGAATCAAATTAATCAGTAAAGCCATTCGGCTCTGGACAAATACATCACGGAACGACAAGCCAGAAAACATTTCCGGGTACCCTTGGCAACAGCGCTCAAACTGGGGAAAGAGTTACCAGAACATCTGGGCGGAATTCGAGCAGCATCTATTCGACAGCAAACGAGCGTCCTCAATGGTTGAGGCCATCTTGCTCGCTCGCTTGTTCCAAACCGAATTTCCAACAGAGTTTCAAGTCTGCGACATCCCGCCCGGCCTGCCCTATAGAAGCTCCGTCGTCTGGGTCAATTTCGTTCACGGAGTCACGCTCGCTGAAGCCATGGAGCCGGACTTGATCCAGCGCATGAGCTTCCAGCAATTGGTGGATTTGCCGCTTCGGCAGTCTATGCAAGCCAGTCCACAAGAGCTGGAACTCATCACCCTGTGCAGAATGCCTGCAACTCTCGAATGGGCGATTACCAATGGTGTTGTTACTGAGAGAACCGACTCGGATTACTCACTTGAGGAAAAAACTCAATCTATCAAGTCACTCGACGAACACACCGACGCCTTGAGAAAAGCGATCATTCAACTGGACGTCGACTACCCAAAAAGATCTTCTATCGCCGAGAGGGAGATGAGGACGTATTTCAGGGACTCTTTACGCTGGACGCCTGTAGGATTCAGAGAAGTCTTTGGCAACCGAACCCACTTTCCGTTCATCTCTGACGGGCGAAAGTTAATTGAAGACTTCGAATCCAGTGAAGCAGGTGGGTTTTTACGAACACCACCGCTACGGGACAAAATCTACACCTTTCAAGACGTCTACATGTCAGGGAGGCTGAACAGAAGCTGGCACATCACCCAGCAGGATGGAACACGCAAAAGCGCGTATCGAATCAGCCTCAACACAGATCGTACAATTAATTCCAATGACCCCAGTTTTCCTGACGCACTGAAGCGAAAACCCCTGCCAGATGCGACGCAGTTATTTGAGGCGGAATTCAAAAGCTATCTCGATTTGAGTAAAAGCGCGTATCAAACACTGCTGAAAAGTCTGCTGACATCACTCCCCCATGATGAACGCCAAGCCATAGAGTTGGGCGAGGTAAAGATCTACACCTTGAGAAAATCCACCAACGAGATAGAGCTAGAAGACGAGACACCCGACATCACGCTACCGCTCCGGCTTCGAATGGGTTTTATTCTGCAGATCTCTTACAAGAACCGGGTTGCCTATTACGAATGTTTACCACGTGCAGGAATTATTAGACTGCGTACGGATTTTTTATTATCCATGCTTGGCGGAACAGTAAGCTCCCAGCTAACCCCAGTGCCCCTCGTTAACTTTAAAGCCGTTTCTTTTCGCCATAAAACAAGAGTGCCGTTTGATTGGCAAGCTCATGAAGCCGGTAGTTTTCCAAAGAAAGATGCAGCGTGTGAGGCAATTATTGATCAGTTTGGTAAAACATTTACCGCCCCTTCCATTGGCATCGAGAATGAGCAATCGGCGCGCCCAAGCGTAACGAGTTCCCGAGCAACGGAACTTTCAAACTACATTGCCGACCACTTT
>Ga0157370_10008763_pt1 | contig 10875 bp, 9 predicted proteins | sample C35metaG_FD_113463 | JGI IMG/M metagenome (GOLD analysis project Ga0157370, IMG submission 113463) | Corn rhizosphere microbial communities from Kellogg Biological Station, Michigan, USA - C3-5 metaG | ecosystem: Host-associated > Plants > Roots > Rhizosphere > Soil | place: USA: Michigan... | reverse complement strand
CGAGGTGGACAGCGAAGCCAGCAGGATCAGCTTGGCGGCATCGGTGGCATCGCTGTTGCGATTGGCGGCGTCGATCTGCTCGGATTCGGAATCGCCGCCGTGGGCGATATCGTGGGCGATGGCCTCGCTGAGCGACGGATTGATCGTGCGGACTTCCGAAGCCAGCTCGTCGTTGTTCAGATCGATATCGTAGGGGTGGATCAGGTCGTTCTGGTCGGCCTTGCCCGAATGCCAGAGGCTGGAGACGACCATCTGCATCAGCCGGATGACGCCGCGGGTTTGCTGGAAACCTTCATTTTCCTTGAACTTCCCGACCAGCTCACGCAGGTCCGGGTGGAACGGGTATGAGTCCACCAAGCGCTGATAGAGCGTTTCCGGTGAGGTGGTGGTCAAGCCCATCCCCGCCGCTTCTTTCAAAGCATCGCGGTAGCTTGATGCAATGCGGCGAGCTTCCAGCTCATCGCCCGCCTGCTCGAACAGGCGCTTGCGCAGGATGTGGTACAGCTCGTCGCCATTGGGATTGACGGGCGTGATGGGTACGGCAATGCGCCGGGACTCGGAGCGGATGCCCTGGATCGAGCGGTCGAATGCCGCCTGCAGACCGGCCTGCCCTACCGTGTAATTGGCGCCGGCGAGATCCGACAGCACGAGGCAAACGTTCTCCATGTCGGCGACCGCAACGAACAAGTTCGCGAGTGCCGTCGTCGTCACCAAGCCCAGGTCACCATTGCCGACCGGCACCGAAACCGCGTATTCGAGGTAGGGAGGCAGTTCGTCCAGGAAAACGACAGTCGGTTCATTGCCAAGAAGCCGTTTCCACGCTTCCGGGCCTGGCGCCTTGAGCAGGGGCGACACATAAGGCGCAACCAGATCATCCTTGCCCAGTTGCTCAGCCAACGAACCCCAGATACCGCCAGGCGCGTCGGTGCTGCGACCGTTGAAACCGATAACGTGGCACGTCCCGAGGTGAGGCGCCGGATCATCTGCACCCAACACATGCTTGCGAAGATCGGGATCACGCGCGAGCAGCCCCAACGCGATCATGCTGTGGGTTTTGCCGCCACCCATGGCCTGCGACAACTGGAAAACGGACGACCCGGACCGTTCACCGGCGAGCTGACGGAACGCACGGTCCACCAGCGTCGACATACCGACGGTGAAGTAGTTTTCATCGAAGAACTGCTTGCCCTGGATCTGCCCCTTCAGGAACGTGTCGAGGCTCAGGACGGTCGCGCGCCGATCCGACGCGAACACCGATGGCCGCGGAACGCACTGGGTTTTCAAAGTCATCTAGTAAGCCCCTTCGTCGAACTGTCGTTCATCGTGTGCGGACATTCGTCCGCATCGAGCACTGTTCAATGCTTGCCGAGCAAATCAGAACGCCCAATGACCTCGCGCCTTGCCTTTGCGGGCTTCGGATCTGAAAAGCCGGAAAATGCTGCCCCCAACGCCACTTCCCCCATCGCGTAAGCGCGTTTGTCACGGAGACTGGCGAGGCCATCCTGCCATGCAAGAAGCATGCGCTTGCCGATTTCACTGAACTCCGGATGTTGCACCATCCCAGCGCGAATGTCAGGAGCCGTCTCTGCCATGGCGTCCCCGATCTGCTCGATGATGCCGGCCTGCTCCCGTGGCTGCAGGCCGAAAGTAGCCGTGATGAAACTTTTCAGGGTTTTGCCCGGGTCCCAGGTTTTGCGCCCCATGAAGGAAATGGCAGGTGGGTTCTTGGCGTAATCGGGATACGCGCTTGTAGTGATCATGTCGTAGGCGGGCGCGAGGTGCACGTCGGGGCGGCCCGTGTAGAGCAAGGCGACGTTCTTGGCGTGAAAGTCGGAGTTGTGCAGCGCGTAGCTCAGCAACAACAATGTTGCCATTTGCCGAAAGACCTCTTGCCTATTGGCAGCTGGCACGTGATCCCGCACTGCCTTGGCAATGCGCTCCCAAGTCGTCTCGTACTTTGCCGCTGGTCTCAGGCCCAGCAGCGCACAGAAATCTTCCATGCCCCAGTAGGGCTTGTCGCTTTCATCCAGGTCGAAGCGCTGGACCACCAAGGCCTGTCCGTCCAGTGACACCTCGGTCTTTGCCGCGGGCATGATCTTGCGGGCGACCTTCATGCACAAGTGCTCGTTCAACGACACGAACGGCAGCATTCTCGACGAGCCCTTGATGATGTGGCGGCGGGTGAGGAATGTCGCCTTCGTGTGCTGGCCCAAATTTGCCTGATCCACATCGCCATCCAGGAACTTCGGGACGATGCCTGAGACACCACTGGTCGCATGTTGCCGGACCAACTCGGCGAAGGCCTCTTCCGAGTTGTCTCCCTGCAATAGCTCCGCGACATCGACTGGCTTCGCCGGCTCGTGCATGTTGGCGCCTGCCGGCGCCACCTGAAGTCGACCAATCATGTTGCGGCCGATCACGGACAGGAGCGCCATCGGACTGGCACCGATGTGCGGCCCGAACTGCTCCTGCAGTACCTGGAGCAGATAGCCCTCGGGCAGGTTCATCTGGAACACGGGGTGAAGAACGTCGTCCCAGATCCACGGCTCGCGACGGACGTGCATCGTCAACGAAACAAAGTCTTCGGGGGCGACCCCATCGCGGTAGGTGAGCGAACTCTTGAAATCGCCAATGGAATCCAATGTCGCGACTTCACGCCCGAGCACGTAGACCGAGAGGCTCATGCAGCACCTCCGCGCTCGCGCCGCAGTTCATCCAACGACCCGCGCGCAGCCGTCTCCATGAACTGGAGCTCCATGCCGAGTACAGCCAGAATCGCCAGCAGCTTTCGTGAGCCGAACTCCGGGAGCTTGCCGCGCTCGAAGCGGGACAATGTTTCCTGGGCTACACCTGAGCGTGTAGCAAGCTCCGCTTGGGTGAGTCCCAAGGAGCGTCGCTGCTCAGCTACCGCCTTTCCGAGCTCGAGGATTGTCTCCATATGACGTATATATCATATATGGAGGCGTTAGAGCAATATTTTTGACAAATACCTCAATTCAACGCAGCCTGGCTGGAACTCATCTTTACGAGGAACCGGCCGCGCAACTAGGACGAAGAGAAGCAGGCCCCGAAAGCCCGGAAACTTGCAGATGCCAGTCGTAGCAAGAGTGCCGAGAGGAAGTTCCAGGAGATGGCAAACCATCGTGGATTGGCCGCTATGCGGCAATCCATAAGCTAGGGGTCGCACTGCGCGGCGCCTGAACTGCGGGCCAGGCGGAAAGGCCGGCACCACTGGGTGCCGGCCTTTCTCATTCCACGATCCGCACTTCCTGAGAAACGACTCCACCCAAATCACGTCACTTCGATAGACACGAGAACGGGAGGGGAGCGGGGGAAGGAACGGTCCCCGCAAGGGGAGCCGCGAAGCGGGGGGCATATGCCCCCGGCGGCCACCGTGGCCGCCGCTGGGGGGAGCCGCGGCTCGGCAGCGTCGATGAGGAACGTCGGATCGCGGCAGCGAGCCGACGTGACGACGTCGACCTGAGCGCCCCCAAGGGCGCGTCCGGGCCGTGGGGGGCGAAGTCCCCGCCCCCGCCGCAGGGCGGGCACCTGGCCCGAGTGCGAGCGCAGCGAGTACGACGTAAGTCGCCTGCAGGGCGAGGGCTAGGTGCCCGCCCTGCGGGCGGGGGCGCCGCAAGGGGTCGGCAGACCCCGCGCAGACGACGGAGTCGTCGAAGGCGTGTGACAAGCGAGGGCGCGGCGACAGCCGCGCGCAGATAGGCCGAAAGGCCGGCCGCAGCGCAGCCCCCCAAGGGGCGAGCACGCGGTGTCTGCGGTACCCCGCGAAGGCGGACGCACAAAACTTGACATTCGGGATGGAGTGAACACCCCATCCCGCACGCTAGAATCGTGGACGGAACCACGGGAGGGAGTGATGACCACGACAGTAGCCGCTTTGCACGGCATCGGATCATCTGGCAGATCAGCGGCCGCAACGGCGGCGGAGAACGAGATGACGAGTCTCAATTGGGCCGACCGCCTTGGCGGATGGATCACTCCCGACTTGATCGCGCACATCATCTGGCCAAGCTCCCAACCAATCACCGCCCTGAAGTCTGCGCAAGCATTGCTGCGGCGGATGGCCAACGCTAAGGACGCGTGCCTGATTCCGCGCGATCTGCCTGATCGCGGAAAGATCTACGTACTTACCAAACTCGGTGCAGGACGTGCGCAAGGAACGCCAGCAACCGATTGGGGGCGGACCAAGAGTGGGCAGTGGCTGCCGCCGACGAATTTCGATCATAACCTTCGTACCGCGCGACTGCTGGTGGCGCTGCACGTCAACGGATATGAGGTTCGTACCAGTTCGGAGTTGAACCGGCGTTACGGCAGCTCTGGACGCGGCGCAGATGCAATCAAGGTTCCCGATGGATTGTTCCGTGTCGCGGATCGACAGGAGTGGGTCTGGCTCGAAACCGAAGGTGAACGGAAGTCGGGGCCACACATGAAGCAGCTGGCTCGAGCGCTGTACCTCATAAGCGCTCGCCGCACCGACGAATACGAAAGAGCCAAGAGTTTGACGGGCGAGTCTATCCGCCTTGGGGGCGCAGCCGTCTTACTGCCCTCCCCGTCCCGTCGCAACAAAGACAACCACCGCATCGATCACCGCTTGCGTATTCGACACGCAATCCACCGAGCCGCCAGCGAGACGAAGTTCAGTGACACCGATCGCGTCAGCATTCAATACTTCACCCTCGCGAATGACGATCCTTGGTTGTGGCACCACGAGCGAGATGTCATCGAACTCGGATTATTCGGCGAAGACAGGGTTCAGGATGCTGGGTGGCTGGCTGGGACGCTTGCGCCCGCGATGACCGCCCCGGAAAGGGAAGAAGCTGAAAACATCGCCGCGGTCTGCGCCGACCCATTCGCCGCAGCATCGGCCCTGCTTGGGGATATCAGCCAGCGCACCGAACGCCGCATTGGACACATGGAATATGAGCGCAACATCGCCCGGAATCGTGCCAGTGCGCTCGCCGCGGAATTGGATGGAGCGAACCGACGTCTTCAGGTTGCGGAGGCAAAGGCAAAAGCGGCCGAAGCTCAGGCGGAGGTCGCGGAGCGTCGTGCCCAGGCCGCAGAGGATCACGCGAAGGTGGCGCAAGCCGCTGCTCGAGAGGCCGGTGCGCGTGCGAACGCGGCAGTCACCCGTGCGGATGAAGCAACCAAGGCGCTTCAACAGCTGCGAGCACATCCGGCCGTGAAGATGTTGAGGCTGTAGCCGCGCCGGCGGAGCGTTAATCACCTATCCGACAATGACCGCCGGCAGCTTGGCGTTCGTCTAGCCGAGGCATTACTTCCAAGCCGCGAGTGAGTTCGGTCTATCACGGCAGATGCTTGACATCCGCCGGTTCAGGGCGGCTTCGGGCAATTCTCGGGGGCCCAGCCAAGAACACCGCCCGGCCAGATGCCGGGCGGTCTTTGCTTCCTTTCTTCTTCACTACGGACGAGGAGTGAAGTGCTCGTTGGAACTATCTGCCGGCGAGGTTTCCGGGTCTACGGCTCCTGCCGCGCCTTCAGACCTCTCGATTTCGCGGGGCGCGAGCAAAGCCGCGGACACGAGGCATACGCCAGCGATGCTGATCAGAACCACCGCTCGAATGACGATTCGGACGCCCAAGTGCGACTCGATCGAAAAGAAAGGCCACGCGGCCGCAATGACGCTCGCAACGCAGAGGTAGTGCATGAGGTCGGCGAGTACTCGGCGAGCAACCTTGGGATCGAACTGTGACTTCAACCACCCGAAAGCCCTGATTGTTTTGAACATGGGATTCTCCCTGTGTTTGGACGGCACAATGCCGGTCCTTCTTAACTTCAGGTGAGTTGTTGGCAACCGATCTTGTAAAAGCGAACTTGCTGTTTCGCGCCACTGCCTGAGCATCGGACCGTCCGCCCTCGCCAGGGTCGCCTCTCTTGCGTATTCCGCTGATGCCGGCCACGGATTCCAGAGCATGCCGGCCGCCGACCGGACACGCGCATCGAGTCGCCAACAGAGCACACCTCCAGCCGTCGTTCGCTCCCAAGCAACTCCGGAACTGTGGCAGAATGGGGTATCCGATTCGTTCTCCTCGTGACCCGTGGGCGCACCGCGCCCATGAACGGGTCGCTTTGTCCAAAACGAGGAGAACACCATGAGCAAGCACCGCCCCGCGCCGTCCATTGCAGAGATCAAGGACACGCATTTCGATTTCCTGCATCCAGTCGAGCTAACCGCTTCTCCGGGAGCCGCCGACGAAACGGACTGGGAGTTGCTGGAACGCGGTTCGGAAGCGCACATTGCGTTGCTGGAACAAGCGCTCAGCGACCTCAGCGCAACATTGGCCGAACTGAAGGCCCAGCGGGCCCACCGGGTGAAGTAAGTTGAACGGTGGCGCCCGGTGCGATTCAGCCCCGGGCGCGACCAATCCCGCGCAGTCGGCCGAACGCCGGCGTCTACACATTAAACGTCGCCAAGTCGGCAGGCGTCGGTGTGCGTGCCGCCTTCCACGATGGTTGCACATAAATTGGACAAAACGCATCACGCGAGGCTTAACGCGTGAATACGCACGCTATTGTGGCTTCGATCACAGCACCGTGCATATGCACGCTGTATTATGGATTTACAACAACCACACAGGGGCTTTTCAGATGAACCAGATTCGCTTGACCCAATGCGGCAGCACCATGTTCGCCATTGGTCAGCTCTTTGACCCGAACGACCTGATTGATCCGCACAATCTCACCAATCCGGCCGAGCGTGTCATGCACCAGTTCGACGGGCTGGGCATGGTGGAGGCCTCGAACGACGAAGCAACCAATGCGGCCGGGGTCAATTAAGCGCCCCCGCAGCGCGAACGAGCGTAGCCTCGCCCGCTACGCGCGCGCGGCCCGAGTGCTCCCACCCGTGACGCTCGATGCCAAACGTGCCGCCGCCCTCAAGCGAATTCTCGCGCGGTCCCACGAGTCCTACGCAGCTTGGGTCCGCCGGCATGTGGACGAGGGCGTGTAGCGGCGCCGTTCGCCCAACCCTTTGTCTGGTTCCTCGTAGAGTGGGACCCGCCAGCATGTCGTGGACTGAAAGCTGAGCAGCGAATGCGTACTATCGACCCCAAGGAGACGGTGGCGAGCGGCGGCTTTGCATCGTACGTTTACAACAGCCGCGTGATCGTTGTTCGCCGGCCAGCGATCGTTAGTTTGCGAACATTGGGTGGTTGTCGTTGTGGTCCAAGCCACCCTGACGACAGCATATTTTCCGACAATATTGGTGGATATGACAAAACCGGCACGGCGGTTCTCAAAATCCGTGGGAAGCGTCGCAATACCTTACACTTTCGTGATGCACGGTGTCGGAGCGCTGGGCCGACGAGGAACTGAGCACTGGCGTGGATCGCACGGCAGGGGTGCGTTTGCGAGCCGGGCTCAGAACCCCTGCGCCGAGTGGGTACACCTTACACAATGAGTGGATGCCGCCACTTCATGAAACTCAAATTATTGTTTTTACTGGCACTATTTAACTGGCACGATACATGCCTACCTTACCGCACTACACCGTTTAATCGGATGGCGTGCAACTCGACAGCAATGTGTGTACGACATGTGAAGTGAACGGCCGTGTCATTGTTTCATTGAGCTTTATAGGAGAGTCACCATGAGGATTGGATCCGAGTATACGCGCAGAGCACAGGTTGCCGGCCGTCCCGGCCGAAAGTGGATTCTGGCTTTGGCTGTGATGGGTGCCTGTTGTGGCCCGGGCGCGGCGTTGGCAACGCCGATATTGGGCTCGGACTTGGCGAGTTTCACCGTCCTCGGTGGCTCGACGGTGACCAATGTTCCGCCGAGCACCATCGAAGGAAATGTCGGCGTCTGGTCAAGTGGCGGGGCGAATGCGATCACTGGGTTCAACTCGTCGCCAGGTGTTGCGACGTCTGACCCACAGGTTACCGGCGGAAGCGTATACGCTGGCGGTGCGCTCGCGCAGTCGGCACAGGGTGAACTCACCACGGCGATCAACGATCTTGCATCTCTCGGCCCGGGCACCACGCTGACGAATGCGGATCTGACACTCGCAGGGACGCTCGCGCCTGGCGTCTACACCGTTCCTGCGGGCACGACCAATTTGTCGGGCATGCTCACGCTCGACGGTGGGGGTGACGCCAACGCGTTTTGGGTCTTTCAGATGCCGAGCACGCTGATCACTTCGCCCAACTCGGTCGTGAACATCATCAATACCGGCTCGGGCGCCGGCTTGTATTGGAATGTCGGCAGTTCCGCGACCATCGACACGAACACGACCTTTCTGGGCAACATTCTCGCGTCCGCTTCCATCACCATGAACACTACTGCGACGGATTTTTGCGGTAGGGCCTTGGCGAGCACGGGTGCCGTAACCTTGCAGCAAAACAGCTTGTCGGGTACTTGCTCCGGAATGCTGGCTGGTAGCGGTGGACTGAACGGCGGCTCCGCTGTCTCCGTGCCCGTCCCGGCGCCGCCCACACTTCCGCTGCTGGTGCTTGGTCTTGCCGGCGTCGGTTTCGCCTATGCGCGCAGACGGAGATCCGCAGCGGAGTGATTCGACCGTGATCGTCTGAGAGCCGCGACGCCAGTCACGGCTCTCAGCGATGGTCGGCACATGTTGTACCGTATCAGATGCGTTGCATAAGTTGCCGCGCAATCCTCTAGGGCCACCTCACCAACGTACGCGTTCGCGCGGCGTCTGGTTTTTTCGGCGGGAGATCGCCGCGCCCGGGGTCGGATGCATCTCTGAGAGGGAGCCTTTCGGTCACGATTACCAATTTTGAACGTCTGCTATCTGGCGCGCATTTGAAGAGGCCGACCGGCCGATGTTGGCCGACAGATGTCCCGCGGGATCGTCAGCTTTGTTCCCTGCTGTGTCATGTAGGTATGAGGCAGTACGCGCGTTCCCGCTACACGCACCAGGCGCAGGTTTGACTCGAGGCGTTTTTTGTCGCCACTCGGGCGGCGAGCCTCGGTTCGATGGCAGCGGTTTGATCCAGTTCCGACGGACCTTCGCTGGTCGTTGGTAATGGGAAGCACTGTGGCGCCGCTGCTCGTTACGCTCGCCAGCAGCGAACGGTACTTTCGCGTTTGGTATGCCCGCCTGGAGCAGTAGCTGCGGCCCGGGAGCTTTGCAGCGATGGGGTCACTAGCCGCGGGCGCGCGGGCACTGCACGCGCTGCAGGTCTCTTAGCTCGGTGCTCATCGCGGCGGCGCGACCGCTGACCATGTCCCAAGTCGAGGCCGCCTTGGCTTCGAACTCCTTCATCATCAAGCACTGAATCGATAGGCGACTCAGGGCGGCGGTCGCCTCATCAAACAATCGACCCGTCTCTGCGATGTCGCGGGTCAGATTTCTCGCGCGAGCGCGAGTACGGAAGTCTTGTGCGGTTTTCACGGTCAACTCGATTTGTCAGCTTTTCCAACAGCGACCCAAGCGCGATCGCACGCTCATAAATCTGTCGCTCCTCGGCGAATGTCTTTCGCAGTCGCGACCCTGACCCTCCAGCCGCAGGCGGCGCTCGGGTTCTATCGTTCGTTCGTATCCATGTACCTTAACGAGACACGATAGTCAGCGATCATCGGAACGGGGGGGGGTGAATCAGGCCGGGACACGCAATCCAGCGGATCAGGCTGGCTGCAGAGTTTTTTCGATCTTGATCGCGACCGCCGCATCTCGCGCACGAGCGCCGGCCGACCCTCCAGCAAACCGTTACGCGGCTCTGGAAACCGTTGTACCCACGCAATGACTTCATGGCGCAGCCATAAAAGGCCACGTCGCCCAGGAACCCGGTAGCAAGGAGGCACCTTCTGCGGAGCGCGGCATCTGTCACTCAGAAGTGTTGGCTTAGAAATTCCGAGGATGGCCGCCACTTCGCCAGCGTCTATGAAGTCCGCGGCTTGGCGAGGGCGGATCGTCCGGCCCAAGCCAGATGGGTGAGCGGATACGGCGGGGCTGGATGTGGGGGTCGCGGGCATTGCAAATTCCTCAGTTCCGGCCGTGAAACAACCGGTGCCAGTACTTCTGCATGAGGAACTTGCGGTCGAACTGCCGCTTATGATGGACTCGGGATTGCCGCGCCCTTGGACACTCAGATGGCGTCCTTGAAACAATCATCGCACAGAGGGGACGCCGTCTTTCGAGACCAAAATCACACTTACTGAGCAGGTAACAACCTCACCCTCCCAAGTAGACCAATGCACAAGCTTTGTCACCCATTTGTCACCCTCAGGTGACAAACACCACAATCAGAAGAACGCCAATGCAATCTAATGCAAACTGTAACTTTTTGTACTATAACGAAAAGCTGGTGCCGACAGTCTGACTCGAACAGACGACCTACCGCTTACAAGGCGGTTGCTCTACCAACTGAGCTATGCCGGCGTGCCATGAAGATTATCGCAACAGGCCGCGGGTGCGAAACCGCAGGCCGACCGCGCGCCTCGAATCAAAAGCAGTCGATCGGCTTCGACTGCAGGTCATTCCTGCCCGGCAGCCACGCCTGCCAGTCGAAGGTTCCATCGGCCGGCACTGCGTAATCGACCCAGTACGCAGGTTCCGTCTCGACGCGTTGCTCGACCTTGGCGGCAAAGTCGAGCGCCTGCAATTGCGCGAGCCGTTTCTCGGCGTTGGACTGATCGTTGAACAAGCCGAGCGAAATGGTGTTCTGCGAATCGCCCGCGGTCACCACGTAGTAATCGTGGATGCCCTTGGCTGCCAGACGCCGCGCGGCGTCGAGGGCGCCCTCGCGGTCCGCCGCGGCAGGCAGATAAACCCAATAGCCGTGCGAGCGGCGCACTTGTTCCCCACGGTACTGGATGCGCGCGACGTGCGGCGACAAGGCCTGCATCGCCGCGCGCATGTCGACGGTGGTGATGAAT
>Ga0157370_10008761_pt1 | contig 10878 bp, 8 predicted proteins | sample C35metaG_FD_113463 | JGI IMG/M metagenome (GOLD analysis project Ga0157370, IMG submission 113463) | Corn rhizosphere microbial communities from Kellogg Biological Station, Michigan, USA - C3-5 metaG | ecosystem: Host-associated > Plants > Roots > Rhizosphere > Soil | place: USA: Michigan... | reverse complement strand
GGGGCCACAGCCAGCCTTTATACATATACGCCGTTTATCAGCGGGAACAGCAGCTTCGTGACTTTATTCACACAATGGTTTGGGGCTACGACTGGTCCAGGATATAGTTTTATCGATTCGACTGGACCCCCTTCTCAAATCCTGCCCAATGACGTGGTTAATGTGGTTGTACACCTTAAGAACCAGTCGGGTAGGACTTGGTACTCGGACGGGAATGTCCCAGCCGGAGAGCACCCTTTGCGTTTAGCTATGTTGAGCTACCAAAACTTACCTTTCGCCAATCCGGCCGATCCTGCTTGGCTTGGTACTCAGAACCAGATAAAAATGTCCGAAGCCAGCGTGGCCGATGGAGACATTGCGACATTCCAATTCACTCTCAAAGGTCCTTTCCAGCAGATTGGCAACTATGCGATTAAGTTCGCTCCCGTATTAGACGGCGTGAAATTCTATAGCTATATCGGGTTAGAGTGGGATACCAGTACCCCAGCTCCTAACTACAGCTACCAAGTTACTGACTCTTCGGGCTTTACTGGCAATATGCCGACAAATTATATGGATGCCGCTAGTTTTACGATAAAAAATACCGGTAATGTGATGTGGTTCAACGACGCATCCAAGGCCATAGGAGCGACGCCTTTAAGATTACTCACCGCAAAGCCGTTTTATCATAACTCCAATTTTTACGACTCAGGTACATGGATTGCGCCAAACCAAATCACGATGAATTCCCCGAAAGTCGGCCCGGGAGGCAGCGCCACATTCTCGTTTAACTTAAAGACTCCTTCGACCAATGGTACTTATTCCGATGCTTTCGGTCTGGTACTCGATGGAGCTTTCGTATTCCAGGATATCTCCCAAATGAACTTCACAATCAATGTGGCAGATTATAACTACTCGGTGGTGTCAACGGACATCCCCTCTACTCTTCTGGCCGGCAAAAAGTACGCCGCTAAAATCGTTCTTAAGAATACAGGTTTCGCCACTTGGTACGCAGATGGTAGTACGCCCCCTAATATTCACGCGATACGACTAATGACCGCAGGTTATGGCAACAATCCTTTAGCCGACCTGTCAGATCCAAATTGGCTGGGCTCGAGCCAAATAAAAATGACTACCGCCAGCGTTGCTCCCGGTTCAAACGGGGAATTCGATTTCAGCTTTGTCGCACCGTATAATTCTTCCGGTTATAACAATGACTTCAAGCTAGTCTTAGACGGGGTCTGGATTGTGCCGGGCTCGATTAAACAGAACACCTCAATCCCAAACAAGCAATTTGCCTATAACGCCATAAACGGTACAGTCAACCCGCCTCCATCTATGTCGAAAGGCCAGGTCGTCTCAGTGAAGCTCGTACTAATAAATAATACGAATTTCGTGTGGTATAACGATGACTCAAAACCCTCTCAGTTCAGGGGCGGGAGTATAAGGCTGGTAAATACTAACCCCTGGTATAGGGCGTCCCAGTTCGCGAACCCTCCCGACCCCGCATGGCTAGGGACAAACACGCAAGTTAAAATGCTGACCCCCGTAGTTAATCCAGGCGAAACCGGAGAATTCGATTTTACGTGGAGGGCTCCCAATAATGCGGGCTCTTATCGAGAAAGGTTCGCCCCAGTACTCGACGGTTATAGCGTATTCCCTGATATCGGGATGGAATTTGATACGACTGTCCAGTGATAGATTGCTAATATAGTAAGGTGAATCCAGCTGTTGGTATTGTCATCCTTAATTGGAACCGGCTTGACTTGACTAAGAATTGTTTGGCTAGTCTCTCCGAACAATCGTATCAGGATTATATGATCATAGTAATTGACAATGGCTCGTCTGACGGTTCGGTTGAGTGGCTGGAAAAACAAGATGTAAAATTAATTAAAAATCCTAAAAACCTCGGGTTTGCCAGAGCAATTAATCAGGGTATTTCTGAAGCTTTAAACGATGGCTGTAAATATGTCGTCTCGCTTAATAACGATACGAGGCCGGCTAAGACCTGGCTTAATGAATTGGTAGACTATATGGATAACCATCCCTTGGTTGGATTTGCCCAAGGCGCTTCGATGCAGGCCAAGGATAAAGATAAGTTCGACAGTACGGGGATATACCTAGAGAGAGGATTTATTCCGAACCAACGGGCTTCTGGCAGTGACGATCCCAAACTTGATATCGTACCAATCGGGCCAAATGCTGCCGGTGCGATTTACCGCTCCAGTATGCTAACTGAAGCTCGCATAAAACCTGGTGAGTATTTCGATCAACGCTTTTTTGCCTATGTAGAAGATGTGGACTTTGACCTGCGCTGTTCACTGCGCGGCTTTGAATTCGCCTACGTGCCTGAGGCCAAGATGTATCACGTCGGATCGGCGACAGGCAATAAAGTGGCTCATAAAAAAATGTATTGGGGGGCAAGGAATATGGTGTGGCTCGTTTTTAAAAATGCCCCTTTGTATGTGCTTAGGCGCACATTTAAAATGATTATTAAAAGCCATTTAGCTAACCTGCAGTTCCTATGGCGGGAACAGCGTTCGAATTTTCTGCCGTATCTGAGAGGTATCGCGGTCGGCCTGCTTCTCTGTCCTCTTTTCGTACCAAAGCGATGGGCTAACCTCAGAGCCCAGAAACTGAATAGCCAGGAATTCTTGGCGATACTGACACCTTCCAATCCACCGCTCCATAACCCGCTGCGGCGCTTGGCTAATCTGTTAAAATAGCTAAGGATGCCAAAAAGACCCTTAGTAAGCTTTGTAGTATTAAATTGGAATGGGCTTGATGATACACTCCGCTGTCTTGATTCCATCCGTGCCCAAACAATTAAAAACTTCGAAATCATAGTCGTTGATAACGGCTCGGCTGAAGACCAAAAAAATACATTGCGTGGTATCGCCGATATAAAACTGATAGATTTTCCGAAGAATACCGGGTTCACAGGTGGCCAGAATGCCGCTTACGAAGTAGCGGAAGGCGATTTTATCACGCTGATTAATAATGACGCGGTGATTGCCGAAGACTGGGCGGAAAAAGCAGTTGACGTCATGAAGCGCAACTCTAAAGCCGCGGCAGTCGGCGGCAAGGCATACCAATGGGATGAAGAAAAAGGCCAGAAGCCATTCGACAATAATAGCCCGTATTACAGCTACCAAGTCCTTAGCCCCGTGACCGGCCACGCTAAAACTGTCACATACGGTGACAAAGAATGTGCTGTTAACTCAATATCGGGCTCAGGTGTCATGATAAGGCGTAAGGCTGTTGAGAAGACAGGATATTTCTATAATCGTTTCTTTGCATATTATGAGGAGACTGATCTTTTTGCACGCTTTAAGCGGGCTGGCTGGCAGATAATATATAGTCCCGATGTCCATACCTGGCACCAAATAGCCAAAAGCACTCGCTCCAAGCCGAAATTTTACCTTTATCAAATGCACCGTAACCGATTCATCTTCGCGTTAAGAAACTTCGATTCCCCATTCGACCGTAAATTTTTTAAGTTTTACTTCAAGGAGTTTATCAAAGCAGCCAGTTTCGCCTTGAGGCATAGAGGGCCAAGTTCAATTGAACAGCGAAGCCTTGTGAGTGCATTCTGGTGGAACATGCTCCACCTTCCGGCAACATTGACATCAAGAAAGTCTATTAAATCGTTGGGAGAACATTATAGCAAGGGTCTTCTGGAGGATAAGGGAGAGTCAATATCCGTAGTAATACCTTGTTATAACTATGGCAACTATGTAGGGCAAGCAATAGAATCCGTGCTGGGTCAGACCCTACGTCCGGATGAAATCATAGTAGTGAACGACGGATCCACTGATGATAGCCTAGCCCGGATTAAGAAATATAAGAATCAAGTAAAGGTCATCGACCAAAAAAACAGTGGCGTTATAGTTGCTAGGAATACTGGCTTAAAGAAAGCCAGTTGTGATTGGATTATCTTCCTAGATGCCGATGATATCCTGGACAAGAAATACATTGAGAAGCTATACAATGCTGCTCGTCTCAGTAACGCTGACGTCATATACTCGGGTATGGAGTTGACCGGCTCCACCAATGAGATTTTTGAATCCAGACCATTTACCAAACACTCTATCAAGAAAGGCAACTACATAAATAATGCGGCGCTGATGCGGCGTGAGTTTGTACTTAAGGCCGGCGGCTACAAGAAGGATATGGACCTTGGCTTCGAAGATTGGGAACTTTATATCGCGCTGGCAGAGTTGAAGGCAAAGTTCCGGCATGTTAATGAGCCGCTGCTTAACTACCGACGTCACGAGAATACCAGCCGGGATATTGAATCACAGAAACACCTGCATCATGCGCATTATATGGTACGTACCTTGCACCCGGGTATGTTTACCCTTAGGCACAGAATAGAAGATATCGTCTATACTCTGCTGACATTCCACCAGAGAAGAAGCCCTTTGCAAGTCCTGAAGGATACCCGTTATTTATTTGTTAAGAAATTAGATAAACTTGGTGAGCGTGTTGTTATCGTCAACAAAGCGATGGGATTTTCCCGTTTGCTGACTTCCGGAGATGTAAATACCTTATGGCAAAAGATAAAATTGAATACCAGGAGATTGCTTAAACGATGAGCGGAAAAATCGGTGTAGTGATTGTAAGTTATAACTCGGCCGATGAATTAGCCGATTGTATCAAGGCAGTGAAATCCGCCGCCCAAAATGCATCATTAGAACCGGCGGTGGTGGTGGTTGACAATAATTCTAAAGATAAATCCGTGAAGATGGCTGAGAAATCCGGCGCACTGACAATCGCTAATAAAACTAACTTAGGGTTCTCGGCCGGTGTTAATCAAGGCATAAAAACTGCTTTTAAAAACGGCTGTGAATTCATCCTGATTCTTAACCCCGACCTTATAATGTCCGCCGAGTCCTTACCGGCTATGTTCTCGGCTCTGCGGTCCGATCCGAAAATCGGTGCCGTTGGGCCAAGCATGGTAGATAAAACTGGTAAGCCATCCAACGATAATTACTATATAAAAGCGCCCTCCTGGATGTCGGTCAGCTTATTCTCGACCTTCTTAAGGCCACATGCTCTCAAGCACCCCTTCTTGGTTAATAGCTTCTGGTCGGATGGCGATATGACAAGTAGCCGGGAGGTCGAACAGATCCCCGGTGCCTGTCTGCTCACATCCAAATCAGTACTGGACAAGGTCGGACTGCTGGATGAGGACTTCGCTATCTGGTTTGAAGATGTTGAATGGTGCTATCGTGCCCGAAAAAGAGGATATAAGATGTGGTTCTGCGCTGATGCGCCTGTAGAGCACGAGGGCGGTACGTCTTTCGAGCGCTGGCAAAGCTTGGACAAAGCGGTGACTTTTTATGTCAGTATGAAAACTTTTTTCAGCAAGCATAAACCGCTGAGCGGAGTGCTTGTAAGGTTAGCCCTCACTGTCAACTCATTGGCGCTGTTCATAAAGAACCGCGATAAATCCAACCTGATTTTTCTTAAAAAATTCTGGCTCCAAAAACGCGGCATCTTACCCAGTTAGACTTTCTCCCGTCTTGCCACATTCCGTATCTTACTTAGTAGTTTTCTTAAAGTCATAATCTTTCCTCTGAGTTGCTGGTTCTGTTGCTTTAATTCGCTATTCTCTCTAGCAAGTTCTTCTATGCGGTCTTTATGGGCCTTAATCTGAGCCTTGTGTACAGTCTTAACATAATCAATGTGCCTTTCGAATTCATTAATAGCTGGGCTGGGTGATGGCCGTTTGACCCTCACCGGTTTAGCTGAAGGTCTGGCGACGCCGACGAATTGATAGGCGCTTGCCTCGACTGTTTTCGTAGAATCTAAGAATTCTTTGGTCGGTTTTAAACCGATTTTGTTAAGCTCAGCTTTAAGAACATCGCGCGGTATATCCCGCTCTACATAATCCAATTTAGAAATTTTGTAACCGGCTTCGGCGAAAACCCGCGCTATCTCATTGCGGTCGTAGAAATGAAGGTGTGTTTTATCCAGCAGCCCGGTATCACCATGCTCATAATTGCCTCTTAGAAGTGATAGTCTTACCGACATATGCGCCATGTTAGGTATTGAGAAGATTACTACTCCCTCTCTGTTAAGATGCTTTTTAACTTTTTTTAATACTTTTATCGGTTCGATTAAATGCTCAATGACATCACCGAAATATATCACATCGTAATCCGATTCGAGGAAGTCAGCCTCTTCCTTTTCGATATTATTGGTGTAAACTTTCCTAAGCTTCGTGGCAGCAATTTTGGCGTCAGGCTCAAACGGCTCAACACCATCAACTATACATTTCTTTTTCTTGACTAAGATTTCTCCGAAGTTGCCACTACTGCATCCATAATCTAAAACTGTTGAGCCGTCTTTCATAAAGCTGGACACTTTGAACCAGGGAGTATTAGGATCGTTCTGGAACTCACTATCAGAATAATTAGACATGCTTATTGTTTGTTATATAACCCTTGACTAAGACCAATCGCATAACATCTTTTTCATACCAGTCATATTCAAAATTGGCAAAGTCTGCTTTGCCCCATACAGATATATGAGCTTCTTGATCATGACCTTCCCATGAGTTTTGTATAAACCCATGTGGCCATTGCAGCATAATATAGCGCGACCTATAAACAAAAAAATTGAGGATATCTATACCCTCGCTCTTTTTAAGGTGTTCGATTACATCCCCGAAAATAACTAAATCATATTTGATTTCTAAATTATTCTCTACGAAGTCCTGGATTGAGCTATTGTATGTATTGCTATAAAGTTCTTTTAGCTTAAATTTTTTAATGTAACTTTTATCAATTTCAACTGCATCAATTGTTATGTCTCTCCTAATGACGGACTTGATGACACGAGCGTACTTACCATGGCCTGGGCCAATATCAAGTATTGTTTTTGGATTTATTTTTTTTATTATTGATTTAACTTTTGGATCAAAGCGTGAATCTGAGTAGGGCATCTTTATATTAAACTACACCCCTCTGTCTCAGACCAAGAAGAAACTTGATAGTAATGATGTGATTAAGGATGGTTTAATTAAATAGAACATGAATAAGGTAAGGCAAATTGAAATTCACTCTGCTGCCTACTATTTTGGAGCGCGCACTGAGTCGCCAATTGTAATCTTCACCAACAAACCTGAGAGATTAGTTGCTCAATATCCTGCAGAGACTCTCATCTTTATAGTATTTAACCCTTTTAAGCCGAAAATCAAAAAAGCCCTTAGGGGGCTTCACCCAAATATAAGGCTTGTTAACATTTTTTCGCTTAGGAAAAAGTTCTTGGCTGATAAAGTTATGGTTTATATAGATTGTCTGGATGAATCTGGTATTTTCCCTAGGGTACTCGTTAGATTGGCTATTACTCGATCGAGGCTTGCTAGGATAAGCCTAGTCACTGCCAGAAGTACGTCAACCCGGAATTTTAATATATTAAAATCATTGAACCAAAGAAATAAGACTACTTTGATTGGTCACGCTCATGAGTTCGTTGATTCATCGCAAAAAAACATATTAATTGCTCTTGTGGGTCAGTACACTAATATACCCGCAAATAATACGCCCCCCATAAAAGTATTAGCGATACTACATGTATTTAACGAGGAGGATGTGATTGCTTCCACAGTCAAGCACTTAAAAAAACAAGGTCTTGATGTGCATGTAATTGATAACTGGTCTACGGACAACACATACTCCATAGTGAAGTACATGGCTAGAAAATCGGACTGGTTAACCTACGAACGCTATCCTATCAAACCAAACAATGCTTTTGAGTTAGAAAAAATGTTAAGACGCGTTGAAGCAGTTGCCCAAGAAAGAAAAGAGTATTCTTGGGTAACAATTAACGATGCTGACGAAATACGCTGGTCCCCCTGGCCTGGCGTTACTCTGCAGAGTGCTATAGCCTTTATTGACCAGTTGGGGTTCACCGCCATCGACTATACTGTATTCAACTTTATTCCAACTAAAGAAGGATTTAATTCTGAGCACGATTTAGTTGACTTCTTTAGGCACGGCGAATTCAGTAAAGTCTCTGGGCATTTTGTACAAATCAAAACATGGAAGAATGTAGCAGGCGCTGAAATTGCAAGCTCGGGCGGGCATCACGTTCATTTCGTTAACCAGAAAATATTTCCTCTAAAATTCTTGCTTGGACATTACCCAATTCGTTCTACAAAACATGCTATGACAAAGATATTTAAGGAGCGTCGAGAAAGATATTCAAAAGCCGAGAGAAATAAAGGTTGGCATGTTCATTACGATGATTTAGATAAAAAAATGGTTTTCACAATTCCTGCAAGTGGTCTAATTAATTTCTATGGTAAAGATTTTAATGATGAATTTATTTTAGAGCGGCTCACTGGTGTTGGCATAGAGCGTGAAGATTCCTAGTTTATTTTTTTAACTATCCACTCTCCATTCAAATTGAATAGCCCGGCTTTTGAGGGGCTACTTTCGTCGACTGAAAAGTGTACAGCACCTGGCTTTTTGGCAAGATAGATTGCTTCGATGTCATAAACATCGACATCAATACGATATGCACCTTTTAGAAATTGTCCCGCATTAAAGCTACAACTCGCTCTATACGATTCCCCTCTCTTGATTTCTTCCTTTAGGGCGTCTCTGGTATCTAAATACGCTATGTGAGTATCATCTGCTGAGAATATCGATATGGCTACATAGGCACTTTTATTCTTCTTAACGGATAGGTCTACTTCTACTTTAAGCTCCGAGTTGTTTTTTACATTAACTTCCTTTTTACCATTTATTGTGACCTTATTTATTGATACATCTCCAAAAAGTTCAGGTACTCCAGAGTCCTTTTTGGAGATGTCTTCCATATTTAGTAGGCGATATTTTGATGCTATTTCTTTAGGATCACCTCCATCTATTATCTTGCCTCGATGTATCAAGAAAGCTTGGGTACAATATTTTTCAATTGCAGCCATATCGTGTGAAACTAAAACAACCGTCTTGCCTTGTGCCTTCAACTGCTCAAAGTAGCTGTAGCACTTTTTCTGGAATGCTATGTCCCCAACAGCTAAAACTTCATCAAGTAGCAGAATGTCTGTTTCAGCACGAATAGCTATAGAAAAAGCAAGACGTACCTGCATGCCCGATGAGTAGTTTTTTAACTTCTGATCCATGAATTTTTCGAGTTCGGCAAATTCGACAATGTCATGGTACATTGACTGCATATCTCTGCGGTTAAATCCCAGTAAAGCCCCATTAAGATAGACGTTTTCACGACCGGTGAGTTCTGGGTTAAAACCAACCCCTAGTTCTATAAATGGCGTAAGTTTGCCGTTAACTTGAATAGCCCCTTCTGTTGGAGCATATATACCGGCCAGCAGTTTCAGCAGTGTGCTTTTGCCGCTGCCATTGCGGCCTACTATGCCGAAGAACTCGCCTTTTTTGATTTCAAAGCTAATGTCTTCAAGCGCCTGCTGTACTTCGTAGCCTCTATTTGGATGTACAATATTAACAAAAGCTGACTTAAGCGAAGAGTGCTTCTCGTGTGGCAGTTTAAAGTTCTTACTTACTTTTTCTGCTTTAATTGCCATGTCATCCATCTATATGTTCTCCGCGAAGTATTTAGATTCTTTACGGAAATACATGAGTCCTAAAAGAAAAACTAAAATAACTATCACAAACGGGACGAACCGGTACCAGCCTCCTCCAAAAACCTGATAAATCGTCCGGCTTTGATGTGTGATCGCCGAATAGCGGGCATCCTGCACAGCTTGGGCTATAGGATTGAGCATAATCAATTTTTGGAAGGTTAGATTGGTTATCCTAGCCAGTGGGTAAAGTATCGGTGTTAAGTAAAAACCTGCCTGCAAAATCACTTCCCAGATGTAACCGATATCGCGATACTTCACGAATGCTGCTGATAAGAATAGCGAAATCCCCACGGCAAACACGTAGACTTCCAGCAGGATCAGCGGCAGCCACAATGTAGTTCTGAGCAGGTCGACATGATTGATGAACAAGAAGAGTACAACAACCAGCAGATTGAGCAGAAGATTAATCAGTGCCGATATGCTGCTGGAAATCACTACTATCCAGCGAGGTATACGGATTTTCCGTATTAGGTCGCCGCGGCCGACAATCGAACCTAAGCTTTGGGCGGTCATCTCGCTAAAGAAATTCCAAAGTACAATACCGAGTAAAAGATAAACCGGAAAATGCGGGACATCGCCGCCAATCTTTAAGAACTTCACGAATACAACGTACAAGATAATAAAAATCATCAACGGACGCAGCAGCGACCAGGCGTAACCTAACACTGATCCTTGGTAGCGTAATTTAAAATCAGTACGCACTAGCTCCGCGAGCAATGCGCGATTTTTTTTAGAAAAGACGTGTCCCGGTATACCAATCACTGATAGGCTATTATATAGGTGAATAAGGTGATGGAAAAGGTTTACGTAGTCATACCGAACTGGAACGGAGCGGATAGGATCCGGACTTGTTTGGATTCGCTTAAGTCCCAGACTTTGGATCATAGCGTGGTTGTGGTTGATAACGGCTCGGCCGATGATTCGGTGGGTATCATCGAGGAGCATTATCCAGATACCGTCCTAATTAAGCATTCCAAGAATTTTGGCTTTGCCGGAGGAGTCAATGCCGGCATTAAATATGCCATCGAGAAGGACGCCAAGTATGTAGCGCTGCTTAACAATGATGCTGTAGCGGATAAGGGCTGGCTGGAGAACTTGGCCGGCTTCCTGGACGACAACCCCAAGGCCGGTATCGCGGCCGCGAAAATTTGCGACTCTGAAAAAACGCACATGGACAGTACCGGTGAGCTTTATACGATTTGGGGCCTGCCTTACCCGCGCGGCAGGGGGGAAGAATACAGCGACAAGTATGACAAGGATACCTGGGTTTTCGGCGCGTCTGG
>Ga0157370_10008760_pt1 | contig 10878 bp, 11 predicted proteins | sample C35metaG_FD_113463 | JGI IMG/M metagenome (GOLD analysis project Ga0157370, IMG submission 113463) | Corn rhizosphere microbial communities from Kellogg Biological Station, Michigan, USA - C3-5 metaG | ecosystem: Host-associated > Plants > Roots > Rhizosphere > Soil | place: USA: Michigan... | reverse complement strand
TCGCCAGCTGGCAAGGCGATCATCCCATCACGCGGTCGGTGCAGGTCGCCGAGGCGGTATGGCTTGCGGCGAACGATGCGGGAAGTCCGTCACATATTCCTGCTGGCGATGATGCGGTGGCGCTGGCTGCGACGCTCTGATCGCCGTGTAAGGGGAGAGACGATTATCCGCTATTCAAATAAACGGCATTTATTCGGATAGCAGATAATCCGGTCGGCCTTGATGGGCGTCCGATACACGCACCAAGGCGCCCCTATAAGCGACAATCGGGCCAACCTTCGGTGCCGAAATAGTCACATTCAAGCAGAAACGCCCTCCCTCTTCGTGCTCGAACGTCGCCCCTCGCGGCAGCAGGAAGCCGCGCATCGGAACGCCCAGCGTCCGCGAAGGATCAGTATCTTCCTGTCAAAGCATTCGTTCTTTGTATTCCGGAGGAGCCATCCAGCAGGTCTGCGGCCGACCGAAGAGACGGTAGCGGTTGCGTGCGATCCAGCCGTAGACCGGGTCCCTGAGGAAGCGCGGCACGATGCGGAAGATCGTCACCGCGCGCCAGGGGAAACCGAGAGTCTCGTAGATGCTGAGCACGGCGTCGCTGTCGCGGCGGACCTTGTCAACGTCGACGAAGACGATGGCGCTTGGTTCTTTGGATCCAGGCCGTGCCTGACCCGAGTTACCGCCATCGCGCCTCTGCGAATCCAGTTCAGGATTCAGCGCATAGACCAGTGTGAAATCGTGACTCGCCGCGATCTCTCCATCTTGTGTTGTCGGCAGGTCAAGATGTGTTGATGCGTGCTAGCACATCCGCCAGTTGGGCACGATCAGAAGCGTTTGGCCGCCGTGCGCTGCGCTAGGTTGCGCAGGTTGCGCCGCACACCGGGAAAATCTGCCGCATGGGCAAGGCCCACCAACCCGAACTCCGGCTGCTCATCTTCCAACAGCAAGCCCACATCTAACAGATCGCGCGGATGCCGCCGCGACAATGCCGCCGCCATCTTTCCTGCATACAGGCAGGCGAAACCTAGCACCTGCATTTCGCCGAAGCCGAACGCCTCCTCAAACCGTGGCCGCCCGACCCAGTTTTATGAACCTCCGCCAAGAGCCATAGTTTGAACATTCAGTAAAAAGATCATCCGGAGTAATCTTTTCTGGATAAATGCAAACCCCGGCTGCCCATCAGAAGCGGTTCCAGTAAACGTCATCGTCCGCCCCCAAGCCGGGCCGAGCGAATGGACGGGTTCGTTCTTCTTAGTAAACAGGAAGGTCTGGATCCGACCTACGAAATTTTATCGTCGAGTTCTGTCGCCGACCTGTTCTGCTGGCCCCGTCACTCCCACTCCATCATCAACGGGGCTCCTAAGCCCGCGTGATTAAAGGGATTGGCTGTGATCGACATGAGGCCTTACCGTCGCTTCTACCGTCAAAAACGCACCTCTTTTATTGGCGCGGGAGATGGAGGGATTTGCGTGGAAGCAACACTTTCGGGCGAATTGTCAATCAAGCTTCATCTTAGCGCAGCGCACACCGTCTGAGAACACTTGGTCCAATGCCGTAGACCTGCCCTGCTGCTACGTCATATATTGCCACCTACGCCCGTAAATTTTTCAACAAAAGCGGCGATCTTTTGAAAAGCATCTTGCTTCTTCTTGAGATACTTCGGATTAAGCGGGCTCATTTTTGGCAAGATGGCATTAAGCTCAGTTCCATTATCGCTAGCAAACTCCCGTTTCAATGAAGCTGCAATGTAGCGTTTGGCCGCCTCTTCATTCAGCTCCTCGTCGCCGATCAGCTCCTGCACTTCGCGCTGCTGCTCTGCCTGGGCGAAAGCGAAGAAGGCATCAATCACGCTGGCCTTGTCACCAATCCGATCCAGATCGGTCTGATTGATGAAGTCGACCACTAAGCTTTCCTTGGCGCGGTTGCCTAGGCTGGCACGAATCACCCGGCGCATCTCTTCGACCAAGGACGCCTTGTCTTTGACCTTCTTGTTCTTCTCGAAGAGCAGTTCCAGGATGTAATCTAAATTGATTTCCTGCGATTTGAGCAGGTCCACCTCGAACACCACATCGTCCCAGTCGACAGTGGTCTCGCTTTTTTCGTTGCCTGCTTTCTCACGTCGCAACCAATCGCGAATATCGTTGTAGGTGGAGCGATAGTCCTGGATCTTGCGCTCGGCTGGCAAGCGGATAACCTGCAACTCAGCCAGATTCTCGTCATCCAGATGGTGATCAGCCTTGAATGTCTCGACGGCCCGCGGATCGTTCATGTCGACATTCTGCAAGGCCTTCAGGCTGGCATACTCATCGTAGTTCTGCAGCACATTTTCCACGCGCAGATATTCGCCGAACAACTTGGCGAAGGCCTTTTTGTCGGACTCCTTGACGATGTTGGCGGCGTCGGGGAAGCGTTGCTCCAGCTCAGTCACCACATCCACGAAACCGCGCCGCGCCTCCCCGGTCAGCGCGTCAGTGAAGCCCTCCATGTACTCCTTGTAGCTCTTCTCCAGTACCACGTTGCGCGTGTTCTTGTCGCCGAACAGCGTGATGGCATCGACGGTGGCCTGCTCCAGATCACGGAAGGTGACGATGTTGCCAAAGGTCTTAGTGGCATCAAAGATGCGGTTGGTGCGCGAATAGGCCTGAATCAGGCCGTGATAGCGCAGATTCTTGTCCACGAATAGGGTATTCAGCGTCGGCGCATCGAAGCCTGTCAGGAACATGCCAACCACGATCAACAGATCGATTTCCTGGTCTTTCACGCGCTTGGCCAGGTCGCGGTAATAGTTCTGGAAGCCCTTGCTGTCCACGCCGAAATTGCTTTTGAACAGGGCGTTGTAGCCACCAATTGCAGCGCTTAAAAACTCCTTGGCACTGCTGTCCATCGCGGACACTTCAAAACTCTCATCCACGATATCGCCAATGGCATCCTGCTCTTCATTGGGCGCGAAGGAGAAGATAGTGGCGATCTTCAACGGCTTGTCGCTGCCTTCCTGCAGCGTCTTGAACGACTCGTAATACGCTTTGGCGGCATCGACGCTACTCACCGCAAACATGGCGTTGAAGCCCTTGCCTCCGCCCTGCAGGCGATGGGTTTTCTGGCGGAAATGCTTCAGAACGTACTGCGAGATTTCGCGGATGCGCGTGGGGTGCAGCAAGGCCTGGCGGTTTTCTGCGGCGCTGAGCTTCTTCTCGTCCTGCTCGGTTTCGAGGGCTTTGAACTGCGGACGCACGTCATTGTAATCCACCTTGAACTTGAGCACTTTTTCATCGCGGATGGCATCGGTGATGACGTATGAATGCAGCTCCCGGCCGAACACGCTGGCGGTGGTGTCTGCGCCCAGCGCATTTTTCGGAAAGATAGGCGTACCGGTGAAACCGAACTGATAGAACTTCCTGAATTTCTTCTTCAGGTTCTTCTGCGCCTCACCGAACTGGCTACGGTGGCACTCGTCGAAAATGAACACAACCTGCTGGTTATACACCGGCAGGTCACCTTCGCTCTTCATCAGGTTGTTGAGCTTCTGGATTGTGGTGACAATGATCTTGTTGTCATCTTTGTCCAGATTTCGCTTAAGCCCGGCGGTGCTCTCCGAGCCGTTCACACTATCCGGCGAAAAGCGCTGGTATTCCTTCATGGTCTGGTAATCCAGATCCTTACGGTCCACCACGAAGAACACCTTGTCGATGAATTCCAGTTCGGTAGCTAGGCGCGCCGCCTTGAAGCTGGTCAGGGTCTTGCCTGACCCTGTGGTGTGCCAGATATAACCACCGCCCTCTGTACTATTCCAGCGCTTGGTCTGATAGGCACTCCTGAGCTTCCACAGGATGCGCTCGGTGGCGGCAATCTGGTAGGGGCGCATCACCAGCAGGGTGTTGCTGACATCGAACACCGAATAGGTCAGCAACACATCGAGCAGGGTGCGCCTTTGGAAGAATGTCGCCGTGAAGTCCTTCAGATCCTTAATTGGGCTGTTATCGGCCTGCGCCCAGTTCATAGTGAAGTCGAAGCTATGCTTGTTGCGCTGCGTGGTGTTGGCGAAGTAGCGCGTATCCGTGCCGTTGGAGATGACGAACAGCTGCAGATACTTGAACAGCGAATGCTCGGTATTGAAGCTTTCCTTGCTATAGCGATGCACCTGATTGAAAGCCTCGCGAATCGCCACGCCGCGCTTTTTCAGCTCAACCTGCACCAGCGGCAGGCCGTTTACCAGAATCGTTACGTCATAGCGGTTGGCGTGGCTACCAGTCTGCTCGAACTGCTTGACGATCTGCAGCTTGTTGCGGGCGAGGTTCTTCTTGTCCAGCAGGTAGATGTTCTGGATGCGCCCATCATCGAACACGAAGTCATGGACGTGGTCATCGTGAATCTTGCGGGTCTTGTCGACGATGCTGTCACTGGGCTTGTCTAGCCAGCTTTCCACGAAGCGCGCCCACTCAGCGTCCGAAAATTCGACGTCATTCAGAGACTGCAACTGCACGCGCACATTGGCCAGCATCGCCCCGGTCGTTTTCAGGCCGGCTGGGAACTCATAGCCCTGATTGACCAGATCCTGGATGAATTCGCGCTCCAGATCACCTTCGCTCTGGTAGCTATCAGCAACCTTCCATTCTTTGGTGTATTTGTCGAGGACGATGAAGTTGTTCGACTCGGCGATGGTCTTGTAATCAGTCATTGCTTGAGAGGCCCCCGTTCCCCTGTACGAGCTCGCTTTCAATTTCCCCTACCGTCGGTTGGTTCAGCGCCTCGGCATTCACCGCCATTACCGCGTGGCTCTGAGATGTCTGGATACGCTGATTCATAGTGATCAGCGCTCGTCCGTAATCGCTGTGGCGTGTGATCTCACCCATGCCTTGCCACTCCCTAGGTTCACAACAATAGTGATAATCATGCCATCACGCACCATGCGCCTCCTCTTGCTGCCAATAGCCATAGTTGGCGATCAGATGGTCCAGCAGGAATTTGACCGTACGCTTCTCCTGCTGGGTTGGCTCGGTGACGCTTTCGTTGGACAGCGTGCTATGGCTGGTGAATTGGATAATGCGGTTCAGGTAGGCCAGCTTGTCGTCCGGCAAAAGTCCTGACCACTGCGGGTATCCCAGAAAACTGGCAGTTTTCTCGTAGAGGTTGCGCAGCAGGGTGAAGTGATAGCGTTGTACTTGGTCAGAAGCAATTGCCTGCTCAAGAACCTGCCGTAGATGGAGGTGGTAAGAAAAACTCTTATTGGAATCGCCATACTTGATGCTCAGATCAAAGGTGCCGTCTTCAAGACGATCCAGCAAATAGCAGCCCTCTTTTTTTCCACTTTTTTTGAGGTCAAGCTCATTGTGCAGCACATTGTAGAATAGCGGGCTGTGGGTGGTGATGACGAACTTCAGGTCCGCAGGACTGGCCTTGATCAGGCCTGCCAGATTGACTGCCAATTCGATGAGATGATTTTCGTCCAGCGAACTCACCGGGTCATCAATGAACACGTATTCCAGCTGATCGAACTCTCGCGTTTCTCGGTCCTCCGGCTCAGGCACATTGCGCGTGCTGATGACTTGATCCAGCAATGTATAAAAGATGCTCCAGATGAAATTGCTTTCTTCGCCCTTGGAGATCTTGAGGTTTCCGAGGCTTTCGTCATCACCCCGTTCAAGCGAAAAAGTGACCTCCGAAAAGTCTTCGCTGAAATGGGGGGTCAGCTTGTCGCTGGTGTAGTGCTGAAAATAGCGGATGATGTTGCCGTCCTGCCCCAGGTCTCGAAGTATCGCGAGCAGCCAGTCTGTGAATGAGTTGGGCTGGATCCGTAGTCTGGGCTGCGCATCTAGCGCCAAGTCGTTATCCCAATAGAACAAATCTTCGGTAAAAGCGTTGTAGTAAAGAATGTTGGTGCGCGACAACGCTGGCGGATCGGCTTCCTCATCGCCATAGCCCTTCGGTGCGATCAACTGTTTGAACTCGCGCGACAGGCGCGTCTTGCCCGTGCCGTTGAAAGCGTAGATCAGTTGCACCTTCTTGTTGGCATCTTTCAACTGCCGGGCGATCTCGGCCAGCGTCTTACTCATATCAGGCCGCCACCTTTTCCGGCTTGGGGAAGCTCAGCAGCAAATCGCGGTAGTACTCGTATTGCTTCTGGCGCAGCTCAATCTCGCGGGGCAAGCATTCGCTGATGGAGTTGGTGAGGGCGTCAAACTGGTCCAGAATGGCGACGATACGGGCCTGTTCGGCAAGCGATCTTTGAGGGTCATCGGGGTACGGAACTGGGATCCGTACTTCTTTTCTTATACCCTCGATCAGTAGGCGTTTAACTTTTCCGCTAGACACGTGCTTCGTCTTCTGGGAATTGAATGAAGCTGTTTGCATCGCGTAGGAAATGTACTTTGGATTCATTGAGTGGCGAAAAGCATAGCTATCGTCGTGGATGGCCACCCTCTGAGCTCCTAGCCACGCAACAGCCTTGCCTACATCTTCAACGGTTTCGCCAACACCAGCCATGACCACATCCCCCGGCTCCGCATAACGCAGCGAACCAGCCATGTCAGCTCGAACCTTTGAAAAGGCGTGATCCGCCCACACTCCATATCGGGTGTAAATTTCACCGTAGTGGATGACGCTGACGCCTTCCTCGACGTAATCAGCCTTGGTAAATCGCCTCCCGCGAATGAAGTCGCCAATATCCCGCAGCGCCTTCCACGCCACTCCTCCATCCATCTCTTCAAAACTGAACAACTGGTCGAGATAGAACCTGTATTGTTTCTTGCGGGAGGTCAGCTCAGCAGTAAGCTCAGCGGTAAGCTCAGCGGTAAGCTCAGCAAAGGTGTCCAATATCCGGACGATTTCGGCCTGGATTTCAAGAGATTTTTTTGAATTTTCTGGGCAGGGAATAGGAATATTGATCTTCGCCATATCCGTAGCAGATACGTCGATTACTTTTGTACCTTTGGCGTACCTTCTTTTCTCGCTGGCAAATTCATTTGTTTGGGTAAAGTAAGCGAAATATTTACCGAGCACACAACTGCCTGGCCTAAAGATTGTTGCATGGCCGCCCGTAACAGCTTGTTCCTCTCCAAGATAAACAAGAGCCTTTCCTACATCCTCAAAGTTCTCGCTTGTATTGGTGATAACAACATCTCCCTGGCTGACCTTTCTTAGCTTCTTGGCCAATTCAACTGACACAAACGACTTCGTTTTCTCTGTAGAGAGCCCGTAATAAGTATAGATTTGGCCATAGTGAATAGCTGGCACACCTGTTTCGGTGAAATCTTTCTTTTGGAGTCCGCTTCCGCGAACCAGCTCGCCAAGCTCGCCCAGCGACTTCCACTCCACCACCACTCCATCCAGCAGCTTCGCCATAAAGTCCACGCTGCTCATGCCTCCAGCCCCTCGCCTTCAATCTCCGCAACGATGGCATCAATCTCAGTCCGAAGCCGGGTAATCCGGGCGACTGTCGCTTTCAGCTCGACAGTGAGCTGAGCAATGTCCACCACTTCGCGAGCGTCCCTGGCTTCCACATAGCTGCTGACCGACAGGTTGTAATCGTTGGCGGCCACCTTCTCGAACGGCACTGAAAGGGCGAAGTGTTCCACATTCTCCTTGCTGTCGAACACCCGCATGATCCGCTCGATATGCGCGTCTTCCAGCAGGTTGTTGTTGGTGCCCTTCTTGAACAGCGCGCTGGCATCTATGAACTGGGTGGTAGTGTCCAGCTTGTGCTTGGACAGCACCAGAATGTTCACGGCGATGGTGGTGCCGAAGAACAGGTTGGGCGCCAGCGAGATCACCGTTTCCACATAGTTGTTGTCCACCAAGTATTGGCGGATCCTCTGCTCGGCCCCGCCCCGGTAGAAGATGCCGGGAAAGCAAACGATGGCGGCGCGGCCTTTAGCGGAAAGGTAGCTCAGCACATGCAGCACGAAGGCGAAGTCCGCTTTGGATTTGGGCGCCAGCACACCGGCCGGGGCAAAGCGGTCGTCATTGATCAGCGTGGGATCATCACTGCCGATCCACTTCACCGAGTACGGCGGGTTGGAAACGATGGCATCGAAGGGTTTGTCATCACCAAAGTGCGGATGACGCAGTGTGTCGCCCAATTGGATGCTGAACTTGTCGTAGTTGATGTTGTGCAGAAACATGTTCATCCGCGCCAGGTTGTAGGTAGTGTGGTTCACCTCCTGACCGAAGAATCCATCCTCAATAACGTGAGCATCGAAGTGCTTTTTGGCTTGCAGCAGCAGCGAGCCGGAGCCGCACGCCGGGTCGTAGATCTTGTTGACGCTGGTTTGCTTGTGCATGGCCAGTTGGGCGATCAGCCTGGACACATGCTGCGGGGTGAAGAACTCGCCGCCGGACTTGCCCGCATTGGCGGCGTAGTTGGAGATGAGAAATTCGTACGCGTCGCCGAATAGGTCGATATGACTGGCATCGAAGCTACCAAACTCCAGCTTACTCACCCCCTTGAGCACATCCGCCAAGCGCTTGTTCTTGTCAGCGACGGTATTGCCCAGGCGGTTGCTAGTGGTGTCGAAGTCAGCGAACAGGCCTTTGATGTCCTGCTCGGAGGCGTAACCATTGGCGGAACTTTCGATGGCGGCAAAGATACGCGCCAGATCGGTGTTCAGACTATCGTTGGTGCTGGCCTTGGCGGCCACGTTGCTGAACAACTGGCTGGGATAGATGAAATACCCCTTGGTCTTGATGGCGTCGTCTTTGGCAGCGGCTATCAGCGGCTCGCCATCGTCCATGGCAGCGTAATCGACCGAGCCATCACCGCCGGTGATGTAGTCAACGAAGTTCTCGCTGATGAAGCGATAGAACAAGGTGCCAAGCACATACTGCTTGAAATCCCAGCCGTCGACTGCGCCACGCACGTCATTGGCGATGGCCCAAATCTGACGTTGCAGGGCGGCACGTTGTTGAGCACTGGTCATACGGTTTTCCTATTTCAAAGGTCCTGGCTCAGATGGGAGTACGCGCCAGAAGAAATTATGTGTCTAGCGTCAAGCAGGCCAATACAGGCGCTTCAAGGGAACGACTCGTTTGGTCTCGGCGTCGGTGGCGTCGTAGTGCTCGATCAGTGCGCGGACCACATGGTCCAGTGTCCACATAGCCAGCGGTATGGAGGCGCGATCTGCTTCGTATTGAGCATCCTTGGTGAAACCGCCAGTACTGACATACAGCCCGCGATCATCCTTGTGGCGGCCGCCGAGGAAGCCGCGGATTTCCTGGCTTCCCATCTGTCCCTTGCGATGCTTGACCTCTACGACGATGCGCGGGTGTTCGAAGCCGAAGCCGTCCGGCGAGGCCACGATGTCCTTCCCACGGTCGGAGCCAGGCGGCGAAACCTGGGTCTTGTAGCCCATGGCGCGCAGGATGCCGGCAACTAGCTGCTGCATGTCATCCCAGTCCAGTTCGTTGACCCGATCCTTGATGCGTTCCAGTGCCTGAGACTCGATGTCGGCCAGTGGATCGGCGATGACCTCCTCAGCCTCCTCTTCCACTGCTGGCGCCGGTTTGCCCTTCAGTGCGGCCAGCACTTCGGCTGCCGCGCTGGACGGTACCTCGAAGAGGGTCAGGGTCGAGCCCAGGCTGTTTTTGCTGCTCGTGCCCAAGTTGTCGCGTGGTAGTTCCTGCGCTTGCCATTGCACCTTGCGCACCAAGGGCATGCCTTGCTCAGCCCACTCGGGGTGGTGCTCGGCAGGTCCAGCGACATTGCCGATTGAGTACAGGCGATTGGCGGGCGAATAGGTGATGACCCAGTCGCCCTCCTGAATGTCGTTGACGAAGCGCCAGACCTGGGATGCGCCCGAAACCACCGTGCCTTGTTTTGCCAGGGGCTCGGCGGACTGGTACAGGGCGATCAACTGCTTGCGCCCGACATCGGGCTTGGCATGAGCTGCCAACTGGTTCCAGCCCACGGCAGCCACGCCGCGTTCCCGAAAGGCGTCGTACAGGCTGCCGCCTTCGCCGCGCACCATCCACATTCTGGCCATCGTGTTCCTTCTCATGTTCATACCCATCAATCCAAAACGACCATGAACTCAGTGGCCAGTGCAGTCGGTTGGACATCCCGGACATTGCGCTGCAACGAGACCAGACCGTAGTCCGCCATCAGACGCAAAGTACGAGACAAATTCGGAACTTTTCGACCGCTGAGCTCAGCCAATTCTGTTAGTGACTTCGGCTTCTTTTCGTGGATTAGGCGCAGCAAGCGCCGGTTGTCATCTGAGAGCACGGCAGCAAGCGACGCCAACGAACTGAACCAAATCTGCGGCATTTCGACCCCTGGTCGATGGGGATGCGCGCCATCTGGTCGCTGAATACCAACGATGCACCGTTTCATGATGAGTCCCGAGGTATGCTTCCGCACTATTGTATCAGTATGTGATAACCATCGTCGACTTCAAGACTCCCCCTACTCTGCCCTCGCTAGGCTTCACATGCCCGGCAGCCTTTTGAATCCCCGGTCGCCGGCGATGAACGCCTCCAGCATGTGCGGGATCAGCGTCACAGCATCGACCGTCTCGCCATACGCCTGCGCGTGCAGCGCAGCGTAGCGTTCGAGGTCGGCTTTCAGGCTAGCCGGGCAGGCAAAGGTCAGCTTGATGCTCTCGGTCTTGGGCAGCGGCCCCAGCCGCAGCTTTTTGGTCGTGCTCATCGTGAAGTCCCCCGGTTGAAGAACAGCGGCTGGTAAGGCCGCAGCACCAGATCCCGATTGACGATGATGCGAACCGGCAGGCCCTGCCGCTCGGTCAAGGTTGGCTGGATGTTGAGGTTGCGCCGGGTCATCTCCTGCCCGACCTGGTGTACGCTGTCCTGCAAGCTGTCGCGCCCGGCGATGATGACGCGATCGCCGTCCTGGCGGTTCTCTGGCGCGGCCAGCTCGGCGCCGACGCCCAGCAG
>Ga0157370_10008759_pt1 | contig 10878 bp, 9 predicted proteins | sample C35metaG_FD_113463 | JGI IMG/M metagenome (GOLD analysis project Ga0157370, IMG submission 113463) | Corn rhizosphere microbial communities from Kellogg Biological Station, Michigan, USA - C3-5 metaG | ecosystem: Host-associated > Plants > Roots > Rhizosphere > Soil | place: USA: Michigan... | reverse complement strand
TGATGGATGAGTCAGAAGCTCTTTTCTACGCCACATCAGCACTGACGATGTGTGTGCTCTTCCTGACCACCCGATATTCAATCCATCTGGTTGACACAGCCGAAGCGGCGCTGGAGCGCGAATATCGTCGTTCGGAAGCGCTCCTCCTGAACATTCTCCCCGCGCCGGTGGCTGAACGACTTAAGTCGGGCGAACGGATCGCCGACGGATACAATTGCATTAGCGTGCTCTTCGCGGACATCGTCGGATTTACCGCGGCCGCGCGTCAGGCCGGCCCGGAGGTGACGGTAGGTATGCTGAACCGCTTCTTCTCCGTCGCGGACGAACTCGCTCAGCGGCTCGGTTGCGAGAAGATTAAGACGATCGGCGACTGCGTAATGGCGGCCGCTGGTTTGCCCGAACCCTCTTCCAGCCACGCCGAGACGCTCGCCCGCTACGCGCTTGATCTCAGGGAGACGATGGAGGGAGAAACCTTCGCGGGCGCGCCGCTCAAATTGAGGATTGGAATTCATTCGGGCCCGGCAGTCGCGGGTGTGATCGGCCGCAGCCGCTTTGCTTACGATTTGTGGGGTGATACCGTCAACGTGGCCTCGCGAATCCAGCATGCGGCCAAGCCCGATGAAATTCAGCTTTCGGATGCGACACGTGAGCTCCTCGGTACGAAGTTTTCCTGCACTGCGGCTGGCGAAGTGGAGACACGGGGAGCGGGTCGGGTGGACGTCTGGCGTCTGGATCGTGAACTTGAGAGGCTTGCCTAGATGCTCCTGCCGTCCGCGTGCCCGCCTGAACGGCGGCCTTCGCGAACTTAGTGGCACGAAGCTGACCAACTCGGCCGACGTGACGATGTCCGTTGCTGGGGTTAGGCCGGAAGTCGCGTTACCCGACCAGCAGGACCGATTTATACCCGCAAGAGACATGCGGTAGGTCGTGACGACATCTGCCGAGTTCAGGAACGGTTCTCGGTTATCGAACTGTGCCTATCGAAACTCGGGTGCTAGCCTGTTTTAGGCCCTGGTGGCCTGTTCTGATTTTCGCAGTGGCCTGGTTTGCCTTAGCGATGTTCAAGCTGATCGCCATTGAAGATGTGCAACATGCCGGAGAAGGCAGGGTGGTCTGCCTCCACTACATACCGAACGGCCCCGGCCCGGTTTGCAAAAACCGACACGATGAAGCCCGGATATTCGTAGCCTGAGCGCTTCTTTACTCGGTCGCCTACTTTGAACGGTACGTCTGTCATTTTATCCCCTGTAAGCCGCCTCAGTGGGCGGCCTCTTTGATATCAAACCAAGCTTGCGATGTCGCCCATTGGCACGAAACGGCCATCTGAAGGTGGGCAGAGCATGTCCGCTCTGCCCGGGTATTTCAGACATCGACTTGTTCCGCTATTGCCAAGGCGTCATCGACTTCGATGCCGAGATACCGGACCGTGCTTTCGATCTTGGTATGCCCGAGTAAGAGCTGAACAGCTCTCAGGTTGCCGGTGCGTCGATAGATCAGGGTCGCTTTGGTGCGGCGCAGGGAATGCGTCCCAAACAGCCTCGGGTCGAGACCAACGCTGCCGATCCACTCGGAGACGAGGCGGGCATACTGGCGAGTCGTCATGCTACGGGCAGGCCCGCGATGTCCGGTGAACAAGTACTCGCCGGGTCGTTTGCCGGTGGCCTTTAAATAGTCATCGACCGCCTGGCGGGTCTGCTCGCTCAATTCAAATCTGACAGGCCGCCCGGTTTTCTTTTGTCGGACAGTTGCACGATCCGCCGTGTATCCGCCTGCGGCGACGTCCTCGACTCGGATCGCAACGACATCACAGCCACGAAGCTTGCTGTCGATTGCGAGATTGAACATGGCCAGGTCGCGAGCGCGGCCTTCGATCTGAAGCTTGTCCAGATCGACCAGACGTGCTTAGGGCGGAGCGGGGGCTTTGCCCCGGTCAGCTTTCCCTTGTTCCATGGCACTCGCTTGGGCGCTGGCGCTGCATTCACTGGATGATCCTGCATCGTCATACTCCTCGGCTCGGTTACAGAGGCGAGAAGCATGGGCCACCATGTTAGGTTATGAAATCAGGTCCGGTTTCGGGCGAAAGCGGACTTCGAGGTCGGCTTTGCGGCAAGTCCGGTGTAGCGATTGACCCACATGCGACATTGGCGACCCCCAAACATATTTCGTCGGATAGCCCCCTGAAATCTTCCGAATGTCGAGTTTGGACAGATAGACTGCCCGCAAAGCTATCCCTTAGGGAGGGGGCCATCATGCGGCGTCGGGAGATTATTCAAGCCATAGGATTGGCAGCCGTTTGGCCACGACAAGCCAGTGCACAGCTAAGGTCCGCAACCACAAAAGTTGTAAAGGTTGGCGTGCTCTGGCACGCATCGAACGCCGAGGAAGAGCACGAATATCTCGCCGTCCTAATCAAAGCGTTCAATGATCTGGGATATGTCGAAGGCAAGAACGTGGAATTCTTGCACAGATATCCCGCCGAGCAAGCGGAGCGATATGGCAGCCTTGCCAGTGAATTGGTTGAAAGCAAAGTCGATGTGATTATAGCGGTCACCGTAGATGGAGCCGTCGCACTTAAGCAACGAACAAAGACAATCCCAATCGTTTTTGTAATTGTGCCTGATCCGATCGGGGCTGGTCTCGTCGCAACTTTGGCTCGCCCGAGAGGAAACCTAACGGGACTCTCGCTCCTCGCGAATGATGTGTCTGGAAAGCGACTCTCACTTCTTAAGGAAGCTGTACCCACGCTATCGCGGATAGCACTCCTCGTAACCCCACAGGAAGTCAACGCGTCCCGATCGATTCAGGCCAATACGAGGTCTGCCAAGGCCCTAGGTCTTTCGCTTACTACGATCGAAGTAGCGACACCTGACACGATCGAACCGGCCTTTCTACGGATAGAACGAGAGCAATTTGACGGAGTCGCCGCAGGCGGCTCAATGCTTTTTAACGAACGCGCAAAGCTTGGTGCATCTGCGCTTGCGCACAAGATGCCGACAATCTGCATCGTTTCCGAGATGGTTCCCTATGGACTTTTGATGTCTTACGGTCAGGACTTTCCTGACTATTTCCGCAAGGCTGCCAGCTACGCAGCAAGAATATTGAGCGGCGAAAGTCCGGCCGATCTACCCGTCGAGCAACCCACGCGCCTAAAGTTAGTGGTCAACCAGAAAGTTGCTAGAGCACTTGGGTTGTCCTTGCCAACATCACTGCTGGTCGGCGCGGACGAGGTTATCGAATGAGGCCGTAGTTGGCGACCGCTTTCGCACTCCGTCAACCGAGCATGTCGCCTATTGGCACGAAACGGATCAACCGAGTCGGCCGGATCATGTCCGTTGATCGGGGCGGACCGGAAGTGGCATTTTGGGGGACGTCAGGCTCGTTGCGCTGGCGCGGCTAAGCGCGCTCGGCGGCTGGATCATTTCACCGGCGGCACCGCGTCGATGTCGTGGATCCAGTGCTCTGGATAGAGCGCATAGGCGTCGCCCATCAGGCAACGACCAGTTGATGATCTGGGGGCGACACGGTGCATGTGCGGGCGGAGATGGGCCCGAGCAGGTATGTCCCGGATTAAGGGTAAAATCTTACTGCCAGTGCCGGGTTCTGCGACGAATTAGGCAGTTTCCTCAACGAACCTGAATTGCGATTATTCAAGGCATTGCGGCGGTCGTTGCGGGAACGGCGTTGGATGCTCCATCACACGAGTCATCTCTTCGTCCGTCAGCAGATTGCGGTGATCAATTCGAACTGAGTGCATCCGAGTTTTGCATTATCGAACCAGTCGGACGTAGGGGTGTCAAGCGACCGTTCGGTAAGCGGGAAGCAGCGATCTTTGATCCTTATCAAGGAGATCAAAGCGTCAGTCATAAAGCGTCAGTCATGGTGTACGATCCAACCGCCTAGTCCGGACGTCGACGATGTCCGATCCACGACCACTAGTGCCAGAGACAAATTTCCGCCGAGGCGCCAGCTATGCTGGCGGTCTGGTCGCAATTGGAGTGACCTATTTCGTCCTGGCGAAATGCGGCCTCGCTCTCGCCTCTATCAATCCCAGCGCAACGCCAATTTGGCCACCGACGGGCATTGCGCTGGCTGCGATGCTGTTGTGGGGGTATCGGACCTGGCCCGCAATTTTCATTGCGGCGGTGATCGCCAATGCGACGACCGCCGGCTCGGTTGCTACCGCAATTGCGATTGCGACCGGTAACACCCTTGAAGCGGTTGTTGGCGCTTACCTGATCAATCGATGGTCGAACGGATGCGGGACGTTTTCGCGGCCAAACTCCGTCGCGAAGTTTGCTCTGATCTGTATCGTGATCGCGACACCGATCAGCGCCAGCATTGGACTGACCAGCCTGGCAACTGCCGGATACGTCGAACGGGCGAATTTCGCGGACGCCTGGGTCACATGGTGGCTGGGAGATGTGACCGGCGCGCTGGTCATTGCTCCCGTTATCGTGCTTTGGGCGTCAAGTCACTACCATGCTTTCAACCGCAATGAATTCTTGGAGACGCTCGGCGTCCTCGCAACGGCGGCGGCCGTTGGACTCATTGCCTTCAGCCCCCTGATCGAGCAAACGCCAGGTCGAGATCCACTGGGTTTCCTTGCGATCCTGCCAATGTTGTGGGCGGCGCTGCGCCGCGGTCCACGTGACACGGCAACGGTTGCGCTGGTGCTTGCAGGCATCACGATTTGGGGGACGCTCACGGGCGGCGGCCCCTTCACCACCGCGGGTCTCAACGTTTCATTCCTGCTCGTGTTGATGTTCTTGATCAGTATTACCGTTCCAAGCTTGTTACTGAGCGCCGACGTTGAGGTGCGCAAGAAAGCGGAGGAACGTCTGCGCCGCGCGCAGGTCGAACTCGAACGGCAGGTCGCAGAGCGTACGCAAGAGCTTGAGCTCGCCAATGCAGCGAAATCGCGCTTTCTTGCCATGGCAAGCCACGATTTGCGGCAGCCATTACATGCGCTGGGCTTGTTCATTGCGCAGCTACGCACGCCGCTCAAATCAGGGGAACGGACAAGGACGATCGAGCTGGTCGACGCAACACGCAGAGAAATGGATGAAATGTTCAATTCGCTCCTGGATATGTCTAGGCTCGATGCTGGGATCCTTACACCCACAATTACTGAATTCCCGATCGCGCGCCTGTTGCAAAAAATTGAGACCACGTTTGATCAGGCAACGCGAGCAAACGGCTTGCGTCTGCGCGTTAGACGAAGTGACGCCTGGGTGCGAAGCGACACGATGCTGCTCGAACGCATACTTCTCAATTTGGTATCCAATGCCGTGTGCTACACGTTGCGCGGCGGGATCATTGTCGGCTGCCGTCGGCGCGGTGAAATGTTGCGCATTGAAGTTTGGGATAGCGGTCTCGGCATTCCTGAGGATCAGAAGCAGAATATCTTTGGCGAGTTTTTTCAACTTGCTGCGCGAGATCGGAACCGGCACGGCAGCATGGGGCTCGGCTTGGCTATTGTCGACAGGCTTCGCCTGCTTCTCAACCATCAAGTTGACTTAGTTTCGACTGTGGGCCGAGGTTCGCGATTCGCAATCCTGGTTCCGATGGCCGATGAAAGGGGCATGTCCGCTGAGCCCGTCGAACCACCTCACCCAGCGGCGTTTGCTGTCGAAGGGAAGGTAGTTCTTGTTATTGCCGATGCTCCAATTGTACGGGAGGGAACGGGCGGATTGCTTGGCAGATGGGGATACTCCGTCGTTGCCGCCGGATCCGACGAAGCGGCGCTGATCCGACTTGCTGAGCGCCAACAACGTCCCGATCTTATAATCTCGGATTATCATCTTGCGAACGGAAAGACCGGGATCCGAGCGATCGAAGGAATCAATGCGGCGTTTGGCTCAACCATTCCAGCTATTCTCATCAGCGGCGACACGGCACCTGAACCGGCACGTGACGCTAGGGTTAGAGGATACATTTTGCTGCACAAGCCTGTCGACCCAATGCGGCTCCGCGCTGTCATGCACGAGTTCTTTATGGATCGTGACGATAGGAGACATATCCGGCCGGCTTCATGACTCAGACTTAGGCGACGATCCCCATCCCATTTTTCCCAGTTTAATTACCGCTTCGGTGCGGCTCGTTACGTTGAGCGCCTTGAGAACGGCCGTGATGTGGTTTTTCACTGTCGGCACCGCCATATTGAGGGTGTTGGCAATGATCTTGTTGCTTTTTCCCTTCATCAGAAGCGCAAGCACTTCGATCTGCCGATCGGTCAATCCGAGCCCCTTAAGAGAGTCCGGCGTCGTTGGTCTGTTTGTAGGCCGCGGAGACGGTGTTTCCTCGAGGATTTCCGAGGGAATGTAGATACCGCCGGAGAATACTAACTCAATGGCGTTGAGCATGACCTGTCGTTCGGTGGTTTTCGGGATGAAACCCAGGGCGCCAAGCTTGAAAGCGCGCTTGACTGTGTCTTGATCATTCGAGGACGTGAGAATGATGATGGCAATGGCCGGATAGCTGTCTCGCAGTTCGCGGAGGACAGAGAAGCCATCTCGATCGGGCAAATTTATATCAAGCAAAATGAGGCTGATGTCGGGATGTTCTTCGACCAGCAGCACCGCCTGGCCGCTGTTCGAAGCTTCGAATACGACGGCCTCTCGCTTCAGTTGCTTCAGGACAGCGTGCAACGCCTCGCGTATCAGTGCATGATCGTCAACAATAAGAACTTTCATGAAAGCTCTCCGTCATCCCATTGCACGGAGACCCAATTGACGAAAATCATACACCCGGCTTCGGGCGCAAAAGAGGCTGACGGGAGGACTGGCGGAACCGTCCATTCTTCATCCTCGGCCAACCAGCGGCGCATGGTTAGGTATTCAAGATAGAAGTCGAACGCCGTTGCGAGCCCTAATTGTGATCAGCTCACAGGCGGACACCGAAAAATGCCGGCCCGGAGCACGAGAGTCGCTGGACTGAGACTCCCCTGGCCATGATGTGTCTGAGGGATTTCAAATTGATGCAGCTCTGTACGGTACCTTGATCATAGGACCTAGGAACTTCCCTGTGTGGACCTCCGGCTGATTTACGTGCTGTGCCGTTGAACGATAAATATCGACCGACTCCCGATGGGGAACCAGACGGGGCAACCAGATGCATGATCGAACTGCCACGCCCAAGCCAATAGCAAGCGCGCTGCCGGACCTGAAAGGCTACCGCCGCGATCTGCGCATTGATGCCTGCCGCGGCATCGCGCTCTGGTGCATCTTTCTTGACCATGTCCCCAACAACATCGGGAGCTGGCTGACGCTGCGCAACTACGGCTTTAGCGATGCCGCGGAAGTATTCATGTTTCTCTCGGGTGTGACCTGCGCGCTGTCCTACGGCAAGGCACGGCAGAGCGGGGGCTGGACCGCCGTGATCGGCCGGACGCTGTGGCGAAGCTGGGATATTTATGTTGCGCTTCTGCTGCTGACGCTCGCCTGCGCCGTCATTGTTCACCTCGCAGGCGGCGTTCAACTCGCAGGCGGCGGCCATCTTGCCGACGCGAGCAACATGCGCATTTTGTTGGAACAACCGGGCGTGACGCTCGCGCACGCGGCGATCCTGCAATACCGCCCGGTTAACACCGACATCTTGCCGCTCTTCGTACTTTATCATCTGTTGTTCGCGCCGCTGCTGTGGCTGCTACTGCGAGCGCCGAACGCAACGCTCGGCGCGTCGCTGTTGCTTTACACACTGGTGCACGTCTTCGGCTGGACCGTCCCGGCGTGGCCGAACAGCCACTGGTTCTTCAATCCGCTGGCTTGGCAGCTACTGCTTGTGCTTGGCGCGTGGTGGATCATCGAGGGGAAGCGGTTTCGACCGTGGGTGGTCTCACGCACCACGCTTGTGCCTGCCGTTATCTATCTGGCGTTCAGCCTCATCCTCGCATTGAGCTGCAGTCTCAAACCGCTGGAAGCGCTGGTCCCGAAGACGCTGCCGACGCTGCTTTATCCGATTGATAAATCGAATCTTGCTCCATTGCGACTGCTGCATTTTTTGGCGCTTGTGGTTCTGGTCTTGTGGTTCGTGCCCCGCGATTGGCCGGGACAGACGACGGCGGTGATGCGTGGCGCTATTCTCTGTGGCCGGAACTCGTTGCCAATCTACTGTCTCGGCGTTCTGCTGACGCTCGCCAGCCACCTGGCGCTGCTCGACATCTCAAACGGGCTGATGATGCAGATCGCGATCAGTGTTGGTGGCGTCCTGGTGATGATCGTGGCGGCGACGCTGCTGAACTTGATCAAGAGCAAACCCAGGCAACAGCCGCAGGCGATGCTCGCCAATTTGTCTGTCGAGCACCCGACCGGGTTTGATCTGGTCATCAATCCGAGGACAGCCAATGCGTTCGGCGTTCCTCCCCCCACGCTGCTCGCCCGCGCCAACGAGTTGATCGCTCCCGTGAGCGCGTCCGGTTGCGGCGCTGATCGAGTGGCCGCCATCGCACACGTCTACGAGCCGCTGCCGAAAAATATGGCTCAGGATGTGAATTAGACCACAAGAACTGTGGAGCCTGCCCCTTATTCTTCCGGCCTTCTTACAGGAGCCACGACCATGAAGTCCCACTCAAGAACCCACAAGAGAGCAATGCTGATCGGGGCGTACCTGATGTTTGCCTGCGTAGGGGCGGTACTGTCGGTCAACCTGACATCGCCCACCAGCACCGCCCTCAGCGCCCGCTGGCAGTGCACCCGGTTTGCGCTCGTAGTCACGACCTGCACCCCGGTGCGTGCACACGATACCGCTCGCACGGCGCATGCAGACCTAGAGTCTGTACCTAAGTAGCGCCCCGCAGTGTCTTGCCATACGTGTTCTTGATTCGGGCGCTCGGCCGCTGGATCATTTCACCGGCGGGACCGCGTCGATGTCGTGGATCCAGTGCTCGGGATAGAGCGCGTAAGCGTCGCCGCGCCGGGCGAGCCGCGCGAACGCCGGGAAATGCAGGTGCATGCCGGCGATCAGGACGCCGTCGGCGCAGACGCGATCGAACATCCGCTTGCGCGAGGCGGCCGCGGCCGAGAGGTCGGTATCGAAGGCCATGCCGGCTTCCGGAATGGCGGTCTGCACTTCCGGCACATGCACGGTGTCGCCCCAGATCATCAACTGGTCGTTCCCTGATGCAATGAGATAGGCGGTATGGCCCGGCGTATGGCCGTGGCTCGGCACCGCGGTGACGCCGGGGAAGACTTCGCCCTGCTTGAACAGCCGCGTCTGCTTCTTGTAGGGCGCGACCTGTTCGCGGCCGGCCTGGAAGAACAGTTTCTTGTCGCGCTCGTCCGCCTTGGCCATCGCGCCGTCGTCGAACCAATGCGGCAGTTCGTTCTCGTGCATCACCAGTTCGGCGTTCGGAAACAGCAGCCTGCCGTCCGTCATGTCGGTCAGCCCGGCGGAATGATCCGGATGCATGTGCGTCAGCAGCACGGTGTCGATCGACTTCGGATCGATCCCGGCGCCTGCGAGGTTTTGCTGCACCTTGCCGGCGCTGGGTTGCATGTAATTGCCCGAACCGGTGTCGACGATCGCGGTGCGGCCCTTGGAATGGATCAGGAAGGTGTTGACGCTGGTGCGACGCGCCGGCCGGAAGGCGTCGGTCAGGATCTGCTTCGCCCTGTCGCGATCGACATTGCGCATCACCTCCAGCGTGCTGTCGAGATAGCCGTCGCTGATCGCGGTGACGAGAATATCGCCGATCTTGCGATGATAGACGCCGGGAATTTGCCGGGCCGGTTGCGCGTTCATTCGGAAACCTCGGTTGGCGGGGAGGGCAATCGCACATGGTGTCCACGAGGCTTATCGGCTGGCGCACCTTGCCTCTCCCGCTTGCGGGCCCCGCAAGCGGGAGAGGGAGCGCAGTGCCGATGTCGCTGTATCTGGAGCTTATGGGCGATTGCTCTCGATTGGCGGGGAGGGGGACGATAGCCGCCGCCTGCGTCCTCCGCTACCGGTCCCTGCGATCAATGGTTCTGCGCAAAACGCGCAGCACCGGCGCCGTGCTCAGGAAAATGCTTCGCGCCTCGTCGCGCGTGACAGGTTTGGACAACTGAAAGCGGGTGATGGCGCACCGCGCTCGATGCGGCGATTTCGAGCGACGATGTGCGCGAACGCGTGCAGGGCTGCTCGGCCGGCTGGAGCAGATCGTCAGCAAGGCCATCGGCTCCGCGGCCGGCAAGCCTGTGACGATCGACGCCCATCGTCCGGCCCGTGTCGCCGTGACCTTCACGCGAGGCCTCGCCGTGATGGAGCGCGCCGGATACAGAGCCGCAAGCAATTGAAGGAATCCGCCGCGACCTTCGTTGGTGCGATGGTATCCGGATAAGGAATCCGTGCCGGCCGGCTACTTTGCATGGGGTTGTTTTCGATATTTTAGCCGGGAGCGCGGTTCGGCCTCAGGCCGCGACCGATCGCAGGAAGCCGTCGATGGCCTCATAGATCAGCTCCGGCGTCTGCACTGACATATAATGCCCGGTGCGAAGTTCGACGTAGCGGGAGCCTGGAATGCTCCTGGCCGTGCCTTCCGCCATCGCCGCCGGCCGCACGCGGTCGAGGCTGCCCCCGATCACCAGCACCGGCGCGCTCAGCCTGGCCAGTTCGCCCTCCATGTCGGCATTCGCCAGCATCCGCCAGATCGTGGCGTAGCTCGAAGGATCGTTGCCGAGCCAGCGGGTCCGGAACCGCTCGAAGCGCTTGAGGTCGCCGCGAAGCTCCGGCGCGTAGCCGTTTTTCATGGAGTCCTCGACCGCGAAGGCCATGCCCGCCGCTTCGATTTTCGCAAGTCGCTCGAGGGCTGGGACGCGGCGCTCGGCCGCGATGCCGGTAGCGGGGCTGCCGACCACGACGGCGCTGGTGCGCGCAGGATGCCGGGCGGCAAAATGCAGCGCG
>Ga0157370_10008758_pt1 | contig 10878 bp, 6 predicted proteins | sample C35metaG_FD_113463 | JGI IMG/M metagenome (GOLD analysis project Ga0157370, IMG submission 113463) | Corn rhizosphere microbial communities from Kellogg Biological Station, Michigan, USA - C3-5 metaG | ecosystem: Host-associated > Plants > Roots > Rhizosphere > Soil | place: USA: Michigan... | reverse complement strand
CCTCGGCTGGCATGCCGGCGAGGAAGACCCGCATTTGGATCAGGCTGTCAGCCCGCGCACGCCGATCCCGAGCATTCGCGTGGAATGGGACGAAGCCTCCTGCGGACAGTTGGTGTACCTGTACACCGAGGTCAACGAGAACTTCGCCGGTCACCCGGAAGAGTTTTTCGACACCATCGCCCGGCCCGACAAGACCGACCGCGAGCGTATTACCTTGGCGACCATCGACATCGGCGGCGGCACCACGGACCTGGTCATCACCGACTATCGCCTCGACCGCGCCGGCAACACCGGCAGCGGCAGTAACGTGCACATCGTGCCCGAGCAGCGTTTCCGCGACGGATTCAAAGTGGCCGGCGACGACATCCTGCTGGACGTGATTCAGGACTTCATCCTGCCGAGCTTCGAGAAAGCGTTGCAGAGCGCCGGCGTAAAAGCCCCGGATTCGTTGATGTCACGGCTGTGCGGCGATGAGTCGGTCAGCGCCCAGGACATGATCCTGCGCCAGCAGTTGAACCTGCAGGTGTTCGCACCGCTGGGCCTGGCGCTGCTCAAGGCTTACGAGCATTACGATCCGCAGGTCCCGCAGGAAGTCACCCCGCAAAGCTACCGCCAATTGCTGGGCGACAACGCGATCAGCAAGACCGTGCTCGACTACGTCAATGCCGCCGTACGCCGCGATGTCGGCAGTCAGAGCGGTTTCGACGTGTATGAGGCACCCATCAGTTTCGACCTGCAAAAGCTCCATGCCGCATTTCTCAACGACCAGATCAACATCACCAAAATTCTTGGTGCGCTGTGTGAAGTGGTCGCGCATTACCCGTGCGACGTGCTGCTGCTGACTGGCCGTCCTTCGCGCCTGCCCGGCATCCAGGCGTTCATTCGCAAGGTGTTGCCACTGCCGCCAGGGCGCATTCTGGCGCTGCAAAACTACCGCACGGGCGGCTGGTATCCGTTCCATAAAAATGGCCGGATCGACGACCCGAAAAGCACCGCCTCGGTGGGCGCCATGCTTTGCCTGCTGTGCGCCAACCACAGTGTGCCGAATTTCTACTTCCGTGCTTCGGCACTCAAGCCGTATTCGACGGTCAAGCACATCGGCGTCATCGACCTGAACAACGTGATCAAGGATGCCGACGTGCTGTACCGCGACATCCAGTCCGAAGACTACAAGATCAAGCTGCCGGTGATCGGCGTGGGCGATACCGCCGACACGCCGCAACTGGAAATGCGCGGCGACCTGCGCCTCGGTTTCCGCCAGTTGGCTGCCGATCGCTGGGCCGCGTCGCCGCTGTACACCTTGCGCTTCACCAAAGTCGGTCGGGAGAAGTTTTCCCGTGCCATCGGTGATAACGGCAGCGCGCCGCTGCTCAAGGTGCGATTCGAGGTCAAGCCGGCGGACAAATACACGCGCAAGCAGGATCTGGTCAGCGATCTCCTCTCGGTTCGCGACATCGAATCCAACTGCAATAATGTCAACTTCAACCCGCGCAGCGACCTCGTGCTGGAGCTCAACACCATGCTCGACGCCGGCCTGAACGATTCCAAGTACTGGCTCGACAGTGGAAGTGTGAAACGCAAATGAACGACCTGACCCCCGAACAACATCAGCTCTCAAACAGTTGGGCCGCTGTTTATGAAGGTGCCGGTCAGGCGCTGGATTGGATTGGCCAGACGCGCGCCAATGCGCCACGCCTGGACAGCGAAGCCGACAACCTGAACATCCGCCTGCACCGTGCCCGCAACCTGGCTCACAGCCTGGGTCGCGTGGCCTGCACGCCGATGACCATTGGCTTTTTCGGTTTGTCGCAGGCCGGCAAGTCCTACCTGATTTCGGCTCTCGCTGCTGGTCAGAACGGCAAACTGGAGACCGACTTCGGTGGCCAGCGCCTGGACTTCATCAAGCACATCAACCCGGTGGGTGGCGGCAAGGAAGCCACCGGCCTGGTGACGCGCTTCAGCCGCCGCGCCACGCCGAGCCAGGATAATGATTTCCCGGTCGAACTCACGCTGTTCAAGGAAATCGAGCTGGCGAAGATTCTCGCCAACTCCTGGTTCAAGGATTTCGACCTTGAACGCATTTCCTACGAGATCGACGAAGAACGCATCCAGCGCGTGCTCAAACCGTTCGAAGGTCGCGAAACCGGGCCGATGCAAACGGGCGTCAACGCCGACGATCTGGTGTCGCTGTGGGATTACCTGCGCGACAACTTCCGCAACTCAGTGAAGAAGCTGGAGCACCTGTACTGGCCCAAGGCGTTGCAACTGGCGCCGCGCCTGAATTTCCAGGAACGGGCCGAGCTGTTTTCGATCCTCTGGGGCGAGCAAAGCGAACTGACGCGCGTTTATCAGCAACTGGCCGGCGCGCTGCACAAGCTGGGTTTGCCCGAAACCGTGTTCGCGCCCCTGAAGGCCTTGGTGAGTTTCGAAAACGACACCTACAGCCAGCGCGACAGCATCATGAACGTCGACATCCTCGAACGCTTCGGTAGCCCGCTGGATTTGCCGATCGATGTTCGACCATGGGTGGGTGGCCGTCTGCAAAACAGTCAGGGCATCCCGGTCGCGCAACTGGCGGCACTGACCGCTGAAATGACCTTCCGCCTGATCGAAGCGCCGGTCGACGAAATCGTCAATCAGGTCGACCTGCTGGATTTCCCCGGTTATCGCGGGCGCAAAAAGCTGCACGAAATCGCCGATTCCAACGATCCCGAATCCGCCACCAAGGACAACTCCGTCTCGCAACTGATTCTGCGGGGCAAGGTCGCCTACCTGTTCGAACGTTACACCGACAACCAGGAAATGAACGCGCTGGTGGTTTGCACCGGTTCGACCAAACAAAGCGACGTCAACGACGTTGGCCCGGTGCTGACACGCTGGATCGAAAAGACCCAGGGCGCCGACTCGGCCGCTCGCGCGAAACGCGATACTGGTCTGATCTGGGCGCTGACTATGCTCGACCTGCGCATCAGCAACTCCCTGAGTCTGACACCTGATCAGTACGACGAGAGCTGGAACGGCATGGTCAAGCTGACCATGCTGGAGCGCTTCGGCAGCCTGAGCTGGATGAACGACTGGGCCGGGACACCGTTCCAGAACACCTTCCTGGTGCGCAAGCCGCGCATGGACGCGGCGTTCATCGGGCAAGACGCGAACGGTGCCGAAACCGGCCTCAATGGCGGCTATGAAGATCGCGTCAAAGCGCTGGGCGAAAGCTTCGCCAGCAACGACCTGGTGTGCAAACACATCAAGAACCCGGCCAACGCCTGGGCCGAAATGCTGCGCAACGATGACGGTGGCATCAGCCACTTCAGCGGCAGTTTCACTGGCGTTGCCAACCTCGAATTCAAATTGCAGCGCATCCGCGAGCAATTGAGCGAATGCCTCGAAGGCCTGACTACGCATGGCCTGAGCACCTGGTATTACGCCGACGGTGACGGCGCCGCAGCGGCGAAAAAAGCGCAAGCGCAGATGATACTCACGGGCCTTGGCCGTCGTCCGGCGGTACTCGGCGAGCTCATCGATCAACTCGACATGCCGAGCGAAGAGGTGCGCGACCTGTACCTCAGCGGCGTGTACGAAACCGATGACGAGCCTACCGTGACCGACGAACCGGTCGCGCCGACACCGAGCCAGAGCCTGTACGGCAACGACGCCGGTTTTGATTTCGATTTCGGCGACGACCTGAGTCACGACAGCACACCGGTCAGCAGCAAAGCCAATACCCCGGCGCCAGAGCTGCAAAGCAACGAGCACCGCTTCGCCAAAGCCGCGTTCAAGGCCTGGATCGCGCACCTGCGTGAACTGACCACCCGGCAAAGCCTGCTCAACCTCCTCGGGCTGGAAAAGGCGTTGCTCGAAGCGGTGGTCGACGAACTGATCACCGCCGCTTACCGCCAGGACTTGCCGGGGCAACTGAGCCGTGCGGTCCTCAAGCGTGCACAAAGTGGCGCGCGCCGCGATCAACTGGTCGAGCGTCAGGTACTGGAAGTGCAACGTGTGCTGCGCGATTTCGTCTCCTGGTTCGGCTACATCCAGAAACCGGTAAGCGAGCGTCCGAACAGCCGGGCCGGTGCCAAGTTGCCTTTGTTCTCGTTCTATACCGACATCAATCCGGGACAAGTGCCGGTGCTGCCGCCGCAACCGGCGAACCAGGCGCAGCGGTATCTCGGCGACTGGCTCTCGGGCCTTGCCTACATCACCCAGGACAATGCCGGCCATGGCGCCGGGCGCGAAATCACCCCTGAACAGAACGAACGGCTGGGCAAAGTGCTCACAGCCTTCGCAGCGAGATAAGCAATGCCAATTCGTGTCGACCTGCTCGCCTTAGAGCCCAATGTGCCTGGCCAGGCCCGCCTCACCGTAAAGAAATGGCAGGGTGGCGAGGAACAGCTGGAGTTTTCCATTCAGCGTAACCAGGACGGTTTTTACCTTCAGGGCCAGAAGGCCTGGAGCAACAATCCGTTCTGGTTCAAAGTCTCGCGCTTCACCGCCAACGGCGAATTCCTGGTAACTCAGGTTGGCCCGGACGTGGTTGACCCATTACTGGAAGGCAGCGGCAACTCGCAATTTCGCATCGAACTTCGCGAACAGAGCCTGGGCCATGCCGACGCAGGCGTGATACTTCCGGCCAACAACCTGCTGGCTTCCACGGCTGGCGGCCAGACGCGCTCGACGTACGGCGGCGCCGAACTGACGACACCGGTAGCACCGGCACCGGAGATCCCTGACCTGCCGGAACTGGTCCTGCCGCCCGCCGAGGCAGAAGTGGAACCGGAACCGGAGCCGGTATTCGCCGACCCCGTCGAGACACCGCCGCCGCCACCGGCGAAGAAAAGCAACAAAGGCCTGATCGGCCTGTTGATGGTCGTGGTGTTGCTGTTGGCAGCAGGCGCTGGATTCTGGTTCTACAAACGCACTCCCGCACCCGCTCCGGTGGCCGCAGCCCCTGCTGCCGCGCCGGCCGGCGCCGACGCCCAGGCCTGCACCCTCGAGAGCATGAACAGCCTGCCCGAATTGACCTTCGTCCAGACCTGCATCAAGGCTGCGCCCGACAGTGCCAAGTTGCTGGAGATCATCAACCAAGCCAAGGCCGGCAAGCACTGTGGCATCGCGCAGCGTCTGTACGCCAACCGTGCCCAGGCCGGTGACGCGTTGATCGCCAACGCCTATGCCCGCGAATACGACCCGAAATACCTGAAGGCCAGCGAGTGCTTCCCGGTCGCGGACAACGCCACCGCCGCCTACTGGTACGAAACCATCCTCACGCAGGACCCGAACAACGCCGAAGCCAAGCAGCGCTTCGAGGAGTTGCAGAAGTGATGCGTTCGCCCGTGAGTCGATTCCTGCTGAGCAGTGCCGCCTTGTTGGCACTGTGCATCAGCCCGCTGTCCCAGGCCGATGACAAACCGCTGATCCAGGCCGGTAAAAAGACCCTGTTCCAACGCGTACTGACCACGCCGGGCTGCAAGATCAGCCCGACGGCGGGCGGCGCGGCAGGCGACGAGCAACCGGTCTTCAGCCGCTTTTATGTGTACGAGCGCGCGCAAGTGAACAACGCCGAATGGCTGAAAGTCGGCCCCGACAGTTACGGCAAAACCATTGGCTGGCTACCTGCCGGCTGCACCACCGATTGGAAAATGCAGCTGACGCTGGCGTTCACCAACCCGGCTAACCGCGACCGGCTGCTGTTTTTCAAGGACCGCGCCACTGTCGAAGGCATCCTGGATGCGCCAGACCCGGTCAGCAAAGTCGCGCCGCTGCGGGCCACGCTGAAAAAAGGCCAGCAAGCACCCGGCGTGCTGGCCGAAGAACCTGAATACTTCGTCGACCTGCAAAAGCAGTTTTACCTGCTGCCGGTGCTCAGTGGCGAAGAAGTCATGACCGAAAGCGGTTTCCGCACGCGCCTGCTCAACGTCGCGTCGGTCAGCAAACCGGATGACAAGACGGCCAAGGGCGGTGCGGCAAACAGCGCTGCCGGCGGCAAGGAAGCCGAAGACAAAACGGCCAGCCAGTTGAAGGAATTCAGTGCGGCGGTGGTGTTTGTCATCGACTCGACGATCTCGATGGACCCGTACATCGACCGCACCCGCGAGGCGATCCGCAAGGTTTATCAGAAGATCGAAGCGCAGAACCTCGGCAAGCAGGTCAAGTTCGGCATGGTGGCTTTCCGTTCCAACACCCAAGCGGTGCCGGGGCTGGAATACACCACCAAAATGTACGCCGACCCTACCAAGGTGAAAGACAGCGCCGACTTTTTCGCCAAGATCGCCGACCTCAAACAGGCCAACGTATCGAGCAGCAGCTTCGATGAAGACTCATTTGCCGGCGTCATGGAGAGCATCGACAAGGTCGACTGGAGCCAGTTCGGCGCGCGCTACGTGGTGTTGATCACCGATGCGGGCGCCATCGAGGGCGACGACAAACTGTCGAAGACCGGGTTGAGCGCAGCGCAGGTGCGTATCGAGGCCGCCAATCCGGGTGTAGCTATCTATACGCTGCACTTGAAAACCCCGGCCGGGGCCAAGGACCACGCCAAGGCCGAAGCGCAGTACCGGGACCTGTCGACTTACCCTGGCACCAACACCTCGCTGTACTACCCGGTAAATGCCGGCGATGTGCAGGAGTTCGGTCGCAAGGTTGACGCACTGGCCGCCGCGATCACGACGCAGGTGAAAGCCGCCTACATGGGCGAAGACGCCATCGGCAGCGCGGCGAACGCCAAACAGGACCCGGCCGAGAAGAAAATGCTCGAAGACGCGGCGCTGATCGGCCATGCCATGCAACTGGCCTATCTCGGCGAGAAGACCAACAGCAAGGCCCCGCCGGTGTTCAAGGCGTGGATCACTGACCGCGACCTGATCAAGCAGAACATCCCGACCACCGATGTGCGGGTGCTGCTGACCAAGTCTCAGCTCAGCGACTTGAGCGACGTGATGAAGCAGATCCTCGATGCGGCCAACGAAGGCCTGATTTCGCCGACGGAAATGTTCGAGCGCCTGCGCTCGGTGGCGGCGACCATGGGCGCCGATCCCAATCAGCTCAAGCAGAACAGCAAAGCCAAACTGGCGGACATGGGTGTGCTCGGCGAGTACCTCGAAGACCTGCCCTATCAGAGTGAAGTGTTGAACCTGGATGAAGAAACCTGGAAGAGCTGGGACGGTCTGGCCCAGGAGAAATTCATCCGCACGCTCAATACCAAACTGCGGCATTACCAGCGTTACAACGCGGATGTTGACCGCTGGGTAGCTCTAGCCAAGGACAGCGACGCGCGGGACAACGTGTACCCGGTGCCACTGGAAATGATGCCTTAACGAGACACCCATGCTCGATATCAAGAACCTGCTGGTGCGTCGTGGTGACGGCGCGCTGGCCCACCACGTGCGCCTGCCGCACTTGCAGGTTGGCGCCGGAGAAATCCTCGCCATCACCGGCGAGAGTGGCAGCGGCAAAAGTACATTGCTCGAAGCCATCGGCCTGTTGCTCGCGCCTGTCGAACTCGAGCGCTTTCGTCTGGGCCCGACGTCAGCGGCACCGGCTCAAGACATCGCTCAACTGCTCGCCAGCGACGACCAGCCCGCCCTGGCGGCGGTGCGTTCACGGCATTTGGGATTCATTTTGCAGAGCGGCGGCTTGCTGCCGTTCCTCAGCGTGCGTGACAACATCAGCCTGCCGCGCCGTTTGCTCGGGATGTCGGCGAAGAGCGAGCACATCGACCACGCTGTTGACGTGTTGCGCCTGAGCGGGTTGCTGGATAAACAACCGCAGGCATTGTCGATCGGCGAACGCCAGCGCGTTGCCTGCGTTCGGGCCATTGCCCATGAACCGGTGCTGCTGCTGGCCGACGAACCGACCGCCGCGCTCGACCCCCACAGCGCCCGGCGTTTGTTCGAGTTGCTGCTGAGCCTGGTGTCGAACATGGGCTTGAGTGCACTGGTGGTGTCCCATGATTGGGCCTTGCTGAAGTCTTTCGGCTTGCCGCGACTGGGTGCTGTCAGCCGTCAGGGAGAGACACTGTTTGAACCCATGGATTAATCAAGTGCGCCTGTTGGGCTCATTGGCGCTGCAAGACCTCTGGCACGACCGCAAGGTCTCGCTGTGCATCGCCGCCTCCCTGGTGGCGGTGATCGCGCCGCTGTTGCTGCTGTTTGGTCTCAAGCACGGGGTGGTCAGCCAGTTGCAGGACGAACTGCTGCGCGACCCGCGCAACCTTGAAGTGAAGATGCTCAGCAACGGCAACTACGACAGCGCCTGGATCGAGCGTTTGCGCCAGCTCCCCGAGACCGGCTTTGCCCTCGGCCAGACGCGCTCGCTCAATACCCAGGCTGATTTGCTGATGGGCATGCAACGCTTTGTCGAAGGTGCGGAAATCATTGCCACCGAACCGGGCGACCCGCAACTGAACCTCGCGTCGCTCAACCCGGTCGGCAATCAAGTGATCCTCAGCGCCAGCGCCGCGCAACGCTTGCAGGCCAAGGTCGGCGACAGTGTGCAACTGCGGGCGCTGCGCCGCCTGGAAGGTGTCAATGAACGCGGCGAGATAACACTGACGGTGCTCGCCGTGCTCGACGGTGCACGTTTCGGTCGCGCCGCCGGGTTTGTCGCCCCGCCGTTGCTGTTGAACCTGGAGCGCTTTCGCGATGGCTATGAGGTCAGTGCGTTCGGCGTTGCCACCGGCAAGCCTCTGGGCAACCTGCAACCGCTGTATGCCCGTGCCCGGGTGTATGCGCGCGACATCGATCAAGTGGCGCCACTGGAGCGCTGGCTCAACGAACAACACATCGAAACGTCGAGCCGACTGGCCGACATCGACAACGTCAAAGCCATCAACCATGTGCTGGGGCTGATTTTCGGGGTTATCGCCATGGCCGCGCTGATTGGCTGTGTGGCGTCGATGGTCGGCGCGTTCCTGGCCAACATCGACCGCAAGCGCAAAAGCCTCGCGGTGCTGCGCCTGCTGGGTTTCAAACGCAGGGCCGTCGGTGGTTTCGTGGTCGTGCAAGCGTTGTTGCTGAGCCTGGCCGGTTACGTGGGCGGGTTGGGCTTCTATGCCGTTGGCAGTCATTTGTTCGACTATTTGCTCGGCAGCAGCCAGGCCACCGGCACTTTCGTGTGCCACATTACGGTCTGGCATGGCCTTGGCGCCCTGCTCCTGACCTTTCTGGTCGCTGCGCTGGTGGCCGTGATCGGCGCCCTGCGAGCCATCAACATCCAACCTGCGGAGAGTCTGCGTGAGCTATAAACGTTTTGGCTTGCTATTGCCCCTGAGCCTTGGCTATCTGCTCGACGCCTCGGCTGCGGGCTGGGAAGAGAAGTATTACAACCCGATGCCGGACGCCGCCGACGTGGTGCTGCCGATGCCCTGCGAAGGCTCGATGGTCTTTCGCAAGGTGTTCATTCCGGTGGCAGGGCCGCTCGATGACTACCCGATCAACATCGGTCAGGACGGCGCGGAATATGGCTACGTCGAACAGACGCGGCCGACGTTCATCGCCGGCAGTTTTACCGGCGCCAAGAACGACAAGTCCCGCTACTACCTGATGGCCAAGTACGAGATGAGTCAGTTGCAATACGCCGCACTGACCGAAGAAACCTGCCCGACGGCTGCGACCAAGATGCGCTTGCCGCAAGTGGCGGTGAGCTGGGTGCAAGCCATCGAAGCCGCCGACAAATACAACCTGTGGCTGCGCAAGAACGCCGCCGACAAGTTGCCCAAGGAAGACGGCGCGCTGGGCTTCTTGCGCCTGCCGACTGAAGTCGAGTGGGAGTTCGCCGCACGCGGCGGGCTGGAAGTCGGCGCCGCTGAATTCCGCGACACGCACTACCCGATGCCCGAAGGGATCAACGCCTACGAGTGGTTCGCCGGGGCGCAATCGTCCAACGGCAAGCTGCAATTGTCTGGCCTGCAAAAGCCCAATCCGCTGGGCCTGCATGACATGCTCGGCAACGTCGACGAAATGATGTTCGAACCGTTTCGCCTGAACAAACTCGACCGCCAGCACGGTCAGGCAGGCGGCTACGTGGTCCGTGGCGGCAACTACCTGACCGCGCAAGCCGACCTGCGTACTGCGTTGCGCAAGGAGGAGCCGTATTACAATGCCGATGGCCAGGTGAAAAACAAAACCACCGGCCTGCGACTGGTACTGGTCTCGCCGACCCTGACCTCCCGCGAGCGCGTCGCCAGCATTGAAAACAGCTGGAAGAAACTTGGCACCGGCAGCAAAGAAACCGAGTCTGCCGACAAAGGCACCGTTCAATCCTTGAACAGCCTGGCCTCGGGCGTCGAAGACAAAGCCCTCAAGGAAAAGCTCCAGGCCCTGGAAAACCAGTTGCGCGCCAGCAACCAGCAACAGGAAGAAACCCGCGACCAGGCGATCCGCGCCAGCCTGAACCTGGGCGCGTTCCTGTGCACCAAGATGCTCGACGACGGCCAGTACGTGGACTTCCTGCAAAAGAACTACAAGCTCAATTGCGAAGCTGCGGAAAAGGACGCGAGCTGCGACATGCGCAAAGGCAAGCTCGAGGAGCAGAAGGATCGCCTGCACAAACTCAGCCGTTACTACGCCAGCAGCCTGGTGGAATCGGCGACCTTGTACGGCCAGCCACTGCTTGAAAAACAGGTTCCGGTGATGGAAGAAATCATCACCCGCAACAAACAGCTGCAAGACCTCAAACCGTACTTGCGCACCCACTGGGCCAATCAGAAGGCGTTCCTGCAAAAGCAGAAGATCGACACTGAGGCCTGGCTGACCAGCTGCAAAACCGTCACTCAATAACAACACGTCAACACCGTCATCTAGGAGTTTCACCATGTCGCGCAGCCTTTGGACTCGCTTCAAGCTACAGATCGCTTTCGTACTGGCCGGCAGCCTGCTGCTG
>Ga0157370_10008757_pt1 | contig 10880 bp, 6 predicted proteins | sample C35metaG_FD_113463 | JGI IMG/M metagenome (GOLD analysis project Ga0157370, IMG submission 113463) | Corn rhizosphere microbial communities from Kellogg Biological Station, Michigan, USA - C3-5 metaG | ecosystem: Host-associated > Plants > Roots > Rhizosphere > Soil | place: USA: Michigan... | reverse complement strand
CAGATCTTCCCCCGCGTATGGGATGGAAGTCATGACCAGTACCACGATGATTTCTATGCCGACTGGCTGAATATTGATAAGGACCAGCAAACAGGTAAATACCAGGCCCCAACTTACGGGGATAATGTGAACTGGTTCTTCTCTTACCAGATGAGCCTGATGTACTGGCGTTATTTCATGTGGAATTTCTCCGGTAAACAAAACGATGTACAGGGATTGGGAAATAAAAGGGATGGCAACTGGATCACCGGATTCTCTTTCATTGATGAAAGCAGGCTGGGTGATCAAAGTAAACTTCCCGACAGTATTAAAAACAATAAGGCACATAATGTATTATTCCTGCTACCATTCATTTTAGGAATACTGGGATGCATCTATCAATTCTTCCGAAACCGGAAAGACTGGCTGGTAACCTTCCTGCTTTTCTTTATGACAGGTATTGCGGTGGTGATCTATTTGAACCAGCCGGGCAACCAGCCACGTGAACGTGACTATGCTTATGTCGGATCCTTCTACGCATTTGCATTTTGGATCGGCCTGGCCGTTGTTGCCTTCGTAAAACTGGCACAGGAGAAGCTTGATTCAATAACCTTCAAATATATATTGGTAAGAGGAAGCATCCTGACCTTCGTGGTCACGCTGATGAGTTGCGCCAATGATGTGAAGAAAGGTGCGCTGATGACATCTATCCTGGTAACGCTGATGTTTGCGATCGTTACAACGATCATCAGTTATATCGTAAAATTTGCTTCCTCACAGGGAAGAAATGCAATGATGGCCAACGTGGTCACCGGCGCTATTTGCCTTGTAGTTCCATTGATAATGGCCGACCAGGAATGGGATGACCATGACCGCAGCAATAAAACTACGGCACCGGATGTAGCAAAAGATTACCTGGAGAGCTGTGCACCAAATGCGGTATTGTTCACGTTTGGAGATAATGATACCTATCCATTATGGTATGCACAGGAAGTGGAAGGTGTTCGCCCGGATATCCGTGTCATCAATAACAGTTTGCTGGGTATCGACTGGTATATCAACCAGCTTCGTTATAAAGTGAACGATGCCGATTCTATTGATGTGATCTGGTCACCTGAACAAATTGAAGGACACAACCGTGAGTATCTTCAGTATAAAGCACAGGGAGATCCCAATGTTTATTATGATCTCTATGATGTAATGAAGAATGTACTCGGCAAACCAAACATTGATCCGGAAACAGGTCGTGATGTAGGTTATGGTTTGTTCCCTGTCTCCAAATTCAAAGTGCCGGTAGATACGGCGCTGGTAAGAGCAAATGGTACTGTGAACGCTAATGATGTAGTGGTGCCTGAATTACGGTTTGAGATACCACAAAGCAAATTGCAGGATGCGATCTTGCGTAACGACCTGATCATATTAAATTTCATTGCATCGAACCATTGGAAAAGACCGATCTACTTTACTTCGCCATTTGGGGAATTGGGATTTAGCCAATACCTGCGTAAAGATGGTCTGTCATATCGATTGGTACCTGTTTTAAGCAAATCTCCCCAGAACAACTGGACCGTACATAATGTAATGCGGCAGGTAGGATTGGGTGGAACGCAAATAAGGGACAACAACGATTCAGTGATCGGGAATAACCTGCTCAATAAATTTGCCTTTGGCGCCGCTCCGGGTAAAGAGGTTTATTTTGATGAAGAGAACCGTCGCCATATTTTATCCATCCGCGAGATGTATGCTGAAGCTGCAGGAAATCTTGCAGATGAGGGCAGGATGGATGAGGCGCAAAAGATATTAGAGAAAGCAGAAGCCAATATTGATCCTAAGAATCTTCCATATGCCATGGTAAGCCGCTTTGGCAGCCATAACCAGAACAGTTTGATCTTCCTTGAGGCTTGTTACAAAGCCGGCAAGAAAGATATAGCTGAAAAGTACAGGCTGGCACTACATAAAGATCTTGAGCAGCAGCAACGTTATTTCACCATGATGAATGGAGGTAACAAACCTGTGTTCAATCAATATGGACCTGCAGGAGAAGTGACCCCTTTATTTAAAGGTCTTACCACTGAATACCAGATCAACGAAGCGTTGTTAATGGTATTGGATGAAGTGGAGAAGAAATATGCGCCGGAGCTTCATAAAGAAAGCACGAAGGAGAATGGCGGTCCGGTTATTAATAATACTGGCGTGCCGGTGGATAGTGCTGGTAAGGATACGGGGAAAGGTAAATAGGGTAAATAGGACCCGAAAAGTTTATATAGTTTATAAAGGGTATAGAGGAATACAGGACCCTGTATTCCTCTATACCCTTTATATTCTTTATACCCTTTATACCAACAGCCAGCTGTTCACTGAACCTTTCCCCTCACAATCTGTTAACACCTTAGCACGTATTTTGTCGTAATTTGCTTTCTTCTTTTTTCATCATTTTCCTATGAGAGGTTATCATTTCAGAAAATTCGATCCTGACAGCGATGGCAAGAGCAAGTTTGAGCAATTGCTGGATATATTCATGCAATTACTTACCTATACCAGCGGTGAGGTGGCAGAGGCATTGCAATGGTTGAATGAACTGGACAAACAATTCCAGATGACAGACGATGAATATGGGATGGGCGATTTCCTGGATGAGCTAAAAGAAAAAGGTTATCTGACAGATGATAATGAAAAGGGCGAAATAAAGATCACTCCGAAGACTGAGCAGGGTATTCGCCGCCGAAGCCTGGAAGAGATATTCGGCAAACTCAAAAAGACAAAACAGGGCGATCATCACAGCTTTAAACCCGGGCAGGGAGATGAGACAAGTCCGGAGACCCGGCAATTCCGCTTCGGTGATATGCTGGAGCAGATCGATTTTACAGAGAGCATACGCAATGCACAGATCAACCACGGCATTGAGAGTTTCAATATGCAGGAAGATGACCTGAGCATCAGGGAAACTGATTTCAAGGCACAGACATCTACCGTGCTGATGATCGATATCTCCCATTCTATGATCTTATATGGAGAGGACAGGATAACTCCGGCCAAGAAGGTAGCTATGGCGCTGAGCGAACTGATCACCACCAAGTATCCAAAAGATACACTCGACATCGTTGTTTTTGGGAACGATGCCTGGCCCATTGAAGTAAAGGACCTCCCCTATTTGCAGGTCGGCCCCTATCATACGAATACGGTAGCGGGACTGGAACTGGCAATGGACATATTAAGAAGAAGAAAGAATCCCAATAAACAGATCTTCCTGATCACTGATGGTAAGCCTACCTGTTTAAAGATCGGCAAGCGCTATTATAAGAATAGTTTTGGTTTGGACAGGAAGGTCGTGAACCGCTGCCTTAACCTCGCAGCGCAGTGCAAGAAATTAAAAATACCGATCACGACATTTATGATCGCAACTGATCCTTACCTGCAGCGCTTCGTACAGGAGTTCACAGAGATGAATCATGGTAAGGCATTCTTTGCGTCGCTGGATAAGTTAGGGGCGTTTATTTTTAAGGATTTTGAATCAGGGAAAAGGAAAACGGTCTATTGAGGTTCGTTTTAATTTATACTTATTAATTATTGATTATTATTATGGATTACTGATTATTAATTATTAATTATTTCGTGCTAATCAGCACCTCCGCGCACTTTAAAAAATCTTTGAGTTATTTACGAAATAATCAATAATTAATAATCAATAATTCCGAAGAGTAACAACTATGAACATACACAACATACATACCCTCGGCGAACTAAAGAACAGCGGCTACAAACCCCGCTCGATCAAGGAAGAGATCAGGGAGAACCTGATAGCGAAATTGAAGAAAGGAGAAAACAGTTTTACCAATATCGTTGGCTACGAGGATACAGTTATACCCGATGTTGAAAGAGCCCTGTTGAGTAAACACAATATTCTCTTCCTTGGATTGAGAGGACAGGCCAAGACCAGGATGGCAAGACAAATGGTGGAGCTGCTGGATGAATACATACCTACTATCTCAGGTAGTGATATCAATGATGATCCAATCACGCCTAAGTCCAAATACGGACAAGACCAGGTGGCCACGCATGGTGATGAGACCCCCATTCACTGGATCCATCGCAGCGAGCGGTATGGTGAGAAATTAGCCACCCCGGATGTAAGTGTAGCCGATCTTATTGGTGACATTGACCCTATCAAGGCAGCTAACCTGAAGCTTTCCTTTGCTGACGAAAGGGTGATCCATTATGGCATCATTCCGCGCAGCAATAGGGGCATCTTTGTGATCAACGAACTGCCTGATCTCCAAGCCCGCATACAGGTTGCCTTATTTAATATTCTAGAAGAGGGTGATATCCAGATACGCGGCTTCAAATTGCGTTTGCCGCTGGATATCCTCTTTGTTTTTACCGCCAACCCGGAAGATTATACCAATCGTGGATCGATCGTTACACCTCTTAAGGATCGTATCGAAAGCCAGATCCTGACCCACTATCCAAAGAGCCTGGAAGATGCCCTTGCCATTACGGAACAGGAAGCAGAGATCAGCAAGGACCAGTCCAAAATGGTGGAAGCAAGCGACCTCGTAAAGCGGTTGGTTGAACAGGTAGCATTTGAAGCAAGGGCCAGCGAATTTGTAGACAAGAAAAGCGGTGTGAGCGCCAGGCTTACTATTGCAGCATTCGAGAACGCTGTATCTGCCGCTGAAAGAAGGGCCATCATCAATCATGAAAAAAAGACCCTGATATGGATCAGTGACCTTATCGGGATCATTCCATCCATTACCGGTAAAATTGAATTAGTGTATGAAGGTGAACAGGAAGGGCCTTACCAGGTTGCGATGAACCTGGTGGATAAAGCCATCCGCACACAGTTCATTCAATACTTCCCCAACCCGGAGACATTGAAAAAAAGAAAGAGCAGCGGTAAGCCTTCGCTGGAGGAAAAACCAGATGAAAATCCATATCGTTCAGTGACCGGATGGTTTGACAAAGGCAACCAGCTAAATCTTTCCTTTAATACAACTGATAAAGAAAAGATCCTGAACTTATACCAGGTGGATGGTTTACATGCATTGGTAAAGAAATTCTTCCCCCAGGCCAATGAACAGGGTGCCGCATTGCTGATGGAATTTGTGTTGCATGGATTGGCCTCCTACTCTCTTATAAGTAAGAAACTCTTTGAGACCAAAGTAGAATTCAAGGACCTTGTTGGCAGTATGATGAATTTTACAGAGAAGGATTTTGAGTTTGATGAGGAAGCGTGAGAGAGTTGAGAGGTTGAGTGCTTCGCTGTTGAGAAGTTGAGAGGCTGTTGCTGTAGCGGAGTCTTTCCTCAACCCCTCAACCCCTCAACTCCTCAACCAACCACATTAACTTCCCTCTCCAACTCCACCAAAAACTTCCTCCTCACACTCTCCACTATCTCCTCACTCAACTGTAGTATCTCCTGCCCGGAAGCATTGCCATAATTTACCAGCACCAGTGCCTGCTTTTCATGTACACCGGCATCACCTCTTCTGAAACCTTTCCAGCTTGTAGAATCGTTGGGGCCAGAATGTTCAACCAGCCAGCCAGCGGCTAATTTTACCATGCCATTTGTCAGTTCATAACCAACCATGGAAGGATACAAGTTCTTTAACTGCTTATATTTTTCTGCTTCCACTTCAGGGTTCTTGAAAAAACTTCCAGCATTGCCGATCACGGCAGGATCGGGTAATTTGGAAGAGCGAATACTTATGACGGCATCAGAGATCGCTTTGATCGATAATTCCTTTACACCCATGGAAGCAAGTTCCTCGTTCAGGCTACCATAATCAGTATGGAATACGGGGATCTTTTTCAAACGGAAGGTCACTGAAACGATCACGAACTGGTTCCTGAACTTATTTTTAAAGACGCTGTTACGATAACCAAATTCACAATCAGCTGTAGTAAATGTTACCAGCTTTTTGTCTTCCAGGTGAATTGCTTCCAGCGACCAGAACACATCTTCGAGTTCCACTCCATAAGCGCCGATATTCTGAATGGGAGAAGCACCAACAGTGCCTGGTATCAATGAAAGATTCTCCACCCCTGCCCAATTATGTTCGATGCAATAAAGCACGAACTGGTGCCAGTTTTCGCCGGCTCCTGCTTTTACATAAACGTATTCATCGTCTTCGTGCAAAAGAGCGACCCCTTTGATGTCGTTCTTTAGCAGTAATCCATCATAATTTCCTTTAAATAAAATATTGGAACCGCCGCCAAGAAAAGTCCGCTTGTGAGGAAGGGAGATACATTCGATAAGTTGTTCTGTTGTGGAGAAGGCAGCAAAATATTTTGCCGTTGCTTCAATTCTAAATGTATTATATGGTTTTAATGAAACGTTCTCCTGGAGGTTCATACTGCAAATTTACTATACCGCGTCAACATCGATCACAACCGTTACACTCCGGTAGCTCTTATCCTGGTGCATGATCGCTATTTGTTCAAGGATGTCCTTTTTACAGTGAAGTATTGTCTTACTGTCCTTAGGAAGTTTTAACAGGATCTCGGAAAGGTATTGGTTGCGTACCCTGCCGATTACCGGTTCGGCAGGTCCCACAATATATTTCCCATATTTTCCTTTCAGGGTATTCGCATAATGATATGCGGCCCTTTCTACCACCTCTTTTATTTTGTGTTTGAATACAAGATGAATGATCCTTGAATATGGCGGGTAGAAGAATTGTTTACGGCTTTCCAATTCCTTTTTGAAAAACCCCTTGTAATCATGCTGCTGTATCAATTGCAACAGCGGATGCAGTGGCTGTCCTGTTTGGATCATTACCCTGCCGGTTGCTTCTTTCCTGCCGGCCCTTCCACTTACCTGTTCCATCAGTTGAAAGGCTTTTTCATTCACCCTGAATTCCGCAAAACTCAGCAATCCGTCTGCATCAAGGATCCCAACGAGGTCCACGTTATCAAAATCCAATCCTTTTACTACCATTTGTGTTCCGACAAGAATATCGATCCTTTTCTCCTCAAATTGCTGGATCAAAACATCATGCGCATTCTTCCCGCGAACGGTATCCATATCCATTCTTCCCACCCTGGCCTCCGGAAAATGTTCCTGTAATTGCTCTTCGATCTTCTCTGTACCAAAATTCCGGAATATGAATTTATCGCTGCCACAACGGATACAGGTGTGAACGGTTGGATAAGTAGTGCCGCAATAATGACAAACCAGCTTATTCGTGAGTTTATGAAGCGTCAGGGATACATCACAATATTTGCATTGCGGTATCCATCCACAAACGGTACATAGCTGGTAAGGGGCATAACCCCTTCTGTTTTGAAATAAGATGACCTGTCTTTCCTTCGCCACCACCTCTTTCATTGCTTCCAGCAGTGCCGGTGACAATATGATCTTCTGCTTTTCTTTTAACGGTATCGTTCGGGTATCGATGAATTCGATCGGGGGAAGGCGCAGGTCGCCAAACCTCTTTAGTAATTCCACCAGGCCAAATTTTCCCGTTACTGCATTTTGGTAACTTTCAATTGAGGGTGTACCGCTTCCCAACAACACCTGTGCATTGAACAAAGATGCCAGGTAAATGGCTGCATCCCTTCCATTATATCTTGGTGCCGGGTCCTGTTGTTTATAGGAGGAATCGTGTTCTTCATCACAGATCACCAGGCCAAGGTCCTGGAAGGGCAGAAAAACAGAAGACCTGGCTCCCAATACAACACGCATCTCTCCCGTTTTTACCTTGTTCCATATCTCCACCCTTTCATTCTGTGAAAATTTGGAATGGTAGATCCCGATATATCCACCAAAATGCTTTTGTAATCTCCGGATGATCTGCGAAGTGAGGGCGATCTCGGGTAAAAGATAAAGCACCTGTTTGCCTTGTCGTATATACTCTGCTATCAGTTCGATATAGATATTTGTTTTACCGCTTGATGTAACGCCATGCAGCAGGCAAACGGGCTTCTCCGCAAACTTTTCTTTGACGGCAGTAAAAGCATTTTGCTGTAGGTCTGTCAATACAAAATCGATATCCACATTACGTGGCAGGAATTTGATCCGGTCAACGACCCTTTTTTCTATCCACAATATCTTCTTATCTACCAACCCTTTTAATTGGGCTTCTGATGCCCCCGCTTTTTTTAAAAGCGCGGGCTTTGTCACCTCCCCTTCAGTTTTTACAAGATGCAGGTAACTCAGCAACAGTTCCATTTGTTTCGGTGCCCTTGTCCAGTTATTAAGCAACTCGGAAAGTTTGTCCTCATTATCATAGGCAGGATTCAATAATACATAATTCTCCCTTTTGGGTGTAAAGGTTTGCTTTAGTGATTCCCACACAATACAAACTTTCTTATTGATAAGCCGGTTGATCACCGGGTAGGCATGTGGCGAATCCAGCAATTGTTGTACTTCAGAAAGCGTTAACTGGCTTCGAAGCAGCAAGGCTTCGGCTACCAGGAATTCATCATGGTCCAGTGCAGAGAAATCCTCACCATACTCTTCGTTGAACACAAGGATCGTTTCGCTGGACAATTTAAAATGCGCAGGAAGGGCTGCCGCCATAACTTCCCCTTCGCTGCACATATAATAGGACGCCATCCATTCCCATAGTTTTAATTGTTCATCAAAAACAACAGGCTCGGCATCCAGTACATTCAGTACATCTTTGGTGTCAAAGAATTCTTCCTTTTTATTTGATATTGATTTGACGATCCCGGCGTATTTCTTTGTTTTGCCCAGGTTCACTTCCACCCTGATTCCGGGTTTCACCTCTTTTTGTAAGTGCGCGGGAATGGACCATGTATAATTTTTGGGAAGCGCTGCAGGAATGATTATTTCGGCAAACAACGGTTTTACTGGCTCCAGGTTCTCCTCTATGATCTCTGCTGTGGACATCAGCTACAAATCTAAGATTCAGAAGTCGAACTCTTCTTCCATGCACCATCATATTCGATCATTTTTTTCTCCATGATGGCAAAAACATGTTCTTTTAGTTTAGAAGTGTCAGCGAGTGTATAGGATGTAACGGCTATTTCTTCGAGATAAAGAATACGGCTTCTGCCGGGCGTCATATGAAAGATACTCTCGTAGGGCATCCTGCGGTATGAGTCGAGGAACAAAACGGGTTTGACCGGTGTTTTTGTTTCGATGGCGATCCGGAATGCACCATCATAAAAATCTTTCAGGGGCCTGTTCCCCAAATTAAAGGTGCCTTCCGGAAAAACCAATACGGATATTCCTTTTGACAAAATGGATTTCAGGAGTCGTACACTGTTGGCCCTGTTCGTTGCAGAACTTCTGTCTACCGTAACGATAGCATTTCGGTAAATAGTACCAAATATGGGCACTCTTGTCATTTCCACTTTTCCCAGGGGTCGTAGCGGCTGGCGAATAGCTTTGGGGATGATCGCCGCATCAATGTAAGAAATATGATTGCTTACAAAAATGAAAGGTCTGTTCTTATCATGTGGCGCCTCGAAGATCTTTTTATGAAAAATGAAGATGAGTGGAAACCACAGGTCTGCCCAAACCCGGCATAGACCGATCGTGAGATTGCCGCCTTTGATCCTTCCAAAAAAAGTGGAAAGCAATACAAAAGGAAAGATCAGCAGCATGATCGCCACAAAGAGAATAAAAGCATAAATGCTGTAAAGAAACTGAAATGGCCGAAGGGCGAGTGGGATACGATTCATGAATAATGGTTAATGATCATCCCCCGGGCAATGACATTCCCATTCGTTGTCCAGGTCGATCACCGTGATCACTTCTGTCTTTTCATCACATTGGCCGAAGATGATCCGCACATGCTGGGCATCGGAGGTTCTTCCTTCCAATGCGTACCGGGGGCAGCGCTTGTTCTGCAGATCACTTTTCTTATAATTTATATTGCCGTTTTTCATTATATCCTCTACCTCAGCTTTGGTAATATGACGGCAGGCCATCCTGCATGTAGCATGGTTACTGTATTCCAGGTAAGAAACGCGCCTGTCAAATCCCCGGTTGCGGTTGATGGTGCTGCCTTTTTCCTTTCGGGTAGTATCCTCCTTCGATGAAGAATTACGTCTTGATACTGAGATCACCACCAGCAGGATACCCAGTGCGATGATCAATATATATGGCAGCCATTTTCTGTTCATGGAGGAAAAATGAAGATACCCCATTTCCACATCTCCACATCTCCCACATCTTCACATCCCCATATCTCCACATCTCCATATCTCCACATCTCCACATTATATTACCTTTGCCCCCCATGGCAGAATTGAAAACCATAGCATTTCATACACTGGGCTGTAAACTGAATTATTCAGAGACCTCTTCCCTTTCCCGGCTACTGGAAACCGAAGGTTTTGAGAAAAAGGAGTTTGAAGAAAAAGCCGATGTATATGTGATCAATACCTGCTCTGTTACCGATAACGCGGATAAAGAATGCCGGCAGCTGGTACGACGGATCCAAAGACGTTCGCCTGAGAGCCTGGTGGTCATAACAGGATGTTATGCGCAGTTAAAACCAAAAGAGATCTCAACGATCCCCGGGGTTGACCTTGTGCTGGGTGCATCCGAAAAATTCAATATCGCCCGTCATATCCGGGAACTGGCAAAGGGTGACGCGGCTAAAATATGCAGTTGCGATATCGAAGAGGTCAGTGATTTTCATTCTTCATGGTCTATGAACGACCGCACCCGCAGCTACCTGAAGGTTCAGGATGGTTGCGATTACAACTGCTCCTTTTGTACCATTCCAATGGCAAGGGGCAAAAGCCGAAGCGATACGATCAGTCACGTAATTGAGACGGCTGATCAGCTGGCCAGGGATGGAGCGAAGGAGATCGTTCTGACAGGAGTAAACCTTGGTGATTTTGGGGAGAATAAGGAAGACCTGTTTCAGCTGGTAAAGGAATTGGATAAGGTCAAAGGCATACAGCGTTACCGCATCTCTTCT
>Ga0157370_10008756_pt1 | contig 10881 bp, 11 predicted proteins | sample C35metaG_FD_113463 | JGI IMG/M metagenome (GOLD analysis project Ga0157370, IMG submission 113463) | Corn rhizosphere microbial communities from Kellogg Biological Station, Michigan, USA - C3-5 metaG | ecosystem: Host-associated > Plants > Roots > Rhizosphere > Soil | place: USA: Michigan... | reverse complement strand
TAACAAGATACCGTTCACTGTCATTGGTGTTCTCGCCACAAAAGGTGAAAACAGTTTTGGGCAGGACCAGGATGATATTATCATGGCTCCTTATACCACGGTGCAAAAAAGATTGTTGTCTATCCCTTATATCCAGACAATTTATGCATCGGCCATGGACGAAGCGCATTCTGATACCGCATCTGCTGAAATAACATCAATATTGCGCAGAGAGCATAAGCTGTTGCCCGGTGAGGATAATGATTTCATTATTCGTACCCAGGCAGAACTCATCAGCACTATAAGTTCTACGAGCCAACTGTTAACAGTATTACTTGCCGCTATCGCTGGTATCTCGCTGGTCGTAGGGGGTATTGGCATCATGAATATCATGTACGTGTCGGTAACGGAACGTACAAAAGAAATTGGCTTAAGAATGTCAATTGGTGCCCGGGGAATAGACATATTATTGCAATTCCTCGTTGAGGCCATATTAATTAGCATCACCGGTGGCGTAATTGGTGTCATGCTCGGCATTACAGCGTCAGATCTTGTTACCTACTTTTTAAAGTGGCCAACGCTGGTTTCACAATCCTCAATAATATTATCTTTTATGGTATGTGCAGTTACAGGTGTATTCTTTGGATACTATCCTGCGCAAAAAGCATCAAGGCTTGATCCTATTGAAGCATTGCGATACGAGTAACGAGGAAAACCCCGTTGTTAGCCTTTAGGTTTGTATCAGTCTAATATTACAAATAAAGGATGATATTAGTATTGATAAGTTAACCAAGCAGCATCAGTGCACTATCCTTCTCTGACCAGGTACGACCTATCTTGCGATTTAGACTGCTGCCGCTATTTTGAACAGGCATCAAATACAAATTTGGTAAGACACATTAGCAAGGCTTTGATTGTGTTCAAAACTGGTTAACCATTGTTTAAATTTAAAAACAAATTTATGAGTTACCAATGGTTTATCGGGATTGATGTATCAAAACAAACATTGGACATTACAATCCTTAACAACAGTGAAAAGAAAATGTATGAGCAGATTGTCAACAATGATCAATCTATCAAATCATTTTTAAAGCGGTAGGTTAAAGATCAAAATTTTTTTAGATGATTGTCTTTTTTGTTTGAAGCCCCGCTGCTGGTGCAAGCATCCGCTTGTGCCTGCCTCAAAAAACTACTTATAATACCGTTACTACAAAAATTCAGCTATTGATTCAAATGATAATTGTTGTTAAATTAGCTCATGAGCCGTAAATATAAATTTCATGATAACGATAAATTATATTTTATTTCATTTGCAACTGTAAATTGGGTAGATGTATTTATAAGAGAAAAAAATAATGAAAACAAAGATTTAATACCACCAAAAAAATCGAGAATTTAATCATAGATAACTAATTTTTACTATTTACCAATTTTGTGTAGGCGAAATTACAGTTACATGGTAATCGGTAGATAAAATATACCTATAAATAAAGTTAGCCAGAATATTGTATGTATAACCTTGCTTGGGAAAATAAGAAGAACTCACACAGAGGCATAAATAACAGGTATTCATTTATAAAAACTTCGAATACCCATTACCGTTAGATAAAGATAAACATTACCAGCAACTAAGTAAAAAGTAAAAAAGAATTGAAAAAAACCCGGGATGGATTACAGAGTAAAAATTATTTCGTTAACAGTATCAATTTCATCCTTTGAAATAGTGTGTCCCATGTTTGGATAAATTTTTACAGCAACATTGGCATTCATTTTTTTTAAAATAGCAACGGTGTCATTTACTCTTGCAACCGGCACATGCGGATCAGGATCGCTGGTACCAATAAAAATGGGTGTTCCATTGAAATCACCTTTATAGTTATCCGCATAAATTTTATCACCAATTAACCCACCGGTAAATGCTACCACGCCGCCAAAGCGCGTTGCATTCCTGGCGGCAAATTCCAGCGTCAAACAAGCGCCTTGCGAAAAACCAAGCAGGTAAATATTTTCTGAACTGATTCCATTTGCATTAATATCATTAATTATTTCGCGGAGCAAAGCTAATGCTGATGACAACCACGGTTCATTTTGCTGCGGCGGAGCCAAAAACGAAAACGGGTACCATGTATAGCTGGTGGCTTCCGGGGCAAGCAATGCAAAATCATTTACCTGCAGATGGCCTGACAACGAAAGAATATCCCGTGCGTTGCCACCACGGCCATGCACCATTATTAAAACTTTTTGGGCTTGCTCAATCTTTCTGCGTGCAGCAATTATTTTTTTGGTATGAACATTATGATCAATCATCACAAAATTTTATGCTGCATTTCTTACTTTCCTTTTGCGGATAGCATGATTGATAAACTCCGTCAATGATTTTTCCGTAACATGACCTTCTAACTTTTCTCCATTAATAAAAAATGCCGGTGCATTTTTTATACCAAGGTCAAGGCCGGTACGAATATCATCCTGCACTGTCCATCCATATTTGCCATCAATAAGATTAGCGAGGTATGATTTATTTTTTATGCCCACTTCTTTTGCGTAAGAATTCAATGAAATGGTTCCGAGGTGGCGACGGTTTTTCAAAAGCATTTCGTGCATTTCATAAAACTTGCCTTCCTGCGCTGCAGCAACAGCGGCTTCCGCAGCTTTATGCGCCCGCTGGTGAATGCGCATTTGTGGAAAGTGGCGGAAGTTGTAATTAATTTTCCCTTTAAAATGTTCCATCACTTTTTTTACTGTTGCATGAACCTTTTCAGATTCCTCGCTTTCATAATCTACAAATTCAATCAGGGTAAACGGAGCATCCGCTTTACCTATTAAAATATCTTTCGGTTCTATTACCGGTATTTCATCTTTCTTTTTCATGTCGTATATTTTTGTTTTTCCAAATGTCATCGTATTCCGCCGCGTGCCTTTTAAACTGTGCATATACATAAGGACACAGGGCAGTTACTTTCATTTTATTTTTTCTTGAATAGTCAACCATCGCATCAAGTAGTTTTTTCGCAAATCCTTTGCCAGATGCTTCCGGTGCCACTTCTGTATGATAGACTGTCAGGTTATCGCCGGAAATTTTAATAATCATTTCACCTATTTTCTTTTCGCCATCCATAATATGGAAACTTCCGTTTCCATCAGGGCTTAATTGTAAAGTAACTGGTTCCATAATTTCGTATAAACATAACCGTTATATTCAGGCAAGCACTGGCAATACCGCTTCAATTTGTTTTCTTGAAGGTTCGTATTGCTTTGGCAATTTCAGGTGCGTGCCTAATTCATCAAGCGCCTCATCCCTGGTGAAGCCGGGATTGTCTGTTGCTATTTCAAACAATACACCGCCGGGTTCTCTGAAGTACAGTGAGAAAAAATAATCCCGGTCTATTTTTGGAGTAATATGTAAGCCTGCTCTTAATACCTTTTCACGATATTCCATCAGCACCTCATCATCTTTTACCCTGAAAGCAACATGATGATAAGTGCCGGCAGAATTAATGCCCCTTGCTGCTCCATTCGTTTCTGTAATATCAATCACCGAAGCCGTATCAACTTCGTTTGTGCTTAACCGGTAGTTACTCCCTTGCTGTGTTTGCAGCTCATAACCTAAAATATCTGTAAGCACTTTTACGGTTGGTGCAGCTTGCTGCAATAACAGCGTTACACTGTGAAATCCCCTGGTAGCAACGGTTTCATTCACTTCATTAGTATGCCAGGGTTCCCTTTCATCTCCGTTCATTGCCACTAAGTTTATCTTCAATCCATCGGGATCGCGTAATGATAAAAATTTTTCTCCAAATTTCTCATTCACCTCATCATACTTTACTTTATATTTTTTAAAACGTTCCTGCCAGAATTCAAAACTTTCCGGCGGAACGGAATAATTCACGCTGCTGATCATACCCGTACCAGTAACACCGCTACGAATTTTCTCCCATGGAAAAAACGTAAGAATGGTTCCCGGGGTTCCCTTTCCATCTCCAAAATAAAAATGATACGTGCCGGGATCATCAAAGTTGACGGTCTTCTTCACCAGTCTTAATCCTAAAATCTTTGTATAAAAATCCATGTTTTGTTGTGCGTTTCCTGCAATGGCGGTAACATGGTGTAAGCCCAATATTTTATTTTCCATAAAAACCCTTTACTCATCGTTAATAATATCTTTGAACGAAACAGGAACCCGGGATAATGTTTTTACTCTTGAAAAAGGTAAATATTGCTGAAGTTTTTTATAATCACATTCGCGCCCGATGTTTACCACTACCTTTTGTGTGGCTACTTCCTTTATGGCCGTTGCTACATCTTCCTCCTCTTCCATTTTTACATCCATAATTATCGCATCTGCTTCCCAGCAACTATCTTTCATACAATCGTGGAATTCCGTCTTGCAACTTTTACTTTTCTTTTTTATATCTGCTAAAATTTTATCATAGCCGTCTCTTTCTTTTGCAAGCAATAAGAGATTGCATTTTTCATTAACGAAAGTATCAGCAATGGCGGAAGCTTTCTCCGGAGAAGATGCAATCACTGCTATCGTTTTATTCATTCCCATAATTCTTTTTTCGCCTTACAAATTTACGTTTTTGGCAGGGGGCTATCCATTACCCGATGATAATAAAATGTATTGATGTAGGTCAATCATCTTTGCCTTTTTCGGCAATGTGGCGACGGATGCGGCTCAATGTTTCTTTGGTGATACCGAGATAAGAAGCAATCATGTGCTGCGGTACGCGTTGCATACAGCCCGGATGATCGTTTATAAAGTTACGATATTTTTCTTCGGCAGTTTCGCTCATGTTGCCCATCAATCTTTTTTGAGTTACTATTAAATTTTTTTGTGTGAGTATGCGAAAAAATTTTTCGAAAGCCGGAATCTTTTGCAATAACAATTCCCATGAAGGGCGCGAAACCAGCAACAATTCACATTCTTCAAGCGCTTCTATGTTAAACTTTGAAGGAGTTCCGTTAAGAAAACTACCCAGGTCCGATACCCACCAGCCTTCAAAAGAAAACTGGAGAATATGCTCGCTTCCTTTACTGTTAATAATATAAGATCGTAACGAGCCTTTTTCTACAAACACCGTGTATTTGCAAATATCTCCTTCCTGCAAAAGATACTGGCGTTTGCGTAATTTTTTTGGTATAAATAAAGTTTTGCAAAACTCAAACTCATCGTTGGTAATGGAAATCGTGTCCGTGATTTTTTTATACAAGAGTTCGTACATTAGATAAGTTTGGACAGGCAAATTAATGAATTATCAGTAGCGGATAGTATCTTCATAACTTTATCGCCTAATCTTTCACCTGGTGGTATTGAATTTTCTTTTTTGCATAACCCATTTTCAAAATTTGTTGAATGAGTAAAGTGTTAATTATAGACGATGAAGAAAATTTAAGAAAATTGCTGGCACGTATCATCCGGCTGGAAGGCTTTACCATTGTGGAAAGCAATAACCTTAAGAATGCATTAAAGTCTATTGATAAAGAAGATCCGGAAATAATTCTTTGCGATGTAAAATTACCAGATGGTAATGGTATTGATTTCGTTAAAGAAGTAAAAAGTAAAAATAGCATTGCAGAAATTATTCTGCTTACCGCTTACGGAAATATTCCGGATGGCATTCAGGCTATGAAGAATGGAGCTTTTGATTATATAGTAAAAGGGAATGACAACGATAAAGTGATTCCCCTAATTTATCGAGCATTAGAAAAGGTTGATCTTAAAAAAAGAATAGCATTATTAGAAAAGCAGGTAGGTAAAAAATATAATTTCGAAAGTATTATTGGCAGTGCTCCTTCTATTCTTAATGCAATTGAACTTGCGAAAAAAGTTTCCTTAACTGATACTACGGTGTTACTACTTGGAGAAACAGGAACCGGTAAAGAAATTTTTGCACAGGCAATACATAATGCAGGCAAAAGAGCCGGGAATCCCTTTTTAGCATTGAATTGCGGAACATTCTCCAAAGACCTTCTTGAAAGCGAAATTTTCGGACATAAGGCCGGGGCATTTACTGGTGCAATAAAAGATAAGAAAGGTTTAATAGAAGAAGCAAACAAAGGAACATTGTTTTTAGATGAAATCGGGGAAATACCTTATGAATTACAATCAAAACTTTTACGGGTGCTCGAAACGAACGAGTTCATAAAAGTTGGCGATACTACTCCAACAAAAATTAATGTAAGATTTATAGCTGCAACCAATCGTGATCTTCAACAAGACGTGAACGAAAATAAATTCAGGGAAGATCTTTTCTATCGCCTTAATGTTTTCACCATATCCCTACCCTCTCTTCATGAAAGAAAAAAAGACATTCCTTCTTTGGCTAATTTTTTCTTAAAAGTTTTTTCTGCTAAAACCGGGAACAACATAACGGGCATGAATAAACGATTTTTAGAATTGCTGGAACAACAAGAATGGAAAGGGAACATTCGTGAACTGAAAAATACAATTGAACGTGCTGTTATTTTATGCAATGGTTCAGAACTTACACCCGATGATCTTCCGCTGGAAATGCGCACTTCAAACATCCATTCTCAAAAAAACTCAACAGCCATGGATCTCAGCTCTGTTGAAAAAGCGCATATCCAAAAAGTATTAATGCATACACATGGCAACAAAACCGAGGCAGCGAGATTACTCAATATCGGCCTTACCACTTTGTACCGAAAAATTGAAGAATACAACTTGTAATGAGGTATTTCATTTTGAAAAAAATATTTTCAAAATGAAAAGATTCGCACCTTTGGTTTATAATATCTAAAAGCATACTCCCTCAACAAAACGCTCTCCCACAAAGCATTTGCGCATTTAATTCCCCGCTTTTGCAATGCCGGGCACACCCTTTGGCATGATCACACAAAACAATGGCTCATGCTTACAATCATTCTCATAACAGCAGCGCTTATATGCTTCCTGCTTTTTTTTAAATCAATAAAATTTTTCGATAAAATCTAAATTATGACAGCATTATTCTTTCTATCAATACTGATGTTTTGTTATATCTGTTATGTATTGATAAAACCGGAAAAATTTTAATTATGAATACAGAAATTTCAGGAGTCATTTTAATGTATGTGCTAACTGTGCTGCTGGCGATTCCACTTGGCAGTTATATGGGTAAAGTATTTAATGGCGACAGAACCAAATTAGATTTTCTTTTTAATCCGCTCGATAAATTTTTCTTTAAAATTTCCGGTATTCATCCTGATGCAGAAATGACCTGGCAACAAAACCTCATTGTAATGCTGATAATTAATTTGGTTTGGTTCTTACTATCCATGTTTGTATTAATGAACCAGGGATGGCTACCACTGAACCCGGATCACAATCCATCTATGAATGCTGACCTTGCTTTCAATACTTCTGTTAGTTTTATTTCCAACACTAATATTCAGCATTATTCGGGCGAATCGTCTGTTTCATATTTGGGTCAAATGACATTAATGCTCTTTCAATTTGTAAGTGCAGGAATTGGAATGGCTGTATGCGTGCTCGTCTTCAAGGCAATGAAAGAAAAAACTTCAAATACTATTGGAAACATTTATACATATTTTGCAAAAAGTTGCACAAGAGTGTTATTGCCCTTATCAGTTATAGTTGCGGTGGTACTGCTGTTAAACGGAACGCCAATGACATTTAAAGGAAAAGATACCTTTATTTCTTTGCAGGGAGACACGGTGCAGGTTTCTCGCGGGCCGGCAGCAGCATTGATTGCTATAAAACAACTCGGAACAAATGGAGGCGGTTTCTTTGGAGCAAACTCTTCGCATCCATTTGAAAATCCCAATTACATCACCAACATTACCGAATGTGTGAGTATTCTAATTATTGCAATTGCATTGGTGTTTGCATTGGGATACATGACAAAAAGAAAACGCTTTGCATGGATGGTCTTTGGGGTAATGACATTAGGCTTCCTATTATTCGTAATACCTGCTATATATTATGAAATGCAGGGCAATCCTGCCATTACAAAAATGGGGATCGCGCAAAACATGGGAAATATGGAAGGCAAGGAAGTTCGTTTTGGCCCGGCCGCATCCGTATATTGGGGTATTGCAACTACCGTTACATCAAACGGATCCGTGAATTCAATGCACGATAGTTTTATGCCAATTACAGGAATGCTTGCCATGCTCGGGATGATGGTAAATACATTTTACGGCGGCGTAGGTGTTGGCTTTCTGAACTTCTATGTTTTTATCATCATTGCGGTATTCATCAGTGGATTGATGGTGGGGAGAACCCCTGAATTTTTTGGGAAAAAGATAGAAGCAAAAGAAATGAAGATTGCATCTATCATTGCATTGCTCCATCCGTTTTTAATATTGGTTGGCACTGCCATCTCCTCTCATCTTTATGCACATAATCCTGCTGCGTATTCAGGATGGCTCAGTAATCCGGGTAATCATGGCTTCAGTGAAATGCTATATGAATTCAGTTCCGCATCCGCAAACAATGGATCAGAGTTTGGCGGACTCGGTGCTAATACTCCTTTCTGGAATATTGCCGATGGCATCATTATGTTATTAGCACGTTTTCTTCCCATCATTGGTACGGTGGCCATTGCAGGAATTCTTGCAAAGAAAAAATATATACCGGAAAGTGCGGGTACACTAAAAACAGATACATCCACTTTCGGCATTATGGTGTTTGCTGTGATATTTATTGTTGCAGCCTTATCATTCTTCCCGGCCTTATCACTCGGACCCATTGCAGAATATTTTGGAAGGTAGTTTTAAAAAAAATTATTTGAAAAATTATTATACTATCAATTACATAAAATGGCGAAAAGACAAAGGAAATCGAAATTGTTTGAACCGGCACTTATCAATGAAGCGTTGAAACATTCTTTTATTAAACTGAATCCACGAATCATGTTTCGCAACCCGGTAATGTTTACGGTGGAAGTTTGTACAGCAGTAATGTTGGTAGTGTGTTTGTGGATTGCTGCTGGCGAAAAGAGCCAGGGAAGATTGCCTTATAACTTAATTGTATTTGGCATCCTGTTTATTACTTTACTGTTTGCCAACTTTGCAGAAGCGATAGCAGAAGCACGAGGCAAATCACAGGCTGATAGTTTAAGAAAAACAAGAGAAGAAACACCTGCAAAGAAAATATTTCCTATTGGGCAAATACAAGCCAATGAAATAAAAATTGTCAATTCATCCGAATTGCGTAAAGGAGATATTTTTTTATGCGAAGCAGGTGATATCATTCCGATAGATGGAGAAATTATCCAGGGCATTGCAACAATTGATGAAAGCGCTATCACAGGCGAAAGCGCTCCGGTAATACGGGAAGCAGGTGGCGATAAATCTTCGGTTACCGGTGGCACAAAAGTATTGAGTGACCAAATAAAAGTACGTGTAACAGCAGAACCCGGTGAAAGTTTTTTGGATAAAATGATTGCATTGGTGGAAGGTGCATCACGCCAAAAAACACCTAATGAAATTGCATTGACTATTTTACTCGCAGGATTTACTTTAATATTTATCATCGTTTGTGTAACATTGAAATTTTTTGGAGAATACGCAAACACACCCATCACTATTGCAGCATTTATTTCACTCTTTGTTTGTTTAATACCAACAACTATTGGCGGTTTATTAAGTGCTATTGGCATTGCAGGAATGGACCGTGCGTTGAGAGCGAATGTTATTACCAAAAGTGGTAAGGCAGTAGAAACCGCAGGTGACGTGGATACATTATTGTTAGATAAAACCGGTACCATTACAATTGGAAACCGCAAAGCCACCAATTTTTACCCGGCCATTGGAATAAGCAAGAATGATTTTGTACGTGATTGTGCATTATCATCCTTCGCAGATGAAACACCCGAAGGAAAATCAATATTGGAATTATCGGGGTTAGACAAAAATTCATTCAATACTTCCGGGGCAAAATTTATTGATTTCACTGCTGAAACAAGATGCAGTGGAATTGATCTTGATAACAAAATAAGAATACGCAAAGGCGCTTATGATGCTATTAAAAATATTGTTGATAAAGCAAGAAATGAATTTCCATTAGAAATGAGCGAACGTGTAAAAACAATTTCATTAAATGGAGGAACTCCGCTAGTAGTTATTGAAAATGAAAAAGTGAAAGGAGTAATAGAATTGCAGGATATAATAAAACCCAGCATCCATGAGCGTTTCGAAAGGCTGAGGAAGATGGGAATTAAAACAGTGATGGTAACCGGCGATAACCCTTTAACGGCAAAGTTTATTGCAACGAAAGCCGGCGTAGATGATTTTATTGCAGAAGCAAAACCGGAAGATAAAATGATTTATATAAAAAAAGAACAACAAAAAGGCAAGCTTGTTGCCATGATGGGGGATGGAACGAATGATGCCCCTGCTCTTGCACAAGCCGATGTGGGTGTAGCAATGAACAGCGGAACTGCTGCAGCAAAAGAAGCAGGGAACATGGTGGACCTTGATAATGATCCAACCAAACTAATTGAAGTAGTGGAAATAGGAAAACAATTGCTGATGACACGAGGGACGCTTACTACATTTTCAATTGCTAATGATGTGGCAAAATATTTTGCCATTGTTCCGGCATTATTTATTACATCTATGCCGGCACTGCAGGCATTAAACATTATGCATCTGCATAGTCCTGAAAGCGCCATCCTATCGGCCATTATTTTTAATGCGATTATTATTCCGTTGTTGATCCCTCTTGCATTGAAAGGTGTTACTTACAAACCAATTGGCGCCAGCGCATTGCTCAGGAGAAATTTATTAATCTATGGTTTGGGCGGAATTATTGTGCCATTTATTGGCATCAAATTATTAGACATGATCGTACAAATATGGTTTTAAACAAAAAAAATAATTATGATACAAGAGATATTTTGTTCAATAAAACTTACCCTCCTTTCAATAATT
>Ga0157370_10008755_pt1 | contig 10881 bp, 8 predicted proteins | sample C35metaG_FD_113463 | JGI IMG/M metagenome (GOLD analysis project Ga0157370, IMG submission 113463) | Corn rhizosphere microbial communities from Kellogg Biological Station, Michigan, USA - C3-5 metaG | ecosystem: Host-associated > Plants > Roots > Rhizosphere > Soil | place: USA: Michigan... | reverse complement strand
TTTTTTCAAAAGATCTTGCAATTCACTTCTTGGAATTTGTCTTCTTCTGTTAATATGTAAATATTCTCCTAAAAACGATAATACACTTCTGTGAATTCCAATCTTTAATAAATCCAGTGTACTATCTTTTAAAGATTTATTCAACAATAAATCAACAAAGTTTTTATATAAGTCAGAAATAGTAGCAGGAATCTCCATTTCGCTTTCGTCAAATAAAGCAGTGATCAAGGCTAGTGTCAAAGGAGTTTTGGGAAGTTTATCAAGAATATGAGAATCTCTGAGTGACTTTAAGAGTCTTTTGCACTTTATTTGTTCTTCATTAAAGTATCTGCCTATGAATTGTTCAGCTTGGTGAATAGATACCCCGGTTATTTCCAAATACTTGAATTTCAACTTTTGACAACTTAATAGCAATGAGTCAGCTGGTCTAGACGAACAATATATTTTGATTTCAGGGAATTGATTTCTAAATGATTGAATGGCCTCCAAAGCTTTTTCTTTAATTTCAGGAGTTCCTATTTCATCTAAACCGTCAATAAATAAAACAAAATTTCTTTTTTCAATGATTTCATCGATATCAAGATTAACCTCTTTTAGCCCGTCCTCTTGAATATAATTCTTGAGGAGTTTGACAATATCAAAACTACAACTTGGTAAATCGGAAAATTTCAAGATAAATGGATAATATTCATAATCATTTCTTAATCCATTTTCGTAAATTATATCATTTGCCAACTGTCTGAAGAATGTTGATTTACCAGAACCAGATTCTCCAACTATTAATGTACATTCAGTTAATTTTCCAACTTGATGTGTTTCAAACCATTTTCTACGTAATTCGCCATCATCTCCAATCGATAATTCAATTAATTTTGGCTTTAAAGCATTATCAATTATTTTTTGAATTTTCACATTGCTAATACCAAGTGTCTTCGTAAAATCATCCTCTTTATTTCGTTGTTGAAATACCTCAACATAATGCTTATAAATTTTGTTCCCTTTCAGCCAATATCGTGGATAATATTTGTCTATATACTCAACTAAGTCATTTGAGCTCCATAGACTTATATTCGGATTCTCATAAAAAGGATCGCCCAATATTTTCGTTAATGCCCCTGATCTGTAAATACCACTTGTGACGACCTTAACCTTGTTTATCTTAATATTTTTGCCTTTTGTAATGGAATTCCAAGCAAATTCAAAACATTCTTGAATTTGCGCATTAATTTCTTTTGTTCCTCCTGAAGTACCACGCACATCACCCTTTTTTACCACAAAGGCAGTCCATTCTTTTTTATTTTCAATTTCATCAAATTTTGAAGCTACTATATCCTTTCCCATTTCAGGGTCATTTCCTCTCTCATGAGTCAGCGTCACATCGTTATAACCAAGTTTTGGCAGCAAATCTAAAAGTATCTCATGCAGATCAGCTTCTTTCTTAAGATTCTGAATTTTTTCTAGTTTTTCTTTCCTATCCATTTATTCAATTTAATAGTTTCTTTTTTTGCGTTTTTTCTGAGCACTTGACTTGCCCTTTCATAGATAGCCAATGATGTGTTCAACAAGCTATCAATCGCTTCCTTTGTAAATGTATTGCACTTTTTATTTTCTCTTCTTCCTACTCCCCATCATCATTCACAAAAGTTGCCTCATATTCATCCCTATTCAATACTGTGTCATAAAGACCGACATCTTCTCCTTTATGTTTATTAATTCCGGTATATTCAAGAGAAGCATCTTCATATCGCTTGAATTTAAAAACGGCATCATTCATTAAAGCACTATTAAAAACTCCAAGGCTAACCAATAATTCAAAGTCTTTTACATTTAGTCCGGTCACTTTTTTGAATAAACCCGGTTCTAATTGTGTAATTACATCTTTGAGGCTTCGCTCACGATAATCTGTGAGGTACATAAACACAGGAACACGGGTTGCAAATTTTATAAGCTTTTCCTGTATCTCTTTTCGTTTACTTTTAAATTCTTTTTCCTCAGCTGAAAGTTTTTCCTTTTCTTTTTTCGTTAGTTCTCTGTCGTTGGCTTCTTTCCTCGCTTTGTTTACGGCTTCTGATTTATTGATAATGGTTTCAATGTCCTGATTTAAACTCCTAAACCCTTCTATACTCATTAAAGCTTTCATTGCTTCTTCATTATTCATTAAACGGGCAAGAGTATTATTGTCAACATTCACTAACAGAGCGCTTTCCCATCTTCTTGCTAAAAGAGTTGCAGTTGTGCCGCTCATGGCTATGTCTAAAATACCGGCGGCATCTATTTCTTTCATTGAGCTTCCATCATAAGCCAATACCGGTAAAAACTTGATAAATTCTGCAACTTTCAATTCCGGATTTGACTCGTCAATATTTAACCGGCAACTATAATCCGCTATCTGACGCAAAGCTCTGTCCGGCGCAAAATCAAAAACATAACATTCTTTTTTCAGAATTTCTTCTTTGTTTGGTGACTTACGATCCGGATTTTGAATGGTCCATGGAGATTGAACACGAAAGGCCGCTTGAAAATAGGTTTCAGGGCTTGAAGAATTTCGCAACATAAATATTCCTGTCCATGGCCTTACTGTAACTCCGGTAGTCAATTTGCCACAGGAGAGAGTAATGGTTTTGGTTTGCAACGGTTCATCAGTCATGGCGTCATAAACGGGTGGTAAAGCTTCAACGCCAATCCCTGCACTTGTTCCAGCAGCAACTACTACTTTATAATCATGATAAAATTTATTTTGCCGTTGTTTGAGCAAATTTGCCATTGCGTTGCATGAAGCAACGGTTGGCAAAAACCAAAAAGTATGGTTCAATACTCTTAGCAGTGGCGCATGAGAAAAAGGCAATGGTGGTTTTTTGGCTCCCATCTTCAAATTATCAACAGTAGTTTCACTAAAAGACCCCCTGATCATATCTAACCACTTTTGTACTTCATCTTCAAATTTAAATCTGGCTTTTTTGCCCTCTCCTTCTGCTGAAAAGAAAATGTTTAAATCGAATTCATCAAATTCCCCTTTCATTGCTATCTCGCGGATGGAATCCGGAAGCTGGTAAGTGAGCAAAACCATTCTTGGCAGGGATGCATAAGGATTATTATCTCCAATCCAATTTATTTTAGCTCTTTGTTCATCGGAATAGGTCCAGTTAAATATTTGCTCTTCAATAAACTCACCTGAAGCAATAGCACGAAATGGCGTTCCTGATAAATATAAAAAGTGATCGGTTGTTATTGGAATAATATCTGCATTAAAATTTTCAATTCCTTCGCCTTCACCAAATTCAATTTCTTTTTTTCCTTCAGCTTCAAAAAGTTCTTTTGCATTATCACGCCACGCACCATAATGATATTCGTCAAATATTACACAATCCCAGTTAGTAGCATGCACCCATTCGTTTTTTGTTTTAATTCCTCCTGTGCTGGCATTTCTGCCTAGGTAATCTTGAAATGATCCAAAACAAACAATTGGTTTTTTAGGATCAGCATCTTCAAAAGATAATCCATTTCTTGAAATAAATTGCCAGCCTTCAAAAGCAACATGCATTTTTAAATCTTCCTCCCATGCGCTTTGTACGGCAGGTTTAAAAGTAAGCACCAATACTTTTTTCCAACCCATTTTCCTGGCAAGTTGATAACTGGCGAAGGTTTTGCCAAAACGCATTTTTGCGTTCCATAGAAAATTGGGAACCTTATCTTTATTTTCTTTTTTGAAACTAAGAAAGTAACGTATTGTTTTGCCTACTGCTTCCTCTTGTTCAGGGCGCATCCTGAAAGTAAGTGTTCTGTTTTCTTCGTTCTTTTCTCCTGTTCTGATCGCCCATAACGCAGCTCTCACATCTTTTATAGTGCATTTAAACCATTCTCCATTCACTTGCTTCACTCCATGACTAGTAAGGTAGTGGTGCACATCAATATCAGTAAAGGAACTTCCATCATTTCTCATTGCAGATTCTTCCAAAACAATCTTAGCATTTAATCGGGTTGTTTTTACTTGCTCCTCAACTCTCTTTTTTGCGTTTCTAACAGTAAAGCCAATTTTTAATAATCCTTCATGAGTGGATACATCTTCTAATTTATAAGCATAAATAGTTGGATTAGCAGCCGGTCTTGGTGGGAAAAATTCTTGTTTACTCATTTTCATTTCGCATTGGTCTAACTAATAAATCAATAAATTGTTGTTCTTCTTTAGTGATATTATATTTCTTAAATAATTTTTCGTCAGTCCAGCTTTGATTAAAATTTTGCATGGGAATAAATGAATATACTCGCCTTGGAACATCTTGAGTGTTTTTTATTAAAATCATTAAAAATCTAAAAAATTTTGTGCACATATAGGACATGGCATTCTTTGCAAGTTTTTCATTTTTAATTGGTCCTACTACAATATATGTTTCAGTACATGCGCTTCCTGGTTCCGACAAAATCGGATTCCCAATAACCTGATGGGGGTAGACATCAGAACCAGGGCTTGAGCGAGGAACTATTATTTTGACTTTATCTATCCATCCAATATTTTTAGAAATATCTTTTTTGTTTACATAACCAACACCACCATTTTCATAAAGCTTTATTGAATTTACAAAAGGCTTTGTTTGTCCCTTAACAAAAGTTCTTAAGCCAAAAGGCTTTTGTGTGCTAACAAAATCTTGAAACAACTTTTCGTTAAAGGCAGAAACTTTGCGTAAGATTTCAATTGCCTGATTATACCTTATAAATATTTCAGCATTTTTTTCTAATAATGGTCTCACTATTGGAATGGTAGATGCACCTTGTTTATAGTTAACAACTTTACAAAGCCCATTGTACTCTCTATTCCATAAGAAATAACAAACTCCACCACGAATGTTCAATCCTGGAAATACTTCTGATGTTTCTGGAAAATCGTGTATTTCCGCAATCCTAGAATCATGTAGCATTTCACTTCTAAATTCATCCAAACCTTTACCTCCAGAGTACCACCTGGCAGGAATAATCATAGTTAAATACCTTGGATTTAATTTTATCGCCTGCTCAACAAACTTTTGGTAGATAGGCGTCGCACTTGATTGTGCACCACCATCACTTAACTGATATGGTGGATTACCAACTATAACATCAAACTTCATATTGAATATTTTTTCAGGTTTGTCCGTATGAATAAAATTGTATGCGTAAGTTTCAAGACTACCATCACGGTCATACACTTCCTGGCTTGCCCCGCAATAAATACATCTTCCATCCTTCCAACTATGATTCATTTTTTTGAAGCGAATATTTCCTTGTTCGTCTTGAAATTCCTCGCAAACAGAATATTTTCCATTTGCCTTTTTTGAACAGTAAACGCTCCTTCTTGAAAGCAGTGATGTAAGTTCTGTGATCGCAATTCCAAACAGCTGATTCTTGAAAATATGATTGACACGTTTCTGATGGTCCGGTATTTTCTTTTCCAAACCATTCATTAAACGCTTTGCCATTTCTCTTAAAAAGACACCGGTTTTGCTAACAGGATCAAGAAATCGGGCATCGGGATTGCTCCAGAGTTCAACCGGAAGCACATCTAACATTTGGTTCACCAAATTGGGAGGAGTAAACACTTCATCATTACTAAGATTCGCCAAACAGAGCAGCACGTCTGGATTATATTTTACATCAATCATATTCTGGTAAACTAAACATATGGGTTAATGGAAATTCTTTTAAAGATTTTGGTATAAAAGAAGAAGTGCCAATGTCAGATTTTTTTTGAAATAACTGTCCTTCTTCTTTTTGTATGAGTTCTTCAAAAAGATAATCGTGCCGCTTTATATTGGAACGAATTACTAATTCCCATTTTGAAAAAACAAGAGATTCGTTTTGATGATCTTGTAATGTAAGTGCGTTGCCGCAGAGAATATTCTTTTTTAGGATATACTCTATTGTTCTACTGCACTCTTCTTTTGATTTCTTTTTAAACAATCTGAAATAAGTTTTAGTAAATTCTGAAAAAAGTCTGTTTCTACATTCAATTACATTATCCATCATTAAATCAATTCCATATAGGCTGCCGACAGCAATAATCGAATACCGTTCAAATTCTAACTGGCTGCTGCCATATTTTCTTTCAACCTCTGCTAATTTTCTTCTCAGCACTTCTACTAAAAAATTGCCATTGCCACACGCAGGCTCAAGAAACCGGGAATCAATTCGCTCGGTTTCATGTTTAACAAGATTAAGCATAGCATTTACTTCACGTTCATTAGTAAATACTTCACCATGATCGGCAACCCTTTGCCTTGATTTTACCTGATTTTCATTGTTTGATTCCATTTACACTTTTTCTTTATTTAATGCAATATTAGTCAGATGATTCTAAAACTCTTGGTGTCGGTACTAAAGTAGCAGTTAGAATTTCTCTAGCAAGAAAAATTTCTATCATCAAATATATGAGAATCTGCTAAAAGTTCAGGAATTAAAAAATCAAATTAAGTTATTTCTTCTTTTACTGCGGAGGTACAATCGTCGAAACACTTTTCCCTAAGGACAAGGTATGCACCTTCATAAAATCACACTTCAGATCGCGTCATCCTTCACTCTTACCCCCTATCAAAGCCCTACATAAGCCCTGCATAAGCCCATGCAAAGACGTACTTCTACAGCATTGATAATCGCTTGAAAATTGGTCGCCTGTTTAAAAAGTCAATTAACCTGTTTGATTTGATGAACAATGAATACGGAAGTCCGAAAATTAATCCTGTAAATAAAGTTAACGGTAAAAACATCATTACCAATTCCATACTTTGAAAAAGCCCACCAACAATAATTGAATATTGCGATATCTAATGTTATGCGTTCGTGCTATTCCTCGTTTTATCATTGTCAGGTCACCCCAAAAAATCCATAATAAAGTTTGCAGTTTCCTTTGGTTTTTCTGCAAGTATAAAATGTCCGCTTTCTTCTACTTTTTTTAATTGCAGATCTGTCGTTGTATTTGGTAAAGACATTTGTAACATTTCATAGCCGGTACCACCAATTCCAATTACAGGCATGGTGAGTTTGTCATAGGTTTTACTGTCTTCAATATCTTGCGGAAATGCCTGGTACCATGCGTTTGATGCTCTAATTGCATCGGTACTATTGTAGGCAGAAGCATAAACAGCTTTGTCAAAATCGCTGATACTATTTTGGTCTTTCAGTAAATTCTTGAATAACCACTCAATTATAATCTGCATTCGTCCTTCAAGAAGTTGCTCTGGCAATTCCTTAACTTGATTAAAAGCAAGCCACCATGGATAAAGGTAATTCGCACCCAAAATCGGCAACATTGGAAGTTGATACATTCCTGCATCTGGATGTGGTATGTCTAATATTATTAATTTGGAAGTCGTCTCTGGAAAATTGGCTGCAAAACTAAAAGCTACATGAGCACCGATGTCATGTCCACCAATGAAAACTTTTTCATAACCTAATCTTTTTACAAGTTCATAGATGTCCTTTGCCATATTCTTTTTTTCATAACCTTGCATTGGTTTGCCCGAACTATTCATACCTCTCATGTCAACCACAATAACACGATATTTTTTTGCAAGTGTCGGCATTACTTTATGATAAGCCCACCATGTTTCGGGATAGCCTGGTATTAAAATCAAGGGGTGCCCTTGGCCGCCTTCAACATAATGAAGTTTAGTTCCGTTTACCTCAGCGTAATTATTTGTAAAGTCTGGAAGTAATTTTATCAGTTCTTCGTCTGAATATTTGTTTTCCATGTACGACTTAATTGTTGTTGCTAATATTTTTGCATTCCGATTGAAAAAGTTAAGCAAAAATATGTGGAAGCAGCAGGATCTCTATATAAATCATTAAAATAAAAAAGAATTTCATGAAAAAATACTTTCTTATTATGTTGGTCATTAGTTGTACAACAAGCTGCATCTTATTTGATGCCGGTAATGCCAAAACCAAAAAAATTGTTGGGAATGTTTATGTTATTGATTCTGATGAACCAAATGATCCTGGGTTTTATGTAATATTTCTTCAAAAGTCTGGATATGAACGTCATCTTATGAAAAGTGACGAACATATAGAATACTTAAAAGCGAATGATTCAGTTATACTAATAAAAACAATACCTAATCCGAGCATAGCATACTATATTATTAATCATCTGAAAGGTGATAGTATTTTAAGCATACGAAATTTATCGGATTCACAGTTTCATTATTATGTACACTCTATGAATTTTAAATACTCTTTTATTCCAACTTCAAAAGAGGAAATGATGAAAATAAACTAATAAGACGAAATCTGTAGCAGGAAAAAGAGAATTGATTTTTTTTCAAAATTCCTTCCTTCACAATCTCCATTTCCCCCTCACTTAATCCATACAACACAACCTGTTGATTGATTTTATCATCTGTATATGTTATTCTTGCTACTCTTTATCTGAATCAGGATTTTTAAGATTATCGATTATAGGATTTAATCCTGTTCATCAGTTCATCCTGTAAATCCTGATTCAGACATTTATTCTTGCCACTCTCCGCTCTCGCGCAGGCCTCCTGGCCTATGTCTTCGTTACTTATCAAGTAAACTTTAGTAACGATCAGTTACGGTCAGGAGACCGGCGCTAGTACTGGAAAGATCTTGAGAAGGGGAAAGGTTTAAAATCCCTTTTAAATCTTTCTCTTTCAAAAGAAATTTTAAAAAGAATCTACCATATTAACCCCCCGGCTTTAAGGTACATACGATACTTTTGTTGTGCGTTCGTGCCTACTTGCGGTTGGATTGATTTGTAATTGATTGCTCAACCAGGTTCATAAAATCGTCCATTTTACTTTCATCTATCCATCGGGTAACAACAACTAAGTCATGCTCATTATCAATAACAATATAATTACCGCCGGCTCCATCAGCATAATAAATTTCTGGTGAAACATCTTTCCATTTTTTACTCGTATTTATCCACCACATATAGCCGTAACCTTTAAATGCGCTTGAAGGCTGATGAACAGCTTTAACCCACTTTTCTGATATTAACTGTTGGGATTTCCATTTTCCATTTCTCAGGAATAGTAATCCGAATCTGGCCTGGTCTGAAGCGCTAATAAAAAGTCCGCCACCATGGTGACCGCCACCACTTACCGATTGCATCATTATTCCGTCAATATTCACAAACGAATTGTAATATCCATACCACCGCCAGGTAGTAGAAGCACCAATGGGATCCATAATCTTTTCTTTAAGTACCATCGGCAGAGGCTTTCTCCACACCTGCAACAATGAGTAAGCCAGTACATTTACTCTTACATCATTGTTTTTAAAAAAGGTACCTGGTTAAGAAATTTTCCTGTTTTTCCATTATCAATTATTGCTTTTTTTTGGTGCCTTGTCGCCCCATCTGCCAGGCCGAATTGTGTTCCGCTCCAATCAGAAGATTGAGTGAGTAAATTGTCCCAGGTGATTTTTGAATTGTGCGGCCCTGCAAAAGTGCCGTCCCAAACGTAGGTATTTACCTTATCTGTAACGTTTTTTATAAGTCTTTTGTCAACGGCTAAGCCTGCAACAGTAGAAAGAAAACTTTTGGTAACGCTGTTTGTCATATCTACCCGGTTAATGTCACCCCATTGTGCTACGATGTAACCATTTTTTATTATTAAACCCGCAGGGCCTCCTCTTTCTTTTGTCGGGCCAATTATTTTAAAATCTGGTTCATTAGCGTAAGCTTTTAAAGTAGCAATACGCATATCCCGATCAAAATTGTTTTCATTTGCTTGTGCAAATTTAACGGCACTGTCTAATAATACTTTATTCATCTTCATTTCTGAAGCTGTTTTTACCTGCCACGTTGAATCCGGGAAATAAAGGGTTTGCGCATCTGCAATAAAAAAAGCGAAACTAAAAAAGATTACAAATATTTTATTTTTCATTATTCAAACTTTTAAGGACTCAATTTATTAGAGTGTCAAACAGCATGACGCACAACGTTCGGTATTGCCGATGGAAGGTTATTCAATGAAGGTCTGCCTGGAACTACCGATGATTATATCATTTATCGATGAAGTTAAGTACAAAAGTTGATAAGAATTCCTTCAGTGCGAAACCAGGATAACCAATGAACAAAAGACGATGAAATGCACGTCAGACCGGCCATTGGCAATACATTTGTTAGCGGAATTATAGTGTCGTCAAAAACGTTTTCCAATCGAAAGACCTAACCAAGGTACAAGTCCAAACTTATTTGCAATTGGTGTCAGACTAATGCGCCACATTAAATTTTCGTTGGTTTGTCGACGATATCCAATACTTGGAACGAAATTTACAAAGTGGTCACTGTTAGTATTTTTTGAATCACCAAATAAGTTACCGTTGATACGTGTCCAGGTTGCGCCAAGTCCAGCGTCAATGAATGATTTGCTATTTTTTAAACTGAACAAATAATCAACACCAACAGGAACGGTAAGGTAAAATGCATTTTCAGAGTAGAAACCCACTCCAATTCTAATTCCTAATCCCGGTTGCTTTGTCAATTGCCATTCATAGTTAGCTGATCCAAAGAGACCATTCCCGCCAGCTTCAATGTAAACAGTATTTCGTTTGAAAATTGTTTGTCCGGATGAGTATGTTACAAAGAACGTAACGATAAAAATTGCAATAAAATGTTTCATAAGTTTAATGTTTTGATTGGTGTTTATTACCGCTAACGTTTGCCCATTGGATGGCGCGCATTCAATGAATTTTCAACCAGAACAAAAGTACAGTAAACGCACAGCTATTGCCAATACAAAGATGAAGATAGGTACAAACGCTGAACAATGAAAGCCCTGCCCGACCTATTGCTGATAGCACAAAAGCTGAGAACATGCAGGTCAGCCAGCATAATAGCAAGCCGCTTTGTTCCTGTAGCCTTAGTTTTTTGACTCGTATGTCAAA
>Ga0157370_10008750_pt1 | contig 10885 bp, 7 predicted proteins | sample C35metaG_FD_113463 | JGI IMG/M metagenome (GOLD analysis project Ga0157370, IMG submission 113463) | Corn rhizosphere microbial communities from Kellogg Biological Station, Michigan, USA - C3-5 metaG | ecosystem: Host-associated > Plants > Roots > Rhizosphere > Soil | place: USA: Michigan... | reverse complement strand
CGTCGCGCATCGCGCGGATCTTCGGCATCTCCGTGTCGAGCTCCTCGACCGCGAGCTCGGCCGCGCGCGCGAGCCCCACCGCCGCCGCCACGTTCTCCGTTCCCGGGCGAACGCCTCGATTCTGGGCGCCGCCGAACTGCAGCGGCTCCACGAACGTGCCCCGGCGGATGTAGATCGCGCCGATGCCCTTCGGCGCACCGATCTTGTGTCCCGACAACGAGAGAATGTCGACCGGCGTGGTCTTCGCGCTCACCGGAATGTGTCCGAACGCCTGCACCGCATCCGTGTGAAAGAGCACGCCGCGCGACTTCGCCCGCTCGGCGAGCTTCTTGATCGGCTGCACGGTGCCGATCTCGTTGTTCACCCACATCACGGAGCAGATCGCGACGTCGTCGCGCACGAGCGCATCGAAGCTCTCGTCGCGCACGACCCCGGAGCCATCCACCGCGAGCAGACGTTCCTCCGCGCCCTCGTGATGCGCCTGGTGCGTGGCGGCGAGAATCGCCTTGTGCTCGATCGGCGTCGTCACGACGGCACGCTTGCCCTTCTCGCGCAGCAGGCGCCAGCTGCCGAGGATGGCGAGATTGTCGCACTCGGTGCCGCCGGAGGTGAACACGATCTCGTCGGAGCTCGCGCCGAGTGCGGCAGCGAGGCGCTCGCGTGCCTCATCGAGCGATGCGCGCGCCTCGCGTCCCCAGCGATGCATGCTGGAAGGATTGCCGAACTTGGGGCCGTAGAACGGCTCCATCGCGGCAAGCACCTCCGCACGCACCGGCGTCGTCGCTGCGTGATCGAGATAGACCGGAGCTGGCATACTCGAAAGCTAACGTTTTGCGAACGGCGCGGAATGGCGCCGGACGCGCCCTGAACCGTGCACGAACGGGTGTATCAGCGCGTTGCGGTGTCACCCCCGGGCTTTACTCCCGGCGGAGGTGTCTTGGTGAAGCCGAGTACGTCCTCCACGCGGGCGACGCGCGCCAGCTTGATCGCGGTGTCCATGTACTGCGCACCGAGCGCCGAGTCGCCGCGCGCCTTGGATATGTCGCTGAGGAGCGCGGCCGTGATAACGTACCGGAGCGGAATGTCCGACGATGCGCGATCCACCCATTCGCCGCGCCTGATCAGCGCCGCCGGGGCCTGGTAGATCTTCCACAGCGAATCGGAGCGCGGAAGATCGAAGAAGCCCCATCCGGGGACCTCCGCGAAGCGAGCGTCGGGCGTGATCGGCTTCGGGAACAGCTTCGTCACGAGTCCCTGGCTCGCGACGTACTTGCTCAAGCCGAGCATGCGCGGATAGGAGCTCGAGGTGAAATAGAGCGGGCGTTCGGGATAGCTGTCCTTGATGAGCCGAAGAACGATGATCTTGTCCTTGGTGAGCTCCCCCGCGGGCACCACGGCTTCGATGTCGTCCTTCTTGAACAGCTGTGGCTGCGGGAGACCGATCACCGCAGGCAGGGCATCGGCCTCGTCCATCGTCATGTTCAGCGCGGGCGTTTTCGGCATCGGCCAGTCGCGGCCGCGGTAGATGACGGGACCCTTCGCCGCATCGTATGGATAGATCGGCCGGCGAATCATCTGGCGCACGTACCAATCCGTCTGCAGCAGCGACGTGACCTCGACCGTCACGTCCTTGCGCACGCCCTCCACTTCCTGTGCATACCACAGCGGGAAGGTGTCGTTGTCACCGTTCGTGATCAGCACGCCGTATGGCTCGACGCTGTTGAGCAGATCGACGGCCCAATCGCGCGTGAAGGTGTCGCCATGCCGCGATGCGGCGTTCCAGTTGGTGATCAGCGGAATGATCGCGAGCAGGAATACCGGCGTGGTGTACAGCCAACTCTGTCGCGGAATCCGCATCGCATCGCCGTCCGCAGCGGGCGCGAGAAGCGCGGCGAGCTGTTCCCAGAGGAGCACGATCCCGAGTCCGGCCCAGACGCTCCAGGCCGAGAAGCCCCAGAGATAGAAATAGTCTCGATCGCGCACCTCGCGCGGCACCGAATTTCCGAGCTCGGGAGCCTGCGAGTAGCCGTACTTGAAGTTCATGTAGAAGATCAGCGCGAACGTGATCGTGAACATGAGTGGCCCGAAGAACCAGAACGATCGTCGGTCGCGCTTGAAATGCGCGTAGCCTCCGGCGATGCCGAGCAGCAGGTAGACGCCGGCGAGCATCCCCTGAAGTCCCGGCGAGTTGCCGTACGCATCGCGGAGCCATTGCCACTTGAAGTACAGCCAGAACATGCCGACCTGCGCGGAGAACGGCGCCTGACGGTCGCTGAGCTCGGGCTTGCCGTACTGAACGCGGTTGATGTTGTCGGCGAGCCTGCTGCGCGCGGTCGAGTTGAAGGTGCACGAGAGCGCGAATTTCGTCGTGCAGCCCGTTGCCTCGCCCTCGTTGATGGGCGGGAAGTGCCCGGCGCGGATGGGCTCCACGAGGAACGGCGTGAGCCCGAGCACGAACGCCCCGGCGATCGCCAGCAGCAGTCGCCAGCGCAGGACCACCGTGGGGCGGCGCAGCATCACCGCCGCGAGCACCGCGGGCGCGACGAGAAAGCCCGCTGGGTGGTTCGTGTAGCCGAGCGCGATGAGAAAGCCGATGAGCACGAGCAGACGATCGGCCGTGCGCCCCTCCGGATTGTCGCACCAGAGGACGGTGAGCCACGAAACGATCGCGAAGAAGGCGAGCGACACCGTGTACACCTTCTCGTTCACCACGGACTGGTTCCACACTGTGAACGCCGTTGCGCCGAGCAGCGCGGCGGCGGCGGCGCCGGTGCGCTGCTGCCAGCGCTCGGGCAGCCAGCCGCTGAGCACGCGCTCCACCACCAGGAACCAGGTGCCCGCAGACACGGCGCTGCACAGCGCGGCGAGGATGTTGATGCGCATCCCCGAGCTGTTGCCGATGGGAAGGATCGAGAAGACGTGCGCGATGAGGACGAAGAACGGATTGCCCGGCGGATGCGGAATGCCGAGCACGCGTGCGGCCGCGATGTACTCGCTGGTGTCCCACATCGCGGTGGCCGGGGCGAGTGTCGCGATGTACAACGCGAAAATGACCACAGCCACGATCGCGGCGATGCCGTAGGACGGATTCTGCTCCGGTACCACCGGGGCGGCGCGCCGCGCCGCGCGTTTGGCTGACGAACGAGAAGGCATTGCGGGAGTCAGAAGGTGGATACGTTCAGCGACATGAGATCGTCCACGCGCATCGTCTCGGCCGTGTAGAAGGGCTCGCCGTATCGCACACGGATGAGTGAACCATAGTGGGCCGCCTGATGGCGCACGATGTCGTACAACGGCTCGCCGTTCGGAAACGCCTCGCCCGCCTGCGTCACGCCGTCGAACTGGGACGCGTAGGCGCGGATCGCGAGCAGCTTGCGCTCGAATTCGTCCGAGATGTCGACGACGAAGGTCGGCTTCACCGGATCTTCGCGATAGGTGAGCGAGTGGAGCAGCTTGAACGGGCGGAAGCGAGGCACGTCGGGCTCGATCTTCGAGAGGCCTGACAGAAAGCACGCGTCGGTCACGAGCTCCGCACTGACGCGATGATCGGGATGCTTCCCGGTGATCGAGGGCGCGAGTACGACGCGCGGCTGGAACTGGCGGATGACGCGCAGGAGCTTCGCGCGCGTCTCGGGCGTGTTGATGATACCCGCGTCGGGCAGCCCGAGGTTCACGCGCGCGGCCACGCCGAGAATTTCGGCGGCGTGGCTCGCTTCGGCGGCGCGGAGCTCGGCGGAGCCGCGCGAGCCCATCTCGCCCTGGGTGAGGTCGACTATCGCGGTGCGCTGCCCCTGCGCGGCGGCCTTGAGGAGCGTTCCGCCACACGTGAGCTCGACATCGTCGCGATGGGCGGCGATGGCCAGAACGTCTACGGTCGTCATGGGGAGAATATACGCCGCCGGCGGACGCGATGGCGGAAGCCATGGGACGACCGATTCGGGACTACGATGCGAAACGGCGGCCCGTCCGAGCCGCCGTCTCCGTTTTGCGCTGCAGCGTGGAAGCGTTACTCGTACCGCAGCGCCTCCACCGGATCCAGCCGCGCCGCTCTGAACGCCGGCAGCAGCCCGAACACCACGCCCGTGATCGCGCTCGTCGCCAGCGCCGCCACGATCGCGAGCGGCGGAATCGTCGCGTCGATCGATGTGTTCGCGCGGATCGCGTACGCCAGCCCCGAGCCGATGATGAGTCCCGTGACCGCGCCGATCACGGTCAGCGTCGCCGCCTCCACCAGGAACTGCCAGAGGATGATTCCCTTCGTCGCGCCGAGTGCCTTCCGGACGCCGATCTCGCGCGTGCGCTCCGTGACCGAGATCATCATGATCGCGATGACGCCGACGCCGCCCACGAGCAGGCCGATGGCCGAGAGCGTCAACACGACGATGAAAAAGATCTGCACGGTGCTGTTGTAGAGCTCCATCACCTTGTCCTGCCCGTACAGGAACCACGTGTCCTCTGCCGACGGACGCAGATGGCGGTGAATGCGGAGCGCCGCCGTCACCTCGTCCATTGCCACATCGCGCGGAACTCCGTCCTTCGGCTTGACCGTGAGATCCATCCACCGCACGCCGAACAACAACTTGCGGCGACCCGTTTCATAGGGAATGATCGCGCCCGGCTTGTCGTTGTTGCTGAAGAAGTTCGCGAGCGGATGATAGACGCCGATCACGGTGAACGGCTTTCCATCCACGGTCACGCTCTTGCCGACCGCGTCACTCTGATCGAACAACGACTCCTTCATCTTGTCGTTGATGATGATCACCTGATCGGCGTTCGTGTTCTCGTGGTCCGTGAAGCTGCGGCCCGGCGAAATGTCACCGCCGTCCACGTCGGTCCATCCCGCCGTGTACGCATCGATGTTCACGGACGAGAGGTTGCGATCGTGGTATTTCACCTGCGCGCCATTCCCCACGTGGGCGATGACACCCTTGATCGAAGGCAGAGTGGAGAGTAGCGTCGCCTCGTTGATCGTGAGCGGAGCGTGGTGGCGCCATGGGCAGCTGTCCGCCGAGCCGTCGCAGTTGGTGAGTCCGATTGGCCAGCGCGTCACGTAGAACGTCGTCGGTCCGGCGGCGTCGAAGGACTTCGTCACGCCCTCGTTGATGCCGTGAATGCCGGCCGCCATGGCCGTGACGACGAACACACCGACCGCGATGCCCAGGATCGTGAGTGCGGCGCGCACCTTGTTCGTGCGGATGGCGTCGAGCGCGATGAACACGCCCTCGCCGAGCGAGTGGATCCTGCTCGCGAGTCTCATCAGTCGCTCCGCAGCGCGAGAATGGGATCGAGCCGCGCGGCACGACTGGCGGGATAGACGCCCGCGATGATTCCGACTCCGGCGCCCACGACAACCGAGACCACGACGGACCAGAGCGCCACGCTCGACGGCATGGACGGAAAGAGAAACCGGATGAGCGCGGAGATTCCGAAGCCCAGTCCGATCCCGAGGAGCGCTCCGAAGATGCTCAAGGTGGCCGACTCCACGAGGAACTGCGCGAGAATGTCGCGACGCTTGGCGCCGAGCGCCTTCCGGATGCCGATCTCGCGGGTCCGGTCCGCGACGGCCACCAGCATGATGTTCATGATCACGATCGCGCCGACGATGAGCCCGATCGCCGGCAGCACCAGACTCCCGATGGTGAGCGCTTTCTTGATCGTCTCCCATCCGGAGAGCGCGGATTCGGATGTCTCGAAGACGAAATCGTCCGGCTCTGCCGGATGGAGATGATGGCGCTTGCGCATGACCTCGCGGGCGCGCTCCTCGGCGTCCTGCAGAATGGTGTTCGTCGTGCCCTGCACGAGCACTCCGGCCAGGCCGCGCCGGGCCTTGGTCACCCGCTTGATGTCGGAGTGGAACGGACCGAGGACCTGACGATCCAGCGAGAACCCGAACGTACTTCCCTGTTTCTCCAGCACGCCGATGACGCGGAAGGGCAATCCTTCCAGCCTGATCTCCTTCCCCAGCGGATCGATGTTCGGGAAGTACGTGTCGGCCGTCTCCTTCCCGATCACGACGACGGGCGCCCCGACCATCTCTTCCTGCTCGGTGAACACACGCCCGAGCTCGACGTCGAGATTCTTGATGACGAAGTAGTCCGCCGACACTGCCATGACGATCGACTGTGGACCACCATTGCGGTAATCCGAGCTCGGCGTGCCCCACGTCTGGTCCTGAATCGCCCAGTGCGTCTGGGGTGGCAACGCATCGCGTACCGCATTCGCATCCTCGACGGTGATGGGCGGACGGCGCTGCCACTCGCGCCACGTCGCTTCGGTCACGTCCCCCATCTGGAAATCGGGAAAGCGCCGCAGCGTGAACGTGTTCACGCCGAGGAACTTCGCCGCGAAATCCTCCTCCATGTACTTCGACATTCCGTTCACGACCGACACCACCGCGATCAGGAACATCACCCCGATCGTGACGCCGAGCAGGGTGAAAAAGCTCTTGAGCTTCTGGACCCTGATCTGTGTGAGCGCGAGCCGAACGGCGTCGAGGAGCGACATGGATTCCTTACGCGCGTGCGTTGAGCGAGGCGACGAACGTCTCGCGTGTTTCGTCCGAGGAGATGCGCCCGTCGCGCAGCACCACCACGCGCCGCGCGTGGGCGGCGATGTCCGGCTCGTGCGTCACCATGATCACCGTCTGCCCACTCGAGGAGAGTCCCTCGAACACGCGCATGATCTCTTCCGAGGTGGTGGAGTCGAGATTTCCAGTCGGCTCATCGGCGAGCAGAATGGCCGGGCGGTTCACGAGCGCACGCGCGATCGCGACGCGCTGCCGCTGGCCGCCGGAGAGCTCGTTGGGCCGGTGATCCATACGGTCCGCCAACTGCACGCGCGCGAGCGCTTCCTTCGCGCGCTCCTTTCGCTCGGAGGAGGAGACGCCGGCGTACACCAGCGGCAGCTCCACGTTCTGCAGCGCGGATGCGCGCGGCAGCAGATTGAACGTCTGGAACACGAAGCCGATCTCGCGATTGCGCACGCGTGCGAGCTCGTCATCCTCCATCTCCGACACCAGCACGCCGTTCAGCCAGTACTCGCCGGCTGAGGGTGTATCCAGGCAGCCGATGAGATTCATGAGCGTGGACTTCCCCGAGCCGGACGGACCCATGATCGCGACGTACTCGTTTCGGCGCACCGCCAGCTCCACGCCGCGCAGCGCGTGCACCACCTCGCCGCCCATGTCGTAGTTCCGCGTGATGCCCCGCGTGACGATCACCCAGTCCGGCGACGGCTCGACGCCCGGAGCGCTGGTGACGACCTTGCGCTCCGCCGTCGTGCTCATCGCCAGGTCCTGCTCGATCAGACTCACGCCTTGGCCTCCTTCTTCTTGTCGTCCTTCTTCATCTCCTTCACCGTCGTGCTGTCGTGCAGCGTGCGGATCGCCTGGTAGCTGCCCGCCACGACGGTCTCACCCTCCTGCAGCCCGCTCAGCACCTCGAAATATTCCTCGCCCGGAATGCCGACCTTCACGGGACGGAAGCTCACGCGATTGTCCTTGCCGACCACGAACACGCCTTCGACATCCTTCTGCGCGATGTCCTTCGTGGCCTTCTTGCCGAGTACGACCGCCGCGGAGTCGCGATTCTCGTTCGCCTCGTGCTCGCGCACCGTGAGCGCGATGATCGGAATGCTCAACACGTTCTTGCGCGCATCCCAGACGATCTTCGCGGTGGCCGAAAAGTCGGGGCGCGTGTCGAGCGGCGGATCGATCAGCTGCACGCGTACCTCATAGTCGACCGCCTGATCGGAACTGCCCGTGGTGGTCGTGGCGGCCGCGACGGAGCTGTGCGCGATCTCCGTCACCTTCCCGCGAAACGTGGTGTCCGGGAAGGCATCGATCAACACCTGCGCGGTGTCGCCCACGCGCAGCCGCGCGACGTCCGTCTCGTCCACCTTCACCTTGGTCTCGAGCACGGACATGTCGCTGATCGTGAGCAGGAGCGCGGCATCCTTGTTGAACGTACCGGGCACGGCGGTCTCGCCCTGCTGCACGGCCAGCCGCGTGATGCGGCCGTCCATGGGAGCGAGGATGGTCGTCTTCGCGAGACTCGACTGCGAGTTCTTCAGCGCCGCGGTCATCTGATCGACGGTGTGCAGCGCCGCCTGGTACAGCGCGTCGTTCACATCGACGGTCGTCTTGAGCTGCTCGAGCTGCTCGGCCGAGATCAGTGCCGGATTCATCTTCACGATCTCCGCCGACCGGCGATATGCGCTCTGCGACTGCTCGAGGTTGGCCTTGGCGCGCGCGAGATCGGCCTTTGCCGATGCGACGCTGGCGTCCTCGCGCTGCACGTCGGCCTGATACGTCGCGGGATCGATCTGGAGCAGGAACTGGCCCTTCTTCACCATGTCACCCTCTTTCACCGCGAGCTTCACGATGCGTCCGCTCACATCCGAGGCGACGTCCACCTTCGTGTGCGGCTGCACCTGTCCGCTGGCCGTGACGTAGGCGACGAGATCCCGCCTCTGGACCTTCTCGAGGCGAACCTCGACCGGCTTGTCCCCGCGCTTGAACGCGGCGAGCACCAGCACGCCGGCGAGCAGAAGTCCTCCCACAACCGCCGTGATCGCCTTTCCCCGTCGAGTCATCTGTTGCTCCGATTAGCGCAATGGACGGCCGACGGCCGCTTCGAGAGCGGCGAAGGCCTTGTGGAAATCATACACGGCGTTGATGCGATCGCTCTCCGCCTGCTCGAACTGCGTGCGGGCATCGCTCACGTCGAGAAACGGCGCCAGCCCCACCCGGTAGCGCTCTTCCGCGAGCCGGAGGGCTTCCCGCGCCTGCTGTGCCGTACGCTCCTGCAACTCCACCTGCTGCGCCTGCGCCTGCAACGTCAGGTACGCGCTCGTGACCGTCGCCGTGGTCTTCAGCTCCTGCGCGCGAATCGTGTACTGCGCATCGTTGCGAGCCGCTTCGGCCTGCTCGACCTTCTGCTCGCGCTGGAAGTTGTCGAAGATCGGAAGCGACAACGTCGCCGTGATCTGGAACGGCTGCCGCGTGAAGCCGAAGGGGAACGCGTTGTTCTGTTCGCGAATCGCGGCGGCCTCGGACGGCGGGAGCGATCCGTCCGGCATCAGCGTTCCGCACCGATTCGCGATGCTCGGCAGTCCGGCACCCACGCGAATCGAATCCTGCGTCAGGCAGCTCGCCCTGTTCGCGGCGGCCTGCCCGATGAGAAAGTTCGGGTTGGTGAAGGTGTTCGTGTAGCCTCCGAGCCCCGTCGAGACCTGCAGCGTGGGCAGATACGAGCCGCGAGCGGCCGTCACGCCCAGCCGCGCCGATTCGTCGCGCGTGCGCGCAGCCGCCAACGCCGGATTGTCCGCGCGCGCGAGGGTGAGCACGGAATCCACGGTGAACGTCGGCATCTTCACGGGATACGTGGTGGTCAGGCGGCTGTTCTGCGGCGCCTCGACGCCCATGTGCTGGAAGAGCGTGAGCCGGTCGATCGCGACCTGGTTCTTCGCCCTGATGGCCGCCACCTGCTGCTTGCCCAGATTCACCTCGGCCTTCGAGACGTCGAGCGAGATCCCCGAGCCCACGGCGAGCTTCGCCTTCGCCAGCTCCAGCGCGGTCTGCGCATTCGTGATCAGCGAGTCCTCGAGCTGCGCCTTGGCCTGGTCGCCGAGGACGGTGAAATAGTCCTGCGCGATCTGCGAGCGCACGGTGGAGACGGAGCTCGTGACATCGGCGTCCGCTGCCCGCACGTTCGCCGACTCGATCTTGGGGTTCAGAAAGGTGCTCGTGCCGATGTTGTACGTCAGCCCGATGAAGTACGATGACTGCTCCGTGTTCGAGCCGTTGCCGAACGTGAAGCCGTTGCTCGAGAGCGTGTTACCCTGCGCGAGGTAGAGCCCCTGGAGCTGCGCGTCGGCGCGCGGCAGGAGCGCGCCGTAGGCCGCCCTGCGCTTGGCGACCGCGGTGCGCCGCGCCTCGACGATCTGCAGATGATCAGGGCTGTTCTTCGTCGCGATGGCCATGGCCTGGTCGAGCGACAGCTCCGGCCCGCCGGTGGAGTCCACCGCTTGGGCACGGGCGCTCGAGAAAGGCAGCACTACAGCCACGGCGCAAACGGCGGCCGTGACGACTGACGTAAACCGCATTGTTTCCTGTCCTCGTGTCCGAAGTCACGCCCAATACGTCAGGGGCGGGTACGAGGTTTCAGAAATGGCCGCGGGAAGGCGTGTGGAGGGACCGACGCCCGCAAATGGCTGAGCACGGGACAAGCCAATGAACGACAATCGAATCGGTGAAGCGGCTATTCTGCGAGAGCTCTCATCCGCTTTGTCCGTTCAATCCGTTCAATCCGTATTTTCAGCTTGTTAACGCTTGATTCGCGGCCGCTTCGGGACAGAGCAACCACCGTGCGGGTCCGACACTAACACAGGTGAATACGAATTGAACGGATCGAACGGATCGAACGGAGTAAGGCAGCAACACGACTGAAAATCGGGGGGCGATCGGTTCCTGGTGCTCAGCCCGGGGTGCGGTGTTCTAGCGGGGCAGCTCGTCCCGCGTGGCCGTGATCTTTCCGCCATCGAGCTGCACCTTCAGAACGCGACCCTGCGCGTCCGCCCACACCTCCCGCGTGGCGCCCGAGGGCTCCTGGATGGTGTAATGGCGAGCCTCCACCGACGTCGTGCCGACGCGCACCTGCTCGTTCGCGCCGGCCTGGATGCGCATCGTCTCCTGCAGATTTCGCCGCGGGATGACCACGGGAATGGTCGCCGAGCCGCCGCGCGCGCGCTGCACGAGAAAGTAGTACTGGTGGAAGATGTCGTCGTCGAGAATGAGCGCGCCGTCCGACACGATGTACTCCTTGGACGATTCGCCCTTGGGACTCTTGAGCTGCGCGCTGAAGCGTCCCCCGCCGATGCGGCCGCG